>Ga0210386_10002325_pt1 | contig 16457 bp, 14 predicted proteins | sample IncBWH32OmetaG_FD_160091 | JGI IMG/M metagenome (GOLD analysis project Ga0210386, IMG submission 160091) | Forest soil microbial communities from Barre Woods Harvard Forest LTER site, Petersham, Massachusetts, United States - Inc-BW-H-32-O ... | reverse complement strand
GGAGAGACCACGCAAAACTCCTTCTCTCCTAAATTGCCTTCCCGATATTTTGTTAGCTCTTCTGCCCGAAACCGATACTCCTGGCTAGAAATCCCATCAGCTTCTATTACGGCCGTGACAGAAGAAATATTAGAAGGAAGTAAACGGGATAAAAGATGCTCGAGCCTAATACGGACATCAGCTTCTTCTCTGTAGCGAACATTGATCACTTTCATCCATAAACGATCAAACCCTTTAGGCTCGGGGATCAAAAATAAATTGAAAAGATCAAGCCCCTGTTCTTGAAAAGCAAAAGCCAGCTCCTGCGCTAATTCTTTATATGTCCGCAGACAGCCCACTGCTTGCGTGTCCACAGGAGCCCTATACGGCTCAGGATCTAAAAATTTAGGAAATAATCCCTTTGAAGAACCTAAATTATATCGTAAAGCTATGCTGCCAGCCCAATCTTCCCCTCGGACTGTACTTGTAGAAAGACGAAGCAAATCCCAAAGTTCCCATTGCACCCCTACGTTGATCCGGCTTTTTACAGAACATCCTTTGGGGTGTTCAAAAGGATGGCGTTTATAATCGTTTGCATCATATTCAGCAGCAACAGTCAACCCTTTCCAAAAATGTTTTGCATGCCTAAAGGGGGCCCAGGCAACCCCTCCAAACGCCCCCTTGATCCGGCCATTTCCCCAGCCAACGCTGGCCTCCAAGTTGTAAGGGAGAAACTGTTTTGTAGCCACAGCATAAAAAGACCGAAAACGGCAACTGCCGAAAAAATCGTTCCAACCGACAGCTAAATCAGGAAGAAAAGCAAATCCATCCCGCTCTCTTAATAAAATAAGTTTTACGTTCGGAGCACGCTCCGCATAATCGCCAAACCCTAAATGACCAAAAGAAGGGTCTGGTATTCCGCGATAAACCCAATAATTTCCAGTCGCTTCAACATGATCAAAAAACTGAAATCCTAAAGCATAAAGATGATAGGGCGGGAGATAAGTATACCCAATGCCCAGCACTCCCGCATCATATGTCCGGGCGGAAGGCATCGCAAAATAGCCTCCCTGCAATTGATAATTAATCAATAAAGGAAGCTGGTCATGAATCTTTCGATCGATTTCATACACCGTTTCCAAATCGGAAAAAAGCCGAGCCGCCCTCGCATCTAGTCCCAAACCTTGTCCCGTCAGAGATGCAAAAGGCAAAAAAAGAAATAAAAAAACAAACCGCCGCATTTACAAATCTCGCCTTGATCCGCATGGATGAAACTTCGAAAGGGTATGGCCAAGTAGGTTTTCTTTCAAGAGGGTTCTTTCGTATTAGATGCCTTTCAACAAAAATCACCAGACCAATTTTTGCATCATAAATGGTATACAAAACAAAAAACCTTTACTGATTCTTAAACTCTTAAATTGAAGATTATTTCCACTCTTTCTATACTCGTCCCTAGAGATATCGATAAGTGTTTTTAAAAGATTTTTTTTGGGAAAGGTGCATGGCATATTTAAAAGATTTCCGAGACAGGCTTCAAAATAATGATTACCCAGGATTTTTAAAAATTTGGGAAGAATATTGCTATGGCGATCAGCCTGATGGTGAAGAAATCGTAGCCGTATTGGAAAGTGTAAAAACTTCCGACTTGGCAAAAAATTTTGGGGTTCATGTAGAAAGGATTCTTCCTCTCTGGAGAGAACTCAAGGATGCAAAACAGGCGCAAAACGCCCTTCGTTTGATTTTTGATTTACAGACAACCAATAATGAAGAATTGGCCGATCTTGCCATTCAATATTTAAAAGACCAATACCCTGAAGACCCCTTGTTTTTAGAAAAACTCCGTTTGATTGGACTTCGAAATAGAGAAAAATTTCCATCCGCTATCCGGAACTATGAGCTGCTTACCCACATGAAAAAGGGGAATTACGTATTTCATACTGCTGGCTGGGGAACAGGGGAAATCATCGACGTTTCTTTAGTTCGGGAAGAAATCACATTGGAATTCGAATATGTGGTAGGACCGCAGCATTTTACCTTTGAAAAGGCCTTTAAAACTTTGCTTCCTCTTCCCCCGGATCACTTTTTTTCACGCCGATTCGGAGATCCCGATTGTTTGGAAAAAGAAGCTCGAGAACATCCTGGCGAAATTATTCGCCTCTTGCTCAGAGATTTAGGATCTAAAACAGCAGGCGAGATTAAAGATGAGCTTTGCGATCTCGTAATTCCCGTGGAAGACTGGAACCGATGGTGGCAAACCGCACGAGCAAAAATCAAAAAAGATACAAAAATCGCCTCTCCTAAAGAACTGAAAGAACCCTTTCGTTTGCGAGAAACAGATGTTCCCCATGAAGTGGCCCTGCATAAGGCTTTAGAAGAAAAGCCGGATGTAAATGCGACAATTCAAATCATTTACACTTTTTTAAGGGATTTTCCTGAAACCCTCAAAAATCAAGAATTTAAATCTTCTTTAGAAGTTCGGTTAAAAAAAACAATAGAAGAAGAGCATATAAGCGAAGGACAAAAATTACAAATTTTGTTTTTTTTAGAAGATCTGAATACAGCTCATAAGACATCAGAAATCGTCGACATCATCACTCATATGCAAGAAATTGCTGATCTTGTTCGCGCAATTCAAGTGATGGGCTTTCAGAAAAGAATTTTACAGCAAGTAAGAAAAAGCCGAAAAGACTGGTCGGAGATTTATCTCGATTTGATTTTCACGATCGATCAAAACCTTATCCGAGATTTTATTCTCAATGAATTAGACTCCAAGGAAACGCAAGATCTTTTAAGGCAACAGTTGAGCAAGTTGTTATTGCACCCACTTGCCTATCCCGAAGTGTTCATTTGGTATTTTCAAAAAATCATCGATAAAAAATCGACGCTTCCTTTTGCCACCAATGAAGGAAGAAATGACTTTTTTGAAGGGTTATTGATCTTATTGGACCATTTAGGACAAAAAGTACTAACCAGAGATTTAGCAAAAAAAATCATCACTTTGATTACAGGGGGACGATACAAAATCGTCCGGGAAATTTTTCAACACTCTAGCCTGGAAGAGATCAAAGAATACCTACTACTCGCAACAAAATGCAATACGCTGACAGACCACGATATAAAAATCCTCTATTCTCTAGCTGAGGTCGTCTATCCTGCTCTTGCACGCCTGCGTAAAGATAAAGATAATCCTGCAGCGGAAGCACAAGTGCTTTGGACTACCCAACAAGGATATGCAAAAATTCAAACGCGGATTCGGCAGATTGCAACCGTGGAGACGGTAAACAACGCAAAAGAAATTGAGACAGCAAGAGCGCTCGGAGACTTACGGGAAAACGCCGAATTTAAAGCAGCTCTGGAAAAACGGGATCGTCTGCAATCTGAGTTAAAATTATTATCGGAGCAAATCGGACAAGCTCGTATTTTGACGCCAGAGGATGTTCTTGCAGATGAAATCAGCGTAGGATCTGTTGTTCATTGCCGCGATTCAAAAGGAGCCCATCATAAATTCACCTTGTTAGGCCCTTGGGATGCCAATCCGGAGGAAAACGTCATCTCCTTCCAATCGAAATTAGCGCAAGCAATGAAAGGAAGAACTGTTGGAGAAAAATTTGAGTTCCAGGGAGATCAATTTACCATCTCGGATTTAGATAATTATTTTGATCAGAAAAAATAGATCCTCTATGTTGAGGGAAGAATGGATTATATGCACCGTAAAACACCTCCCTCAGCTATTCAATTAGTCATAGCGAGCAAAAACATGCACAAAGTGCGTGAATTCCGCGCTATGCTGAAGACCTTGCCCCAATTTGACATTTTAAGCTTATGCGATTTTCCTGAATACGTTCCCCTCCAGGAAACTGGTTCTTCTTTTGAAGAAAATGCGGCTACAAAAGCGATCCATGCATCTGAGAGCCTCAAACATTGGATATTGGCTGACGATTCTGGATTGATTGTTCCAGCCCTGGGAGGCGCCCCTGGAATCGAATCAGCTCGTTTTGCAGGCCAAGATGCGACGGATTTCGATAACCGTAAAAAACTTTTAGAATCCATGCGCCATCTTCTCGACGATGACCGCTATGCTTATTATGAGTGCTGTATTGTCCTAGTATCCCCTGAAGGAGTCGCGAAAAGCGTCCGAGGCACTTGTGAAGGGAAAATTCTTGCAACGGAACGAGGAGCCGGCGGCTTCGGATATGATTCTCTTTTTGTCAAACATGAATATAATAAAACGTTTGCTGAACTAGGTGAATCGATTAAAAATCGCATCTCGCACCGAAGAAAAGCTTTAGATAAACTCCTTCAACCTCTGGAATCTATCGCTGATCCCGCAATGGATTTATACCGAACCTGATTTAATGTTTTATTATATTGATGGATACAACCTTATTTTTACCCTTGTGGATTCCAAGCACCCCCTATCCCATCAAAGAAAAAAGATAATCCAAATTTTACAAACTCAATTTGCATCCCTTCAGCTCAAAGGAATGATCGTATTCGATGGCTCCCATAAAAGGGATGAAGAAAGTGGACTTTCTTACGCAAATCCATTGGATATCGCCTACACACCAAAAGGGCAAACAGCCGACGAATACATTGTGGAAAAGCTCCAATGGGAATCAAAACGACACCTCATCACCGTGGTCTCAAATGATCGGGGACTGCTGCGCCACGCCCAAGAACTGGGAGGAAAAACCCAATCGAACGAATCATTCATTAACTATCTGAAAAAGCGAAAATCCAAAAACAAAAAGCAAAAATTTGAACTCAAAGAAACCCAAAAAAACATAGACCGTCTCCTCAAAATTTTTGAAGAGCGTTTAAATAATGAATATCCTGAATAATTATTAATTTAAAAAACATCATTTTTTAGTTAACAATAAAACAGAAAACACTTAATATGTCCGAAAAAAAATTATAGAATTCCTTCTATAATACATTGTGAGTTTTATTTTGATCATTGGCAATACTAGACCAATCCAAGGATTTGGAGATTATCAAATTCCAAATAATTTTACTTTTTCTCAGTTTCATACCTCTGAGAAGATAAAAAAAATAGTTGCCATCGTTATTGTAGCAATCGCGTGTGTTGCAGCCATGGTTTTTTCGGTTTTTTATCCTGTAGCAATCCCGATCCCGATCCTGCTCAGTCTTTGCCTTTCCAAATTAATCCTTGATTTGATTGCTATTCAGAATCAAGCCCCCCCTATGACCCATTTGTTTGATCCAGTAAAAATCCAAACAATTGCACCCTTAGGCCTTCCTCTCAAAGAGGACAAATATGAAGCAATCATCCCCAAAAATTCCAAGGATTCTTTTTTCTGGAAATGCAAACTTATAGAGAAAGCGCAACATTCGATTGTTCTATCCGGATGCTACGCAGGAGGAAAACCTTTTGATACGGTGCTTAAATTAATCGAAGCGCGCATGGACGAAAAGGACTCTAAATTAAAAGTTTCTATCATTACCACCCATATATTTCACACTCCCGAAAACTCTGAAAAAATCGCACAGCTAGAAAAAAAATACCCGGACCGATTTTTAAATATCGCTCATCCGGAGTATATTCCTTATAGCTCTCCAGAAAATAAAAATTTTTTATCGACCAATCATACAAAAGCGCTTGTTATTGATGGAGGCGCCTATTTTTTAATAGGAGGCTCTGGACTAGTTTCATTTTTCACAGAAAATTCCGGACTAAAGAAGCCAAAGCCAAACAAAGAAAATCATTATGGAATCTTTAGCGGCTTAGGCGCCATGGCATACCGTGACACAGATTTTATTTTTCATTCTCCTTCGCCTCAAGGCTTAGGCGCTAGAATACATATTGAAATGAGCAAATTGATCGAACTCTATCGCTACCGGCAAACCCACAAACTTTCTCCTCAGCAAGATCTTCCAAATCCTTCTTTAACCCGCATTCCGGAATTTGAAGCCTTTCCATCGAAAGCAGATCATTTGTCTTTAGCCTGCTTTTGCTCCGGACCAGAACAAACCCACAATCAATTTAAAGCCGGTCTGCTCCAGCAAATTAAAAAAGCAAAAAAATCAATTTTATTTGCTCAGCTCTACTTTTCTCCTACCAAAGACATAGAGCAAGCCCTAATTGAAGCCATTCATCGAGGTGTAAAAATCACCATTCTCACAAATAAAACAGGACCTAATAACCCCTTTGCTCATTACGGCCATGCGGAACGCTCTTGCTATAGCTATAAACAGCTCTTTGAAAGAAAAGAAAATCCAAATATCCAAATCTTTGAATACGACGTTCCCAACGTTTCTTATCATAAAAAAATTACAGTGATCGACGAAGAGATCGTACTTACCGGCAGCTCAAATCTTGGCTCCAAAAGCCTTGAACAAAATGATTATGAAATTGATTTTATGATCAAATCCAAACATTTTGCCCAGCTTACGCTAGAAAACCTAAAACCAGATTTGCAAGAAAAATTCAAAGTTTTAAATTCAGATGCCCCTTATTTGACAGCAAAAACAAGAATTATAAATATCGGCCTCGGTCTCTTAAATTTCTTTATTTAACAATAAAAATAATAATTGAGACGCTGTCCCAAAAAAAAGTTCGTTATTCAACAAATGATAGTATACCGATTTGGGCCGACTCCCAGGAAAATTCTTCAATGAAGCGAAACACTTCTGCAGTGGAGGACGCTCGATTGATTTGCATGCGAAGAGTTTTGACTCCTTCTAGTTTTTTTAGATACCAGCATCCGACGCGGCGCATATCAAGCAAGGATTGACGTTCGGACTGATAACGAACAATTGCTTCAAAATGCTCTAACAAACATTTTTTTTGGGATTCTACCGTTCTCTCGATAGGAGGAAGGCCGTTTAAATGGCGTTGGATATCCTCGGCAATCCAAGGCTGGCCCATTGTGCCTCGAGCCACAAGAATCGCATCGCATTGCGTATAACTAAACATCTTTGAGGCGCTTTCGGCATCAAAGACATCGCCATTGCCAATCACTTGGATCGTCTTGGCAGCTTTTTTCCCTTCTCTGATATAGTCCCAATTTGCTGGACCTTTATATCCTTGAGCTCTTGTTCTTCCATGAATAGTGATTGCTTTGGCTCCAGCTGCCTCTGCAATTTGGGTTATTTCCGCTGCATTGATGGAGTTTTCATCCCAGCCAGCCCGAATTTTTACGGTTACCGGGATTTTTACGGCAGCGATAACTTGAGATAACACCTCGCCGATTAATGCAGGATTGCGAAGCATTCCTGATCCGCTTCCATCTTTTGTGACTTTATCGACGGGACATCCGCAATTAAAATCCAACACGTCAAAACCCAAACTTTCAATAATGCGAGCAGCTTCCGCTGCCATTTTCGGCTTGCTTCCACAAATCTGCGCCCCGATAGGATGCATGCCAGGTTCATAATCCAAAAGACGAAAGGTATGCGGATCATGGCGGACCAATGCATCGATTTTCACCATTTCGCAATAAAAAATTCCAGGCCGATACTTAGAAGACATAAAACGATAAGGAAGATCGGAACACCCCGCCAAAGGAGCGTAAAAAACATTGTTCGGCAAGGAAAGAGAGCCTAATTGAAAGGGCTGCTTTATTTGAGGAGGATGTGTAATAAAAAAAGCTCCAACATTCGTAATACAAAAAAGGCAAGTAAAGGACTTAAATCTAAGACTCCGCCTAAAGGGGGAAGGATACGGCGAAAAAAATTAAGGAAAGGATCAGTGCAAAAAGCAATAAAACGAATCCACTTTTTATGATGCCAAGCAGGAATCCAGGAAATTACAATCCGAGCAAAAATCAGGATTGTATAAGTCAAAAAAAGAAGATGGATCGTCGATGCTACATAATTTTTCATTGCCTAAAAGTATACAGGCTGCGAGGATTTTTCGCCATCTTATGGAAAAGCGAAAAGATAATAAGACTTTTTTTATTTTTCCTCATAAAATTTGCTTTTCTCGATTGAAAAGGCAAAGGCGGGTAACATGATTTACATTACAGGGAATTCTTTTATGCAAATCATTGGAATCCATTGGGATCAACCCCATTTCCGAACAGCCCACCTTCGAGCCAATCGACAAGAAATTGAAATTTTGGCCTTGGAAGATGTAAAACAGCTTTACAAATTCAATTTCCGAGGTAAAGTAACGACCGGCATTTCTGGCAAAGATCTGTTGATTCGAAATGTGACGCTAAAGATTAAAAAACATCGCCACTTACGAGAAGCCCTTCGCTTTCAATCGGAAACCACTTCTCATTTAGCTCCCGAAGAGATTCTTTCAGCAGCCCTTCTGCATGAAAATAAAAAAGAAAAAATAACGGAAGCAACTGTCGTCACAGTTTTGCGCAACGTAATAAAAACCCATTTAACACTTTATGAATCCTTTGGGATTACTCCAGATCGGGTCAGCGCCATTCCTCAGGCTCTTTTACGATATGCCCTTTGGAAAAATCCAAGCTTGGAACAAGGGTTTCTCATCGACTTAGGGTCGAGCGAATGGTCTTGTATTTGGATCGAAAACAAACGATTAAAAAAATCATTTTCTTTGACAGGCGGTGTTGAAGATTTATTAAGCGCTCTTTGGGAAGACCGAAAAAAAACATTGCTGCATAAAGAAGTTGAAGGAGTAGGGCGGCAAATCGATTTATTACAACTCAAGCCGGAGCTCAATCCCCATTTGCATAAAAAAATTATAGAAAAACGGCAAGAGATTGCAAAAGTTATCTATTCATTTTCTCAACACTCAGTACCCTGCCCTATTTTTTTTACCGGAAGGACCGATGCCTTTGTACACATCCGAGAATATTTAATCGAGAGCGTACAGGAACTGATTGTTGCAGAAAAAAAACTTCCGCCTCCAAGCGAAGAACATAAGTATGCAATCAGCATTGGCTTAGGGTTGGAAGAAACAGTCCCCAGCCGCGATTCCCTTCAGTTTCTTCAAGATGAATTTTTTCCAAAAAAAAATTGGAGAAAAACCGGTTTTTTTTCTCTACTACTATTGATCCTTTCTCTCCTTTCCAGCGGATTTCTTACATTCTGGAGCCAACACAACTACAATCAAAAGGGGCAAGCCTTAGTGCAGTCCATTGAGCAGCTGCTGTCTCAATACGACCCTGAATTGAAAAACGAACTATTAGAAAACAAAGAATTTCCCAAAAAAATCATTCAATCTTGGGTAGCTGCAATCAGAAAAAATGAACAAAATGCCTCTTATCTTCAACCGCCGCCCAAAGTCTCCGAACTATTTTATTGGATTTCCCAACATCCTCTTTTAAAAACTTTCTCAGAAGCAGGAGATCCGATCGAATGGAAAGATATACGATATCGATTAGTAAAATTTCCCAAAATTGGATCTGCACAAGAAATCTACCAAGCGCAAGTAGACCTTGAATTCCATCTAAAAAACCCTACAAATGCCCGTAAATTCCACGAAGCGCTTCTTAAAGGAGATGAATGGATTTGTGCAGAAGAGGGAATTGGCTGGGAGTCAGTGTCTGCTGGATACAAAGCCTCTTTTTTTTTAAAACAAAGGAAAAAACATGTTTTTTGAACGGTTAGGGATGCTTTTTTTTTCAAAAATACGGCCCCCCTTTTTTTTTATATGGGTCAGCCTCCCTCTTCTTTTCACAGGAATGTATATTCTTCAAAAGAGGCTGGAAATATTCGAATTGAATGAACAATATGAGTCTACCTTGTTAAAAGCCTATAAAGTCTTAGACACACGTACCAAAAAAGAAGAGTTTTTAGCCCGTTATTTTCAATCCGAACCTTATTTTTTAGATCAATACATCGAATCCATGGTTTTACTGCAAAATGAAATCGATTGGCTTCTCTCCTACAAAAACCATCCGGCGCTTTCAGAAAATAAACTTGTTGAAAGCAGGCTCTCTTATCTAACCAAAGGCAAAAATCGTATTTCTTTCTTAGAAGAAGCCACACGAAAATCCAACGTCTACAAGGAAACGGAAGAAAAAATGAAAAAGCCCGTCGAAATGGACGCGGAAGATATAAAAAAATTCTTATCTCTCATTGAAAATACACCCATTGCAGACCACCAACCGCATCCCAAAAGTCCTCAAATGATCATCACAGAGTTTTGTTTAAAAAAGAAAAAATCTCCTTTTGATCAAGAAATTTTCGAAGTCAAAACAAGCCTTTTAAAAAGAGAGTTCATTAAAGCATGACCTACTTATCCAAATCATTAGCTTTTGTTATCATAGCTTCTCTATTTTCCTCTTGCCATAGGTCTGAACCGGACAATTTTTTAGTTGGGATTCAAATCCAAGATCGCAACGGCATCTCCGAAACAATTAGCATTCCCGATAGGCTAGAAACATATAAGCAAGTCGATTTTCTCTCCTCACAACCCTTTAAAAAAGTAATTCGAGTTTATAAAAAGGAAGGGAAAAATCACTCGATTATCACTACTTATCATCCCAATGGATTCATCTGGCAATATTTAGAAGCGCAAGACATGAGAGCCTACGGGCTCTATCAAGAATGGTTTTTTACAGGCCAAGTAAAAATCAAAGCCCATGTCATTGGGGGAACAGCCGATGTATCTCCGGGAGCGCAATCAGATTGGCTGTTTGATGGAATCAGCGAAGTATGGGATGAACAGGGCCGCCTGGCGGCCTCTATTCCTTATGAAAAAGGAGTCTTGCAGGGAACGTCTTTGCATTTTTACCCAACTCAACAAACACATCTGGAAACCCCTTATCATCAAAACCTTCTAGAAGGAGAGTGGACCGAATATTATCCTGATGGAACCACAAAAGAAAAAACCGTCTATAGCAAGGGGATAAAAACTGGCAAAAGTATAGGATACAGCTCGCTCGGAAAGCTTTGTTGGACTGAAGAATACAAAAATGATTTCTTGCAAAAAGGATCTTATTTTTCAGCTGAGGGAGATCTTGTTTCCAGCGTAAGCAATGGATTCGGGTTTCAAACGTTTTTTGATGATTTGTGTAGCTTTCAGCAAATCGAAGTACAAAAAGGCAAACAAGAAGGGATCATAAAGCAATTTACTTCTAATAAAGAACTACGCTTAATCTACAAAATAAAAAATGGAAAAAAACAAGGAGAAGAAATCGAATATTATTCTTTCTTTGATTTAGAAGATCAAAACAACGCTCCTAGCCCTAAAATATCCATTCAATGGGATCAGGATGCCATTCATGGATCTGTCAAAACCTGGTATAGCAATGGTTCTTTGGAAAGTCAAAAAGAGTGGGCCCGCAATAAAAAAAATGGAGCCTCATGCAGCTGGTATCAAGATGGCAGTTTGATGCTCATCGAAGAATATGAAGAAGACATTCTTATGAAAGGAAAGTATTTTAAAAAGCATATGAAAGAACCCATTTCAACAATTCTTCAAGGAAATGGACTCGCCACTTTATACGATGACCAGGGTGTCTTTTTAAGAAAAATAGTCTATCAAAAAGGGAAACCTATTGACCCAGAAAGCTGATCTTCGACGCCATTGGCTCTCGATTCGTAATGCCATTTCTAAAGAACGAAGAAAGCAAGCGGCAGATGCTTTATCTCTTTTTTTCACGCAATATTTTACTCTAATAAACACACAAGGGTTTGTTCTTTCTTTCTCTTCTTTTGGCTCAGAAATTGAGATGCATTTGCTCAATCAATGGCTTTCTGAAAAAAAAAGGCTTCTTCTTCCAAAAGTCGAAGAAAAAAAACTGCGCATTTATCAAGTAAATAATCTAGAAAAACTGATCCCCTCCAAATTCGGAATGTTGGAGCCAGATCCTACCCAATGTTCTCAGATCCTTTTTGAAGACATTCAAACTATTACAATTTTAGTTCCAGGTCTTGCTTTCGATGCTGCCTTGCATCGTTTAGGCTACGGCCAAGGTCATTATGACTGCTTGCTAATAGAAATCCCCCACTACTCCATAGGCGTTGCATTTAACGAACAAAAAACTGATCGCTTACAGATCGATTCTTGGGATATCTCTCTCGATGAAGTTTTATATTTTTAAATACAGAATTAAAAATATAATTTTCCATAAAATAATCTCTTAAATTTACCTAAATTCATAAAACACAAGATAATCTAACTTTTGTTTAAAAATGGAGTTATTATGAAAACCAAAATACTAACATTATTTATCGCTATTGCTTTGACTGCAACGACCTTCGCTCACGCATCCGAACCTTCCTCATTACCGATCCCGGTAGAACAAAAAATGGGTTACGTATCGATTGGAACAGGACCTCTTCCCATTTTACTTCCTGTATTTTCGGGAGGCTATCGGTTTCAATCCGGATCATACGGAGGCGATTTTCCTCTCCAAGTAATTACACTCGGCGAAGCGACGCACATGAAAACATCAGCTCTATTCCACTACTATCCAAAACCAAATCTCAATTCTCAATGGTATTTCGGAGGCGGAATTGGGCCTGGCGCTTATTTTGAAAAAATTTGGTCTAGAAAATGGAAATCTGGATTTACCTTCTCGCCTGAACTAGTGATTGGCCAACAATATCGAACAAAAGCTGGAAATTCTCGTTTTCTTCAAGCGCAAATCAGCATTCCTACGATTGCATCAAAAAAATCTCATATTGAAACGATCAAAATACCCCTTGTGATCGTAAACTATGGCTTTGGGTTTTAAGCCCCCCTTTCTTAAAAATCTAAGGAGCAATTGTGCAAAGGCGCTTGCTCCTTAATTCTGAATGCTCCAATCGCTCCCATTTTTCATTCACTCAAATGCCCAAATTCAAGTATATTTTATCCAAACCAATTAAATTGGCATTTATAATGAATTTGTATTTTCTCGTAATGGATAGTCAAAACAGGCTCGTTTTTAAGACGAAGCTTAAGAAGGGAACTAAAGAAGAACTCTTGATGTCAGAGTATCAAAAGCTAGATTTCGTTTCTTATATTTTGAAAGGAAAAACATTCGCAGCTGCTCTGTCTGATTATGGGATAACATTAACTAAGGAAAGCGCCTTTTTGACCAAGAAAGAACTCAAGGAGACGTTGTATTTCACGGACAAAAAAATACATGAACTTCTGGGACAGCCAGACCTGATCGTAAAATTGAAAGGCTCTGGAGACAAATTCGCCCATCTTTATTCAAAAACCAGAGTTCAGAATGTTCTTGAAAGCTCCGAATATAAGTCTCACGCGGAGAAGCTTAGAGAAAAAAGAGAAAAAAAGAAGCAAATGACTCAGCCATTACCTGAGATATCTTCGAAAATTTCTTATTTTAAAGAAAGGCATTCGGAAAAAGGGACTGAGCCGAAGAGGCTCTCTACCCGCGCAGATAAAGAGAAGTTAAAACATCTTGTCAGCAAGATGAAAAAGGATTGGAATCTGAACGAGTATAAGGACTTTTTCTCTGTTGCGCGCGAACAAAGGCGGAAACATGTTTTTTTGGTCGGCCCCACCAATAGCGGAAAGAGCTATCGAGGATTTAACGAGTTAGCTCTGAGCGAATCGGGAGCCTACCTTTCTCCTTTACGACTTTTGGCGCTAGAAGGACAAGAGGAAATTGAAAAGAGAGGAAAGGAATGTTCGCTTCTAACTGGAGAGGAAATGGAGATCAAGCCTGGCACTAGGTTCGTAGCTTCCACGATCGAAATGGTTAATCTGGATAAATGGATTGACTGCGTTCTAATTGACGAGGTTCAAATCATTTTAGATAAAAATCGTGGATGGGCCTGGTCGCAGGCCATTGTTGGGATTCCGGCCAAGAAGCTGATCATGACGGGAAGTGAGGAATGCCTTCCCACTTTGAAGCGACTCATTGAAGATTATCTAGAAGAGGAACTAGAAATCGTTCCCTTGTGTCGGATCGGAAAGTTTGAAATTCATAAAAGACCGACTCATCATCTCGCTCACCTTGAGCCCGGGACAGCGGTTATCGCGTTTTCAAGGCGGAGCGTTCTTGCTTACAAAAAAGAGTTGGAAGACTCAGGGAGAAAAGTCTCTGTGCTTTATGGCAATCTCAGTCCGGGTGTTCGCAGGGAGGAAGCTAGGAGATTTAGATCTGGAGAAACAGATATCCTTGTAGCTACTGATTGCATTGGAATGGGCTTGAACCTTCCGATCAAAACTGTGCTGTTTTCGCAAACCGCCAAATTTGATGGGAGAGATTTTAGAGATCTGACTCCACAGGAGGCAAAACAAATCTCAGGTCGTGCGGGAAGGTACGGTAAGTTTGAATGTGGTTACGTCGGCGCCACCAACAAATCGAGCCTCACTCTCATCTCTGAACATCTCCAGTCGCAACAATCCCATTTTTTGGAGCCTTGTGTTGTCAGGCCCACCGAAACACAACTTTTAGTACTTCGAGAGCAAATCGGACATGACAGTATAAAAAACACACTCTCCCTATTCGTTCAGCTGAGCACACCTAATTCCATTCTTATTTGCTCCGATTTAACAGAGATGTTGGAATTAGCGAAGAAAATTGAAATGAGGGATCAGCTCAATAAACTTTCTTTTTCTGATAAATATGTATTTATCTCCGCTCCCGTCCCTTCAACGGAAACATTGCTCCAAATTTATATTTCATGGCTTATTTCCTATTCCAAAGGAATTCCGGTCACTTTTAAAAAAAATGCTTTTAGTGAATTTTCTCGGCATTCCGGCACTAATGATGATAGTGTTTTAAATGAAGCGGAAAATTGCGTAAAGATATTGATGCTCTATCATTGGCTTGCAAGGAGAAAATCAAAGCTCTTTCCCAGCCTAACAATCTGTGAAGAGCTACGCGAACAAGTCAATACCTTTATTGAAAATTCTCTAAAAAAGAAAGGCCTCCACAGGAAGTGCCCTTCCTGCTCAAGGAAGCTGCCGGTTCATCATGTGCACAAGATTTGTGACAACTGTTTTTCGTCTTAAAAAACGTTTTGGCTGTTTTTAGTTTGAAAACAGAAACTTTCCCAATCAAAAGTTCTAAATATACACAAATTAATTTTAACTACCATTTTAAATTAAATAATAAATCTAACAAACATTTAAGCTTGATTAACCATAATTAAATGATTATAATAAAACAGTAAAACAAAATAATAAAAAAGGAATAACTATGGTTTCTTTAATAAACCCAAACATTTTGATAGAACGCGACGCCCCCCTTCCGGCCATCAATCTTCACATAGAGGAAATACTTGAATTTACCCAAAGACGGGAGCAAATATTAGAAGAATTAGAGTATCTAGTCGGCAAAAAAGAATTAGGGCATTTAAGTGAATCGCTCTTTTTAGATCGAGCGGCCCCACTTTTAAAAGAAGAGCTTGTCATTTATAAACAATTGCGAACTTTCCAAGAAAAACATCCTCTAAGCGATGAGGAAATAGAAATCTGTTCAAAAGCCACTAATCTTAAAGCTTGCCAAGAAAGAACCACAACAAAATGGCATTTAAGAAATTTATCCCTTGAGATAGGCCAAGAATTTAATTTAAAGATGCAGAGAGAAAATTCTAAAAACACAATTTTACGAGCAATCGCAAGCCCATTACAGGCTCCTCAAAAAGCGATCGCAAATATCACATTGCAATGCAACACCATGAAAAATGCAATTGATGACTCAGTCCACCTTTTCGCTCAAAGCGGAAATTATTTATATGGCCATGGCAAACGAACGATGATTATGTCAAGTATGCTAAGCGGAACCTCTTTTATTGCAATGCAGGCACTTAACGCCGCCAATATTAAAAAATCTCATTATGGATCAAGAGAATCTTTGGGCACGGAGGAAATGATTTCAACAAACGCTGCATTGTGCAGCATAGCAGCAATTACAGTAGGATCTTTTCTAGTTTCCACCACATTGATCAAAGGCATCCAAGAGCCTTCTCTTAAATATGTAAAATATTCCATTCCAAAAGCTGCCAAAGTGATCACTAAAGCAAGTGCTGTCACAATTGTTGGGACAGCAGCCCTCCTGCTTGGAGCTCCTCTTTATGCTGCTGCCGGATTGGCAGTCGGATCATCCTGGGCTATTTCAGCCTTGCTGGGCTAAAAAAACTTTTTTCAGATTCTAAACGCGCCTTTAAGGCGCGTTTCTCAAAAAATCATAGTCTTAAAAAGTTTATTTCTTTCTTTCCAGAGTCGATGAGGGCGGAGCTTCTTCATTTTTCTTTTTCGGCTTGCAAAAATAAACTCCAGGGCACTGGCTTGCTTTGATTAAACTTCCCGGAGACACTGCAGTACAAGAGCTATAAAAACCTTCAGAAGGGCATTGCCAAGTCACTGTATAGGGAGTAAGAGACACTTCGGGTGTTCCTGGGCGTTTTATTTGCGTCGGCGATAAATTTGTCGTGAAATTTTTTTGCTGTCCGGGTTGAACAGTAAATTGGCCTAAAAACGTCCCATCAGAAGCTTGTACGCTCGCTGTTAAAATAAAAGGGGAGTCATTATACAAAAGAACAGTCCCGCTATCCACACCTGCAAATAAGGACCAGCAAAACCCTAAAAATATGATCAAAAACTTATACATCTATCTCAATTGAGA
>Ga0210386_10002324_pt1 | contig 16460 bp, 14 predicted proteins | sample IncBWH32OmetaG_FD_160091 | JGI IMG/M metagenome (GOLD analysis project Ga0210386, IMG submission 160091) | Forest soil microbial communities from Barre Woods Harvard Forest LTER site, Petersham, Massachusetts, United States - Inc-BW-H-32-O ... | reverse complement strand
TTCGTCGAGATCCTCGACGGCGTCGAGGGGCTGGTGCACATCTCCGAGCTCGCTCCGCACCACGTCGAGAGCCCCCGAGAGATCGTGCACCCGGGCGACGAGATCCGCGTGAAGATCCTCGAGATCGATTCCGAGCGCCGACGCCTGTCGCTGTCGGCCAAGCGCGTCGAGGACCAGATCCTGCCGGTTTCGCGCCCGGGCGACTCCCAGCCGGCCGCGGGCGCCGACGAGGCTGCCGCGCAGGCGCCGGCCGAGGCGAGCGCCGAGGCCGCCGAGGGCACGGCCCCCGAGGGCAGCGCTCCCGAAGCGCCGGCGATCGAGGGCTCGCCGGTCGAGGACGCGCTCGCCGAGCCCGCCACGCCCGCGCCCGCGACGGACATGAGCGCCGAGCCCGTCGTCGCCGAGCCGGCGAGCGACGAGCAGCCCCAGCCCGAGGCTGCGGCGAGCGACGATTCGACCGGCCAGGCCGCCGAGGCGCCGGCCGAGCCTGCGGCGGAGCCGGCGGCGGCCGAGTCCACGCAGGACTGACGCGCCCTGGACGAGGCCGAGCAGGTTGCGCCGGTCGTGCCGTTCGTCGGGCTGACAGGCGGCATCGGCGCCGGCAAGTCGACGGCGCTCGCGGCGCTCGAGCGTCTCGGCGCGGCGACGATCTCGAGCGACGCGATCGTGCACGAGCTGTGGGCCGATGACGAGCAACTGCGCCGCGCCGTGGTCGAGCGGTGGGGGGTACAGGTCGCGCCCGAGGGCGCGATCGATCGCTCGGCCGTCGCCGAGCGCGCATTCGCCGATCCCGCGGAGCGCGCATGGCTCGAGGCGATGCTGTGGCCGCTCGTCGGCGCGCGAGTCGCGGCGTGGCTGGCCGGCGCACGCGCCGAGCGGTCGGACGGATCGCCGCCGCCGCGCGCGGCGGTCGTCGAGGTTCCGCTGCTGTTCGAGGCCGGACAGGAGGGCGTCTACGACGCGACGATCGCCGTCGTCTCCGACGAGGCGGTGCGCCGCGAGCGGGCCGCCGCGCGCGGCCACTCCTCGCTCGACGAGCGCGCCGCGCGGCAGCTCTCGCAGGAGGAGAAGGCGCGACGCGCGACGTTCGTCGTCCGAAACGACGGCAGCGAGCGTGATCTCGAGCGCGAGTTGTCGTCGGTCCTTGACAAGCTAGGACGATGAGCCGGCAGACGGCGATCCCCCACCATCGCGTCCGGCGCAGGCGGCGCGCCGGGCGGCGGACGCTCGGGACGTTGGCGACGCTCGCGCTCGTCGCGCTGCTCGCGGTGATCGTCGCGACCGAGGTCGACCACGCGGTCAACCGCCTCGGCCTGCCGCTGACCGACGCGGCGGTGATCCGCCAGCAGGCCGCCGAGAAGCGCCTGGACCCGGCGCTCGTCGCGGCGGTGATCTACGCGGAGAGCAAATTCGACCCGCGTCCGTCGTCGGCCGGCGCCGAGGGCCTGATGCAGATCCTGCCGGAAACGGCTTACTTCATCGCGCATCTGTCGGGCGGCACGCAGTTCACGGCGAGCGACCTGTCGACGCCGAGCATCAACGTCGCCTACGGCGCCTACTACCTGCGCTACCTGCTCGACCACTACGAAGGCAACGAGATGCTCGCCGTCGCCGCATACAACGCCGGCTTGGCGAACGTCGATCGCTGGGTGGCGCAGGCGCGCGCGCGCGGAACGACGCTCGCCGTCTCGGCGATCCCGTTCCCGGAGACGCGCGCGTACGTGGAACGCGTGCTCGGCGCACAGCAGGAGTACCGCGCGTCCTACGCGCGCCAGCTCGGGCTGCAGTGACGCCGCCCGCGACCCGCGCTCGCGCGCCGTGGTCGCCGGGCGCCCCGGGCGCTCCTCGGCCGTCGATCGCCTCGCTACGGTAGAGCGATGGCCGAGTTCAAGCTCGATTCGATCTTCACGCCGACCGCCGATCAGCCAAAGGCGATCGCCGCGCTGGCGGAGGGCGTCGAGGCGGGCGAGCGCTTCCAGACGCTGCTCGGCGCGACCGGCACCGGCAAGACGATGGCGATGGCCGGCGTGATCGAGGCGGTGCAGCGGCCGACGCTCGTGATCGCGCACAACAAGACGCTCGCGGCGCAGCTGTGCAACGAGTTCCGCACGTTCTTCCCCGACAACGCCGTCGAGTACTTCGTCTCGTACTACGACTACTACCAGCCGGAGGCGTACGTTCCAAGCCGCGACCTGTACATCGAGAAGGACTCGGCGATCAATCAGGAGGTCGACCGGCTGCGCCACGCCGCGACAGCCGCGGTGTTCGCGCGCCGCGACGTGATCGTCGTGGCGTCGGTCTCGTGCATCTACGGGCTCGGCTCGCCGGAGACGTACGAGATGAACATGCAGATTCTGGGCCGCGGCCAGGAGATCGACCGCGACAAGCTGCTGCGCAAGCTCGTCTCGATCCAGTACACGCGCAACGATCAGGTGCTCTCGCGCGGCAGCTTCCGCGTGCGCGGCGAGACGCTCGAGGTGTTCCCGGCCTATGCCGAGACGGCGTTCCGCGCGACGCTGTTCGGCGACGAGGTCGAGCGCCTGCAGCACTTCGACCCGCTGACGGGCGAGCTGCTCGAGGACGACCTCGAGCACGTCGCGATCTGGCCGGCGACGCACTACAACGTCAAGGAGGGCACGATCGAGGACGGCGTCGCAGCGATCGGGCGCGAGCTGAACGAGCGCTGCGAGCAGCTCGAGGCGGAGGGCAAGTTGCTGGAGTCCCACCGCTTGCGCCAACGCACGCAGTACGACATGGAGATGCTGAGGGAGATGGGGTTTTGCTCGGGGATCGAGAACTACTCGCGAATCCTCGACAAACGCCAGCCCGGCGAGCGGCCGTACTGCCTGATCGACTACTTCCCCGACGACTTCGTCTGCTTCATCGACGAGTCGCATCAAACGGTGCCGCAGATCGGCGGCATGTTCGAGGGCGACCGCTCGCGCAAGCAGACGCTCGTCGACTACGGCTTCCGCCTACCGAGCGCGCTCGACAACCGCCCGCAGCGCTTCGAGGAGTTCCTCTCGATCACGCCGCAGTTGATGTTCGTCTCGGCGACGCCCGGCGAGTACGAGCGCACGCAGTCGACGCGCGTCGTCGAGCAGATCGTCAGGCCGACGGGGATCGTCGACCCGCGCGTCGAGGTGCGCGAGACGAAGAACCAGATCGACAACCTGATGAACGAGGTGCGCAAGCGGACCGAGCGCGACGAGCGCGTGCTGGTCACGACGCTGACGAAGAAGATGTCCGAGGACCTCTCGCAGTATCTGCTCGAGATGGGCTTCAAGACGCGCTACCTGCACTCCGAGATCGATACGCTCGAACGAATCCAGATCATCCGCGACCTGCGCCTCGGCGAGTACGACGTGCTCGTCGGCGTCAACCTGCTGCGCGAGGGGCTCGACCTGCCGGAGGTCTCGCTCGTCGCGATCCTCGACGCCGACAAGGAGGGCTTCCTGCGCGGCGAGACGTCGCTGATCCAGACGATCGGCCGCGCGGCGCGCAACGTCGACGGGACCGTGCTGATGTACGCCGACAAGGAGACGAAGGCGATGCGCGCGGCGATCTCCGAGACCGACCGCCGCCGCGAGATCCAGCTCGCATACAACGAGGAGCACGGGATCACGGCGGCGACGATCGTCAAGGGCATCTCCGACATCGCCGAGTTCCTGCAGTCCGAGTCGAAGCTGCCGAAGGGGCGCAAACGTCGTACGGGCAAGCGCGGCAAGAGCGAGGAGATGCCGCGCCACGAGCTTGAGAAGATGGTCGTCGAGCTCGAAGAGGAGATGGTCGCGGCGGCCGACGAGCTGCGCTTCGAGTACGCGGCGCAGCTGCGCGATGAGTTGCGCGAGCTGCGGCGCGACCTGCGCGAGATCCAGGCCGGCGAGGCGCCGCAAGGCGCCCCCGACATCGCCTAGGATTGCCCCCGTGGACATCGACCGTCAGGCGATCGAGCGGCGCGACTTCCCGATCGCGCGGCGCGGGTACGAGCCGACCGCCGTCGACGCCCACCTGCGTGCGCTCGCGAGCGAGATCGAGGAGCTGCAGCGCGAACGCGACTCCGGCGGGCCGGGCGTCGAGCCGTCGCTCGCCGCGACCGCCGGCACGCAGGTCCAGAGCATTCTCGCCGCCGCCGAGGCCGCGGCTGTCGAGATCGAGCAGCAGGCGAGCGATGGCGCCGCCGCGACGCGCGAGCGGGCCGAGCACGACGCGGCGAGCACGCGCGACGACGCCGTCGCGCAGGCGCGCGTGCACGTCGCCGCCGTCTCGCAGGCGACCGCTGTGCTGCTCGAGCGCGTCGGCTCGATGGACGGCGACGTCGCCGCGCTCGTCGACAGCCTGCGCGCCGGCGCCGGCCGGCTCGCGAACGACCTCGCGGCGCTCGACGCGAACATCGGCGAGCTGTACGACGCCGCGTCGGGGCGCACCGTCACGCAAGCCGTCGCGCGCGATGCGCCGGCGCAGCCTTCGGTGCCGGCTCCGCCGGCTCCACCGGCAACGCCGCGGCCGGCCGCGAGCGCGACGCCGGCGCCGGCGGCGACGCGGGTGCCGGCCGCGCCACCGATGCCGCCGCCGCTGTCGCCGGCGGAGAGCGCCGATCCGCACGTGCACCTCGACCCCGAGGTGCCGGCGCTGGCGACGGCCGAGAACGGCGACGTCGACAGCGCGCGGCTCGTCGCGCTGAACATGGCGTTGAACGGCGAGTCGCGCGAGGACGCCGAGCGCTATCTCGCCGAGAACTACCAGCTGGCCGATTGCCGGAAGCTGATCGACGAGGTTTTCGCGGCGATCGAGGGCTAGGCGCGATCGCGCGGCGGGGCGCGGCGTCAGGCGGTCGGGTCGAGGATCTCGAGGTCCTCGAAGTAGCGGTGGTAGAAGCCGCGGTCGCGCGTGAGCAGGCGGTCGGCCTGGTGCAGGGCATGGGCGCCGACGAGGAAGTCGGGGACGACGCGGTCGCGACTGCCGCCGGACCGTCGGTAGGCTCGCCAGCTCCGACCGGCGCCGCCCGCCGCGGATGACGACAGCGGCGAGAACTCGACGCGGAGCTTGGCGAGTGCGGCCTCGGCGTCGCCGGGCTCCGCGAAATGGGCTGCTGTCTCAGCCCAAACGGCCTCGCACGCGACGAGCGCGCCCTGACCGAGACAGCGTCTGACGGCGCGAGCGGAACTCAGCCCGAACTCGGCGTCGGCGTCGAACACGTCGATCAGCACGTTGGTGTCGACGGCGGTGATCAAACGGCGTCGACGGGGCCGCGCATTTCTTCGATGATCTCGTCAGTGCCGCGATCGGTCTCGATGATGCCGTAGACCGCCGCCACCGGATCGTCGGGGTCCGCCTTGGACAGGACGATCCTGCCGTCCTCGTCGACCACGTCGAGCTCGTCGCCGGGGCGGATGCCGAGTCGCTCGCGCACCGGCTTCGGGACGGTGATCTGCCCCTTCTCGGAGACCTTCGTGCGCATGTCATGCCAATCTAGCATTGATTCCTACCGTCCATTCCGACCGTGACGTCGAAATCGGACGGGACTGGCGCGCCGCCCGCAAAGTGCGGGAATCCAGCGCAGGGCGGACGCGAACGTCTGTTCGGGCTCATAGAATGGCTGTGCAGATGCCGAAGGACAATCAGATCGTCGTCTCGGGCGCGCGCGAGCACAACCTGAAGGACGTATCGCTGTCGCTCCCGCGCGACGCGCTCGTCGTGATCACGGGGCTGTCGGGCTCGGGTAAGAGCTCGCTCGCGTTCGACACGATCTACGCGGAGGGCCAGCGCCGTTACGTCGAGTCGCTGTCGGCGTACGCGCGCCAGTTCCTCGGGCAGATGGACAAGCCGGACGTCGATTCGATCGAGGGCCTTTCGCCGGCGATCTCGATCGACCAGAAGACGACTTCGCGCAATCCGCGTTCGACCGTGGGGACCGTTACGGAGATCTACGACTATCTGCGCCTGCTCTGGTCTCGCGTGGGCAAGCCACACTGCCCGATTTGCGGCCGCCCGATCGTCGGCCAATCGGCGGAGCAGATCATCGACCAGGCGATGGAGCTGGCCGACGGGACGCGCTTCATGGTGCTCGCGCCGGTCGTGCGCGGGCGCAAGGGCGAGTACGGCAAGCTGCTCGACGAGCTGCGGGCCGACGGCTTCGCGCGCGTGAAGATCGACGACCGCGTGCGAATGCTCGAGGAGTCGATCGTGCTCGACAAGCGCTACAAGCACGACATCTCGGTCGTCGTCGACCGGCTCGTGATGCGCTACGACGTGCGCAAGCGGCTTGCGGACTCGATCGAGACGGCGGTCGGGCTCGCCGACGGGCTGGTCGAGCTCGAGGTCGTCGGTCGCTCCGGCGCACGGGAGGAGCAGGCGCAGAACGAGTCGACGCAGGGGGCGAAGGGCGCGAAGGCGCCGCGCGCGGCGGCGGCGCAGATCGTGCCGGGCGAGACGCCGCAGGCGGGCGTGATCTTCACGTTCTCAGAGCGCTTCGCGTGTCCCGAGCACGGCCCGTCGCTGGTCGAGCTCGAGCCGCGGATCTTCTCGTTCAACTCGCCGCACGGCGCGTGCGACCGCTGTACGGGGCTCGGCTCGCAGATGGAGATCGACCCGGAGCTCGTCGTGCCCGACCCCAGCCTGTCGATCGGCGACGGCACGCTTGCGCCGTGGGCGAACTCGTCGTCGAACTACTACGAGCAGGTCACGGAGGCGATCGCCGACCGCTATCGCGTCGACCTCGAAGCGCCGTGGGAGCAGTTGCCGCAGGAGCAGCGCGACCTGTTCCTGTACGGGACGAACGGCGACCCGGTGAACGTCACGTACCGCAACCGCTACGGGCGCCGGCGCTCGTACGCGACGCGCTTCGAGGGGATCGTCAAGAACCTCGAGCGCCGCTACCGCGAGACCGACTCGGAGTGGACGCGCGAGAAGATCGAGGAGTACATGTCGCTGCGTCCGTGCCCGGTGTGCGGCGGCGCGCGGCTGCGCGCCGAGTCGCGTGCGGTGCTCGTCGGCGGTACGCGAATCGAGGACTTCTGCGCGCTGTCGGCGCGCCGGGCGCTGGAGTGGCTGGCGCAGGTCGAGCTATCGGAGACCGACCGCCACGTCGCGCGATTGATCTTGCGCGAGATCTCCGAGCGGCTGCAGTTCCTCGAGAACGTCGGGATCGGCTACCTCTCGATGAACCGCGCCGCCTCGACGTTGTCGGGCGGCGAGGCGCAGCGGATTCGCCTGGCGACGCAGATCGGCTCGTCGCTGGTCGGCGTGCTGTACATCCTCGACGAGCCGTCGATCGGACTGCACCAGCGCGACAACTCGAAGCTGATCGCGACGCTCGAGCGACTGCGCGACCTCGGCAACACGGTGATCGTCGTCGAGCACGACGAGCAGACGATGCGCGCGGCCGACCATCTCGTCGACCTCGGGCCGGGCGCGGGCGAGCATGGGGGGCGGATCGTCGCGCAGGGCACGGCGACACAGGTGCAGCGCGTGAAAGGCTCGCTGACCGGGCAATATCTGGCGGGTGCGCGAACGATCGATCCGCCGGCCAAGCGTCGAACGCCGAGCGGCTACGTCGAGATCGTCGGCGCGAGCGAACACAACCTGAGGGAGATCGACGTGCACGTGCCGCTCGGCGTGCTGACGTGCGTGACGGGCGTGTCGGGGTCGGGCAAGTCGACGCTCGTCAACGAAGTGCTGTACAAGGCCGTCGCCAACCGTCTGCACCGTGCGCGCCAGCGCCCGGGCGCGCACCGGGCGATCCACGGGCTCGAGCAGCTCGACAAGATCATCGCCGTCGACCAGTCGCCGATCGGGCGCACGCCGCGCTCGAACCCGGCGACGTACACAGGGCTGTTCGACGTGATCCGCGACCTCTTCTCGAAGACGCAGGAGGCGCGGATCCGCGGCTACAAGCCGGGGCGCTTCAGCTTCAACGTCAAGGGCGGGCGCTGCGAGGTGTGTCGCGGCGACGGTCAGATCAAGATCGAGATGCACTTCCTGCCCGACGTGTACGTGCCGTGCGAGCAGTGCCACGGCAAGCGCTACAACCGCGAGACGCTCGAAGTGCGCTTCAAGGGCAAGAGCATTGCCGACGTGCTCGACATGCCGGTCGAGGAGGCGCTCGAGTTCTTCGAGCACATCCCGAAGGTGCGCCGCCGCCTGGAGACGCTGAACGCGGTCGGGCTTGGCTACGTGCGCCTCGGCCAGCCGGCGACGACGCTGTCGGGCGGCGAGGCGCAGCGCGTGAAGCTCGCGACGGAGCTCTCGAAGATCGCGACCGGCCGCACGCTGTACGTCCTCGACGAGCCGACAACGGGCCTGCACTTCGCCGACGTGCAGCGGCTGCTCGAGGTGCTGCAGCGGCTCGTCGACGCCGGCAACAGCGTCGTCGTGATCGAGCACAACCTCGACATCATCAAGTCGGCCGACAGGATCATCGACATGGGCCCGGAGGGCGGGGAGGAGGGCGGCATGGCGATCGCGGTCGGCACGCCCGAGGAGGTCGCGGCCGAGCCGTCGTCGCACACCGGTCAGTTCCTCGCGGAGCTGCTGACGTCGACGGTCAAGCGCACCGACGCGAGCGACGGCAAGGCGACGCGGCGCAAACGCGCGGCGAAGGTCGCCGCTTGAGCGACGCGGCCGAGTCGCTCGACCCGGAGGCGGCCCAGGGCTCGCCGCCGCCGCCGCGGCTCGGGCCGCCGCCGAGCCTCGCCGCGCAGGCGCGGCTATGGGCGCAGAAGTGGCGCTGGTACGAGCGCAACTCGCTGCCGTGGAACCGCGCGCAGATCCACTGGCAGCTGCTGCGCCGCGGCGCGTTCGCGCGCTGGCCGCTGCACGGGAACGTGCTCGAGACGCTGCGTGAGGGGCGCTTGGAGATCGGTCCGGAAGCGCTGTTCGAGCCGGGCGTGTGGATTACCGCGTCGGGCGACGCGCGCGTGCGGATCGGCGCCGGCTCGTTTCTCAACCAGGGAGTGATGGTCGCGTCCGAGCGGCTCGTCGAGATCGGCGAGCACTGCATGCTCGCGAACGGCTGTTTCGTGTCGGACGCGAACCACCGCTATGACGACCCGCAGACGCCGATCACGTGGCAGGGCTTCGAGAGCAAGGGTCCGACGCGAATCAGCGACAACTGCTGGCTCGGCGCGAACGTCGTCGTGACGAGCGGCGTCAGCATCGGCGAGCGCTGCGTGATCGGCGCCAACAGCGTCGTCACGCATGACATCGAGCCGTTCTCCGTCGCCGTCGGGCTGCCGGCGAAGGTGATCAAGCGCGTCGAGCACGCGAATCGGTAGCGTCCATCGCGTTCGCGTTCAGCGACGCTTCGGCGAGCCCTCGCCTGACAGCGACAAGGAGCTCGCCGACGCGCCTCCAGCGAGGCTGGCGCGGCGCTTCGTTCACGCGGCGGGGATCCACGCCACCGATATGTGACACTCGTTGCTGGCCTCTGAGACGAACTCGAACACTTCGAGCAAGCCGTGCACCGGCGAGGTGACCGTCAGACGCCCCTGGCCGTAGCTTTCCTTCGTGCCGCCCGAGCTGGCCGCCGTCCCGAACAGGTCGACGGGCGTGAGGCTCGGGGTCTGGGTGTCGCGTGAGAACGTGATTTCGGCCGGCAGGCCCTCGTCGTCTGAGGTGCGCAGCTGGTCGAACTGCACATCGTCGGCGTTGGACGCGCCCAGCTCGACCGCGACCAGGTTGGCGCCCAGCTGCACGCAGCTGCCCGTCAGCTTGAACGGCCCGGCGTCGCCGAGCGGCGTGTTCTGGTCGGTCGCGGCGGGCGCGGTCGAGTCGTAGGAATACTCGACCGCCCCTGGCCCCTGCGGCCCTGCGTGACCGGCGATGCCTTGCGGCCCCTGCGGCCCGGCCGCGCCGGTCGCGCCGGTCTTGCCCTGGGGCCCGGCGAGCAGCTTCACGGCGCTGTGGCCGCCGTGGCGGCGATGACCGTGGCGGTTGCGGGCGCCGTGGGCTTTGTCGGCGCCACGCGTGCGGCTCCGATCTGCGCTTGCGCCTACGGCGCAAAGCGCGAGCAGGGCGGTGATCGAGATCGCGGTCGCGGTGAGGGACGAACGGGATTTGAACATCGTGTGACCTCCTTCGTTCTCGGGCGTTGCCCGGTTGTGTGTTGCTGCCTCAACCGCCGTCCCTGCACTTCCTTACGCGCCCGTTCAAAAAAGCCGTAGTCGCCCATTGCATCCTCCGGCGCGCACGTACCGCGGCTCATTTGCCGTGCCTGCGGCGTAAGAACCGACCGGCAGCGGCGTTGCATCGGTGCCTGCCGCGCGTCGAGCACGCTGCGCCCAGCGAGAGGAGACGATGCATTGCTCACATACGACCCGAACAGTCGTCGGAACTCGAACAGTTGTTGGAGGCCCGACCATGTGGGAGAATCGCGATGAGCTGGCGGCCATGGCGACCTCACCCGCACGCCTCAGCAAGATGCTCGATGCCGAGCTTGCGACGCTGGCGACCGCCGGCGACGGCGGCGCGTTCGCGCTCCTGTACGACCGCCACGAGCGGCGCGTGTACGGCTTCTGCCTGCGCATGCTGGGAACCGAGGATGAGGCCGCGGATGCGACCCAGGAGACGTTCATGCGCCTGCTCCGGCGGCTGCCCGCGATGCGAGACCGCGAGCTGAACTTCCCCGCATATGCGCTGGGGGCGGCGCGCAACGCGTGCTACGACATGATTGCGGCGCGGTGCCGGGTGGAACCGGTCGCCGAGCTGCTCGAGCCGCCCGGCTCCGAGCCCGCCGACCTGGCGCTCGACCCCGAGCGCGCCGCGCTGCTGGGAGCGGCGCGCGAGGAGGTGCGCGCGGCGAACGCCGCGCTCCCGCCGCGCCAGCGCGAGGTGCTCGCGTTGAGAGAGGTCGAGCAGCTCTCCTACGAGCAGATCGGCGAGCTCGTGGGCCTCAACGGCAACGCGGTCGCGCAGCTCATCTCACGAGCACGGATCAAGCTGCGCGAGCGGATCAGAGGCGGTGCGCTGGAGTCGATCGCCGTCGCCTCGGCCGAGTGCGCGCGTGCGCTGCCGCTGCTCGCGCGCGCTCAGGATGCGCAAGGCAACGCGGCTGAGGAGCGCGATTGGCTGCGGGCGCACTTGGATGCCTGCGAGCGCTGCCGGCTGAGCCGCGCGGCGATGCAGGAGGCTGGCGTCTCCTACCGCGCGCTCGGGCCGATCGTGCCGCTGGCCTGGCTGCGTCATACGACGATCGCGCGCGCAGCGGACCTGGTCGGCGCGGACTGGAGCCATCTCGCCGACGCCGACGCCGGCGCGGGGTCGGGCGCCCGGTCCAGCACGGCGCCTGATCGGGGTCTGCGCGTGGTCCGCACGGTGACGGGAGCGTCCGGCGGCGCACGCGCCTCGCTGCCGGCGATGCCGAAAGCCGCTCTCGCCGGGGTTGCCAACGCGCTCGGCGCCGGGCGCTTGCGCTGGCTGCTCGCCGTGGTGCCCCTGTGCCTGCTGCTGCTCGTCCTGATCGTCGGGAGCATCGCGCCCGACCCGCACGTCGCGCTTCGGCCCGCAAGCACGCTCGCGAGCACCGCGACCGCGCGCCATGCACGCGCGACGGCTCGTGCACGCAAGCGCCGGACGGCTCACCGCGCGCTGGCCCACGCGAGCGTGACGACCACGTCGCCGCCGATGCCGGCGCCCGCCACGACACGGCGCGAAGGGGTCGCCTCGTCTCGGGTCCCCACGAAGGCGACCCATCCGAGTCGGCGCCGCGTCAAGGCGCACAAACGACCGGCCCCGCATGCCTCCCTGCCCGTCACCGCTCCCGCGCCCGTCAGCACACCTGCGCCGCTACCGCCGCCCGTCACGACGCCGACGGCGACGACGCCGCCCCCGAGCCCGCCGAGCGCGGGCGCCACGCCGACCGGCACGGAAACCTCGACCGGCGGCCGCGAAACGCCGCCACCACCGGAAAAACCGGGCACGACGCCGGGCGGCCCGGGACCACGCGGTCCGCTTGGCTAGTCAAACGCCCCCGCGCCAGGCGCGGGTCGGCGCGTCGGCTCAGGTCAGACGTGCGTGCAGCTCCGCCAGCTCGCTCGGATCGATCTTGTACGTGTGCTCGGGTCCGGGGTAGCGGCGCGTGCGCACGTCCTCGGCGTACGCGGCGACGCCGTCGTTCATCTCCTGCTGAATGTTCGCGTAGCGCTTGACGAAGCGGGCGCCGAGGCCGTCGCGGATGCCGAGCAGGTCGTGGAAGACGAGCACCTGCCCGTCGGTCGCGGGCCCGGCGCCGATGCCGATCACGGGGATCTGAAGCGACGGCATCAGCTCGTCGGTGACGGCGCTCGGGATCGCCTCGAAGACGATCGCGAAGCAGCCGGCCTCCTGCAGCGCGAGCGCCTCGGCGGCGATCCGCGCGGCGGCGCCGGCGGTCCGTCCCTGGGCCTTCCAGCCGCCGAGCGCCGTCGCGGTCTGCGGCGTCAGGCCGACGTGCCCCATCACGGGAATGCCGGCGCCGACGATCGCGCGCGCGCGCTTGACCGACGCCTCGCCGCCGCCCTCGAGCTTGACGGCCTCGCAGCCGGCCTCCTTGACCATGCGCATCGCCGTCGTGATCGCCTGCTCGTCGGAGACCTCGTAGGAGCCGAACGGCAGGTCGCCGATCAGCATCGGCGTCTTCAGCCCGCGACGCACGGCGCGGGCGAGCACGAGCATGTCGTTGAGCTCGACGGGCGTCGTCGCGTTGTAGCCGAGCATCGTCGTCGCGGCCGAGTCGCCGACGAGCACGAGATCGACGCCGGCCGACTCGGCGGCGCGTGCGCTCGGGTAGTCGTAGGCGGTGACCATCACGATCGGGTCGCCGAGGCGCTTCTTCTCGGCGAGCAGCGGCAGCGTCATCGGCAGGCGGCCGGGGTCGGACGGCGCTTGTACGTCTGGATGGCTGGACATGGGGTGTGCTTCCTCTCTGACGTCAGTTGACGCCCTGCGTGAGCAGGGTCGCCACCGCGTCGTCGACGGTGATGATGCGGTTGGTCTGCGCCTCGACGTGCACGACGCGCGGTTCGTAGCGCTCGAGCTCGGCCTCGTCGTAGCTCGCGTAGGAGACGACGATGATCGTGTCGCCGCGCTGCACGAGGCGCGCGGCGGCGCCGTTGATCGTGATCACGCCGGAGCCGCGCTCGCCGGCGATCGTATACGTCTCGAAGCGCGCGCCGTTGTCGATGTCGAGCACGTGCACCTGCTCGTGCTCACGGATGTCGGCGGCGTCGAGCAGGTCGGGGTCGATCGTGATCGAGCCGACATAGTGCAGGTCGCAGTCGGTGATCGTCGCCCTGTGGATCTTCGACTTGAGCATCGTGCGTTGCATCACGCGAGCGCCTTTCTCGGGTCGAGTTGCGTGGGGGAGTGTGCGACGGAAGCTCTGAGCATCGTGTTGTCGATCAGGCGCGTCTCGCCGATCCGCGCGGCGACGAGCAGCAGCGCATCGTGCTCGAGCCGCTGGCATGGAGCGAGCGAGTCGGGGTCGACGAGCTCGACGTACTCGGGCTCGACGCCGCGCTTGCCGATCGCGGCGCTGGCCGCCGCGATCAGCTCGGCGCCGTCGCGCACGCCGTCAGCCGCGGCGCGCGTCGCCGCGTGCAGCGCCTCCGGCAGCGCGATCGCGCGCGAGCGCTGCTCGGCGCTCAGGCGCGCGTTGCGGCTCGACAGCGCGAGGCCGTCGCGCTCGCGCACGGTCGGGCACGCCTGGACACGGACCGGCAGGTTCAGGTCGGCGACCATCCGCCGGATCACGACGAGCTGCTGCGCGTCCTTCTGGCCGAAGTACGCGACGTCGGGCAGTGCCATGCCGAGCAGCTTCGCGACGACCGTGCAGACGCCGCGGAAGTGCTCGGCGCCGCGCACGGCGCCCTCGAGCCGGTCGGTCAGCCCGCGCACCTCGACGGTCGTTGCGAAGCCTGGCGGGTAGACCTCCTCGACCGGCGGCGTGAACAGGATGTCCGCGCCTGCGTCGGCCGCGAGCTCGGCGTCGCGGCGCTCGTCGCGCGGATAGCGGTCGAGATCGGCGCGTTCGTCGAACTGCGCCGGGTTGACGAACAGCGAGACGACGACGACGTCGCACTCGCGCCGCGCGCGACGGATCAGCGAAACATGTCCCTCGTGTAGCGCGCCCATCGTCGGGACGAGGCCGATCGTCCGCCCGGCGCTTCGCGCCGTCGCAAGCGCGGGACGCAGCTCGTCGACCGCACGCACGGTCCTCATGCGCAGGGCAGGGGTCGGGAAAGGGGGGTTCATCGATCTCGGTCCAGTTCCTCGCGGATACCGGCGCGACTAAAGATGTATTCGGTCTGTCGAAGTCCATCCCGAGCTTTGCTCGGTGACGGCCCAGTTGAATGATACAGCGGCGGCGGGCGCTGGCAAGACGTGCTACCAGGCGTCGACGTACGGGCGCGCCTTGCCCGGGCGCCGCCACCACTGCTCGGCGTGCTCGTCGAACAGCGTCGCGATCCAGCGGCGCGAGTCGGCCGGGTCGATCACGTCGTCGATCTCGCCGTAAGCGGCCATGTTCAGCCCGCGACCGCGCTCGTACGCGAGCGCGACCATCGCCTCGAACGCGCGCTCGCGCTCGTCGGGGTCGTCGATCGCGTCGAGCTCGCGCCGCATGCCGAGGCGGACGGCGCCCTCGAGCCCCATCCCGCCGAACTCGGACGTCGGCCAGCCGACGGTGAACAGCGGCGCCTTGAAGCCGCCGCCTGCCATCGCCTGGGCTCCGAGGCCGTAGCCCTTGCGCAGGACGATCGTTCCGCACGGCACGCTGAGGTTGGCGCCGCCGAGGAACATCCGCGCGAAGTGACGGACGGTCGCGGTGCGCTCGGCGCTCGGGCCGACCATGAAGCCGGGCGTGTCGCAGAGGAACAGGACGGGCAGCGCGAACGCGTCGCACATGCCGATGAAGCGCGCGGCCTTGTCGGCGCCGTCGGCGTCGATCGCGCCGCCGAGGTGCGTCGGGTCGTTGGCGACGACGCCGAGCGCGCGGCCGTCGACGCGCGCCAGCGCAGTGACCATCCCGACGCCGAAGCCGCGGCGCAGCTCGAGCACGGAATCGCCGTCGAACAGCCCGTCGATCACGCGGCGGACGTCGTAGACGCGCTTGCGCCGCTCCGGGATCAGATCGCGCAGGAGCGCCTGGTCGGGCGCCGCGCCGGGATCGGTCGGTCCGCGGAAGTACGAGAGGTAGCGCTTCGCCGCGGCGACCGCCGCGCGGTCGTCGGCGACGCGCAGGTCGACCACGCCGTTTGCGTCCTGCACGTCGATCGGTCCGACCGCTGACGGCTCGAACGCGCCGAGACCGCCGCCCTCGATCATCGCCGGGCCGCCCATGCCGATGCTCGAGTCCTCGCTCGCGATCACGACGTCGCAGCAACCGAGCAGCGCGGCGTTGCCGGCGAAGCAGTAGCCCGAGGCGATCCCGACGAGCGGCACGAGGCCGCTGAGCCGCGCGAACAGCTGGAACGCGCGGCAGTCGAGGCCGGCGACGATCGGCATGTCGACGTCCCCCGGTCGCCCGCCGCCGCCCTCGGCGAACAGCACGACCGGCAGTCGCCGCCGCTCGGCGACGTCGAACAGGCGGTCCTTCTTGGCGTGGTTGCGCATGCCCTGCGTGCCCGCGAGGACGGTGTAGTCGTAGGACATCGCGACGCACGCGCGCCCGTCGATCTCGCCGACGCCGCCGACGAGGCCGTCGGCGGGCGTGCGCGCGATCAGCTCCTCGCGCGAGCGGCGCTGCTCCTGCGCGGCGAACAGCAGCGGGCCGTACTCGACGTAGGAGCCGTCGTCGAGGAGATCGGCGAGGTTCTCGCGCGCGGTGCGCCGGCCGCGCTCGTGGCGCTTGGCGGCCTCGTCCGCGCGCGCCGCGTCGAGACCGGTCACGTGGCGCTCGCGGACGGCTGCGAGGTCGGCGCGCTCGCCGGCGTTGCCGCCCGGCTCGTCCGCAACATCGGCATCGCTGGTGCCTGCCCTGCCTGCGCCGACATCGCCCTCGCCGGCCGCGCCCGACGCGCCGTCGCCCGGCGCGGCGGACGTGCTCAGCACGACGAGCGCTTGCCCCTCCTCGACAGCCTCGCCGGCGACGACCTCGATGCGCCGCACGACGCCGCCGGCGTCGGCGAGCACCTCGTGCTCCATCTTCATCGCCTCGATCACGACGAGCGGCGCGCCGGCGGCGACGCGCTCGTCGGCGCCGTGCGCGATCGACACGACGACGCCGGCGAACGGTGCCTTGATCGTCAGCTCGTCGGTTGGTGGCACGCGGGGGATCATTGCGCAGGCGAGCGGGCGGCCGCGGCCGCGACGTGTCGCGCCGGCGCGCCGCGGCGAAAGCTCGGAATTTGCTGGAACGCGACGGTCGACGCGCCGATCTCGGTCGTGGCAGCTCGCAAGCAGCAATTAGCATTCGAGCCCGATGGCATCGACGGACGTCGCACGCACGCCGGAGGAGCGGCGGGAGCTGCTGAAGGAGTCGTTCG
>Ga0210386_10002323_pt1 | contig 16465 bp, 19 predicted proteins | sample IncBWH32OmetaG_FD_160091 | JGI IMG/M metagenome (GOLD analysis project Ga0210386, IMG submission 160091) | Forest soil microbial communities from Barre Woods Harvard Forest LTER site, Petersham, Massachusetts, United States - Inc-BW-H-32-O ... | reverse complement strand
ATCATGCGCATGGATGCCGGGCTGGACACCGGACCGATGCTGTTGACCGAGAGGGTGCCGATCACCACCACCACGACCGCGGCGACGCTGCATCACACGCTGGCAGCGATCGGGGCGCGGCTCATCCTTCAGGCATTGGCGGCGGATCCACCTGAAACACCGCAGCCCGAGACGGGCGCGAGCTATGCTCCGAAGCTAACCCGGGCGGATGCGCGCATCGACTGGACCGATGATGCGGTCGCAATCGAACGCCAGGTGCGGGCGTTCGATCCATGGCCGGGGACGTTCACGTTGCTGGATGGCGCGATGCTGAAAGTGCTCGCTTGCGTGCCGGCGGAGGATAGTGGCGCGCCGGGGTTTGTGCTGGATGACCGGCTGACCGTGGCGTGTGGACGCGGGGCGGTGCGGCTGGCGCGGGTGCAGCTCGCCGGGCGGGCCCCGACGCAGGCCGAGGCGTTTCTGCGCGGGCACAAGGTGCCAGCCGGGACGCGGCTGGGATGATGCATGCGCAACGCCTCTCCCGCCTTGCGGGAGAGGTCGCGAAGCGCGGCGACGCGGATGAGCGTCGCGCGCGCGGCACGACCCTCACCCGGTTCGCGGCGCGCGCCGACCGCCGCCGCGCAGTGCGGGAGGTGTGCTGTCGGGCATGACCCTCTGGGCGCTTCGGCTGGAATATGACGGCGCGCCGTTTGTCGGGTGGCAGCGGCAGGCGGCCGGGCTGTCCGTGCAGGAGGTGCTAGAAGCGGCTGCGGCGCGACTGAACCATGGTGTGCCGGTTGCCAGCATTGTCGCCGGCCGCACCGATGCTGGCGTGCATGCCGAGGCTCAGGTGGCGCAGCTTGCATTGGCTGGCGATTTCGATGCCATCCGCCTACGCGAGGCGTTAAACTTTCACATGAAACCACACCCGGTCGTGGTGCTGCAGGCAGTGCCCACGCCAGCGGGGTGGAACGCCCGCTTCTCGGCAACCCGCCGCAGCTACCGCTACCGCATCCTCAACCGCCGCGCGCGGCCGGCGCTGCTGGTGGGCCGCGTGTGGCATGTGCCGCAGACGCTCGATGCGGCGGCGATGCACCGCGCGGCACAACCGCTGCTGGGAAAGCACGACTTCACCTCCTTCCGCGCCGCGGCCTGTCAGGCGAAGTCACCGCTGCGCACACTGGACCGGCTGGATGTGACGCAGGACGACGACATCATCACCATCGTCGCGGAGGCGCGCAGCTTCCTGCATCACCAGGTGCGCAATCTGGTCGGCACGCTGAAATTGGTCGGCGACGGTTCGTGGCCGGAACAACGCGTTGCCGCCGCGCTGGCCGCGCGCGATCGTGCCGCGGCCGGGCCGACCGCACCGGCCGAGGGGCTGGCCTTGGTCGGCGTCGGTTACCCAACCGATCCGTTCGCGGCGGACCCGATCAGGTCAGCGTCGCCACTACAACCGTGATCAGGCCCAGCACTAGGTTGAACAGGATCAGCTTGCGGATCGTCTCCACGGCCCCCGTCTCCCCACGGCGAAACCGCGCGTAGGGTCCGAACACAATCAACACGAACATCCCGGCCATGATCAGCCCGAGCAGATGCATCAGGTGGATGTTCCAGGTTGCGGACCGAAAACCGCCATAGACGCCAAACAGCTCCGCGTAGCCGGACAGCAACAGCAGCGGCATCGCGTGCCACACCAGCTTGAAGAAACGCTGGAACACTTGGGCGTGCAGCGCCAGCCGCTGGGCCGGCTCCAGGACGGCGAGGCTGGGTCGCAGCACAAGCAGGGCGAAGGCCATGCCGCCCACCCATATCACCGCGCACAGGATGTGCACGGCCAGCACCAGACTCCACAGCTCCATCAGCCCCGCTCCCGCTTCTTGTGCGGCACCACGACCACGATGGCGCCGCACCGTCAACGCCCCCCGGGGCGATGGTCGGCGCAGGCGTTCGGCGCGGCGCAGGTGCTGTTGCGGGACCCAATGCCGGATCCGGCACGGTGCGGCGGCGCCGCTACCGGCTTCCACATCAGTAGTGATGTCTCCGGCTGATGGCCGGCGGCGGCCATCAGCCGGAGACATCGGGTGCGGAGCCATGCACCACCGACCGGACGGCGGTGCTGCCAAAGCACTCGGCCAGCGCGTCCAGCTCATTGACCGGGGCCGCGAGCACGAGCTCGGGCTCCAGCGGGTCGAGGGCGACGAAATGCGCGGCCACCAACACCTTGCCGCGCGTCAGGCGCTGCTCCTGGCGGTAGCAGAACAGGCCGCAGGGAATGGCCGCGGCGGATGGCTGGCGACGGATGCCGCCCAGTCCCGGCCGGCGGGCATGTATCAGCGCACGGGCAAAGCGAGGCCAACCTGCCAGGTCGCGTGTTGCCACCACCTGGCGGATCAACGGGTAAACCGACCGACCCTGGTCGGGTGCCAACGTGTGGACGTTGATATCCGCATCGCTTTCTGGGACAAATTGAAGGCCGCCACCCTGTGCCTCCGGTGCGTGCGATCGCATTGATCCAGATCAAATCGCTCCTGCCAAACGCAATCGTGTGATGGTGGGAAAGACCGATGACAGGGTCATCGGAGCACGCATTGCCGTGACCGGAAGATCGGGCGTGGGAAGCGACAAGCCGTTGCAAGGACCAACACTGTTTTCATCGGCACAGCTGGGCGCACGGGCGGATACGCGCACCAGCGCGGGTGGGCTGCGGCCGATCATTCTGGATCGACGCCATATGCCAGATCCGCGTGCCCGCTGCGGCGCGCGCTCGTTCAGCGTGTGCAGTGCGATCGAGGATCAGGATTTGTGCCATTTTGCCTCGCTGGCCATGGTGACCGCGATAGACGCTGGGCGCTGTTGCATCGAGGCAGGCAAAGTCGGCGGAACGTTTTCTTCAACGTCACTGCGGGTGCGGCGAAGCTGTACAAGCCGCTGGCGGATGGACGGCGGCCGCTCACCGGGTTTGCGGGCCGGGGCGTTTTCTTGGCCTCGCGGTGTCGTCCACCTATGGGTTCAGCACCGAGGCGATCGAGCCGGTGCGGTTCTGCCGGTTCTCGCTGTCGATGTTGCGCAGTTTGCTGGCCGACTTTCCGGACTCGGAATGACGACGACCGCAGGTCGCGGCGACGGAGCTGGTGGCGGCGCAGGAGCAGAGCTGTTGCTGGGCGGAACACGACGAAAGAGCGGCTGGCAGGTATTTTGCTGATGCAGATGGCGCCAGGCGCCGAGCCGATGACGCAGATCACACCGCCGATGCCGCACGGCGATATCACCAACTATCCGGGCCTGACGATCGAGACGGCCAGCCGCTCGCTGAGCCGGCTCCGCGCGCATCGGTTGATCGATATTCCGACGACGAATAACGTGGTGATTCGCAGTCGTGCGGCGCTGGACCAACGCGCCGGCGGGTTGAACTGAGCCGTGGCGCCGGATCTGAATACACCTCTCCCGCGAAGCGGGAGAGGTGTACGTAAACTTACCTCTCCGGCAGCGGAATGAATTCCGTCTCGCCCGGCACCGGTTTGAACCGCCCCGCGGCCCAGTCGGCTTTTGCCGCCTCGATGCGCTCACGGCGCGAAGAGACGAAGTTCCACCAGATGTGTCGTGGTCCCTCCAGCGCGGTGCCGCCCAGGACCATCAGCCGCGCAGGCTGCGTCGCGGTGATCGTGATGCGATCACCGGGGCGGAACACCAGCAGCCGCGGGCCGTCGAAGGTTTCTCCCGCAATGCGGATCTCGCCGTCGACCAGATAGATGGCCCGTTCCTCCTGATCCGGATCCAGCGGCGCGCTGGCGCCGGCCTGCAACCGCAGCTCAGCATACAGCCAATCCGAGAGTGTGTTCACCGGCGAGGTCTTGCCGAGCGCCAACCCGGCGATGACGCGCGCCCAGATGCCTTCGCCCTCGATCACCGGCAGCGTGTCGGCGCTGAAATGCTGGAAGGTCGGCGGGGTTTCCTCTAGCGCTGCCGGCAGCGCGACCCAGCTCTGGATGCCAAACGTGCCGATGCCGGCGACGCGCGCGTCCGCTGGCGTACGCTCGGAATGGGCGATGCCACTGCCGGCGGTCATCAGGTTCATCGCGCCCGGCGTGATGTCCAGCGCGTTGCCCTCACTGTCGCGGTGGGTGATGCGGCCGTCGAACAGGTAAGTGACCGTTTCGAGGCCGATATGGGGGTGCGGGCGGACATCCATCCCCTGCCCGGCCAGGAACTGTACTGGCCCCATCTGGTCGAAGAAAATGAAGGGGCCGACCATTTGGCGCTTGGCCAGCGGCAGCGCGCGGCGGACCTGGAAGCCGCCGAGGTCGCGCACGCGTGGTACGACGACCAGTTCCAACGCGTCACAGGATTTCGGGTCGCCCAAGATCGGATCGTTCGTGGGAAGCCAGCTCATCGATTTGCTCCTTCTGGCCCACCGCCAGCGTTCAACATCAGGCACCAATGCGCGCGAGGCTGATGAAACGCGCGCGGCTGGCAGTTGGTGTGTCACCAAACCAACGCAAGCAGGCGCGAAAAAATGTGCTCTGATCCGAATAACCCAGAAGATACACAATGTCGCTCAGCGAGGTCTTCGGCTCAGCGAGGTGGAACTCGGCCAGCTCGCGCCGCGTGTCGTCTACCAACTGCGTGAACGATGTGCGTTCGTCACCCAGGCGGCGCTGCAGCGTGTGATCACTCATGCCAAGCGCGGCGGCAATGCGCTCGCGCAGCGGCGTACCATCCTGCAACTGATCGACGATGGCCTGCTTCACCCGCCTTGCGGTCGGCGGCGTCTCCAACTTGTGCAGCGTCAGGCCGGCGATGCGGTCGTGCACCTCGGCCAGTTCGGGAACCGCCGTGCGCAGCCGGGATGCCACGTCCGCCTCGGACAACAGCAACGCGTTGAAGGACGCATTCCAGCGGAACGGGCAGCCGAACGCATCATCGTAAGGGGCCTGGACCGATGGCGCCAGGAAGCTGAACGCGGCGGCCACCGGCTTCAGCGCGCGCCCAAGCAGCCACCGGCAATAGGTGAGCAGCGTCAGCAGACCATACTCATAGCGCTGGCGTGGCGTGACGCTGTCGCCCGCGGCCAGATCCAGCCGTACCCATTGCCCACCCTCATCCGGAATCAAGACAATCATCGCCGCGTCGCTGACGATGCGCAGATAGCGCATCAGGCGACAGAGACCGGTGGACAGATCCGCGCTCGACATCATCGCGTAGCCGACAACACCATAGTGATCTGGCCGGGCGAGATGCGGATCGCCCAGCGCGATGGCGGGATTGCCTGACCGTTCGACGGCCAGCGTCCAGAGCCGGTTCACCTGCTCGGTCGGCCAGCGTTTGTCGGGGTCCTCGAGCGCCGCGAGTGACAGGTTCGCATCGGCGAACAGCTCGGGGATATCAAGTCCCTGGGCCTGAAGCGTGTTGACCACGCCGCGAATCCAGGCGGAACAGGTGGTCGCGGACATCATCATCCTGGCTCTCCCAGGCCATTCCTTTTGTGTTCGGCGGTCATTGAGCGTCGCGCCGACGGCAACCTAGGCTTCCCGCGAGGCCCCGATGGTTCAGGTGGCGCACGATCGTGCAATAAGTCAATGGAGTTCATCCCTAATTTACCGCCATGCATCGCGGGTGAGCGCATGCTTACCTCTTGCGTGGTTCAACACCCCATTCCGCACAACCCATCCGGGACGTGGCCGCCCTCACACCGCCAGGTCGATCGGCGCAGCGGGGTCTGACGTTCACGCATCCCCAATCAGATCCAAAAGCTGAAAACAGCGCCGTGTCGTCTTACACCAGGAAGGAGATTCTCGATGCCGACTGCCAAACCAATCCCCAGCCGCCTATTGCTCAGCCCGCCGGACCACACGCTGATCATGATCGACTTCCAGTCGCAGATGGCGTTTGCGACGAAATCGATCGATGCCGTGACGTTGCGCAACAACGCGGCCCTGGTGGCCAACGCGGCGCGGGAGTTCAAGGTTTCGACAATTCTCACCACAGTCGCCGAGAAGACCTTCTCCGGTCCAATGTTCGACGAGATCAGGAGCGCATTCCCGGCCCAGGACATGCTCGACCGCACCTCGATGAACACCTGGGAAGAGGCGCATGTCATCGCGCGGGTGAATCAGATCGGCAAGGGCCGCCTGGTGCTGTGCGGGCTGTGGACCAGCGTGTGCATTGTAGGACCCACGCTGTCAGCGATCGATCAAGGGTTCGAAGTGTACGTCATTGCCGATGCGTGTGGCGATGTGTCGACCGAGGCGCATGATCGGGCGATGGATCGCATGGTGCAGGTAGGCGCGCGGCCGATGACGTCGTTGCAGTACCTGCTGGAGCTGCAGCGCGATTGGGCGCGGAGCGAGACGTACAACGAGACCGTGCGGACATCGATCGCGCACGGCGGCGCGTATGGCTTGGGGCTGATCTACGCCAAGACCATGTTTGGTGGTAGCGAGGGTCACTGACGACGGCGTCAACACAATCGTCATGCCGGGCGCCGAGCCGGCCTCCACGACGAGTTCTGTTCCACAAAGGCAGGTCGTGGATGCCGGCCTAGCCCGGCATGACGGCAGGGAGAATGCTGCAATGATCCCGGCCCTCGTCGGCATCGTGCTTGGCCTTGCGGTCGGTGCGTTCTGCCGCGCGCTCGATATCCCCTCACCGGCGCCGCCACGAATCATCGGGGCGGTGATCCTGATCGCGATGACGCTTGGCTTTATCGCCGGCGGCGCGGTGTGGGGCGCGCCATGAAGGCGGCCCTTGGGATTGCGGTTGCGTTCGCGGTTGGATTGACCTGCCGCTTGCTGGGCATTCCCTCCCCGGCTCCGCCGGCGCTGACCGGCGCGCTGCTCGTGCTGGCGATGACTGTGGGCTACACGATCACTGACCGGTTGATGGCCACACGTGCTGTGCACACCAACAATTGCGCCGGTCCGAGCGGCGCCACAGAACCGGGAGACCCAGCATGAGTGCCGACCTGATCCTGCGTAACGCAAAGCTCACGACTCTGGACCGTGCGACACCGCTGGCCACCGCCTTTGCGGTGAAAGACGGGCAGTTCACCGCCGTCGGCGATGATGCCGACATCATGGCACTGCGCGGGCCGGCAACACAGGTGATCGATGCTGGCGGCAAGCGGGTCATTCCCGGGCTGTGCGACAATCATCTGCACATCATCCGTGGCGGGTTGAACTACAATATGGAGCTGCGCTGGGACGGCGTGTCGACGCTGGCCGATGCGATGGTGATGCTGAAGGCGCAGGTCGCAATCACGCCGCCGCCGCAATGGGTGCGTGTGGTGGGCGGGTTCACCGAGCATCAGTTCGCCGAAAAGCGCCTGCCGACGATCGAGGAACTGAACGCGGCGGCACCGGATACACCGGTGTTCATTCTGCATCTGTATGATCGCGCGCTGCTGAATGCCGCGGCACTGCGGGTGTGCGGCTACACCAAGGAGACGCCGAACCCACCAGGCGGTGAGATCACACGCGCTGCGGATGGCACACCGACCGGGCTGCTGCTGGCGCGACCGAACGCGACGATCCTGTACGCCACGCTGGCGAAGGGGCCCAAGCTGCCGCCGGAGTATCAGATCAATTCCACCAGGCAGTTTATGCGCGAGCTGAACCGGCTGGGCGTGACCAGCGCAATCGATGCCGGAGGTGGGTACCAGAACTATCCGGATGACTACGCGATCATCCGGCGACTGGCCGATGATGGGGAGCTGACGGTGCGCATCGCGTATAATCTGTTCACGCAGAAACCGCAGCAGGAGAAACAGGATTTCCTGAACTGGACGTCGACGGCGAAGTATCAGCAGGGCAGCGATTACTTCCGGCTGAATGGCGGTGGCGAGATGCTGGTGTTCTCGGCCGCGGACTTCGAGGATTTCCGCGAGCCGCGCCCCGACATGCCGCCGCAGATGGAGCGCGAGCTGGACGGCGTGGTGCGCACTCTGGCGCAGAACCGCTGGCCGTGGCGGCTGCATGCGACGTACAACGAAACGATCAGCCGCGCGCTGGATGTGTTCGAGACGGTCGCACAGGATATCCCGCTGACCGGGCTGCACTGGTTCTTCGATCACGCGGAAACGGTGACGGATGTGAACCTCGAGCGCATCGCGCGGCTGGGCGGCGGCGTCGCCGTGCAGCACCGCATGATGTATCAGGGCGAGTATTTCGTCGAACGTTACGGCGCGGCCGCGGCCGAACGCACGCCGCCGGTGGCGCGCATGCTGGAGCTGGGGGTGCCGGTCAGCGCCGGCACGGATGCGACGCGGGTGGCGTCGTATAACCCGTGGGTCAGCCTGGCGTGGTTGGTCACCGGGCAGACGCTGGGCGGGCTGCGGTTGTATCCCACGCGCAATCTGCTGGACCGCGAGACCGCGTTGCGGATGTGGACCGAAAAGGTCGGCTGGTTCAGCAACGAGATTGGCAAGAAGGGCCAGATCGCCGCCGGGCAGCTCGCGGACTTTGTTGCCCTCGACCGCGATTATTTCTCGGTGCCGGAGGACCATATCCGCCACATCACCGCGCTGTTGACCGCGGTCGGCGGCAAGGTGGTGCATGGTGCCGAGGAATTCGCGGATCTGGCACCGCCACGGCCGAAGGCGATGCCGGACTGGTCGCCGGTAAACCGGTTCGGCGGCTATCAGGGACCGCGCCGCGCCGAGGCGGTCGCCCCGCGCAGCCTGGATGCGTGCTGCGACACCGCGTGCGGCGTGCACGGCCATGCGCATGCCTGGGCACGGCGCGCGGCGCCGGTGTCGGACGAGAGCGGCTTCTGGGGTGCGCTCGGCTGTTCGTGTTGGGCGTTCTGATGCGGACAGTCCTAGCCTCTGCTTGGTTGGAACGCTTGGCGTTGCTGGCGCTGTGTGCCGCCTACATCCAGGGGGGACTGACCAAAATGTTCGACCTGCCAGCCGCGATCTCAGAGCAGGTGCGGGCGGGCGTTCCGCTGCCCAGCGTGACGGCGGGCGCGACGATCGTGACGGAGCTGGTGGGATCGCTGCTGATTGTCGTGGGGCTGTGGCGATGGCTGGGCGCGCTGTGGCTGGCGGGGTTCACGCTGGTCGCGAGCTTCGTCGCCAACGCGTTCTGGCTGCTGCCACCAGGGGCGGAACGGTTCGGCACTGCGAATGCGTTCTTCGAACATCTGGGCCTGATCGGCGGGTTCCTGACCGTGGCACTGGTGGACCTCCGGCACGCGCGATGACCGAGGCTGTTCTGTCCGCGCCGGCCGGGGCAGTGTCAGCAGCGGATCTGCTGACCCCGTCGGCACGCCGGTGGCTGCTGCTGGGACTGGGCCTGGCCACGGGGGCAGAGTTCTACACCAACGACGCGATGAACCTGGTGCTGCCGGATATCACCGGGACACTCGGCGTGTCGTTTGATCAGGCGAGCTGGTTGCTGACCGTGTATAGCTGCGCACTGTTCCTGGGCGTACCGGTCTCGATCTGGATGGCAGCGCATATCGGCTACAAACGCTTCCTGATGGCCAGCGTAGTGGTGTTCGCGATGACCTCGGTGGGGTGCTCGATCGCGCCGGACCTGCAAACGTTCCTGGTGTGGCGCGTTGTCCAGGGGCTCGCGGCGGGCAGCCTGTATGTGTGGTGGCGCGCCAGCATCTATCTGCTGCTGCCGAAGCCCGCGCGCAGCGAATCGCTGATGCGGGTGTCGACGCTGCTGTATCTGTCGAGCGCGGCAGGCATGCTGGTCGGTGGCTATGTGACGGATGAATTCAACTGGAGACTGATGTTCCTGCCGAACCTGCTGTTCGCGGCGGGCGCGCTGTTCCTGTTGGCACGGTATTTCCCGGATGTCGGACGCAGGGCCGATCCGCGCGCAGCCCAGCCCGATGCGCCGGGCATCGCGCTGCTCGGGGTCGCGCTGGTGTCACTGCAGGTTATCCTGAGCCGCGGGTCGATCGATGACTGGTTCGGCTCGCCGTTCATCCAGGCGCTGGGTTGGACCTGCGTGATTGCGTTCGGGTTGTTTGCGTTCTGGCAGGCCACCCCGCTGAATCGCACGCCACTGCTGTGCCTGGATCTGTTGCGTGATCGGTATGTGCTGTCGTCGGCATTGATCGGCGTGTTCACGGGCATCATCTTGTCCGCCAGCCTGTTCGCGCTGCCCGAGTTCCTGCGCAATGTTGATCCGCAGCCGCACAGCGCAACGCATACCGGGCGGATCATGTGCGTCTACGCACTGACAGCCGCGGCGATCCGGCCCGCGGTGGTGCCGCTGGTGGCACGGATCGGCCAGCGCAAGACCATCGTGCTGGGGTTGTTGATGTTGATCGCCTCGATGCTGCTGTTCGCGCGGCTGGTGACGACCGGCACACCGGACGTGGCCTATCTGCTGCCGCTGGTGCTGTATGCGTTCTGCCTGTCGCCGCTGCTGCCCGCGGTGGGCAGCGGCACGGTTGCGCGGATCGACCAGACCAAGCTGCTGGATGGCGTGTCGCTATATATGACCTTCCGGCAACTGGGCGCGGCGCTGGGCGTGGCGTTCGTCACCATCCTGCTGGATTGGCGGGAAACCCTGCATTCGGCACGGTTGTTCGAACATCTGCGCACCACCAGTGGGACGACGCAGTCCTGGCTAACCAGCGCGAGCACGATGATCGCGTCCCGCAGCGGACAGTCCATGCTGGAGAGCAAGCACATGGCGACCGCGGTGCTGGCCGAGGCCGGGGCGCGCCAAGCGGCGACGCTCGCCTATGCCGACGCGTTTATGTTCATGGCGGCGGTTGGCGTGGCCGCGTTGTGCGTCGTGCCGATCATTCCACCCACACCCGTGGTCCGGAAGTAACAGGCCATGGCAGAGCCAATCGCCTTCCAAACCCCCTCACCCGCACCAACCGTCGGCTCGTTCCGGGTCCGATTACGTCAGAGCCGGCTGTCGCTGTTGGCGCTGGCGCTTGGCGCGATCGGGCTGATCGGCGTCGCGCTGTATCTGTATGTGCCGCGGTTGTACGAGGTGGAGACCGACGATGCATACGTCGATGCGCATGTTGTCTCAGTGGTGCCGAAGGTTGCCGCCTATGTCGTGGCCCTGCATGTCGATGACAACAGTCATTTCGTAACCGGCGCCCTGCTGGTCCAGCTGGATCCGCGCGATTTCCAGGTGGCGGTGAACACCGCGACGGCGGAGCTGGAAAGCGCGCAGGCGAACGCGGCGAACATCAAGGCGCAGTTGACCGAACAGCAGGCGGTGATCGCGCAGACCGAAGCGATGCTGGTGGGCGATCGCGCGACCCTGGCGTTCGCGCAGCAACAGCTACGACGCTACGGGTCGCTGGCGACCAGCGGGGCCGGAACGACCGAACGCTGGCAAGAGGCGCAGGCGGATATCAGCCAGCGCGAGGCCAACCTGCAGCGTGACCTTGCCGCGGTGGACGCGACGCGCGCGCATGTGTCAGTGCTGCAGGCGCAGGCGCAGCAGGCGCAGGCCAACATCGACCGGCAGCAGGCCGCGTTGGCGCAGGCGCGGCTCAACCTGTCGTATACGAAGATTACCGCGACCGAGGCGGGTACGGTCGCGAACAAGGCGGTGGAGGTCGGCAATTTCGTGCAGCCCGGCCAGGTGCTGTTCTCGGCGGTGCCGAACACGCTGTATGTGACGGCGAACTACAAGGAGACGCAGTTGACCGATGTCCGGCCGGGACAGTCCGCGGACATAAGGGTCGATGCGTTCCCGAATATCCATCTGCGCGGCCATGTCGACAGCCTCCAGCGCGGCACCGGCGCGCAGTTCGCCCTGTTGCCACCTGAGAACGCGACCGGCAATTTCGTGAAGGTGGTGCAGCGCGTGCCAGTGAAGATCCTGCTGGACGATCCGGGCGAGGCCGCGAACCTGCTGGCGCCCGGGATGTCGGTCGAGACGACAGTGATGACGGCGCGACCACCCTGGTGGCTGGGCTTCCTGCGATGATGCCGATCGCACGCGCGCCCGGCACTGGCGCGCGATGGAGAGCGATGTGCCATGACCACGCCAACCGCATCGTCGCCGGCCTCCCTGACGCGTGAGGCCGCGCTCGACACCGTCGCGTCGGCTGCGGCGCTGCTGTTCGAGCACGGGCAGACAACTGAACGCACGGTCGTTGCGGCGGAACGGCTCGGCCACGCCTTGGGCGTGCCGGTCAGGGTCCTGCCGCGCTGGGGCGAACTGACCGTCGAGATCGAGCATACACCGGTCTCGGAGATCATCCCGGCCATGCCGCTCGGCATCGACATGGCCAAGGTGCTGGCCGTGATGACCGTCGTGGATCAGGTTGGTGATGATGCGTTGCCGGGCGAGGCCGCCCGAGCCGCGCTCGCGGTGGCAGGACACACACCGGCCGCCGCCACGCCGCGCTTCTCGCTGTTCGCGGCGATCGGCGCGGCAGCGTTGGGCGTCATCTTCGGCGCGCAGGACGCGCCAAGCCTGCTGCTGATCGCGATGAGCGCCGGGCTCGGCGCGCTGGTACGCCGCTGGCTGGCGGGGCTCGGGGTCAATCTGTTCATCCAGCCGCTCTGCGCGGCCGGCATCGCCGGCGCCGTCGCGGCCGCAGCCAGCCGATGGCATCTCTCTGACGCGCAGATCCTCGTTGGCTTCTGTCCCTGCATGGTGCTGGTCCCGGGCCCACATATCCTCAGCGGCGCGATCGACCTGGTCCGCCTGCGCATCACGCTTGGCATCGCGCGCCTCACCTATGCCGGGCTGATCGTCCTGATGATCTGCGCCGGTTTGCTGGCCGGGTTTGCCGCCGGCGGCGCAACCCTGCCGGTGGCCGGCCCGTCGGTGCCCGTGCCACTCGTCGCCGACGTGATCGCGGCAGGCTGCGCCGTCGCGGCCTTCGGCACCTTCTTCTCAATGCCATGGCGGCTGCTGCCGTTTCCGATCGCCGTTGGCATGCTGGCCCACGCGGCGCGCTGGGCTCTGATCTCGATCGCGGGTGCCGATGTCGCGGCCGGTGCGCTCATCGCTTGCATCCTGGCCGGCATCATCGTCACGCCGGTCGTGGATCGCTTGCATTTGCCCTTCGCCGCGGTCGGCTTCTCCGCGGTCGTCTCGCTGATGCCAGGCTTCTTCCTGTTCAGCGCCGCAAGCGCCTTGGTCGAGCTGGTCCATGTCGGGCCGCACGCACCGGCCGCGTTGCTGACGCGCGTCGTCGCGAACGGAGCCACGGCATTCCTGATCATCCTGGCCATGACGTTCGGGCTGATCCTGCCCCGCATACTGTTCGAGCATTTCCTGCCTGCGCCCGCGCCCTCGCGTAAGGGGAGGGAGAAGGGAGTTAGCCACAGGAATTGTCGCGCAGGATGAAGCTGCGTACGACGCCATCCGCGACCTGGAAGGTCGTTTCGCATCAGCGTTGAAAGACCTATGCCGGCATGGGATTGAACCACCAGGGCCCGAGGGATGGCGGTGGCGAGAGCACATCCGTGTGCTGTTCGTCATAGGCGAGATATTTCACGCCCTCGGCGTCATAGCTGCGCGTGGGCACGCCCATGCGCGACACCAGGGCCTGCTCCGGCTGGCCAACGAATTGGTTCATCGCGGCCATGCGCTCGGCACGGCCGTCGGTGCAGTCGACCGGCAGCGCGATGCACAGCAGTATGACGAACCTCCGGGCGATTCCTCGGTTCATAGCCACAGCACCTGGTCCACCCGATCGGCTCCGGCCGCGATCATCGCTAGCCGGTCGAACCCGAGCGCGATGCCGGCGGAACGGGGCATGCCATGCGCGAGAGCGGTGAGGAAGTCCTCATCCAGCGGCCAGTCCTGGCCACCGAGGGCACGGCGCCGGGCGCGATCCGCCTCGAAGCGCGCGCGCTGTTCGTCGGCATCCGTCAGTTCCACGAAGGCGTTCGCCAGTTCGATCCCGCACAGGAACAGTTCAAAGCGCTTGGCGACGCGCGGGTCGGTTGGGTCACGTTGGGCGAGCGCAGCCTGGGCGGCGGGCCAATGGGTGAGGAAGGTCGGGTGCGTTCGGTCCAAATTCTGTTCGATCCGATCTAGCAATAGTCGGAAAAACAGATCCTCCCATGTTTCGTTGGCGCGCAATGTCGCGCCGGCCGACGCGGCCAGCGCTGGGGCATCGTCGGCAGTACCGAGCAGGTCGGCGCCGGCATATCGCTGGAAGGCTTCGGCCACGGTCAGGCGTTCGATCATGTCGATCGAGGCGGTGATGCCGCGGCAGGTCACCACGGGCGGCAGCACGGCGCACAACAGCGCGTGGGTCTCGGCGATCAGGTCGTCCATCGTGGCACCGGGACGATACCACTCCAGCATGGTGAATTCCGCGGCGTGCAGGTCGCTGCCTTCACCGTTCCGCCAGACGCGCGCGAGCTGGAAGATCGGGCCGGCGCCGCCCGCCAGCAGCTTCTTCATGGCGAATTCGGGGCTGGTGTGCAGCCAGAGCGGCTGCGTGGCGCCGTCGGGGGCGACCCGCTTTGTGGCGAAGGCGTGCAGGTGGACCTCCTCGCCGGGGGTGGGCACGGCGTAGGGGGTTTCCACTTCGGTGTAGCCGCGGGCGAGGAAGAAGGCGCGGGTGGCCTGGGTCAGCAGGGCGCGGCGGCGCAGGAAGGGCAGGCGCGCGGCGAGGCGTTCGGGGTGCCAGGTGGGGCGGTCGGGCGGGGGCATGGGGACATTGTAACACGCGTGGTGGCGGTGTGGCTGGCGCCTCGCTTGGCCGTCATGCCGGACCTGGCCACGGCATCCACGTCTCCGGTTACAGCACAAAGGCAAGGCATGGATGCCGGGCCTTCGCCCGGCATGACGGTGGCGGATGGGCGGGACGTTGGGCGTCGAGAGGCCGGCGCTACGAGGGCGCAGGTGCGATCAGGCGCACGCCGCCGAGACTGCCGCCGGCGTAGAGCTGGGCGATCACGGCGTAGAAGCGTTCCTGGGCGGCGTAGGCACCCTCGCCCTGCGCCTGCATGTGAGCGGCGCGATCGGTGCGCCAGGTGTGCCAGCGGGCAATGGCGAAGGGGGCCCAGTCCTCGGTGAGATCCTCGGCGACGATGTCGGTGAGGCCGGCGGCGTGCAGGTCGGCGACATAGTCGTCGATCGAGGTGACCGAGACGCCGAACACATCCTGCCGCAGGTCGTGCAAGTCGGCGGCGGAGAACGGGGCGCGCATGCTCAGGTCCTCGATGAAGCAAATCCCACCGGGGCGGAGTGCGCGGGCGATGCGGGCGCAGAGGCGCGGGCGATCGGGGATGTGCAGGATCGCAAGCCAGCTCACGACCGCATCGAAGGCGGCGTCCGGCAGGGATACGTGCAGCGCATCCCCGCAGAGATGGGTGACCTGGCCGGACAGGCCGCAGCGGCGGGTCAGATCGGTGCCGATCGCGTTCAGCTCGGGCTGCAGCTCCAGGGCCGTGACGTCGCAGCCCGTCGTGTGGGCGAGGCAGCGAGCGGGGCCGCCGACGCCGGCGCCGATCTCCAGCACACGGCTGGCGGGGCCGAGGCCCAGCCGCGCGGCGGCGTCCCGGACAGCGGCGGCGCCGTGGTAATGCCACTGGTCCAGGGGGTAGAGGTCCTCAGGGGTGATCGGATCGGCTGGGCCGATGCCGCGCGCGGCCAGGCCACGGGCGATGCGGTCGGTGTGGGTGTAGAGCGGAACACGGGTGATGGCGGCGGCGTCCGTCATGCGCTGACCCTCCTGTGCAGGTCGAAGCAAGACCTGCACCGCGCTTTGTGTTGGGACGGCTATTTACGTCGGGAATCAACGACAGGCGACAGGTCGGGGAGCGGGTCAAGCTGCGACTGCACGGCAACAGGCGAGCCGGGCCGCGTTATTCTGTTATCGGAAGGTGTCTGCGCCGGACGGATCGGCTCACGGAGCGTTGACCGCCCTCTCCCCAGACGCGCCCCAACATCTCAGAATCCTTATGTGGACGGCCTCGGGGTGGCAATGGCCTTGGTGTTCACGACACATTCTTGGATCTGTCTTTCCATTCAGTTTTGCGGATGCCTTCACGCCGTCGAGGATAGATATCGCCGAATTCCGATACCTGATCGGCGACGTAGCCGTGTCGATTGGGCACAGGTCCGCCTTGGGGTTCCTTGCCAAGATCCCCTTCGGCTCTTCCTTAGTTTCTGAGTCACTTCCGTTTCGGTCAGAGCCTCCCGCGATGAATTGCTGACGGCCAATGGCGAAAGATCCGGTCAGTTGCGCCCTTATGTCCGGCCTCACATGAGGTCGTCCCCCGTCAAGCTATTTCTTCATCGGCATTTCCTTCGTGCCTGAGTGTCGTTGCGCATTTCAATTGTCTTCCAAGGCGGACCTCTCGTCACAACAGGGCGCTTCCCTGCAAACCTCACATCCGGCGGGACGATGTCCCCACCACGGTCCCGCATTCGGGACGGGAGAGTTCCAGGAAGGCGGCACCACTCTATGAGACGGCGGCTTTCGCGCCAGGCCGGACAACGGCGACGCCCCCTTGGATCCGTGTGCCCGTGCCGCTTTACAGCGCGGGTTTAATTCACAAGGTCGATCAGGACACGAG
>Ga0210386_10002322_pt1 | contig 16466 bp, 14 predicted proteins | sample IncBWH32OmetaG_FD_160091 | JGI IMG/M metagenome (GOLD analysis project Ga0210386, IMG submission 160091) | Forest soil microbial communities from Barre Woods Harvard Forest LTER site, Petersham, Massachusetts, United States - Inc-BW-H-32-O ... | reverse complement strand
GTAATGAAGCACCAGGTCGCGATTCCCGTCGGCAAACGTGACTTTCAATGCCGGATCGACAAACAGACCTGCGCCCCACCCCGCATACTCCTGCGGCGTGTTGGTATACGAAGAGTCAAAAGACGCCCATTCGCGCGCCGGCACCGCTTGCGGGATAGCATCGGTTGGAGCGATTCGTCCACCCCAGTAAAGCTGCTGCAGCTCTCCGCGCGCATTTACGCCGAAGGCGTAGGTCACGTCGCCCCCGTCGAGGCGAAACACCTTTGTAGCTTCGTCGAACGAGACGGCAGAAGGCTGAGCATACACGGCAAGTGAAGCTGCGACCACGAGTACGGTCGAAAAGATATTCCGAAACATGAGGGTTTTCCCTGCCTTGGTTTTCAAACCGCCCATCATAGCATTGGCTTGCACCAGTGGGCACAATTGGGGACCGGCCATTCGCCGTTCACCCATCCGCAGTACCGGTTCGCAACAGTTGTTAACAGCGTCCAACCGGGGTATGGGCTATCCTGAAATTGATGAAGCCGGAGGTTCTGGATGCTTTCCCCTGCCTTATCCGCTCCTGCCTGTCCGACGCCCGCCGAGACCATTGCGGCCGCACTCGATCGTGTGGGTCCGCTTCAGGGACTCCCATTTGAAGATCGCCTGTGGCTTGCAACGCATGGCGAAGAGATTATTGCGCAGCCCGGCGACATCCTGTTTGAAGAAGGCCAGCCTGCCGATCGCATGATTCTCATCCTCAAGGGAGAGATTCACGTGCGCCGGCAGCGTGGCGGCCCGATGGAACTTTTTATCGGCCGCGCCGGCCAAATGACCGGTTTGCTTCCCTTTTCGCGCATGAAGACGTCAGGCGGCCAGGGTTTCGCCATTACGCCGGTGTGGGCGCTGCTGGTGATGAAAGAGAAATTCCCAGAGATGCTCGCGGCCATTCCATCGATGACGCAACGCGTCGTCTCGACCCTGCTTGATCGCGTGCGCGAGGTGACGCGCATCGAGCAGCAGGCAGAGAAGCTGAATGCACTGGGCAAGCTGGCCGGCAATCTTGCGCACGAACTCAATAACCCCGCTTCGGCAGCGCAGCGTTCGGCCTCAAGCCTAATCATGGAACTCCGTGCTAATCGCGAAAATCGCTTCAAGCTCGTGAATCTTTGTCTGAACGAAGAACAGATTCACGGTGTCGAAGCCTGGGAGCAAAAAGTCATGAGCCGCTCCAGCCGCCATGACCCGCGCGATACCGGCGAGCAGATCCAACTCGAAGAGGATCTCCGTACATGGCTCACCGCATTGCCCTGCGACGGCGCATGGGAAGTCGCGGTGCAACTGGCTGAGCAGCGTGCTACCGTCGCAGATCTTGAGGAACTACGGGCGCTGATCGGCGGAAGCGAATCTTGTGTTTCGCTGCAATATTTCTCGCGCTACCTGAGGTCGACACGGTCCGTTGATACCTTGCTGAATTCCACCGCGCGCATCTTCGATCTGATCAGCGCGGTCAAAGCCTACTCGTATATGGATCGCGCGCCCATCCTCGAAGTCGATGTGCCTGCCGGTCTCGATGCGACCATCCAGATGCTGCAGTCGCGCATGACGAACGTGGAAGTAGAGCGCCACTACGAGCCCGATCTACCGCGCATCAGCGCCTACGGCAGCGAACTGAACCAGGTATGGACCGCGCTTATTGAAAATGCACTAGACGCCCTTGCCGAGACAAGGCATGGCGGCAAATTGAAGCTGACCTGCCGTCTCGAAGGCGAGATGATGTTGGTGGAGATATGGGACACGGGTCCGGGAATACCGCCGGAACTGCAAGACCGAATTTTTGAGCCGTTCTTCACCACCAAGGCTCCCGGCCAGGGTCTTGGCCTTGGCCTCGACAATGCCATGCGCATTGTCCGCAAGCACCGCGGACATCTAAGCGTACGCTCTGATCCCGGCTCGACATGCTTCCGCGTGCGGCTGCCGCTTGACCAGCTGCAGGCATACTGAAACAAAACAACCTGAAGCACAACCACTCTGCCCAGCGCCGCACACCCTGCGCCGCACACCATAGGAGGATTCCAATGGCGGCTTCCGTGTCTACCGGCAAGACAGTGGAGACAACCATCACAACCCTGCTGAACGTGCGGCGCGGTGCGGAAGCCCTGGACTTCTACGCCCGCGCGTTTAGCGCAACAATTTTGTCACGGATCGATGGCGACGACGGAAGCGTGGTCGCGCATCTGGCCGTCGGTAAGGGAGACTTTTGGGTAGCCGATGAGTCTCTGCCGCATCGGAACTTCAGTCCGGAGTCGCTTGGCGGCAGCAGCATGCGCATGGTCCTGATCGTTGACGACCCCCATGCCGCCTTCGATCAGGCTGTAGCGGCAGGCGCCTCCTCCGTCTGCCCGGTGCGCGATGAGTCTTACGGCTGGCGCATCGGTCGCGTGGCCGATCCCTTCGGGCACCACTGGGAAATCGGCAAAAAGCTAGCGGAGGGCTGATGTTAGTGGAAAACCACGGCATAAAACCATGGGAAACCATCGAGACCGAACGCCTGCTGTTGCGCCGGCCCAGGCAAAGCGACGCGCAGGCAGTGTTCCATCGCTATGCCTCGGATCGCGAGGTAACACGCTACCTCAGCTGGCCCACCCACCGCAGTGTGGCGGATACCCTCGCATTCCTTTCGATGAGCGATGACGAATGGCGGCGTTGGCCGGCCGGACCCTACCTCGTGCTGACGCGCGAGAACGGCACAAAGGCCTCGTTGGTGGGAAGTACCGGCCTGTTCTACAAAGGCCCCACTCGCGCTGTTACGGGCTATGTCTTCGCACAAGACGCCTGGGGGAAGGGCTACGCCACCGAGGCCCTGCAGGCGATGGTTGACGTGGCGCACCAGACCGGCGTCGAACGCCTCGAAGCCATCTGCCATGCGGAGCATACGCCGTCAGCCCACGTGCTCGAGAAGTGCGGCTTTGCCCGCGAAGAAGTCCGCCGCGAACACTTTGTATTCCCCAACCTGAAGCCTCAGAAGAAAAGCGATGTGTTCAGCTATGTGCTCTGCGTTTAGAACACTTTCGGAACACACGGAGGCTCTTTTGATCGCGGTTATGAAGTGACGAAGATTAGTCACCAAGACGAAACTTCGTCATCGCCACTTCGACACTGAGTCGGGGTCAGGCAATTCCTGCTTCGCGGCCCGGCAACCTAAACTGTTTGCTGGCAAATAGGTGCGCCCGTTTGAAAGGGCGCTATTGGTTTGGCATTCGGTTTGCACTTCTGTGTGCAGCCCCTGAGCGGCGTGGGCGCCAAGTCAGACCGAGGAGTCACCCTATGTTGCACCTGGTCATCTCCTGCTCGTCGTACATCCTGTTCTTCGTGGCCAAGGCACTGATGCCCACACAGCCCTCCAGTTGGCGGTTGCAGGAATACGGTCGGCGCACGGAACACGAACGTTAGCAAAACGCTGTGAAGGCTTCTCCATTTGCCTCATCGGCTGCGGAGAAGCACGACGGTTGCATCGTCCATCTGTTCGCATCCGCCGGCAAACAGCTTTACTTCAGCAACCAGCCCGTTAACGCACGCTCCGGGTCTAACAAAGTGCTCGATCAAACGCGCAGCGCCATACTCTTCGCACGCGGTGTTTTCAGCTTCAGTGATGCCGTCGGAGTACAGCAGCACGTGGGTGTCGGCAGATAGAACTACACTGCTCTCTGGGTAAGTAGAGGGCGCAAGCCCGAGTGGCAGCCCCGTATCCACCTGCAGAAAATAAGTCTCATGATTGATGATCAGCGGCTGAAGATGACCGGCGCTGGCCAAGGTGAGTCGGCGAGAACGAGCATCCAGCACGCCGTAGATCATGGTTACAAACTTCCCTCGCGGAAAATCCTCAAGCAGTGCGCGATTGAGGTGTTCGAGCGTCTGCGACGGGGAAGGATGGAGCGGCGCGATCGATCGCAAGAGCGCCCGCGTTGCAGACATAAGGAGTGCCGCGGGCATGCCTTTCCCCGAGACATCGGCCAGGGCAATGCCGTAGCGGTCGTTGCCAAGATCGATGAAATCGAACCAATCGCCGGCGACCGACCCGGCCGGGTGCCACGCAGTCTCAATGGCAAAGCCGGGTATCAACGGCACCGCCTTTAGAAAGAGAGCCTCCTGAATTGCGCGAGCCTCAGCCGACTCCTGCTGCAGGCGCACGCGCTGTGCGCGCTCTCCCCGCAGAACGCGCGCGTTTTCGATGGCGATGGCAATGTGTCCCGCGATCGCCTCAAGTACTTTCAACTGATGGTTTGAAAAGGCGTTGATCTGCTCGTGATCAACCGAAAGCACTCCTATGACACGGCCCGCCGTTTTGAGAGGGATGGTGACTTCAGAGCGGGTGCCTGGTTCGCACGCGATGTAGTAGGGATCAACCCGGACATCGGGTGCGTAATGCGTTTCACCGGACGCGGCAACATGTCCCACCATGCCCTCCCGGCCGATCTGGAGACGATTGCCCTTGCAAAACTTGGAGCAGCCGCGCACTCCACACAGAACCATTTCCTCCTGGTCCTCGGCACGAAGCCAGACGCTGACTTCCACATTCCCAATGGAACCGGCAATCTCATTCACAACACGATCGACGAGCTCATCGAGATCGAGCGTGGAGGCGATGAGATGAGTTGCCCTTTGCAACTTCATCAGTGTCTGCGTGAATTCGGCAGACGAGCGAATACGGGAGAGGTTCGTTTCAGTTGCGGCACGGCCAGGGGTTACGGTCGCCATAGATTTCCCTTTCAAACCGCGTTGGAGCACAGTCTAGGGATGCCTGGGCGATAGGATTGATGCAATTCTGTTGACTGGTTTGATGGAGTAATCGAGGGGACTGGAAAACTGCTCTGGATCGGCGCTTAACCGTCATTTCAGAACGATACATCCGCCGGTTCCGTCACCCGCATCACCGACTGGTCGCCCGTCTTTTGCTTCCATGCCGTGCGAATCGCTTCGATCCTGGCGCGATTCTCAGCCGTATCCGGGTAGTCGATGATCAGCATCTTGGAGCGCAGCCGCTCGGGTACGGTCTGGTTCTTGCCCTGCCATTGGCCGTAGACATCAAGCACGCTCAAGCCGTCGGGAAACCGGGTCGTCACCTCGCGGTCGAGAAAACTGCGCCAGTCCGACTCGCTCACACCCTGCTCAGGATGATCAACCGGGCCGAGGCCGAAGTAGAGCTTGGTGTCGACCCACCCTTTCGTCAGCCCGGGGTGAGCTGGGTCGCCTTGAAGGGTTGGCGCAGCGGCCACGGCAGGCACCATCGGCTTGTGCGCACAGGCTGCCAGAGCGAGCGCCAGCATCGGCGCAATATATGCAGAACGGACGTGCATTCAGGCTCCAGAAACCGCGACGCAAAATCTACTTTTCTACTTCAACTCCCCGCCAGAAAGCCACGTACCCTTTGATCTTACGGGCGGCAGGCTTAGGATCAGGGTAGTACCAGGCCGCGTCAGGATTATCTTGCCCGTCGATGTAAAGGCTCATATAGCGCGCTTGGCCCTTCCAGGGGCAGGTGGAGGTAGTGCTGCTAGGGCGGAAGTACTCCCGTTTGAGGCTGTTCTCCGGGAAGTAGACGTTTCCCTCAACGACTTCAGTAGTTTCGCTCTCGGCAATGATTTTGCCGTTCCAAGTTGCTTTTGCCATAATTATTTCGCACCGGCGTACGCCGCAGCGGTTCCGAAGACCGCAAGGCGAACGTTAACCGTTAGAACATTAACAGAGATTGGATTCTGTGGCGAGTGCGCCGGATACAATCTTGCATTCCGTCCGGCGTCTTTTTCTTCCACCTTCAATCACTTAGCCATATCGGAATTCGGGCTATTTTCATCGATGTCCCTGTCCCCGCGGAGTCAACGCCTTTATGGGCGTGTTCCGCGCTAAACCATTGATTTAACGGTGGAATCATCTCGTTCGCTTTTGCGGTACTTTCGCCCAAAGGGCGCAATATGTGAATAAGACCAGCGAGAACGAGACCGAGCCGCTCCAGCGCGTTCCGCGCCCTCTCTTTCGGCTTTAACTCCTGTGCGGAGAGGATTCTGCAGATAAGTTCAATTGCAGCAGGATTATGCGGCCCCACCACGTCGCTAAACCACTGAGAATAAGCGTTTTGCTTGCAGAGTATGGGAGTATCCCCCCGACTCTTAACCGGGAAAACAGCATGGTGGTTAGAAAGAAGCGAGCAAGGGGGCAGACCCATGCTCGCTCGTTCCGGAAGACGATGTGAATAGAATGCTCGGTTACCTGGCCGCTTCGATCGAGTCGACGTGGACTGATTTCTTGTCGGTGTCCGCCGTAGCCTTGATGGTGACATGATCACCGTAAAACTTCTTCACAGCATCCGGATTGTCGATGGTCCACACCTGCTTTTTACCTTCATCGACAAACACCGGGGTCATCCCGCCGTCAATGCACTTCTTGACGCACTCCGAGCCGGATCCAGCATGCTTGGCTCCGCACATTGAGTCAGATATCCAGCCATTGATAGTTTTGGAATCGGCGGCGTTCGCTGCGACCGCGGCAAAAGCGGCGACCGTAACCAGCAGTGCGATGATGCGTTTCACGTGAACCCTCCATGGAGAACTTGGACTTACCGCTTCCCATCATGCGCTACCGGGCTCAGACTGCACAAGCGCACGTCGAAAGCGATTTGGCACGATGAACTATCGCACGTGCCATTCTTGACTCGGCTGAAATTTGCGGCGACGGGCTTCGACGCTCTTGAGAGCTCCCTCATACCTCGCGGAAGCAGCCGTAAAGCGGTTGACCAGCTCTGAAGTCTTGTTCATGAACGTCGGCATCTTTTCGCGTATCGGCTCCAGGATGTGGGCAAACTTGGCAAGAAGAAAAAAGCCCTCGGCATTGCAGTCGACGTATAGCTCAGCTGAAACAGCGCCGTGCAGCACCATGGCCGCCCCCATCTCCCAGTACGTGATGACCTGCCTGAAGAAGGCGTTGTGGGGATCGGCGCCGTTCTGAGCCACGGAGAAAAACTCCTCCGCCGTGTTGGGCCAGAATTCGCCCGTCATCCACGCGCGCGCCTGCCGCATCAGCGTCTCAGTGCGAAGTTCGTAGAACTTCAGGATAATTTCAGCGTCGGCGGGGGTGGCGAGCATACGTTCCATGAGTGATTGGTCTCCGCTGGCAATAGTAACGGATTTCAAGTGCGAATCGCCTCCAGATGCGATTCGAGACGGTTGAGTGGCGCGATCCAGATGACAGCGCCTTCACCGAGGAGGGCAAAACTCGAGAATCAGGCCGGTTGCAATTCCTTCTTCGCGTCTGGCTTTTCGATTACCGGACCATGCGTCTCGGCAGTCGGCGGAGGCGGAGCGTCGCCGATGCGCTTGGAGTAATGACAGACGATTGCCGCGCCCGGTTCAGGCTCGGCAGCCTTCTTGCCACCCTTCCTGGGTTTGACCTCTTCCTCGGCACCCTTCTTCTTGTTGGGGCACTCGAGGAATATCCCTGTCTTGAGCGTTTTCTCGACCAGGTACGGGCTGCCGCACTCGGGACACTTCTTCGCAACCGGCTTGTAGTTCGACGTGAAGTCGCACTTGGGATAGTTGGTGCAGCCCCAGAAGATGTTGCCGCGGCGCGCTTTGCGCTCGGCGATATCGCCGACGCCGCACTTGGGACACTTCATGCCTTCAATCAGGTTCTGCTTGACGTACTTGCAATCCGGATAGCCGGAGCAGGAAACGAACTCGCCATAGGCGCCCACACGCAGCACCAGCGGCTTGCCGCATACAGGGCAGGCCTCGCCGGTTGGCTCGGGCGGTTTCTGCTGTTGCTTCTGGCTTAGCTTGCGAATGGTCTTGCACGGTGGATCCTCGTTGTAGCCGGGGCAACTCATGAAGGGGCCAAAGGGGCCGCGACGCAGCACCATCACGCGTCCGCAGTTCTCGCAGTACTCCTCAGCATCGCCGGCTTCCTGCGCTTCGGGTGTATTCATGTCGGGCTTGGCAGCAAGGTTCTCCCGGGTGAACGAGCAGCTGACCTGTTCTACGAAGATCTTCCTGCCATTCGCCGCCGCGCCATCCGCCGCCTCTTCGATCGCCGCAACCAACTCCCTGGCGTTCGCAACTTCCTTCGAGTACACATTCGCGTCCTCGACGGTCCCGCGAACAGTCATGGGGAAATGCAGGGCCTTGGTGATCTTCTGTGTAACTGCCTTCGCATCCTTCTTCCACGGACCCATTGCAACGGTCACCGGCTTTTTCCGGGTGAAATTCGAACATGCGTAGAAACTGCCGAACTTGCCCCATTTCAAAACGAGCGGGCTTCCACACTTCTCGCACTTTTCGTCGGTCTTGTGCTCCATACGCTTGATATCGCGCATGGTTTTGCCGGCATCCTTCAGCTCATCTTCAAAGTGGTCGTAAAAACCGTTCAGCAGATCCGTCCACTTCTCCTTGCCCTCTTCAATGTCGTCCAGCTCTTCTTCGAGCCTGGCGGTGTACTTGGTGTCGAAGATGTAGGGGAAGCTCTCGACCAGGAGATCGCAAACCACCATGCCTATTTCGGTGGGGTAGAAGCGCCCGCGCGATCCGCCGTGCTTCACGACGTACTCGCGATCCTGGATAGTGTTGATGATCGACGCATACGTCGACGGACGACCGATGCCGCGCTCTTCCAATTCTTTGACGAGCGACGCTTCGTTGTAGCGTGGAGGCGGCTCGGTGAAGTGCTCCTCCGGCAGAAGCTGCTCGAGCTCCAGATTCTTGACGCCATCGAGATTAGGCAGCTTATTGGCAAGCGCGTTCTCTTCGTCGTCGGACTTCTTTTCTTCCGAGACCTCATAAACCTTCAGGAATCCGTCGAAGCGCAGAACCGATCCGCTCAAGCGGAACTCATAGGTCTTGCGATCAACTGTGGACTTGGCCTCGATTTTCGCGGTGGTGATGTCGTAGACGGCAGGCACCATCTGCGAAGCAATGAAGCGCTTCCAGATCAGCGTGTAGAGCTTGAGCTGCTCATCACTCAGGTATTTGGCAATAGATTCAGGCGTACGTGAAGCGTCGGTTGGGCGGATCGCTTCGTGTGCATCCTGTGCGTCCTTCTTGCCCTTGTAAACATTGGGTGATTCAGGCAGATACTGCTTGCCGAGCTGCTTGCCGATCCAGGCGCGTGCCCCCTCCACAGCATCAGGAGAGACGCGCGGCGAGTCGGTACGCATATAGGTGATGAGGCCGGTTGTGCCCTCGTCGCCGATCTCCATGCCCTCGTAGAGTCGCTGCGCCACGCCCATGGTGCGGCGGACGTTGAAGCCGAGTTTGCTGGCGGCATCGCGCTGCAATTGACTCGTAATAAACGGAGCCAGCGGACGCCGCTTTTGCTCGCGATAGTCCACCGATGCTAGCGTCCACGCCGCTTTCTCAAGCGCACCCAACGCCGCATCCATCGATGTCTTGTCGGGCAGCGCTCCCGAGATGAACTGATCCTTGCCTTCTTTATCGGTGCCATTGGGCACGCGGGCGGGCTCGCCATCAATACCGATGAACTTGGCCTTGAAGCTCTTGTCGGCCTGGCGCTCGGGATGAAGGAGCGCTTCAAGCGTCCAGTATTCAACCGGGTTAAACCCGGCAATCTCGCGTTCACGCTCAACGATAAGTCGCACGGCAACGGTCTGCACGCGGCCGGCGGAGAGTCCGCGGCGCACCTTGTCCCACAGAAGCGGAGATATCTGATAGCCGACGAGACGGTCGAGGACCCGACGCGTCTGCTGCGCATCCACGAGATTCTCGTCGATGTCGCGAGCGTGCTTGAACGCTTCCTGCACCGCTTTCTTGGTGATCTCATTAAAGGTTACGCGGCGAATCTTTTTTCGTTCTTTTGAGTTGATCCCAAGCTGAAGAGCAAGGTGCGCAGCGATCGCTTCGCCTTCGCGGTCAGGGTCAGGCGCGAGGAAGATTTCGTCAGCCTTCAGGCCGGCCTTCTTTAATTGGTCGACGATCTTTTCTTTGCCGGGAGAAACAACTAGCTCCGGGATAAACGTGCGATTCTTCAACTCCACGCCAATGTCGTTCTTGGGCAGATCCATGATGTGCCCGATAGACGCGCGGACTTCGAATCCCTTGCCTAGATATTTTTCGATCGTCTTCGCCTTCGCGGGTGATTCGACGATCACGAGTGATTTGGTCATTGCCATCCTTGATTCCGTATTACTGTACTCCATCCGGCCTGTTGGACTCGGATCGAGGTCTTTCGGTTTCATTCTGCGTTGGAAGAACTCTCCTCACAAGCAGAGCACAGCGGTCTCGCCTTGCTATCCCCACCGAAAATGGGCCGCAAGATTTGCACGCTAACATGGAAGGCATCCTCGTTTCCACTGTTAATCGGCACTTCTGGCCGCAGCGTCGCTTGCATAGTAACGCGCAAACTTTCTGAAATGTGCAGTTCATCGCAATCTGTGCGGCACCGAAATTTTTGCGCGAAGTCTTGCGCAGCGCTGAAATCCGCCGCCACGACACGGCTAAAGGTTGCGAACGTAATTCCTTCCCGGCAGGCAGCGAATGCGGCCGCTCAACTCCAGCTCGAACAGAGCCGTAAACACTTCGGATGAAGTCAGTTGGGTTTCAAGCTTTTCGAGAAGTTCATCGATCTGCAGAGACTCATCTGCCCGCAATGCCTTCAACACGATGGACTCTTCGGGCCGCAAGACCGGTTCAGGCAGAAGAGATGCGGCAGCCTCCGGTCTGGATTCAACGCCGGCCTCCTGCTCCAGTTGCAGGCGAACCTGCGAAGGCAGATCTTCCCACACATCCTCCCAGGATCCAACGAGCTTGGCGCCCTGTTTTATCAGCGTGTTAGGGGTCCACGAATTCTTTGATGTCACGTTGCCAGGCACAGCATAGAGGTCGCGATCCTGCTCGGCGGCACAACGCGCGGTTACGCGGGTGCCCGAGTTCTCGCTGGCCTCCACAACCAGCACCCCGATGCTCAGTCCACTGATAATGCGATTGCGGCGAGGAAAATTTTGCGGCGCGGGAAATGTACCCATCGGCATTTCGCTCACGATGGCTCCGCCTGTCGCAATGATTTCTTCTGCCAGTTTCTTATTCTCCTTCGGATAGACAACGTCGATCCCTGTTCCCCAGACGGCGATGGTAGCGGTGCGCGCGGCAAGCGCACCCTTGTGAGCACAAGTGTCGATCCCGCGAGCCATACCGCTCACAATCACGAGGCCTCGAGCAGCTAGATCGCGTGACAGCAGCTCCGCCACGTTCGTGCCATAGGGAGAGGGATGACGCGTACCCACCACAGCAATCGACGGGCGCGACAGCAGTTGCACCGCCCCGCGAACCCACAACACCGGCGGCGGATCGTAGATTTCCTTAAGGCGCTCGGGGTATTCCGGACACCCAAGCGTGAGGATCGTTGCACCTTGCTGCGCAATCTTTGCCCACTCTTCGTCGGCAGCGCGGCGGGCTTTCCCATCAAAGATGAACTGCGCGGCGTCAGCGGGGAAACGCAAACCCTCAAGCTCAGTAAGGGTCAGTGCAAAAATCTGGCCCGGCGTCCGCAGTTGGGCCATTGCATCGGCAATCCGCTTTGGTCCCAGACTCGGGGTAAGCGCAAGAGCCAGCAGGGCCAACCGGTTCTCATCGATTTGCGCTCTGGATTCGCGTTCGGTTGAATTTAAAGTTGCGTCTTTCAATATCGACATTCACGTATGCGACGGTGCCGAGACACACGTGCGCTATTCCTTCAACGTCAGCTAATGAAATTCTTTAGTAATTGCGCTCACATTAAGCTGATGAGAAATGGAAGTCAAGCCGGGGCGTGTGACGGCGGGCACGCATGTGGAGAATCCCGAAGGCGGCATTGATAGTCTAAGAGATAGAGTGAATTCAACTTTGCAGCGCCGGCTTCGCATTGCCGCCATCCGTTTTTTGAACCCCGCTCCCCTCATGTGGGACTTCGAACATCCACCTTTGAACGAAGAACTCGCGCAGCGCTACGAGATCGCGTGGATGCTTCCTTCGCAGTGCGCCGATGAGTTGGCGAATGGCACCGCCGATATTGGGCTCGTGCCGATCGCGGGTCTGGCGACAATCCCAGGCCTCCGCATTCTGCCCGGTTGCACCATTGCCTCGAAGGGCAAAGTACGATCGCTACTGCTGGTGCGGCATGCCAATCAGCCTCTAGCGGACCTGCGCAACGTTGCCGCGGACGTTGCGAGCCGGACAACGATCGCGTACTCGCGCATTCTCTTCCACAAGTGGGGAAACCCCAACGTGCCGTTCGTTCCAATGACCGCAGACCTTGATGCCATGCTTGACCACGCCGACGCCGCTATTCTGATCGGCGATCCAGCGTTGATGGCGCTCGAGGAGCGCGCGAATCGCTTCGAGCGCACCGGCGAAGAGCTTGTCTATCACGACCTGGCCGAAGAATGGAAGATGCTGACCGGGCTCCCCTTCGTCTCCGCCGTCTGGGGCATTGCAGGGGGCACCAATGCGGAGGGCGGAGTTTTGGATGAGAGTATCGACCAGAATTTCATCCGCTCTCGCGATCACGGCCTGCAGAATATCGATGCGCTGGTCGCTCAATGGTCGCGGCAATTGCCGCTGTCGGAAGGGACGATTCGGTCGTATCTGACGACGAACATCCATTACGTGCTGGACGAGGAGTGTGTAGAGGGAATGCGTGGCTTCTTCAGGATAGCCGCGGAAACTGGCGTGCTGCCGGCATATGACTTCACGGCGCGATCCTTCGGGCAAGTTGCGTGATTAAGCAGGAACGTACGTCAACCTAATCGCGTCCTCGCCGATTAAATCGCTGGCCACAAGGCGGAGCGGCGGCCGGGGGCCGGCGAAGAATGGCTTGCCGCGACCAAGCACGACGGGGCGCAAGTAGAGTCGATATTCATCAATAAGACCAAGGTCGGTCAGGCTTCGCGCCAAGTCTGGTCCACCAACGTCGATCTCCCCAACCAGCTGAGCCTTCAGCCCACGTATCACCGCCTCGACGTTATCCGCGACAAGTGTGGCGTTGGGGCCGACTGACTTCAACGAGCGTGACACGACCCACTTATGTTGGGTCCGCCACACTGCCGCGAAGTCGCGTTCCGCCGCGACCCACTCCGGGCAGTCTTCGTCCCAATAACGCATTACCTCGTAGATGCGGCGACCGTACACACAGCCCGTCAGGTTGCGTGCGTGCTCGATGAAGTGACGGAAAAGCGCGGGGCCAGGCGCAAATTCCTGGTGGTCGACGTAGCCGTCCAGAGACTGGTTCAATCCGAAGACGAGCTTCGCCATGGTACAAATCTCCGCCGAGGGTCAGACCAGCTTGAGGCGATCTTACGCAAAACGTGAGGTTAGGTGCAATGCGCGCGCAGCATTGTCCGCGTGAAGAGTAACGAAGGTTTCTGCGCGGGTACCGAGGTCTGATTCTGTCCAGTAGAAGCTGTTTTTCAGATCTCCCAGCGCAGCAGCGCGGTGCCCACAGTGAAACCCGCCCCCACGGCTGCGATCAAAACCAGGTCGCCCTTTTTCAGCTTCCCTTCCTCGACTGCCGTTTCCATCGCCAGAGGAATGGTTCCCGCCGACGTGTTGCCGTACTTCTCAATATTGATAATCACGCGGTCCGCGGGCATGCCCAGACGGTCGGCGGTTGAGGTGATGATGCGCTTGTTGGCCTGGTGCGGGATGAAGCAGCCGAGGTCGGTGCCGGTGACTCCGTTGCGCTCAAGAAGTTTGGTGGTGGCTTCGGCCATTTTGCGCACAGCGAACTTGTAAACCGCCTGCCCATCCTGGTGGATGAAGTGCATCTTCTTGTCGATGGTCTCGTGGGTCGGTGGATTGAGGCTGCCGCCGGCCGGCAGGTTGAGAGACACACCGCCCGAGCCGTCGATTTCGTGCACGAAGTCGATCATGCCGATTTCGCCTTCTTCAGCCGGCTCGATCAGGACTGCGCCGCCGCCATCACCGAACAGAACGCACGTTGCACGATCGGTGTAGTCCGTCATGCGGGTGTTGGCGTCGGCTCCGCAGACGAGCACCTTGGACTGGGCTCCGCTCTCCACAAGCTTCACACCGGCTTGCAGCGCAAAGACGAACCCCGAACAGCCGGCAGAAACGTCGAATCCCCAAGCACCTTTGGCGCCGATTTTGTCCTGCACCAGGCACGCGGTTGATGGAAACATCATGTCCGGCGTAACCGTGCCCACGATGATGACTTCGACTTCGCTTGGCTCGATGCCGCGCGCCGCGAGACACTTCTTCGCAGCCTCGACGCAGATGTCGCTTACGCCCTTGCCCGGGGCGAGCATGTGGCGCTCGCGAATACCGGTGCGTTCCACGATCCATTGATCGTTGGTGTCCACCATTTTTTCAAGGTCTTGATTGGTAATAACTTTCGGGGGAACGTAAGTTCCCAGGGCGCTGATCTTGGCGCGCCTGCCCACCACGGGACGCACGGCGAGGCTCAATGCATTTCTCCTTGCGGCGCCGAACTGGGCGTTCCGCTGGCAACAAACCATCTTTCGGCAGCAGGGTTGTATGGATGAAGTCCCGGCGCCTTTCACAGAAACGCCGCCGGGCAATGATGCCCACGGCGCCAAAAAAGTACCGGGTGACCTACTGCGCCCGTACTAGCCCGTTACCGTTGCTTCCTTCCGGACCTGGCGGGATTGGCGGGATTACGTCGCGTAGGACCCGGCACTGATAGATTTTAGCATCTACCGAGGGCTGGAAGTTATAAGTCGGCACCCCTGGTCGATCTTTGTTTCGCCCCTCAAAATTACATTCCCGGTACAATAGAAGTGTGAGCAAATCTTCCCAACCCACGGCTCCTACCGTGGGCTTTATTTCGTTAGGCTGCCCTAAAAACCTGGTCGATTCCGAGGTGATGATGGGGCTGCTGGACCGCGGCGGTGCGCGGTTAACCTCTCATCCCGAAGAGGCGGACATTCTTGTCGTCAACACCTGCAGCTTTATCGACACCGCGAAGCAGGAATCGGTCGACACGATCCTGGAAATGGCGCGCTTCAAAACGTCCGGCTCGGCAAAGAAACTGATCGTCGCCGGATGCCTGGTCGAACGCTATCGCGACGAAATCCGCAAGAGCATCCCCGAGGTCGACGCGGTTGTCGGCACCGGCGAACTGGAATCCATTCTGGAAGCGGCTGGGATCGCTCCATTGCAGTCGGCAACCCCGTCGCCTTTCAACATTCTCAGCGGGAACGGAAACGCCGAAGTGCGAGCCGGACGCGAGTCCGGCGCCGGAACCCACAAAACTGAGTTCCGTCCTGAAGGCAATTTGCGGGAACAACAGGGCCGCTTCAGCCGTGAAGAGTGGCAGGGCGCGGCACACATGCTGCCCACCTATCTCTACGACGAAGCCACGCCACGTCTCATCTCCACTGGAAAGACATCCGCGTACATCAAGATTGCCGAAGGCTGCGATCATCCCTGCACCTTTTGCGTCATTCCGAATCTGCGCGGCAAGTTTCGCTCGCGGCGATTCGAGTCTGTTGTCGCCGAAGCACAAAAGCTCGTAGCCGCCGGCGTGAAGGAAATCACGCTGATCGGGCAGGACACCACCTGCTACGGCGAAGATCTGGGTCTGAAAGACGGACTTGCGCTGTTGCTCGAAGAGCTAGCCGGAATCGAGGGCCTGCGCTGGCTGCGGTTCCTCTATGCGTACCCCAACCGCATCACCGGCAAACTGCTCGAAACCATCGCGAAGCACGACAACATCTGCAAGTACCTCGATGTGCCCCTGCAACATGCTTCGCCCGATGTTCTGAAGCGCATGAAACGCGGCGCGGGAGCGGACATTTTTCGCAAGACTCTGGACAAAGTACGCGCCGCGGTTCCCGGCATAGCATTGCGCACCTCCTTCATCGTCGGATTTCCGGGAGAGTCGGAGAGCGACTACGAAGTCCTGGAGCAGTTCATCAACGATGCGAAATTTGACTGGCTCGGCGTCTTCAATTACTCCGACGAGGAAGGATCGAAGGCCCACGCACTGGATGCCAAGCTCCCCAAGCGCACCATCGAAACCCGCAAGCGCAAACTGATGAAGCTGCAGCAAAAAATCTCAAAGCGCGCGAAGCAGCAATGGATTGGACGCGAACTGGTGGTGCTGGCTGAAGGCGAGAGCGAGGAGACGCCTATGCTGTGGGAAGGCCGCACCGAATTCCACGCGCCCGAAATTGACGGCAAGGTCTACATCAATGACTTCGGCGAACTGGAAAAACTGGAAGCGGGCAAGTTCTATCGCGCAGAAATCACCGAAGCCCACGACTATGACTTGGTTGCCAGGGTCGTTGCGGGACCGCTGTAAGCCAATCGCCAATGATAGATGAAGCTTTCATCCACCAGCCGGAACAATTGCGCGAACTGAAGGCGATCACCGACCAGCTCGGATTCAATATGGCGTCGGAGCGTCTGACCGGCGCACTGCTGCAGGTTCTTGCCGCATCGAAGCCAGGAGGCAGGCTGCTCGAGATG
>Ga0210386_10002320_pt1 | contig 16471 bp, 14 predicted proteins | sample IncBWH32OmetaG_FD_160091 | JGI IMG/M metagenome (GOLD analysis project Ga0210386, IMG submission 160091) | Forest soil microbial communities from Barre Woods Harvard Forest LTER site, Petersham, Massachusetts, United States - Inc-BW-H-32-O ... | reverse complement strand
CGCCAATTCGTCGACGAGAACCAGTTGCGGGCGACGCTTCAGGATCGCGTCGAGATCCATCTCGGCCAGCAGGTGGCCCTTGTACTCGACTTGCTGGCGCGGGATGACCTCGAGCCCGGCGAGCAATGCCTCGGTTTCGCTGCGTCCGTGCGGCTCGACGATGCCAACGACGACATCCACACCCTCGCGCCGCTTGGCCTGGGCGGAGAGCAGCATCTCATAGGTCTTGCCGACGCCGGGCGCGGCGCCGAGGAAAATCTTCAGCCGGCCGCGGCCTTCGTGCTTCGCCGCCGCCAGCAGCGCTTCGGGCGACGGTCTCCCCTCACGCTCGGACATGGGCCGAGTGTAGCGCGTTTCGCGCCCGGCGGGCGAACCAAACCCGGCGACGGCACCGGCGCGAAGTTGCGGATAGCGGCCCGGCGCGGTTACCCTGCCGCGATCCAGTCGACGACACGCTCGCCGATCATGATCACCGTGGCATGGGCGCCGCCTGACCGGGGAATGCGCGGCATCACCGACGCATCGGCGACCCACAGCCCTTGGATGCCCTTTACTCGGCAGTACTGGTCGACGACCGCCATCGGATCCGCGTCCGGCCCCATCTTGCAGGTCCCCGACACGTGCCTGGCGGTGCCGACGGTTTGGCGTATCCAGAGGTCCAATGCGTCGTCATCGGCCAGAATGTCGTCCGTGGGGTGGATCCGGCGATCGGCTACGTCTTTATACACGTCGGATTCGAGCAGTCTCGCCGCCAATCGCACGCCGTCGCGCACCCGTCGAGCGTCGTTTGGATGCTGCAGGTAACAATAGTTGAAGTCCGGCTGGACGCCGGGATCGGCCGAGGCCAACCTGACGTATCCCGAGCCGTCGGGCAATCCGAGCGTGCACGAGATCCGCGCCACCTGCTCGGGGGGAACGTCACCGCTCAGGTACTTGGTCCGGACCCCGCGGACGCGCTCCTCCCGTTCGTCGACGACCGGGGTGGATCTCAGCACCATGTCGTTGACGGCGCTCGAGCCCGGGGCGGTGTAGTGCAAGGAAAAGTGTGCGGCATCGCGATGATGACCGGCCAGGGGAATGCCGTCCTTGACCTTGAAGGTCACCTGGGCGCTGAGGTGGTTCATCAGGTTCTGCCCGACGCCGGGGAGATGATAGACCGTGGGTATCCCAAATTGGCGCAGGTGGTCGGCGGGGCCGATGCCCGAGAGCATCAGCAGGTGCGGCGATCGGATCGCCCCGGAGCTAAGCACCACCCGGTCGGCTCCGATTTGAAATACCTTGCCGCCGCTTTCGGCTTCGACGCCGACCGCCTTGCCGTCTTCGATCAGAATCTTGCGAACGAACACCCGGCCCCGCACGGTCAGGTTCAGATGGTGGCGCACCGGATTGAGGTGCGTCATCGCGGTGCTCATCCGCACGCCGTCGATGTTGTTTGACGGTGATATGCCAAGTCCGCCGGGGTGCAGGCCATTCTTGTCATTCGTGGTGCCGAAACCCGCCTGCAGGCAGGCGGCATGAAACGCCTGCTGGATGGCCGGCAAGGGACCCGACTGACGGCGCCTGACCGGCATCGGCCCGTCCGAGCCGTGGCAATAATTATCTTGAATGTCGAGATCGCGCTCCGATTTGCGAAAGTACGGCACAATCCTGTCATACGACCACTCATCATTGCCGAGCGCCGCCCAGGAGTCGAAATCCTCGGGGAACCCACGTTGCATCGCCTGACCGTTGATCGACGACCCGCCGCCGATCACCTTGCCCTGGGCCACGTGGATCGCCCCTTGCTCCTCGGTGATGGTGCCGCGCAACGCCCAGTTGTGTTGTGAATCCGGGGCTTCGGCAAAGCGCGTGTGGCCGAACTTGACGTCGTCCGGGAGATTGGCCGGATCGGGGTAATCGGGCCCCGCTTCCAGCAGCAGCACGGACGTCTGCGCGTCGGCCGCCAATCGGCTGGCCAATACCGATCCGGCGGCTCCCCCGCCGACGATCACCACGTTATATTTCATGGGTTTTTCCTTAACGACATTCCGCGGATTCTCGGGTCCGCGATCGATATCGTCTCGCCGTTTGGCGGCTCTCGCAACAAGCGTAACCGCATGACAGCCACGTCAACTCAATGGCACCCTTGCCCTCTTTGACCCACTCCTCCGCGACGGTTGCCTCGCGGCGTCGGTACTGCGGTTTGCCCCGATCAAACCGCACCCTCGCCGTCCCGACCTGCGCCTTTCGACCCCGAAGCGCCATTCCTCCAGGCACGTCAGCGACCAATCCGCGACCGGCTCGAACAGGCCGGGTTCGCGGTCCGCGATGGCGCAAAGCTTGCGCTAATTGCCCGGTGCGGGCGCCGGCTCGGGCTGCACCCGCAACCAGGCCAGCGCGGCGAAGGCGGCGAGGCTGAGCCCGCTCGACACCACAAGCGCGCCGAGCCCGAACCGGCTTGTCAGCAGGCCGAACAGCAAGGGTGCGGCCGCCGTCGTCACCCGTGCCGGGGCGACGATGATGCCGGTCCGCCGGCCGTAGCCGACGGGGCCGTACAAGGCCAATGGCAAGGTCCCGCGCGAGATCGTCAAGAGGCCGTTGCCGCCGCCGTGCAGCATCGCGAAGCCGGCCGCCGCCGGGGCGCCGAACAATCCCAGCAACGCCGCGCCGAGCGGGTGCAGGACCAGCGCGATGCGGGTCGAGACCAGCGGGTGCAGCCGCTTCAGCACGCCGAATTCGAAGAGGCGCGCGACGACCTGCGCCGGCCCCATCAAAGCCGCGGCGGCGATCGCCGCGGTGGTCGAGGCGCCCGCCATTTCCAACAGGTGCGGCAAATGGGCCGCCATCGCCCCGGTGACAAAGCCGACGGCACCAAACACAAAGCCCAGCACGACCATGCCGTTGGTTGGGGCGGGCCCGGCCGATTGCGCCGCGATGGTTGCCGCCGCGCCGGCGGGCTTGGGGATCAGAAAGCGGTTGACCGGCAGGCAGACCAGCAGGTTAAGCGCCGCCCAGCCGAAACAGGCGCCGCGCCAGCCAAAAGCGCCGTCGAGCCAGGCCGAGAGCGGCCAGCCGACCGTGCTGGCAAAGCCGGCGATCAAGGTGATCCCGGTGATGGCACTGCGCGCCTCGCGGCCGTAGAGTGCCGTCAACGCGGCAAAGGCCGGGTCGTAGAGCCCGAGCGCCATGCCAAACCCGAGCACGATCCAGGCGCCGGCGAGTGCAATCGGGCCGGCGGCGAGCCCCAGCCAGACCAGCCCGGCCGCCAGCACCAGGTTCGACAGCATCAGCACACCGCGCCCGCCGCGCCGGTCGATCGCCCGGCCGATCGCCGGCCCGAGTGCCGCCTGCAGCAGCAGCGAGACCGAGAAAAAGCCGAAAAACAATGATTTCGACACGTGCAGGCCGGCGGCGATCGGCCCCGCCAGGATCGCCGGCAGGTAGTAGCTCGACGCCCAGGCGAGGGTCTGGGTCGTGCCGAGCGCGGCGACGGTCAGCGTCTTGCGCGTCGGGCGGAACGAGGTCACCTGTTTTTGGAGTCCTCCTCCTTCAGCACCTCGGCGGCGATGGGGAGGCTTTCGCCACTATTCGGCGGCGCCGCAGCGATGGCAAACCCCGACCCGGCCAGGGCGCCGACCGATGACAGATTCGGCTCAAATGGGGGTGCCGCGCGGCCGGATCAGTGCTGAGAGCCAGGCGCGAAACCGGCGGTCGGTCTCGGCGCCCTCCGCGACGGCGCTGCGGCGGAACTGGGCGCCGTAGATCGCGTCGCCGAGTGCCGCAGTGGCGATCAGATGGACCAGAAATTGGCCGTCCTCGCGCGCCACGACCGTACCGGGCAGTGTCGCGGCGATCCGGCGGGCATGCAGGTAGTCGGCGATGTCGCGCCGGATCATCATGGCGCCGCTCTGGCCGCCATCTGGTTCGACGGCGGCGAACCCACGCCAGGCGCTGCCCGAGCCCTCCGCGAAACGCGTCAGACACCCGGTCGAGCTGCTCCTCGATCGAGGTGTCGTGTTCGGTCATCGCGGCGACGAGCTTGTCGCGCAGTTCGGCGACCGCTTCGCGGGTCAGTGCCCGCACCAGGCCGGCCCGGCTGCCGAAATGGTGCAGAATCAGCGGATGCGAGACCCCGGCGGCGGCGATGTCGTGCAGCCGCAACCCTTCGGGCGCGGTGCGGGCGATCGCCCCCTGCGCCGTGTCGAGGATCAGCCGCCGGGCCTCATCCGACGTGCGGCGGACCCGCTTGACCTTTTCCGCCATGTCAGGGGATTGCCTCTTGTTTTGAGGCGCTATTGACAATTTGTCAGCCACGCTAAGCTGACAGCGATGATCTATGAGGCTCGGGCTATGCCACAACCCACCAGCACGCGTCTGCACCCGATCACGGCTTTCCGCGCCATCCGCAACCTGAAGCGTGATCGCGAGAACACGCGACAGGCGGTTCTGCTGATTGACTCGCTGCGCGGCAAGACCTCGCTGCGCCAATTCGCACGCTTCCGGCAGACCGAAACCGGCCGGGCTGTGCTCGCCGAGCGCCGCCAGCTGCTTGAGCGGCTGAGCGACCGAGAACGCCTGGCCGCACTCCCGCCCGGCACGCTCGGGCGCGCGTACTACGAGTTCATGGCCGCGGAGAACCTGACGGCCGAAGGGCTGGTCGAAGCCTCGCAACTCCGCCAAACCCTGCCGCCCGGGGACGACTACACCCTGTTCCGCGAGCGCAGCCGCGAAACCCATGATTTGCTGCACATCGTCGCCGGCTATGGGCGCGACCCGCTCGGCGAAGTGTGCCTGACCGCGTTCTCGTTCGCGCAGACCGGGCTCAAGGGGTTCGCCGTGATCGCGGTCGTCGCCGCGCAGCGGATCTCGCGCCGGGTCCGCGGCCAGCCGGTGCGCCGCGCGGTGCTGGAAGGCTATCGGCGCGGGCGGCGGGCGGAATGGCTTTACGCCGCCGATTGGGAGAACCTGCTGACCGAGCCTGTCGACGCAATCAGAGCACGCTATCGCATCACCCCACCGGCCTATTACCCGAAAGTGCTGAGTGCGGTGTGCGCCCAGCGAGCGGCGAAAGCGCGCGCGACCGCGCTCGCCGCCTGAGCCGCGGCGCGGATGAGATCGCGCGCTTTACGCCGGCACCCTGATCTGACACGATACTTACAGTTTGTAGAGGGGAGGAAAGCGATGCGCAAATTTATTATCGAGCGGGAATTGCCGGCGATCGGCAGCGCCGAGCGCCACGCCCTCAAGGAAGCGGCGCAAAAATCGAATGCGGTGTTAAAGGAGCTCGGCCCCGACATTCAATGGGTCGAGAGCTATGTCGCCGGCGACAAGACGTTTTGCGTGTACCTCGCGCAGAACGAAGAAATCATCCACGAGCACTCGCGGCGCAGCGGCTTCCCCGCCAACAAGATCACCGAAGTGCGCCGCATGATCGACCCGACCACCGCGACCGAAGCGTAGCATAAACAGCACATTTCGCACGGGCGGGTACCACCGGGTAGCGCCGACACGCCATAATAAACATCATAGCGGGCCAATGAACTGGCGCTGCAGCCACTGGTTGGGCTGCCTAAAATGATTACGCGCGAGGCATCGCCACCCGCGGGCAAGATCAAGTCGCCGTCACAAGGTCCGCAGTTCACACGCGCGATCTGGGCGTTCTCTGCCACGGTGCGGCGAGCTGTTGTTTCGACATTTCGTTCTCCCGTGAGCTAGAGAGCGCGCCAAAACTGATCGGCTTCATCCATTTGTTGGTCGTGTCGAGGCCGAGCGCAGACGACTGTCGATGCCGCGTATGGACAGTCTTCGTCGATAATGTGATCAACCGCTGCCCCGCTGATGCGGTAAAAACTAAGGCTTTTCGCGTGACGCTCGCAGGGTACGCGGCCGTTCATCGAGGCTCTGCGCAGCTTAGAACATCGTGTTGGCGTTAGCCGCGGTTTCCGGGATCGGCTGGATCACGTCCCAGTGCTCGAGGACCTTGCCGCCTTCCAGCCGGAAGATGTCCACCACCGCCTCTCCGCGGGGATTATCGGACAGGCCCTGCCAATGACTGTGAAGGATAACGTAGTCGCCGTCAGCAAAGACACGCTTGATCTCGCAGCGAGCATCCGTGAGCCAGGTGACGATCTTCCTCAAGCCTTCCATGCCGTCTTCGATCAGCGGATTGTGCTGGCGATAGGTGGGAACACCGTAGAGCCGGAAGGCATCTTCGACCCGGCCTGCGGTCACAGCTTTGTAGAAGGCGACGGCGATGTCTTTGTTGGTCTCGGACATGGGCTTTCTCCTTGATCAGAACATCGTGTTGGGGTGTGTTCGAAAACTACGCGCATCTACTCCTATATTGGCGGGAAAGATTGGGACCGTCCTCGCGAGTGTCAAGCGGCGATCCATTGGATCGGACAAGCAGGTCGGCGGCGAGCTGGCATCGGCGAGATCACGGTGAAGGCACACCGCGGCAAGGTGATGCGAAAGATGGAGGCCAACTCGCTGCCGACCTGGTGACCTTGGCGGCGAAACTCCGGCTCACCCGTGCGCGCCGACAGGCTGGCACTCCGCCGACCGGTCGCGTTGTCGCGATGGGCTAGTTGAATTCCGCCGTTGCAATCTCTTTGAGTACCGCGCGAAGCTCGATCGCGTCCTCTTTCCCGAATGTGTTTTCGAACTGACGTTGCGCTGCAGCCCAGCGGGGACGGGCCTTGGCCGCAGCAGCCCTGCCGGCCTGTGTCAATGCTATGATGCGGCTGCGTCGATCGCGTTCGGAAACCTCGAGCTTGACCAAACCGCGCTTTTCGAGCGGACGGAGAAGGTGCCCCAGTGTCGAGCGATCCATAATCAGAAGGCGTGCGAGATGTTGGATTGTATTCGGACCGTCAAGGTCCAGTCGCGCCAGGATGGAGAATTGGTTCGCGCCTAATCCGGTGGGCGCGAGGGCGTCATCATAAAGCTTGGTCAGCCGGCGCGCCGCTTGGCGGAGCGCGGCGCAATTGCAAATCTCCGGCTCGAAATCGGACATTGGTGCGCTTCATCACCTCACACGAGAGTAGGTTGGCTAGGCGCAACACATCCAAAGTATTTTAGGGGTAATTACCTGGATCGTCAACTCCATGCGCTAGCCGGTGGCGACGGTCAAAGCGGCGGATATTGCGGCCATGACAATTCGCCGGAGCAATGAGACATCCGTGGCCCGGGTGAAAGGCGGCGACAACGACCTCGGCACCGATAGGCCTCGCCGCAGTCAAGACGTGGCTTTGGCCGTTGGGGTCGCACGAACCTGTACTTTGCCGCCATCATCGAGATCGACCGGCGGAGTAAGCACCACCAGGTCGCCCGCCTTGACGCCGTTGCTGACCTCGACCTCGGTGCCGAGGTCGCGCACTTCGGTGATCTTGCGGCTGTGCACGATGCCGCTCTCGACCACCAGCACGTGGAGGCCGTCGCCGTCGAAGACGATCGCCCCGGCCGGCACGATCAGTGACGGCGTCCGGCGCGGCACCTTGAGCTCGACCGTGCAGTAGATCCCCGGACTGATCTCGCCATCGGGGTTGGGCACGTCGATCTCGGTCATCAGGGTCCGGGTGGTGGGATCCAAGGCGGCGGCGATCCGCGCGACCTTGCCGGCGAAGATGCGATCGGGGATCTCAGGCACCCGGACAACGGCATCGACACCGGGCTTCACCCCGATGGCCGCGTCCTGGGGCACGTAGAGCCGAACCCGCATGATGGCGCTCTGGGTCAGGGTGAACATGAAGGTGCCGCTCGTCGCATCGGCCTGGACCAGGCTGCCGACATCGATGTTCCGCCGGGTCACGACGCCATCGAATGGGGCGACGACCTGCTGATAGGCCTTCTGCTGGCGCAGCACCTGCAATTGGGCTTGCTGCGACTGGATGGCGGCACTCTCCGCCCGGACGGCCTGCTGCTGAGCCGCATAGTTCAGGCGATCGGTATCGCCCTGCTGCTGGGTCACCCAGCCTTGCCTGACCAGCGTAGAGTCGCGGCCCCAAGTGACCCGGCCCAATTCACGGTTGGCCTTGGTTTGGCGATGGGTGGCTCTGGCTTGCGCCAGATTGGCCTCGGCCTCGGCGATCTGATGGTCGAGCTCGGGGGCGGTGATCACCGCGAGGAGGTCGCCGGCTTTCACAGCCGAGCCGATATCGACATAGCGGTTTTCGATATAGCCGCTGGCGCGCGCGTATATGTTCGCAGCTTCAAAGGCGTTGGTGGTCGCCGGCAAGGTGACGCTCACGGTGCCGGGGCTCGCGCGCACCGCTTCGACGCGGACAGTCGGGACGAAATCGCGATGTTGCTGTGCGGCTGCCGTGACCTCGAGGTGTAGCGTGTAGTGCCGCCAAACGCCGATCGCCAGCCCGCCGAGCAGCAGCAATAGCGTGGCGAGGCCGAGCAGCTGGCGCCCAGAACCACCGCGCCGATCGTGTTCGCTTGATGGCCGCCACTGGGTGTCCCGGTTCCGCGCCGGACGCTCGATCACGCGATGGTCCAAGTCGGTCACTTAGATATCCTCGGCGAAGACGCCCTGCGCGGGTTTGCCGTCGTTGGGTTGGCGCAGAATGGCGAAGAGGTAGGGCACAATGATCAGGGTGGTCGGCGTCGCGAACAAGAGCCCGCCGATGACGGCGCGCGCCAGCGCCGCGTTCTGCTCCTCGCCGGGACCGCCAATCGCCATCGGGATCATGCCGACGATCATTGCCGTGGCGGTCATCAACACCGGCCGGATCCGGGTGCGTCCTGCCGCGATCGCTGCGTCGAACGCGTTCATGCCGGCGAGCTGCTGCTCGCGCGCGAAGGTCACCAGCAGGATCGAATTGGCGGACGCGACGCCGACCGCCATGATGGCGCCCATCAGCGACGGGACACTCAATGTTGTACCGGTAATGTAGAGCATCGTCACAATGCCGCAGAAGGTGGCGGGCAATGCTAGGATGACGACCAGCGGGTCGCCGAAATTCTGATAGTTCACGACCATCAGCAGGTAGACGAAGACCGCGGCGAACACGAGCCCGATGTCCAGGTCGCGGAAGGCGTCGTTCATGCTTCCAATCTGGCCCAATACCTGGATTGTGTTGCCGGGCGACAGCTCTTTCTGCAGACCGGTGACGGTCCGGTCGATTTCGTCGGCGACGCTGCCCAGATCGCGGCCTTGGACATTGGCGAGGACCTCGTAGACCGGCTGAATGTTCGCCTGATTGGCGTTGGTCGGCATTGAGGTGCGGGTGAGGGTCGCCACATTGCTGAGCAGCCCAGGCACCGGATCGCCCTGCGGCGAAAGCGATGCGCTGACCGGCGTATCGCCCAACGCATTGAGTGACGCGGCCTGAGGCTCCGGGGTCTGAACCGCCAGGTAATAGGGTATCCCATTCCTCGGATCGGTCCAGAAATTGGGGGTCACCTGCTCCGAGGAGCTCAGGCTGACATTGAGGTTGGTGGCGATTTGACTGGCGTTGAGGCCCAGCTGCGCAGCGCGGGTGCGGTCGATCGCGGCAAAGAATGCCGGTGCATTGACCTCCTGCTGGAGATGGGTATCGGCAACACCCGGGATCGCCGCGATCCGGCGCCGCAGCTGCCGCGCGATGTGGAGATTATTGACCCGGTTGTAGCCGACGGTGCGCACGTCGATCTGGGCCGTCACCCCGAAATTCAGGATCTGAGTGACCATATCGGCCGCCTGAAAATAGAAGATGTCTTCCGGGAAGGCTGTGGGCAGCACTTGGCGCAACTTGCGGACATAATCGGCCGTGGGCGCGTGTCCGTCCTTGAGCGATACGAGGATCACGCCGTCATTGACGCCGATCGTCGAGCCGTCGGCGAAGGAAAGATTATAAAGGCGCGCCGGCAGGCCGATATTGTCGACGATCAGCTCGCGCTCGCTCGCCGGGATGATGTCGCGGATCTTGTTTTCGACGGCCTCGAAGATCTGCTCGGTTTTCTCGATGCGGGTGCCGGCCGGAGCGCGGACATGAAGCTGGATCTGCCCGCCGTCGATGGCCGGAAAGAAGTCGCGTCCGACATAGACATACATGACCGCGCCCAGCGCGAGGATCGCCATCGCGACGATCGGCACGATGATCCGGCGGGTCAGCAGTGCGTAGAGGAGCTCGGCATAGCCGTCGCGCAGTTGATCAAAACCGCGCTCGAGGCGATTGTGGAAACGGGCGAACCAGCCTCCTTCAGCGCCGTGACCCTCGCCCTTCAACAAGAGCCCGATCATGATCGGCGTCAATGTCCGGGAGAGGCCATAGGAAGCCAGCATCGCGAACACGACGGCGAGGCCGAGCGGGGTGAACAGATATTAGGCCGGCCCATCGAGAAAGACGACCGAGGTAAACACGCAGCTGATCGCCAACGTCGACACCAGAGTCGGCACAGCGATGCCGGCGGAGCCGTGCAGGGTTGCCTGCGGCAGCGGTTGGCCCTCTTCGGTCAGCAGGCGGTGGGTGTTCTCGATCGTCACCGTCGAATCATCAACCAGGATGCCGACGGCGAGCGCCAATCCGCCCAGTGTCATCGTGTTGAGCGTATCGCCGAGGAAATAAAGCACGATCAGCGATGACAGGACGGCGAGCGGGATCGAGACCATGACCACCAGGGTCGAGCGCCAGGAGCCGAGGAACAAAAGGATCATCAGCGCCGTCAATCCGGCCGCGATGGCTCCCTCGCGCAACACCGAGTCGACCGAGGCGCTGACGAACACCGACTGGTCGAACAGCTCCTTGATCGCCATGCCGGGCGGGGCCGAGGCGCGGGCGACCTTGAGCGCCTGCTTGACCGCCCTGACGACGTCGACGGTCGAGGCGTTGCCGTTCTTGATGACGCTCAGCAGCACCGACCGCCGCCCGTCCGCCCGCACGACGTTCTGCTGCACCAGCGAACCGTCGCGGACATACCCGACATCCTTGACAAAAACCGTGGCGCCATTGGCGTACTTGATTGGAATATTGTTCAAGTCATCGATCGTCGCCGGTACCGCATTAGTGCGCACTGTGTATTGGGTGTCACCGATTTTCGCAGTGCCGGAGGGCAAGGTAAGATTCTGGGCATTGACGGCGTTCACCACATCCAAGGGGGTAAGGCCCTTGGCCAGTAGCTTGGCCGGATCGAGATCGACCATGATCTGGCGGTATTTGCCGCCGGCCGGCGTCGGAAACGTGACGCCATGGATCGGCGCCAGCCGCTGCCTCAGATTGTAGAGCCCGTAATCATAGAGCTGCTGCTCGTTGAGGGTGTCCGAGCTCAGGCTGATCTGCAGCACCGGGACGCTGGAGGCGTTGTATTGCACGACGAGCGGCGACTGGATCCCGGCCGGCATCAGCAGCCGGATATAATTGGTCGCCGAGATGATCTGCGCGATCGCAAGATCGATACTGACGTCCGGCTGAAAATAGATCTTCTGGACCGAGATTCCGTCCAATGTTTGCGCCTCGATATCTTTGATCCCACTGACGGCGGTGCTCAGCGCATACTCGCTGTAGGTGGTGACGCGCTGCTCCATCTCCGGCGTGCTTAGGCCCGTATATTGCCAGATCACGGTGACGACCGGGATATCGATCTCCGGAAAAATGTCGGTAGGCATCGACCGGAACGCGGTGACGCCCAAAAACAGGATCAGCAGGGCCAATACGTAAAACGTATAGGGCCAGCGCAATGCAAAGCGCACGATCCCCATGACGAGCTCCGTTGGTCAAATCAGCGGTGCGGGACGGGCCTTGGGATTACTGAGCTTACTTCAACTTCTGCCATCGGCATCCAGATAAGGGCAATTGCTCGTATCGGGTTAAAAGATGGAGCCCCTCCGATCAATGTCAAGCACGGGGACGTTGCCTGCGGTTGGCGGCCCCGCACAGGCGGTAGTTGATTGAGGACGTCGATGTGCCCGCCAGGGAACGCAGTCCATGCCAATCCCGGAAGCGCATCGACGCCGCGGCTGAGCTGGATCTCCACTCCGGTCCTTTCCCGGACAGCGGGCGATGCCGGTAAGCGCACCGGCGATAAGGACTACCGGCGTCGCCATCACGATGCCATCGGTCACGGCTTTGGGACCTACAACGCCCCGCCATCTGTCCAGCGGCCACTTTTGCGAACGACCGCGCTGGCCGCTTCTGTAATCGGATTGCCGGCGTCAAGCCCTCTCTTTTGTTGGTTGTCGACCAGGTCGAATTTCGGCGACCGACCGCCCCACAGCGGCCAATCCCGGCACGCAGGGAGGGTGTTCGACCGCCCCCAATGCTTACACCGTCCAGCCGCCGGCAAACGGAATGATCTGGCCATAGAAAAAGTCGCTTTCGGGCCCGGCCAGGAACAGCACGGTTTGCGCGCACTCGCGACCGGTGGCCAGGCGCGCGGCCGGGTTTTCGGCCATTCGCTCGCGAAACTCCGCTGTCTCGCGATACTCCATGGGCCAATAGGTGATGTTGTCCACGTAGGTTTGTGCCGTGGCGTTGATATTGACGTAGGGGGCGACTTCCATGGCCACGTTTTTCATATAGCCGTGCTGCGCCCCGCGTGCCGCGCCATACACGGCGACGCCGCCCTTGCGGCCGCGCAAGCTCGTAGCGCTGCCGACCACGACGATCTTTCCGCGCTGGCGCTCGAGCATCTGAGGCAGGACGGCCCGGGTCAGCCGGTGCAGCGGATACATGATCCTCCGCATGGCATATTCGAGATCCGCGTCGGTCTTCTCGTGGGCCGGCGCGTAGGTGTGCGGATAGGCGAGGTTCGCGATCAGGATGTCGACATGCCCGGCCTCTCGGACGATCTCGTCAGCCGCCTCAGGCCTTGTCATGTCCCAGGACTCGGCAAACACTTCGGCGCCTTCCTCGCGGAACAACGCCACGATGTCCGCACCGTTATATTCCGTCGGGTCGGTGACGATCGCTCGCTTGCCTGCAAGTCTTCCAGTCACGGTTTTCTCCTTCCACTCCACTCCAGTTATTGATCTCATCCGGGCGAAGTCAGCGGGCCAGCCACTCCGCCCTGCTGGAGCCGCGTGGAACCAAGGGCACGGCAAAAAAACCCGGCGTGCCCGACATGACGACCTGGTCGGTGACGCCCTGATAATGACCACAGGGCGTTTCGGCCTCGAACACCTCGGGGTCGGATAGGCGTGATCGCCCGCGCGCCCTGCGACGTCGCTCGCGTAGGCTTTGTCGAAAATTCCCATTTGCAGCAGCCACAGCGACACCCGCGCCAGCGACACGCGGACGCGGTAGCTGCCGCCCTCCGTCGCCCGGCGCCGTAGCACGGCGATGGCGCCAACCATTCCGATCCAGGACGAAACGTAGTCGTTTACGACGAAGATCTCGGGGAGCTTCGGTTCTTCGACCGAGCCCTCGAGTGCGAGTACCCCGCAAACGCCGCCTGCCGTATGATCGGACCCGATCCAGTTGGCCCAGGGTCCGACAGCCCCATAGATCGAGAAATCGACCTGGACGATGCCGGGACGCAGCCGCGACAGTTCGCTGCTGGTTATTCCCAGCTTCTCCAAAAGACCAGGGCGTCGGTTGGCGAAGAAGATATCGGCTCCGGCCACCAGCCGCCGGAACCGGGCCATTTCGTCAGAGCGCCCGAAGTCCAAGATAGCCGAGCGGATTCCGAGATTGGCCGAGTAGTAGTTGAAGTCCATCTCGAAATCGTTCGGCGTCCATAGGTTCAGGACGTCCGCACCGTGATAGGCCAGTGCGCGCCCCATGCCCGGCCCGGCGATGACGTGGCTGAACCCGAGCGCCCGCACACCGCCCAGCGGCGTCTTTGGTCGGGGCGTGAAGGGCTCCGGGTCGCTGTCCGCGATCTTTTCGATATGCACGAGCGGCAGGTCTTCGAGATAGCGGCACTGCTCGGAGTTAAGGAACTCCTGTGCGCTGCGCACGACAGTGGCCTGCAAGCCGGCGCGGTTCGCTTGCTCCTCCAGATCGAAAGCATCCCACTGGCGGATCACCCTGCCGATTGCTGTCGCATCGTCGTTGCAGCCGAGGAAGGCAAGGGCAGCGCTTCGGATGTGAGGATAAATGTTCATGAACAGGATTCGTCGATCGTCCCGCGTGCGGTACATGTTCGTCGGCATGAACGGATTCTTCCGGTCCGCCGGATTACCTGGGGCGTAGCCGTTCAGCAATTCCCATTTCTTGTCGTAGAACGGACACAGCCGGTGCAGGGCCTTGCCGAGATTAACCGAGAGATCCTGGCCTTGGCCGCCGCGGAAGCGCCACAGCGCCGCCACCGACACGGCCTTTGCCATCAGCGCAACGGCCGCCATCGTCGCGAATGGCAGCGGGCTAGAGACGATCGGGTCGCGCCCGGCGAAAGTCACCGCACCGCCGCCGGCCCCGACCTCCAGTCCAGCCTCGCGCAACAATTCAGCGAGTTCGCGCATCGGGTCGACGGCCTGATCGTCGCAAAGGGGGTCAGCCAGGGCATAGCGAATACGATCCGCCAGTCCACCCATGACATTCACTCCCTCTCCGTCGCCGGGGCGAGCGGGACTCCCAATCGCAGAGGTCGCTACGTCGCCGACTTGCCGCCGTCGACGGAGAGCACCTGACCGGTCGTGAAGGACGACTTGCTCGAAGCCAGGAAGACGATCGCGTTGGCGATTTCGTCAGGCTCGCCGACCCGCTGCAGCGGGACACCCGCCACCAGGCCGGCCTTTCGATCGGCGTTGCCGGTGAACCGATTGAGCATTGCGGTTTCCGTCGGTCCCGGTGCGACGGCGTTGATCCGCACGCCTGATCCCGCCGCCTCTAGCGCCGCCGACTTGGTGAGGCCTTCGACGGCGTGCTTGCTGGCCGAATAGACCGGCGCGTCACGCGCCCCGAGGTGACCGTAGGTCGAGGAGATGTTGATGATGCTGCCGCTGCCTTGGGCCTGCATGACGCACAGCTCGTGCTTCATGCTGAGCAAGGTGCCGAGCACGTTGGTATCAAAGGTTGCGGCATAGCTCTCGGCCGTCTGCTCGATCACCGGGCCGGGCTTGCCTTCGGTGCCGGCATTGTTGACGGCCGCGTCCAGCCGGCCGAAACGCGCGATGGTCCGATCGACTAGGGCGCGGACATCCTCCTCTCGTCGCACGTCGACAGCGACGAACTCGGCCTCGGTACCGAAGGTGCGAAGCTCGGCCGCCAGGGCCTCCCCGGCCTCAGGATGGCGACCGGCCACGACAACGCGGCTTCCCGCCCGCGCAAAGGCAACTGCCGAGGCGCGACCGATACCGGTAAGCGCGCCTGTTACCAGGACGACGGGGCTAGTCATGGATTGGTCCTTTATATTTGGCTGACCCACGTGTCAGCGTCGAAGGGAGCCGCGCGTTTTCGCGTTGGAGCCGCGGCCGATGGTGTGCTGCCGGAGACGTAAGCGCTCATGGTGCCGCGGAGAAAGACTTTGTAGGCTTATCGCCATACCCATGGAGCACGCCCTGGGAAGATGGAGCTGCGCCACCTTCGCTATTTCATCGCCGTCGCCGAGGAGGGCAGCCTGACGCTAGCGGCCGCGCGCAGGTTGCACACGGCGCAGCCCTCGCTGAGCCGCCAAATGCGTGACCTGGAGGTGGAAGTCGGCGCCGAGCTGATGATCCGCAGCGCGCGCGGGATCGAGCTGACCGCTGCCGGCCGCGCGTTCCTCGACCACGCGCGGCTCGCGCTGGCCCAGGTCGAGGCCGCTGCGTCCGCCGCCCGGCGCGCGGCTCACCCGGAGCAGAGGACGTTGGCGCTCGGGTTTCTGAGCGGGTGCGAGCCCGAATGGCTGCCCGCAGCGATGCATGTTCTACGGGACCAGCTGCCGCAGATCGAGGTCACGATTTCGAGCAAGCATTCGCCACAGCTCGCCGACGGCCTTGCCACTGGCAAGTTGGACGCGGCCTTCATGAGGGCTGAGGAACGACACCCTGATCTCGTCTACAGAGTGCTGATCACCGAACCACTGATTGTCGTCTTGCCAAACGATCACCGTCTGGTGTCGCATGACTCGGTTCGGCCGCTGGATTTCGTGGGAGAGACGTTCATCGGCATGGCCGACCAGGCGCCAGTTTTGCGCTCATTGACAGAAGACTACCTCAGGCGATCGGGCATTGAGCTACACCCGGCGCACCGGGTTGAGTATCTCTCCATGGCGATATCACTCGTCGCCTCGACCCGCGGGCTGACACTGTTGCCCGACTTTGCCCGCAATTTCCTCACCTCGTCGCTCACCAGCCGGCCGCTTGCTGGAGAGGCACCCTCGATCGATCTGGTCCTGGGTTACCACCGAGCCAACAATTCACCCTTGCTCGGACTACTCCTCTTGCGGATCGAGGAGATGATTGGCCGAGTGGCGAAAAGGGCCGATTAATAAAGGCATGACCTTCACTTACCGCAATTGCTAGTGGATAGCACCTAACAGATGACTCCCGTTGAGTATGTGGCGCGGCGGGCGTTTATGCGAGCATGCGAGATGCGCAAGGGGATCTCCATCACGGTAACGGCCGGTGATCGGGTGCGGTTGGACG
>Ga0210386_10002318_pt1 | contig 16475 bp, 14 predicted proteins | sample IncBWH32OmetaG_FD_160091 | JGI IMG/M metagenome (GOLD analysis project Ga0210386, IMG submission 160091) | Forest soil microbial communities from Barre Woods Harvard Forest LTER site, Petersham, Massachusetts, United States - Inc-BW-H-32-O ... | reverse complement strand
GCCAAGCGCTTCAAGTTCACCTCGGAGAATTTCCTCGACCAGAACCTCGTCGACACGGTCGACGGGCGCGCCGAGCACGGCGCCGGCGCCACCGCCATCGATCTCGTCAAGCCCGACCACAAGGTGCTCGATATCGACGCCGCGGTGGTGTTTCCGACCGAACATATGGTGCGGGTGATCGAAGCGGCGCGCGCGGGCAAACCCATTCTCGACTTTCCGGTCTATGACGGGTCCGACACCGGCGAGAAAGTCTACAACACGCTCACCGTGATTGGGCGCAAACTCGCGCCGGACGAACGCAAGCATGACGATGCGGCGGCGGACGAACCGAAACTGGCCGGCATTGGCCGCTGGCCGGTGACCATCAGCTATTTCGAAAAGGCCAAGGCGCAGAAGAACAGCGAGCAGACCCCGGTATACGCCATCGGCTTCGAGCTTTATGAAAATGGGATCTCGCGCGCGCTGTCGCTCGACTACAACGACTTCGCCGTCACCGGCAAGCTCTCGTCGCTGGAGATCAAGGAGCCGAAGCCGTGCCATTAGCATGATGAGGCAAACGCCTCAGCGCTTCTCCGGCCGCTCGTACGCCAAACCCCTGACCACCGCGTCGTCGCCGAAACGCGCGCGCACGCGGTCCACCGCGTGCTCGGCATCCGCAGCGCGGCCGCCCACGAAATCCGCCGGATCGGCGTGCTCGGCGGTGGTGAGTGCGCTCAAACCCACGCCGAGCAGCCGGTATTTGGTACCGTCGGCCTCGCGCTCGAGCAAACCCCGTGCGGCGGCAAAGATCTTGCCTGCGAGTTGGGTCGGCGATGCAAATGAATGCGCCCGCGTACGGATGCGAAAGTCCGCGGTTTTCAGTTTCAACGTCACCGTGGCGCCGGCGAGCGCCTTGTCCTTCAGCCGCGCCGAGACCTCTTCGGTCTGCGCCCAGAGGATGCGTTCCAGCGCGCGGAAATCGGCGATATCGCGATCGAAAGTCGTTTCCGACGACACGCTCTTGGTCTCGCGATCGGCGCTGACCTTGCGGGCATCGATGCCGCGGGCCAGCCGTGCCAGCCGGCGGCCTTCCTCGCCGTAGCGCCGCATCATCTCAAGTTCGCTCACCTTTTGCAGATCGGCAATGCGGACAAAGCCATCGCGCGCAAGCCGCGCCGCGCTCGCCTTGCCGATGCCGAAGATGAAGCTCACCGGCTTGGGAGCGAGAAACTCCGGCGCCTCGGCAGCACTCAGCACGGCGAAGCCACGCGGCTTGTCGAGGTCGGAGGCGATCTTGGCGAGGAACTTGTTGCAGGAAAGCCCGATCGAGACGGTGATCGAAAGCTTCTTCTCGACCTCCAGCGCCAGGCGCGCCAGCACCTTGGCGGGCGAAAGCCCGTGCAAGCGTACGGTGCCGGAAAGATCGAGAAACGCTTCGTCGATCGACAACGGCTCGACCACCGGTGTCAGCTGCAGCATCATCCGCCGCACCTCGCGCCCGACCCGCGCATATTTCTCGATGTTCGGCCGCACCACGCGCGCCTGCGGGCACAGCCGCAGCGCTTCGAACATCGGCATGGCCGAGCGCACGCCGTAGGTGCGCGCCACATAGCAGGCGGCGGCGACGACGCCGCGCCGGCCGCCGCCGACAATCACTGGCTCAGCAGCAAGTGACGGGTCGTCGCGCTTTTCGATTGTGGCGTAGAACGCGTCGCAGTCGATGTGGGCGATCGAGAGCTTGGCGAGTTCATCGTGACCGACGATGCGCGGCGAGCCGCACGGCCCGCAGCGCGTCGCTTGCGCGTACGCATCCGCAAGGCAATCGCGGCAGAAGGCAGTCACGGCAAATCCCGCTCCCATATGCCGCCGCGGCCAAGCGCGGCGCGAGCACGCGCAATCTCGGCCGGATTGATCCCGGCGCTGTCGGCAAACGCAACGAGGAGACTCTCGTCGGCGAGCATATGCTCCAGGACGCCGGCGAAAAAGCCTTTCTCCCGGGCCGCGGTACGGATTTGCCCCGGTTCGAGACCGGTTGCAGAAAGGAATCCCGTCATTCGCTCCGGATCTTCGGCAATAAAGCTAAGTGCCTCAACGGCAAGCATTTCCGCTGCTTCGCGGGCGGCCGGTAACGGCTTTTTCATGTGGTATTATTTGCCTTTCCGTAATGAATCCCCACTAGTTTTGCATAGCGCAATCGCTTTTGATTGAATCGATTGACGCTCTAACCTTTTAGTGGAGCATCATCTTTTCGGGAAAAGGCTCCAGCCCCGGATCGCCTTCGGGGATAGGCGTTTTCGAAACGGATGCTCGGAAGCTCGGGGCGCGCTTGCTGCCGGGGACTTTCGTTTAGCAGCAAGTGAGGAGATGGGATGGGCAAAACCGTCCTGATCGTGGAGGACAACGAGCTCAATATGAAGCTCTTCCACGATCTCTTGGAAGCCCACGGCTACACCACCGTTGCCACCCGCAACGGCATAGAGGCGCTCGACCTCGCGCGATCGCATCGGCCGGATTTGATTCTCATGGACATTCAGCTTCCCGAGGTTTCCGGCCTCGAAGTCACCAAATGGCTGAAGGACGACGAGGATCTGCGCGCCATTCCGGTGGTCGCGGTGACCGCCTTCGCCATGAAGGGCGACGAGGAGCGCATCCGCGAAGGCGGCTGCGAGGCCTATCTGTCGAAACCCATTTCGGTCGGCAAATTCATCGAAACCATCCGCCACTTCTTGGGCAACCCGTAGGTAGAGCTCATGACTGCGCGCGTTTTGGTCGTCGACGATGTCCCCACCAACGTGAAGCTTCTGGAAGCGCGGCTGTCGGCGGAATATTTCGACGTGGTCACCGCGATGAGCGGCAAGGAAGCGCTGGCGCTCTGCGAGCGTGCCGAATGCGATCTCGTTCTGCTTGACGTGATGATGCCGGACATGGACGGCTTCGAAGTATGCCGCAGGCTCAAGAGCAATCCGGCGACCCACCATATTCCGGTGGTCATGGTCACCGCGCTCGACCAGCCGTCCGACAAGCTGCGCGGGCTGGAAGCCGGTGCCGACGATTTCCTCACCAAGCCGATCCCGGAACTGGCGCTGATTGCACGCGTGCGGTCGCTGACGCGGCTCAAGATGATGACCGACGAATTGCGCATGCGTGCGGTGACCTCGCGCGACATCGGCATGGAATCGGCGGAGCGGGAAGCGGTCACCGATACCGGCCGCGGCGGGCGCGTGCTCATCGTCGACGATCGCCCGGCTTCGCGCGAGCGCACCGCCGCCGCGCTTTCCGCCGAGCATGAGGTCGACGTCGAAGCCAACCCGGCCGAAGCGCTGTTCCGCGCTACCGACGGCAACTACGATCTGGTGATCGTGTCCCTGTCGCTGGAGGATTTCGACGGACTGCGGCTGTGCAGCCAGATCCGCTCGCTCGATCGCACCCGCAACATACCGATTCTGGCACTCACCGAGCCCGAGAGCGGCGCGCGCACGTTGCGCGCGTTGGAAATCGGCGTGAACGACTATCTGATGCGGCCGATCGACAAGAATGAATTGCTGGCGCGCACCCGCAGCCAGGTGCGCAAGCGCCGCTACACCGAGCGGCTGCGCGACAACGTGCAGATATCGATCGAAATGGCGATTACCGACGGGCTTACTGGCCTGTTCAACCGGCGCTACATGGAGACCCATCTGGCGACGTTGATCGAGCAGGCCGGCGCGCGCGGCAAGCCGCTTTCGGCGCTGATGCTCGACATCGACTATTTCAAATCGGTCAACGACAGTTACGGCCATGACGCCGGTGACGACGTGCTGCGCGATCTGGCGCTGCGGGTGCGACGCTCGATCCGCGGCATCGATCTCGCCTGCCGCACCGGCGGCGAGGAATTCGTGATCGTCATGCCGGAAACCGACATGGCGGTGGCCGCAATGGTGGCGGAGCGGCTGCGCCGCCGCGTTGCCGCCGAGCCGTTCGCGATCGACCAGGGCCAGCGCATGATTCCGGTCACGCTCTCGATCGGCATTGCGGCCTTGCGCGGCGAAGCCGACAACGCCGCGAGCCTGCTCAAGCGCGCCGATCAGGCGCTCTATCGCGCCAAGCGCGACGGCCGCAATCGCGTGGTGCCGGACGCCGCCTAGAACATTTCCCGATTAAGTGGAATCGGGAAATGCTCTAGATATCTTGTGTTCGCATGCCCTTATCGGAAAACCGGTTTCCACCCATCGGGTCAACGCCCGAGGGCATGCTTTTCTGCGACATGCTCTAGCAGACGGGTCGTCGGCCCTTGGCGGCGGCTACGGAGAGGCGCTTCTTTGGCTGAGCGCCGCGTTCAGTCTCCGACGGCAAAGTGAAAGAGCGTGGCGCCGTCAGGCGAATAGTTCGGCACGTCCGCCGCGACTTTCTGGCCGATCGGCGATTGAAGCGCCGCCATCATGGTGGCCTCGTCGGCAAAATACGCTTGAAAGATACAGAACGGCGCGCCGCCGGGACCGAGTGGCGCGGGGTAGGCGAACGAACAGGATTTCAAGCCTGGGAGTTGCTTCGCCAACGGCATGTGGGTGCTTGCGTAATATGAGCGAAAGTGACTCGGGTCTTTCGGCGTTGAATACGTCACGGTCAAGCAGTGCATCGTCTATTCCTCAGGCGGTTGCCCGTGCACGCTCTGTCGGAGCGGTGGCTGAGCGGCTGATCCAACGTTGAATGCGTTCCGGCGTGGAGATCCGATCCCACTGCAGATCAGGATAGTTGAAATTCTCCGTAAATTCATCGGCCAACGGCTGGTTCTGGCCCATCGTCCCGATCAACATGCCGAGAGCTTCCGTCGGGGGCTGCAGCATAACGTTCGTCCATCGCGCTGCGGCCAGCACCAAATCTTGCCGTTTGAGATCCACCTTTTCGCAGAATCGCGCGTCGAGCACGTCCGAATTGACAATCTCCTCGCCGAGCACGAAGGCGGCGTAGGACGCCACGTTCGCACCCTGGCCCATCATCGGGTCGACGACGGAGTGCACGTCGCCGAGTGCGATCGCACATTTGCCGTCGTCGAACGTGGCAACAGTGTTGCGAACAGTCGGCACGATCGCGGCCTGCAGGAGATCTTGAGGCTGCGCCAGATCGAAGCGCGCGGTATCGATCCGATCGTAGGTCGTCGGATGATGCTTCTCCAGCTTCTCCAACACGGTTTGCAGGAATGCCTTTCGATCCTTCTCATAGCTCAGCGACGACAATCCCGCCATGTCAGCGCCGGGGACGTTCTCCATGAGAAGGGCGTTGGCGATGCCATCGAAGGTGAGCGTCGGGATGACGATCATCTCGCCATGTCCAGGCGAGACCGAAAGTGTCACGTTCATCGGATCGGGCTGGCGAACGCCGTTATACAGGCCGACGCACAGTAAACGCTGCGGCTGCGAATAGGGCGTATGTTCGGGGCGGTATGTGAAGATCTGGCCGAGCGGCCCTTTGCCGGTGGCGACGACAAGGAGGTCAAAGCGCGCAACGAGCGGGCGAATGTCGCCTTCTTCGATCCGGCGGTATTCGATTGTGCCACCGCGACGCGCGAAGTCTTCCATCAATGCCGGCAGGTAAATTCGATAGTCGACGGCGCGGCTCGGTTTGGAGAAGTATCCCTGAAAGCTGAGCGGTTGCGGGAAATTGAAGAAGTGGTCGTGATAGTAATAATGAAGTTCCGGCGCGCTCCAGTGGTTGACCCCTAAATAATCCTCGCGCGCGAGCGTGACATGGTGGTGGGCCACCGTGTTGATGAGCCGGATCTTCCGATAATCATCCGGCACTCGATCGGTGATGAGCGTCGCATCGACGCCGTGCTTCTGCAGATACAGCGCCAGATGCAGTCCGGCGATCCCGGCGCCGACAATCCCGATGTTGCGCGTCACGTGCTCCTCCCATGGCAGGCTCTGATTTTGATCGAGCGTAACGCGGCGCTTGTTCGCTCGCTACGGGAATGGATAGGATATGTATTATTCCTGCTGAGAATGCCCAAGGATGGGATCGATGGACAGGATCGATTGCCTTCGTGCCTTTGTGCGGGCGCTGGAAGGAGGGAGTTTCTCGGCGGCGGCGACCGAGCTCGGGATCGGTCAGCCTGCCGTGAGCAAGCGCATCGCGTCACTCGAGAGCGAATTCGGAACGCAGCTTTTCTTCCGGACGACGCGCAAGCTTCGGCCGACGCCGGAGGCGCACCGCATTTATCAGTTGGCGCGAGAAATTCTCAGCAACTTCGATACTGCCGGTGCAAGCGCGCACCCGATATCGCCACAACCAACGGGCACCTTGAAAATCAGCCTGCCGTCGTCGTTCGGGCGCCGCTACATGATGCCGATCATCGCGGAATATGTCCGCACCTTTCCGGGCGTCCGTCTCGACGTTCGCTTCAGCGAGCGGCTGGTCAATCTGGTCGAGGAGGGGATCGAGCTTGCGCTTCGGATCGGCCATTTGGAAGCAAGCACGCTGGTTGCCCGTCGGCTCGGCACCGTGCGCCGGTATCTGGTCGCGACGCCCACATACCTTCATGGCCGCACGCCTCCCCGGACTCCCGAAGATCTGAAAACGCACCAGTGTATCGTCTATCCTCGGCTTTCACCCGCGAACGAATGGGCTTTTGAATCGGAGCACGGCCGCCACGTCGTTCCGGTGAAGGGCGCCATTCTGGTCGACGATGCGGACGCGATGGAGACGGCCGTTCGTCACCACCTGGGACTGGCGATCTTGCCAGCGTGGAATGCCGTTGGAGGCATATACAATGGCCAGCTTGAGAATGTTCTGCCGGATTATTCCATCGCCGCGCTGCCACTCCATGCCGTTTACCCGGACATGGACTGGATGTCGCCGCGCGCGCGCAGCTTTCTCGATCTCATCGTGCAGCGCTCGCAGACTTTTGTTTCTTAGCGAACGCTGCTTGACCTGAGGAACAACAGTTCGCGGGCCCTAGAGCATTTCCCGATTAAGTGGAATCGGGAAATGCTCCAGATCTCTTTGTTGTCGAATGTCCTTTTCGGAAAACCGGTTTCCACTTTTCCAGGACATGCTCTAACGGCCGCCCATGAAGAAGCTTTCTTCGACGATCTTGCCGTTCTTCACGGTATAGAGGCCCACTTCGTCAAGGCTCATGCGTTGTCCGTCCTTAGGAGTAACGTCCATCTTGAAGCGAACGACGAACTGATCGCCGTGCACATATGGGCCCTCGACATGCACATTGTGGATGGTGTGGTTTGCGTACCACCACGCGCCTTTGCCTTCGACCGCCTTGCGGCCTTTGAGTTCCGCCATATCGCCGGTCATCGGCTCGCGACTGACAATGTCGTCGGACCAGAATTTTTTGCCGGCGGCATCGAACTCGCCTTTCATGCACATTTCGGTGAAGTTCTTCGCAAGATCTTGCGTGTTCATGACAGCATCTCCGAATGTGAGTGCACCCTACAGGTGGGGCGTCATGGACGATAATGGCCGGTTGTGACGTCTCGAAGGCGATGCACAGTTCCCGTTCCAAACGACGAAACGCCCTTAGCCCTTCAAGAATGTCGCGAGAACCTGCGCCGTCTCGGCCGGAAACTGATCAATAAAGAAGTGTCCACCGGGCAGTGTTGCGGTAGCGAGATTGGTGCAGCGCTTGCGCCACGCTGCGCCAATGTCGAAGAACTTGTGCATGACACCATTGGCGCCCCAGAAGGCGAGCGCACGGCAGGCGACTTTCTTGTCGATATCGGCACGCATCGTGCTCGAGATCGATGCTGGCGGCAGCGCGGTAGTCCGAGCAGGAGCCGTGAATCATCTCCGGCGAGCGCCAGCAGCGGCGATATTCGGCGACCATCTCGGCATCGAAATCGGCAAGCTTGGTGGCCCCCCAGCCGACGAGGCACGTCTCATAAAAGAAGTCCGGATCAGATGAAATCAGGCGTTCCGGAAACGGCTCCGGCTGCGAGAGGAAATACCAATGCCAATAGGCGCCAGCGACGTGCCGATTGGTTTCCATGAACATCGCGTGCGTCGGCACGATGTCGAGAACGGCAAGCGAAAGCGCGCTGTCGGGATGATCGAGCGCCAGGCGATGCGCGGTGCGCCCGCCGCGGTCATGGCCGACGACATGAAAGCGATCGAAGCCAAGCGCCCGCATCAACCCGACCTGATCGCTCGCCATGGCGCGGAATGAATAGTTCGATCGGTCGGGCGCGCATTTGGGCTTGGATGAATCGCCGTAGCCGCGCAGGTCGGCGCACACGACGGTGAAATCGGCGGTGAGCATCGGCGCCACGCGCGCCCACATGGCGAGACTCTGTGGGAATCCGTGCAAAAGCAACAGCGGCGGACCCTGGCCCGCCGTCACATAGTTGATCTCGATGTCGTCGATGCGCTGGCGGCCGCGGTGGAAATTTTCAAACAGCATCGGCCGCCGCTCGTGCATGATCCCCGAGAGATCATGCCCCCAAACTGCGAATGCCTACTTGATCTTGGATTCGCGGAACTCGACGTGCTTCTTGGCGACCGGGTCGTACTTCTTCTTGACCAGCTTGTCGGTCATGGTGCGCGAGTTCTTGCGCGTCACATAGAAGAAGCCGGTGTCGGCGCTAGACACGAGCTTGATCTTGATATTGGCGGCCTTGGCCATGGTCGAACCTCAATTGGCGGATTTGGGCGACAAACTAGTCGGCAATCTCCGAAAGTCAAGAAAGCCGGAAAAACGATTGAAACTCAAAGAAGTTCGCGCAGGAACTTCTTGTGCAGCATCCGATAAAGCGGCACCGGATGATCGTGGCTCATGCCGGTGGCGATCCGTTCCTCCAGTTCTTCCAGGACGATGGCGGTGATGCCCGGGATATCGAGCCGGCGGGCCTCGTTGATCGGCATCCAGACCACTTCGACCAGCTCGGCGTCGGCGCCGACAAAGCCTTCGTCGCGGCGCACGACTGCCTTGAAATCGGCCGCGAAAAAGCGGCTGTCAAACCGCCGCGGGCGGCCGGGCGGGGTGATGGCGCGGCCGACGAAATGCACGGCGCTGAGGTCGGGGATGATGCCGGCCTTGGCGAACGGCTCCCAGGCCTCGGCGGGTGCCGGGAATGGGTTGGGCGAGGCTGCGCCCAGCATCAAGCCTGTCTCTTCGTAGGTTTCGCGGATGGCGGCGAGTGCATAGGCGGCCGTCTTGGCGATGCTCGGCCGCTTCACCCGTGACATCAGCCGCTCGGTGTCGCGCTCATGCAGGGGCGCGGCGGTCGGCATCAGCCGATCCTTGATCTCGACGCGGCCGCCCGGAAAAACGAACTTTCCGGGGAGAAAGCGATGGCGCTCATGGCGCCGCCCAAGCAGCACTTTCGGCACGCTCTCGGAGCGGTCGATCAGGATCAAGGTGGCGGAATCACGCGGCTTCAGATTGGGCGAGGATTGATCGCGGATCGTGCGCGTGAGCCGTTCGGCGCGATCGTCGGCGTTGCCGGTTTCGACCTTCGGATCGGGATCGTCTTTCATCGTTTCTTCCTGCCCTTTCGTCCCGATTTTCTCGACGCAAGTTTTCGGTATCCGGGTTTCTGATGTCCGGGTTTGCCGCGTTCGGATTTTTCATGTCCGGATTTCTCATGTCCGGGTGATCGCTCGGCCTCGCCGTCGACCTTGCGCTGGCCCTTCGGCTTGTGTCGAGTCCGCGCCGCCTCATGCGGGGCATGCAAGAGCCGAAAGCGCAATGCGCCGGCGACCGGCGCCGCTTCAACCAGTTCCACAGTGATCGGATCGCCAAGCCGATATGTTGCCGAACGGCCAGAGAAGGCACGGCCTTTCTCGTCGAAATGGAAATACTCGTCGCCGATGAGGCGCGCCGGGATCAATCCGTCGGCGCCGGTCTCGTCGAGCTCGACGAAAAGGCCAGCGCGCGTGACGCCCGAAATATGGCCGTCGAAGGTCGCGCCGACGCGGTCCGCCAAAAAGTGCGCGATCAGCCGGTCGGCGGTCTCGCGCTCGGCCTTCATGGCGCGGCGCTCGGTGGCGGAGATGTTGGCGGCGATTTCCGCGAGCACGCGTGGCTCGATCGCTTCCGGCAGGCCGTCGGCTCCGAGCTTCTGCGCGCGGATCAGCGCGCGATGCACGACGAGATCGGCGTAGCGGCGGATCGGCGAGGTGAAATGCGCATAACGGCGCAGATTCAAACCGAAATGGCCGAAATTCTCCGGCGAATATTCCGCTTGCGCCTGGCTGCGCAGCACCACCTCGTTGACCAGTCGCTCGACCTCAAGGCCTTTGACCCGTTGCAGGATGTTGTTGAACGCATCGGGTCGGAGCGCTCCGGCCTTGGGCAAGGAAATATCGATGGTGGTGAGGAATTCGCGCAACGCATTGAGCTTTTCCGGCGACGGCTCATCATGCACGCGATAGATCAGCGGCACATGCGCGCGCTCGCAAGTTTCGGCAGCCGCGACGTTGGCGAGGATCATGAATTCTTCGATCAGCCGATGCGACTCCAGCCGCTGCGGAACGACGATGCGATCGACCGTGCCGTCGGATTTCAGAAGGATTTTGCGCTCAGGCAATTCCAGATCGAGCGGGCCGCGCTCGGCGCGCGCATGCAACACCGCGCGATAGGCGCCGTAGAGCGGCGCGAGAATTTTTTCCACAAGCGGCTCGGTGATCTCGTCGGTGCGCCCCGATATCGCAAGCTGCGCCTGTTCGTAATGCAGCCGCGCCGCCGAGCGGATCATGATGCGATGGAAAGTGTGCGAGCGCTTGCGGCCATCGGCGCCGATGACCATCCGCACTGCGAGTGCCGGCCGATCTTCGAGCGGACGCAGCGAGCACAAATCGTTGGAGATGCGCTCCGGCAGCATCGGCACGACGCGGTCGGGGAAGTAAACCGAATTGCCGCGCTCGAGCGCTTCGCGGTCGAGTGCGGTACCCGGCCGCACATAATGCGCTACATCGGCGATGGCGACCGACACGATATGACCACCCGGATTGCGCGGGTCGGGATCGGGTTGCGCATGCACGGCGTCGTCGTGGTCCTTGGCGTCGGGTGGATCGATGGTGACGAACGGCACGTCCCGCCAATCGTCGCGCCCCTCGAGCGTCGCCGGCCGTGCTGCCTCGGCGTCCGCGAGCAGCGCGCGGCTGAAGTTCTGCGGGATGCCGTGCGCATGGATCGCGATCAGGCTGACGGCCTTCTCGCTCTTGAGCGAGCCAAGCCGTTCCACCACCGAGCCGGCCGGCAGTCCGAAGCGGCCTTGCCGCGCCACTTCGACGGCGACAAGGTCGCCATCGACGGCGCCGGCAGTGCGGTCGCGCGGAATCGTCAGCTCGCGACCGAGCTGTTTCTTGTCGATCGGAACGAGCCGCCCGGCGCCGTCGGGCAGCCCGCGAAAAATGCCGAGGACGCGATGCTTGGCGCGGTCGAGCAGCTTGATGACGCGACCGTTGGTTTCCTCGCCGGCGCGCTCGACCCGTAAGAGCGCGCGGTCACCGACGCCAGCGACCTCTCCGGGCCGGGCGCGGCGTTGCGAGCCGATGCGGATGACCGGGGCCGCGCCGTGCGCCTCTTCGTCCCATTCGGTCGGGCGCGCCAAAAGCTCGCCGTCGCTATCGCGGCCGGTGACATCGGCCACGACGACAGGAGGCAAGGTGCCGGGGCGATGCAGCTTCTTGCGGCGCCGGTCGATATGGCCGCCTTCGGTCAAATCGCGCAGCATGCGCTTGAGCTCGGCGCGATCGGCATTCTTGGCGCCGAATGCGCGCGCGATCTCGCGGGTGCCGACATTGCCGGAGTGCTCGCGGATGAAAGCCAAAAGCTCGTCGCGCGAGGGAAGGGAGTTTCGTGTCATGCCGCCTGCTGGCCTTTCATGGCCAATATAGGCGCCAATATAAGCGGTCGATGCGTTATTCGGCAGCTTCCGTCGGTTTGCGTGATGCTTTACCCCCAGCCGCACGCTTCGCGGCGGCCGCTGCCGGCCGTTTCGACGATGCTTTGACCGTCCGCGCCGTCCCCGGGGAAGGCCGTTTCGCTGCCGGCCGTTTCCGCGCCGTCGAGCCGCCGCGATCGGCGCGCGCATCGATCAGGCTTGCGGCTTCCTCGAGTGTGATCGTTTCCGGCGTCTTGTCGTTCGGGAGCGTGGCGTTGACGCCGTCGTGGCTGACATAAGGCCCATAACGGCCGTTCTTCGCGGCGATCGGACCGCCTTTGGTCGGATGATCGCCGAGCGCGCGGCCCGGATCGGCGCCGAAGCGCTTTCGCGGACCCTTTGCGATCTTTTCGGCGATCAGCGTCACTGCCCGGTTCAGCCCGATATGGAAGATGTCGTCGCCGGGCTCGAGATTGGCGTAGGTCTTGTTGTGTTGGACGTAGGGCCCAAAGCGGCCGATGGCGGCCTTGATCGGCTCGCCGTCTTCCGGATGGCGGCCGACTTCGCGCGGCAGCGACAGAAGTTGCAGCGCGCGATCGAGATCGACATCGTCCGGCACCGTGCCCTTGGGCAGGCCGGCACGCTTGGGCTTCTCGCCGTCGACTGCCTCGCCGAGCTGCACGTAAGGACCGAAGCGTCCGCTGCGCAGCGTCACTTCGAGGCCGGTGACCGGATCCTCGCCGAGCTTCTTGGTGCCGATCTCGCCGCTACCGTCGCCCGGCACGGTCAGCGGACGGGTGTAACGGCACTCCGGATAGTTCGAGCAGCCGATAAAGGCGCCGAACTTCGACAGCTTCAACGTCAGCCGGCCATTCTCGCAGGTCGGGCAGGCGCGTGAATCACCACCGTCGGCGCGTGGCGGGAACAGATGCGGTGCCAACAGCGCGTCGAGCGCATCGATGACGTCGGAGATTTTCAGATCCTTGGTCTCGTCGATCGCGCCGATGAAGTCGCGCCAGAAGTCGCGAAGCACCTCGCGCCAGGCGACTTCGTTGTTGGAGATCTGATCGAGCTGCTCTTCGAGGCCGGCGGTGAAATCGTATTCCACATAGCGGGAGAAGAAGCTTTCCAGGAACGCGACGACGATGCGGCCGCGGTCTTCCGGATAGAGCCGGCGCTTGTCGAGCCGCACATATTTGCGGTCCTTGAGCACCTGCAAGATCGACGCATAGGTCGAGGGCCGGCCGATGCCGAGCTCTTCCATGCGCTTGACCAGGGAGGCTTCCGAATAGCGCGGCGGCGGCTCGGTGAAATGTTGATTTGCCGCGATGGCGCGCTTGCTCAGTGGCTCGCCGGCGCTCATCGCCGGCAGGCGGCGGGACTCTTCATCCTCGGGATCGTCGTCGTGGCCTTCCTGATAGACCGCGAGGAAGCCGTCGAACTTCACCACGGTGCCGGTGGCGCGCAGCTCGAGCAGTCGTGCACCGACCTTGGCGGTGATGTCGGCGGTGGTGCGTTCGAGCTCGGCGGATTCCATGTGGCTCGCGACGGTGCGCAGCCAGATGAGCTCGTAAAGCCTGGCCTGGTCCGCATCGAGGAAACCCTTGGCCTCGCGCGGCCGCCGGGTGGGGTCGGTCGGACGAATGGCTTCGTGGGCTTCCTGGGCGTTCTTGGCTTTGGTCTCGTAACGGCGCGGCGCGTCCGGCACATACTGCTTGCCGTAATCGGCTTCGATTTGGCGGCGCACCGCGTTGATCGCTTCGCCGGCAATCTGCACGCCGTCGGTACGCATATAAGTAATGAGACCGATGGTCTCGCCGCCGACATCGATGCCTTCGTAGAGACGCTGCGCCACCCGCATCGTATGGGCGGGGGCGAAGCCGAGCTTGCGGCTTGCTTCCTGCTGCAGGGTCGAGGTGGTGAAGGGCGGTTGCGGATTGCGCTTGACCGGTTTGGCTTCGACATTGGCGACGCTGAAGGTCGCTGTGTCGAGCGCCCGTTTGAAAGCTTCCGCCTCTTCTCCGGAGCCGATGTCGAGCCGCTGCAGCTTCTTGCCGTCGGCGCCAACAAGGCGCGCGTCGAAGGTCTCGTTGCGCGGCGTCGCCAGCGTCGCGATCAGCGACCAGTATTCCTTACGGACGAATTTTTCGATTTCGAGCTCGCGGTCGCAAACGAGCCGCAGCGCTACCGATTGCACCCGGCCGGCCGAGCGCGCCCCCGGGAGCTTGCGCCACAGCACCGGCGACAGCGTAAAACCGACCAGATAATCGAGCGCGCGCCGCGCCAGATAGGCGTCGACCAGCGCCTGGTCGATCCGGCGCGGGTTGCTCATCGCCTCGGTGACGGCCTGCTTGGTGATGGCGTTGAAGACCACACGCTCGATCGGCTGGCCGGTCAGCGCCTTCTTCTGCTTGAGCACCTCGAGTACGTGCCAGGAGATCGCCTCGCCCTCACGGTCGGGGTCGGTGGCGAGAATGAGCTTGTCGGCGCTCTTGGCCGCCTGGGCGATGTCGTTGAGGCGCTTCTGCGCCTTGGCATCAACCTCCCACACCATACGAAAATCATGCTCGGGATCGACCGAGCCTGACTTGGCGGGTAGGTCGCGGACGTGGCCGAAAGAGGCCAGGACTTCGTAGCCGCGACCCAGATACTTATTGATGGTTTTCGCCTTGGCGGGCGATTCAACAACGACAAGATTCATATTAAACCGTTGATTTATTGGCCTTTTCTGCGCCCAGACACGGTCCCGGCGGATTGCGGCCGCCGGGAACATGGGTAATCCGGCCCTGCCTGTCAAATCGCGGTCGATAGCGGCGAGGCTGGCAGAGGCCCCGAAAACGCTGGGAAACATGGCGAATTAACGCCGACGGGATTTTTAATTTGGGGCAGGGCAAATCGCAGCTTATGAATGTAAATTGTATAAATGCACGCATGAGCGTTAATGGCGGTCACGTCGCCCCACCATTATGTCGTCAATGCGCCGCAGCAACACCGACTCGTTCGAGAAAGGCGCGGCTCGGATGGCCGTCGGGCACCATGCCGAACTGCGTCTGCAACTCGCGTATCGCGTCGCGCATCTCGAAATCCAAATGGCCGTCGAAATCGCCCACCTTGTAGCTGAGAGCCGCCAGCCGGTGCTCGAGTGCAATGCGCTCACGGCGCGAGGGCTGCACATCGTCGGCGGGCCAGGCGGCGCGAATCCCCGGCAGGCCGTGCAGCCGGTCGGCCAGTACGCCGACGGCGAGCGCATAAGCGTCTGAATTATTGAAGCGCTTGAGCACGTCGAAATTGTCGGTGACCAGGAACGCGGGACCGGCGGCGCCGCTTGGGAAGAACAGAATCGCACGGCCGGCTGCGGGCAGGGGGCTGCCGTCGGCGCGCCGGAGCCCGCGTTGCGACCACTCGGCGAGCGAGCCGCGGCTGAGGCGGTAGTCAAACTGCGCCGGTACGGCCACTTCAAAGCCCCATGGGATCTGCGGCTGCCACCCGGACTTCTGCAAATAGTTGGCGATGGAGGCAAGGACGTCCGGCACGCTGTGCCAGATGTCGGCTTTGCCGTCGCCGTCGAAGTCGACGGCGTATTTGAGATAGCTCGACGGCAAGAATTGCGGCTGTCCCATGGCGCCGGCCCACGAGCCGACGAATTCCCGCCGCGCAATATGGCCGTCCTGAAGGATCTTAAGCGCGCTCAGTAGCTCGTCGCGAAATAACGGCTGCTGAAATCTTGCCTCCGCCAGCGTCGCGACCGACCGGAAAACGTCCCAGGGCTGCGCGCCGGCGCCGAAGGACGATTCGATACCCCAGATGCCGACCAGGATCGCTTGCTCGACGCCGTACTTGTTCTGCACGGCGCGCAATGTGTCGGCCCATTGCGTTGACTTGCGTTGCCCAATGCCGACGCGCGCGGCGGAAACGAGGCCGGCCAGATAAGCCCCCATGGGTTTGCCGTATTCCGGCTCACGCCGCATGGCGGCGAGCACCTTTGGATCCGGCGTGAGCCCGGCGAAGGCGCTATCGAAAGTCGACCGCGTGATGCGGCGGTGATTGGCGTCGGGCCACAGCGCCTGCAAAAAGGCGGTGAATGAGGCGGCGTCGCGGTCGTCGTCAGCGGCAAAGCCGGCGCGCTCGAGACCGGCAAGCCCAAGGAATCCGAACGTGAGGAGCGCGGCCGCACGTCGCGATAGGTTCATTCTGCGGCCGCCTGCGCTTGGTCGGCGCGCATTTCGTGCAGATAGCCGAGTACCATTGCGCGCATATGCGTGCGGACCGACTCGCGGTCGAGCGCGCCGGTTTCGTCGGTCACTGCCGCTTGCAGCAAAGCGCTGCAGGAAATGACCAACAGTAGGGAAAGACGGTCGACGTCGCGAAAAGACGCATCGGCGCAGCTGCGCAGCACCTCGGCGACGGTGCCGGCAGTCTTGATCGCCGAAGCGGTCACGAGTTGCGTGCCGCCGATGTCGGCCAGCGGCTCGTGCAGCGCGCGCGATACCTCGATGTGCTCCCATTTCGCCGTGATCGCCGCATCGACGAGCCCCGTGATCTGCCGGTCAAGCGTATACCCGCACAGTTCGCGACACCGCTGCTCGATCGTGGCGCGCAGTCCGTCGAGATAACGCTCGATCACCGCGGTGATCAGCGCCTGCCGGTTGGGGAAATATTGATAGAGGCTGCCGACCGAAACGC
>Ga0210386_10002314_pt1 | contig 16500 bp, 18 predicted proteins | sample IncBWH32OmetaG_FD_160091 | JGI IMG/M metagenome (GOLD analysis project Ga0210386, IMG submission 160091) | Forest soil microbial communities from Barre Woods Harvard Forest LTER site, Petersham, Massachusetts, United States - Inc-BW-H-32-O ... | reverse complement strand
GCAGAAAAACTGGCAGAAAGATTAGACGCTAAAGTTCTAACCTTTCATCGCTACTTGCCCGCAACGCATGAATCGTCGCTCAAAGCAATAGAACAAATACAAGCCGATGACATCCGCGTCCTTCCACTATTTCCCCAATTTAGCTATGCCACAACTGGCAGCGTCGCACGGTTTTTAGGAACAAATCTTTGCTGTAAAACGATTAACCGTCTGCGTTGGATCAAATCCTATGCAGCCCACCCGGCTTTTATCCAATCCTATCAACTGCGAATCACGCAATTTTTAAAAGAAAAAGAGCTCACTGAAGAAGAGACGATTCTTTTATTTTCCGCGCACGGACTTCCCCAATCTTTTATCTGCACGGGAGATCTCTATGAAGCTGAGTGCGAACTTTCCTACCGGCATGTGCTCAAAGGGTTTCCCAAAGCCTTAGGGCGTCTTTGCTTTCAGTCAAAATTTGGGCCGGGTGAATGGCTCCGCCCTTACACTGATGAGGCATGCGAGGCGATTCTTGACTGGAACTGTGGCCGTAAACAAATCGTGATCGTGCCTCTCTCTTTTACATCAGACCACATCGAAACCCTTTTTGAAATCGAACAGCTCTATTTGCCCATCCTTCGAAAAAAAAATCTCATAGCTCATCGTTGTCCCGCTTTAAATCTTGAACCCTATTGGATAGATCATTTAGCCCAAATCGCAAAAGATGAAAGTTGGACAAGCACGCAAATGCTCATTCGCAACCGTTCTTTAACATGGTGTTGCCGCACCCATTAAATTCTGCTCCAAAAACAATTCAGCTCGAGAAAATCCATGCAATTTTTCAAAATTTTCTGCTTCCTCCAACTGGTTATCTGTCTGCATCTAACCGCTCTTCCTCAAAACCCTTCCGTCGTAATCGGAACCGCTGAATTTATTCAAACACCCTCTTCACTTCAAATTCAGGTCAGCGATCATGCCGTCATTGACTGGGCCTCTTTTTCTATCGCCCTCAATGAAACAGTACAAATCATCCACTCTTCTCCTCATTCTTCTTTATTAAATCGAATTTCTGGAGATCTTCCTACCCATATTGAAGGTTTTTTGCAATCCAACGGAGAAATGTATTTTATAAATCCTCAAGGGCTCTTGATTGGGACAGAAGCTCTCATCAAAGCAGCCTCTTTCATCGCCTCAACTTACCCTCTTTCCAACGAAGATTTTCTATTAAAACAAGCTGGGCTGCTTTTTAAGGGAGATTCTATTGCTCCCATCATCCATGAAGGAACGATCAGAGCGCAAGACGGGATAGTGGCTCTTTTCGCCCACAGGATTGGACAAGAAGGAACGATTTTTGCCGCAAATACAGCGTCCCTTGCAGCCGCACACGAAATACTCCTTGTCCCCTCGGGAGATACGATCATGCATCTTCGTCCTCAATTAAAAGGAGGCGGAATCAAACAAAGCGGTCAAATCGAAGCCATAAAAATCCTCATCCAATCAGAGGGAACTTATTCGCTAGGCATTCTTCAAAGCGGATCTCTTCAATCACCTGACCCAACACAAAAAGAAAGCTGCATCCTCCTAAAAGCTCCAAACAATCCTCTGGAAATCAAAGGCCGCCTCAGCGCATCAACTATCCGCCTTGAAGCCGAACGCATCGATATTTTATCCGACAGTTCTCTCAGCGCTCCTGAAGGCACCATCCACATCGCAACAGAAGGAGGTCCTCTCTTTCAAAATGGCTCGATCTCCGCTCATGAAATCACTCTCTTACTCCAAAAGTCGACAGAACAACCCCTTTTTCAATCGGGCATCTTAAAAACAGATTTTGGGGGTTCTATTCATCTCAATACGCCTCTCTGCATCCAAGAAGGAATCCTCTCCGCCCCAGGAGGTTTTATCTCCATCCTTGCATCAAAAGCTTATACCGATCTGCCCTCTTCCCTTCTCTCCGTCAATCATCCCAACGCCAATGCAGGATCGATCACCCTCTTCTCAGATACGCTCGTCTCCTCCGGCACACACCAAGCGATCGGCAATTCCGAAGGAGGACAAATTCACCTATCAGGCAAAAATGTCTCTCTTCTCGGAGCCACTATCGACGCCAGCGGGCAAACAAAAGGAGGAGAAATCTTAATCGGCGGCGATCTACGCGGCAAAAACCCCGCTATCCCCAACGCAGACCGCACATTCCTCAATCCTTCCACCCTCATCACAGCAAATTGCCAAAATGGTCCCGCCGGCAGAATCATCATCTGGTCCACCGAAAAAACAGAACAGCTTGGAACCATTCAAGCCACAGGTCCTCAAAAAGGCTTCATCAACATCTCATCCGCAGAAAAAGTGATTTTTAAAAACTAAAAAATCACAAAAGACTTGGATCTTACCCACATTCCGCATGCAGGGGCTGAGCCTCTCCGCAAGGTCAGTTTAGCTTTTGGAATAGGCTCTTATTTAAATTCCGAAGAACGTAAAATGACGTCATAAAATTCTTCTAAATCTTTGAGATGAGAAGAGACAATTTTCTTTAAAATTATAGAATCAATCATTTGATATTCGTAGACCGCAATATTGCGAAATTCCACCATTTTTTGCATTTTTAAGCTAAGGGCCCGTAAAGAAACAACTTCCGTAAGTTAGCCTGAGATACGAGGGGAAAGTGTGTAGTTCCATTCTCCATGAAACTCCTTGCGGCAAAGAGACAAAGCCTCGAACTCCTTCTTCGTCACCACGATACCTTTTTTATACTCGCTCGTGTTGAGTTCGCTCAATATCTTCAGCCCTTTTTCCGTTGTCGTATGACTGAACATGCAATGCTCGATTTTATTCCACTTGCTAGTGCCAGGCGGATAGTGAGAGACGCTAATAGAAAGGTTTGTCTCGTCAGCGAGTTTCTGAAGTTCCTTCTTCCAGAGCCGATTGCGGCTGGCATTACTCCCACCGCCATCGGCGGTGATGTAGAGGCTTGTGGCAGTAGGATACGCCTGGCACCCGATGCTGTTCCACCAACGACGGATCGTCTCGACTGCGAACTCTGCGGTGTCGTGATCTATCCCTACGGAGACGAACCCTTTGTTTTTTGTGATATCATAAACTCCATACGGGATAGCCTTGCCGAGTTTCTTGTCGATAAAATCGTAGACTTTGACATCCGTTGGCTTTCCCTGTGACAACCACTTCTTGCCTCGGAATCCCTAAAAGTTCAGAAGACCACATAAAAGGCCCTATTGAAACCGCGCTTCTTAACAACATTAAAAAGCATGGTTATAGTGAGACGATGAACTGTTACTAAAATTGTTACCTATCCACTTTCCATTCATCCCTAGGTAAGTTGATGATTCTTTTTCCTCGGATGATTGACCTTTTATCCCTCCAGGCATTCTTCTCAAAGCTATTTGTAGGGTGCCTTTTACAACAGATTTAGCTGCTCTTTGAAAAGTATTTCCTTCTTCATCGGGAACCGAAGGATTGCTCATTTGGACATTTTGCACTTTATAACATAGATTAACAAAATTATCGTCTATCGCTTTTTGAGATCCGGGATTTTTTTCTATCAAAGATATAATAGAATGTTCAACTTCTGGATGTTTATAATTATCATAAATACGAACTGGCGTTGTGAATAACCTTATAGGAGCCATAATAATATCTAATGCTATTGCAAAAATTGAAGCAATAATTTTGAGGGCTATGTTATTTATTTTCAGAGAAAAATTTACGAAGGTGGGGAGAAAGAAATCTTTTGAAAAATCTTTTAAGTTTTGAGTTCTTAAAGGAATAACAGTCCCTTGTATCAAAGACCAACCCTCTTTAGATTTTCCATGTTGCTGTATAAAATCCTTAACTTCTTCAATAGAAGAACAGCGTTTTTGATATAAAAGCGTACTTTCTCTATCTTTTATTTGAATATTAGCTTGAAATCCAGCAACTAAATTAACTCCCATAATACCCCCTGAAATAAATTGAAAAATGGGAAGATAACATGCAGTGAAATTAAATACCTAGAAAAATATTACGTTGCTACGCAAATTATTTTTTGGATGATGCGATACGATGCGGGCTAATGATCAAAATCCTTGCACTTTGCTTATGTATCCTCATTATAATGACGCGATGTGCGATTTTTCGCTTCGGAAAAATCGCACATCGCTTTGATGATAAAATAAAAGGTGTGGTTTTAGGCTCTTATTTAAGTTCTGAAGAACGTAAAATGACGTCGTAAAATTCTTCCCAATCTTTGAGATGGAAAGAGACAATTTTCTTTAAAATCATCGAATCGATCGTCTGATAGTCATGGATCGCAATATTGCGGAATTCCACCATTTTTTGCATTTTCAAGCTAAGTGCATGCTAAATCACAGAATTTCGCTCAAGGATACAAAAAACATCTGCAATTGACTTCGGGATCCCTAAAAGTTCAGCGGACGCCACATAAAAGGCCATATCAATACTCAATTGAATTGTTCTTTGCAAATTTAACGTCACAATCTCCTGAACATCAAGCAAATCCAGACGAGCTAAATCTCCTTGAACCGTGTCTCGAATACGCTTAAGATAATTTTGAATGCGATTTGTTTTTTCAGAAAGAATATTAAGGTCTAGCATCAAGCTCCTGCAGAAATAAAATCTTTAAGGCAATAAAACATTCATCGATCGTCAATTTTATACCTTTTGTGACTCAAGAACTCAAAAGCTGATTCTTGAATCACGAGCGGTATACAACAAAGCATTGTAATAAATGTAACAAAAAATACTATTCAATTTGCCATGCTATAAAAAAATGAAAAAAGCTATACTGCTCATATGTTAAAAAAAATTGCAAACACGATTCGCTCTTTAACCATGGATGCGGTAGAACTCGCGGGATCGGGACATCCAGGTCTTCCAATGGGTTGCGCAGAACTAGGTGCATTTTTATTCGCTGAATTTTTGCAATATCATCCTACATACCCCCCAATGGAACGATCGAGACAGACTGATCCTATCAGCAGGTCACGGCTCTTTATGGCTCTACACATGTTTACATCTAGCCGGCTTTCCTATTGAAGATCTTAAAAATCATTTTGGTTATAACAAAACCAACATTCTCAATAAAATAAAACAAATTAAGGAAAAAATATGCGAATTACCGTAGAGTTAAGTTTATATCCACTTACTGAAAACTACATACCCCCTATTAAAGCATTCATCGCACGGTTAAAAACTTATAAAGAGCTTGATATTGTCACCAATGCGACAAGTACGCAGATCGTCGGAGAACATGCAGATGTCTTTGAAATTTTATCAAAAGAAACTGAGATAACGTTTGCTTCAGGTCAGAATATTTTTGTGATGAAAATTCTTGGTTTTGAGCGAGATATCGAACGTAAAAGAGACTAATTAGGAAATAAAATGAAGTACTCAACAAAAAAAATATTTTATTTATTGGTTGGTTTAGCTTTGACTCAGCCTTTACTAGCCAAAACAAATATTCTCTTCTTCGCAGGCAGCACCAGAGCCGATTCTTATAATAAAAAATTAGCCCAAGAGGCGGCAAGCATTGCTTCTTCTATGGGTGCAGATGTGACTGTTCTTGATTTGAAAGATTACCCTATGCCTTTTTATGACGAAGACCTGGAAAAAAAACAGGGGATGCCAAAAAATGCAAAACGATTTCGAGATGCGATGATCGCAAATCAAGCTGTTGTGATCGCCTCGCCTGAATATAATGCTTCTATTTCAGCGGTGTTGAAAAATACGCTTGATTGGGCATCTAGAAGTCCGGAAGGAAGTTCATCGCGCGAGGCTTTTAAAGGCAAAAAATTCGCCCTTATGAGTGCATCTCCAGGAAAAATGGGCGGAGCGAGAAGTCTAGTTCCTTTACAATCTATCCTTGAAGCAATTGGCGGCGAAGTGATCGGAAAAAAAGTGATTATCCCCCACGTTTATGAGAAAGGAATTTTAGATAGAGAAAGTATAAAAGAGGAACTGAGAGCGGAATTAAGCGAACTTTTGTCTCTCATCGAAAATTAATTCACCCCTGATCTTTGCAAAAAAAGTTATTTTTTGAAAGAATCACACAAAACCGAGTTAAAAAATGATCTTTCATCTCTTGGCCCTTTTTCTCCTTACATCCAGCACCCTTCTTGCTTATAGCGCAAAAAATTACACACACTTATTGGGCATGCCGGGATTTCAGGACGAATTGTTACAAATTCATTTCAAACTCTATGAGGGATATGTAAAAAACACCAACGATCTTTTGGAAAAACTTGAGAGCGCCGCAAACCCTTCTTCTTATGAGATCGGAGCTCTCAGAAGAAGGTTTGGCTGGGAATTTGACGGCATGCGGCTCCATGAACTCTATTTCGAAAATTTAGGCGGCACAAAAAAACTGAAAAAAGAAGATTTTCTTTATAGAGCAATTGCCAATCAATTTGGAAGTTTTGAAAAATGGAAGCAGGATTTTATCGCCACTGGAATGATCCGAGGCATTGGCTGGGCGCTTCTTTATTACGATCCTCAGCAAGACAGACTATTCAACGTGTGGATCAATGAACACGATACCGGACACCTTGCGACAGGAAAACCTCTTTTGATCATGGATGTGTTTGAGCACGCCTATATGCTGCAATATAAGCTCGACAAAACAAAATATATCGAAGCTTTCTTCAATAATATCGATTGGGAAGAAGTGTCAAAGAGATACGCTGAAGTAAGCGCGCAAACAAAGGAGCCGGAATGAGCAAAGCAGTGGTTTTTGTCGACAATCTTTACGAAGATCTCGAACTATGGGTTCCCGTAATGCGCCTAAAAGAAGCAGGCATTGAAGTAGTCATTGCTGGACCAGAAAAAGGGAAAATATATTCAGGCAAACATGGCTATCCTTGTTCTTCTGAATGCGCAATCTCTACACTGCACCCTGCTGAATTTGAGATAGCCATTATCCCCGGAGGATACGCTCCTGATAAGTTACGAAGAGATCGACATGTTTTAGAGCATCTTCAAATAATGAATGCTGCGCAAAAAACCATTGCCTTCATTTGTCATGGAGGATGGGTGCCTATTTCCGCAAAAATTTTAAAAGGCAAAAAAGTAACAGGAGCCAGTGCGATCAAAGATGATTTAGAAAATGCCGGCGCCCATTTTCTCGATCAAGAAGTGGTCATCGACGGTCATCTCATTTCCTCTCGCTCTCCTGCTGACCTCCCCGCTTTTTGCAAGGCAATCTTAAGAAATCAAATGAAATAATTTAGATTTTATCCTGTTTAAATCATTTTGGATATAAGCGCGAGGGAACAACAGAGTTATCAGTCAGTAAACTCATATCCTCGTATCTGGCATAGACAACTCTTTCGGCCTTTACAATAGAAGAGATTTTTTGAGGAAAATCGCAACGTTCAATGAAAGTGCGTACCGAAAAATCTGGAAAGGAAGCATTCCCACCTTGCGCAGCAAGAGTGGCGAGATGATAGTCCAACTCAGAAATAGGCCCATCATAGAGAAAATGAAGGTCTATGATTTTTTCTTGGAGTTGAATAGTGACAAGAGCTTCTCTCAACGCAGGAGTGACCTTAGTGAGCAGTGCATTTTGCATGTCTAAAAAAAGAAAAGCGTAAAAATAGCTTGTTTCTTCAAGAAATTGAGTATATCGCACATTCGGATAATGTCCTTCGAGATTGGGTTCATATCTCAAATAAACAAGATGCCCTCTGAAAGGAATTTTTTCAAAATGACTTAAATGAATGAAATGATCCTCACATAATTGAATCTCTGCGCATTCTAAATCTGCGATAATTTCGGTTGATACGCAAGAGGCTAAATCGAATAAAAAATCATCGATTTGTTGATCGTAAATAAAATATGAGTGAATGGTTTTTTCTCGTTCATCAAAATCTATCATGCAGGCTCTCAAACAAGGAGTAACATGTCCCAACAGGGCATTTGCAGCGGATGTCACCAAACGCGGTACAATTAAAGACATTTTACTCCTTTGGTTTAGCTGGAACGATGTGAACACCGTCTTTCGCGTAGTGAATAACACCCCTCGTGCTGGGTGTTTTGGCTCCTGTGATCTCATCGATATGATAACCAATGTATTCTTGAAAATCGACCACTTCTTTGTACCCAGCTTGACCGCAAGGTTCTATTCCCGAAGAAAGTTTTCTTCCTGTCCCGGCATGTTCTTTTACCAATCTTTCAGGATCTGAATGTTCTAAAATGCTCCTTTTGCGATTAACTTCATAATTTTTATGATCTTTTAAATGTTTTCCTTGTTTGTCCCATTGAATTTTTAGATTGGCGCCTTTCAGAACTTGTTGCCGATGAGCATGATATTTTGTGGCCTCCTTGATAATTCCTTCTGTTTCGGTAAATGACGTCAAAGCCTGAAGCGTCATGGATTGATTAGCAGTTTTTAATTGGCGATACAATTTTCCGGAACCTTTCATCAAAAATATATCGACGCCAAATTTACCAATCACTTGTCCGATTGCTTCTCCTTTTTCAAAATCTTCTAATTCATGGAATTGTTCGATTAATACCTTTATTTCAGGAACCATTTGTTCAATGATTTCTTTCGTAGAGTGTTCTTTCAAATATTTAACGCATTCTAGGGCAGCTTCCACAAATGTCGTAGAAGCCTCTACAGGATGAGAGCAAAAGGCCCATAAGCCACGACCAAGTCCATAACATGAATTCAGAAGTTCTGGGATATATTCTATGCATCCTTCTGCCACTCCTTCTACAATTCCCTTTGCAATACCAAGTCCTATGGCATCTTGACAGTCAAATTTGGCCTGTTTAGACAGGAATAAAGGATCTAAGTGAAGAAAATCTTCGATGGCTTTTTCAAAATTTCCCGATTCAAAATAGGCAGCAGCTCGTTCAAAATAGGCCTCTTGTTGTTCAGGACATTTCACAATAGCGGTAGTTAAAGACTCGATCGCCGCAGCGTGTAGGCCATATTCTGATTCTAGCTGCCCTTTTAGTAGGTGAATTTTTCCAATCTCATTAGGAGAAAAAGACCCTTCTTTTAAAGCTTCTAGTAGCTCACGAAGCCATCTCATAGCTTCGGCATAGTCTTTTTGTAGAAGAGATTCAAGAGTAGCTCGAAAAAAAATCCCTTCTGTTTGATGATGCTCTAGACACCAAAGAAAGATCTTTTTTAGTAAAGAATCAATAGAAACGTAGGTTTCCTCTATTTTTGCGTGCCATATGGAAAAACCATTATTCCCTGCAAGCTGTTCCAATACATGGTTTAGCCCATCTTGTTCATATTCTAGTATATATTCAACATTGTAGGCTTCGTCTGGCCAGAACAAACAAGAATCTATTGCTCGGCCATTTCGATAACCCACAATGTTAGAATCTTCAGATTGCCTTTGAATGATCGCAATATTCTCTCGATGAAGAGCTTCTTCCGATTGTAATTTTTTATAATACAAATTTTCTTGTAAGGAAAATTCTTCTCTAAGTTTCTCAAAAGCTTGAAGAAATTCTTTTTGTCTTCGACAAATAGGAGAATGCGTATCTTCAAGACCTTTAGGCTGATGTTTTTTATACCAATTTTCAGTTTTTAACAAGCCATGAGGATAAAAATCTGCTAGCTGGAATTGAATAGTTTCGAATAGGTGCAATATTTGATACGCTTGACTATCATATTTAGGGTGTCCGCATCCATGATGACATGTAAAAAATCGTAAATGTCATTGGCGCGATCGCCAACGCTTACCCAGTTTTTTTGAGGACGACCCGACTTCTTTAACGTCCTTAACCACACCTCAGATTCCTTCGAGCTATCGACTGATTTTTTCTCGGGACGAATCCAAGCCTCTTGGTAGCTAAGTCCTAAGATCTCGGTTTCTTTAGACTGGAGTTTGGACTCATGATATTTTGCGACAAGACACGAGTGAAACATGAGGCCATTCCCAGCACAGTCAGCAGTAGGTCCAAGCCCATGTGTCCATGGATGAGAGTTGAATAAAAGCTCTGACCCATCCTGAATAAACAGGACGAGTTCTTCGGACCAGCGAGCCTTTTCTAATACCTCTAGGTAGTGGGGCTGTTGAAGAGTCTGATGTGAGGCTTTGGAGTTACTAAAAAAGCGATACGCTGCTTTTACCCCCGCCCAATCATCAAAGCGATCAGGCAATGATTTGTCAGGATGTTCTGCGCAGCCCTGCGCGATCTGAACAGCCCTCTTCTGTAGACGAGTGTCTTTCATATTGACGTTAGAAAATTGTTGGTGAATCCATTGGTAATTCATGATACCTGCTCCTTGTGAAAAGCGAAACAGGATACTAAATTTTAGACTTGTGGGTAACGATTAGGGTATGATAGTCATCGACGGTCATTTCCTCTCGCTCTCCTGCCGACTTGCCCACTTTTTGCAAGGCAATTCTAAACAGGCATTCGAGATAATTTAAGTTTTACTTGCAGCGTCATCTATAACCACTAACTAACGCAATGTTCAGCCGCCGTCGGCCTTTTCTCAGGGTCGATTCTCAAATACTTCTTCACACAATCCCAAAGGGCTTTGACTGGATGCCACGCCGATTCTATCAAGACATCGATCTCTTCATCCATTTCTGTCTGTGTAAGTTTTAAAATGCCCGATTGATCAGTGATACGCCCACACGCATCCAATGTTAACTTCTCACGAATACATTCTAAAAAAGGTAAACAATCCGTACCCCTTACAAAATTTCTTCGAAGAAGAGATCCAATGAGCAAGCCCATTGCCCAAGTGTCTCTTTTTACACCATATTCTGCCATAAAATCGATATCTAAAGGATGCAGATTTAGATCATTTTCCTTAAACATCGCTGAGTTATTTCCGTTGCAGATCGCCCATTTAATATATTCTGGAGGCTCCCATCCCGGCGTCCACACAATCATCTTAGGATTTCCCATGTTAGAAAAACCTGTCAATTGCCATTTTGGACATGAAAGTCCGCGCGAGACGATTTTTTCATACACTAAATTTTTCGGAGAAATCGCTCCATGAAAAAGGGGATATCCAACAAAAGCGTTCTTAAAATCGCAAATACCAGAAGACTCCACGGACATCGTAAATGTCCCCGTGTGAATTTTTCGCAGCACCTGCATCAATCCACAAACGGAATCGGTTTCTATCTTTAACGGAAAATCCTGCAGCCAATCAGAGAAAGAAAAAGAAGCTTTTTTTTCAAAATAGCACGCTTTTTTTCCAGTCTCATCAATCACAAGCTCGGGCAGACTCAAATAAGAAAGCTCTATCACTGGATCGCTCTTCACATGCCGGAGCATATCGCCTCCAGAAAAACCAAATATCCTTTTTTGCAACCAGAAAGTCCCTGTACGACAATCCCAAACAGCTTTGATTTTTTCTTGCTGTTCATCTCTTTCTTTTACTTTGGACTCCCCTACAGGATGCCGCAATACCACAAAAGAATGATCGCGAGAGATCCTAAGTTTGTGCAGAGAAAATTTATCTCTCATTAAAATCGGGCGATCGGCTCCCAATTTGACAGATGAACTTACAGTTTGTATTTTTGATTGCAGCTGCTGTATTTTCTCATCAAGAATGTTTCTTTCTTTTTCAGTAATGCCAATTTCTCCCAAATCTGCAGGCCAAATAATAGGCCAATTTTGAGCAGAATTTTTTGCGGATGTACAACTTGCCATGGCAACCTTCTTTAAATAAAATTGATGCGAAACGATATAGCAAGTACAAAAAAAAAATCTATGCATTTCCACTTTTAAGATGAGTTTTTAAGAAAAATTGCATGATATGTTGCAATCGAGTACATTTTCCCTAATTTATGAACTCATCGCAGCTCATTTTAGAATCGGGAGAAGCGTTCTCCGGCTTGTCCCCCTCTTGGCAAGAGGATATTTATTTCGGCGAAGTGGTATTTTCAACGGGGATGACCGGCTATGTCGAATCCTTGACCGATCCATCCTATTCTGGACAAATTGTCACTTTTACTTACCCTCTTATCGGCAATTACGGCGTACCCGATCCAAAATATTGGGAGTCAGCAAAACTACAAGCAAGCGGCGTCATCGTCAGCACAGCCAGCTCCTGCATGAGCCACTGGGATGCAAAATCTTCTTTCCTTCATTGGCTTCAAGAGCAAAAAATTCCCCTTATCACAAATGTAGATACCAGAGCGCTCACAAAAATTTTGCGTAAAAAAGGGGTGGCAGTCGGAGCTATTTGCCGGACAGATGCAAAAATCAAAAAATTTCCCGATTTCAGCAAAATCCACTTTGTTAAGCAAGTGAGCCTGCCTCAAAAGCAAGAGTACGGAGCTGGACCAAAAACAGTCATTGCAGTCGATTGCGGAATCAAAGAAAATATTTTGCGATGCCTTTCAAAATTTCCCATCAAAATCATTCGAGTTCCTTATGATTATGATTACACCAATGACCACTATGATGGGCTCTTTATTTCCAATGGTCCCGGCGACCCGGCAGTTTGCACAGAAACAATTTCCATTTTAAAAAAATCCCTGGCCCGAAAAAAGCCTACGTTTGGGATTTGTCTTGGCGCACAGCTTCTCGCACTCGCCATTGGCAGTAAAACATACAAGCTCAAATTTGGACATCGGGGTCATAATCAACCTTGCCGCAATTTAGATACCAATATCTGCATTTTAACCTCTCAAAATCACGGTTATGCAATCGATGAAAAAACGCTGCCTAAAAACTGGCGCGTCAGCTTTAGAAATTTAAACGACCAATCAGTAGAAGGAATCGCTCATAACACCCTTCCTTTTTTTGCCGTACAATTCCATCCAGAAAGCCATCCCGGCCCGACAGATGCAGAAGTGCTTTTTGAACAATTTTATAAGATGCTGTAAGAGGTCTTCTAATGAAACACTCTATCAAAAAAGTGCTGATTTTGGGGTCTGGAGGATTAAAAATTGGACAAGCAGGCGAGTTTGACTATTCGGGCTCTCAAGCCATTAAAGCGTTGAAAGAAGAGGGAATCCAAACCGTACTTGTCAATCCAAACATCGCAACCGTTCAAACAGACTCCTCCATGGCCGATGTCGTCTATTTACAGCCATTGAATAAACCTTCTTTAGAAAAAATCATCGCCAAAGAGCGTCCTGATGCCGTGCTGCTGAGCTTTGGAGGCCAAACAGCTTTGAATTTAGGACTTGAATTAGATAAACAGGGTGTTTTTAAAAAATATAAGGTCGCAGTCCTCGGTACACCGCTTCAAGCGATTCGTCAAACCGAAGACAGGGATCTTTTTAAAACACACCTCGCCTCTATCGGCATCAAAACTGCTCGGAGCGCTGCGGTCTGCACAGTAGATGAAGCTTTGCAAGCAGCAAGAGAAATCGGCTATCCGATCATGATGCGATCAGGGTTTTCACTCGGAGGGCTAGGCTCCGGCCGGATCGATACAGAAACGCAGTTAAAAGAAAGGGCCCGAGAAGCCTTGAGCGGCGCGCCGCAAATCTTGATCGAAGAATATTTAAAGGGGTGGAAAGAGCTTGAGTATGAAATCGTAAGAGATAAAGCAGATCAGGCCCTTGCCATCTGCAATATGGAAAATTTTGATCCCATGGGAATCCATACGGGAGAAAGTTTAGTCGTCGCGCCTTCTCAAACACTCAATAACGAAGAATACCACCGCCTCAGATCTCTCTCGATCGCCATTGCCCGCCATTTTAAAATCCAAGGAGAATGCAACGTTCAATTCGCACTGAATCCTGAAAATGGGGACTATCGTGTGATTGAAATGAATGCGCGCTTGTCGCGCTCCAGCGCCTTGGCATCTAAAGCTACCGGCTATCCCTTGGCATTTGTCGCTGCAAAATTAGCGCTTGGGTACACACTCGATCAAGTATCTAATAAAATCACGCAAAAAACGACCGCTTTTTTTGAGCCGGCCCTTGATTATATCGTAGTTAAAATCCCCAGATGGGACATTCAAAAATTAAAAAGCGCAGATCGGACGATTGGAACCGAAATGAAAAGCGTCGGCGAGGTTATGGCGATTGGGAAAACACTTCCCGAAGCTCTTCAAAAAGCGATCCGGATGCTCAATATCGGCTCAAACGGCATAGAAGATCCTCCTGAGCCCCTAGAAGATCTTGTTAGCCATATTTCACGCCCGACAGATCGGCGCCTTTTTGCGCTCTATCAATATTTTCTCTTGGGGAAAACAGTACAAGAAGCAAAAAAACTCTCTCACATCGAGCCTTGGTTCTTAGAACAAATTGAGCAGCTAGCTCTTTTTGTAAACACAACTCTCTCAAAAAAAAATCTGACCCCAGAAATTTTGCTGGAAGCAAAAAAGCTTGGATTTTCAGATGCTTCTATCAGCCACCAAAAAAAGATCAAAGAAGAAAAAGTGAGAGCGCTTCGTAAACAATGGGATATTTTCCCTCGGATTAAACAAATCGATACGTTGGCGGGAGAGTTTGATGCCGAAACCAATTATCTTTATACAACCTATTGGGCTCAAGAGCACGATATTGCTCCTTCCAAGAAAAAACCTTTTATCGTTATCGGATCGGGACCATATTGTATTGGCTCTTCCGTCGAATTTGATTGGTGCGCCGTTAATATGGCGCGCACTCTCAAAAAACATAAAAAAGAGACGATTTTAATCAATTCTAATCCAGAAACAGTATCTACTGATTTTGACGAATCAGATCGGCTCTATTTTGAAGAGCTCACACTTGAGCGGATACAAGACATTGCCGATTTTGAACACCCTGTAGGTATCATCTTATCGGTGGGCGGACAAATTGCCAATAATTTGGCTGTCCCTTTGCAAAGACAAAACTACCCTATTTTAGGGACCTCAGCAGACTCGATCGATCAAGCGGAAAATCGCGATAAATTTTCTTCGCTTTTGCATACCTTGCATATTGATCAGCCCGCTTGGCAGCGAGCAACAAATTTGCAAAGCGCTAAACAATTTGCTTCCGAGCATGGCTATCCCCTTCTTATCCGCCCCTCTTATGTTCTTTCAGGAGCCGCAATGAACGTGGTTTCTAATGAAGAAGAACTAATGAAATATTTAAAAGAGGCAGCCATTGTTTCTCCAGATCATCCAATCGTCATCTCCAAATTTATCGAGCAGGCAAAAGAACTCGAAATCGACGGCGTGGCAAATCTTGGAAACATTGTCATCTCCGCTATTTCGGAACATGTGGAAAATGCTGGCGTTCACTCGGGAGACGCGACCATCGTCTTGCCGCCACAGCGGCTGTATCTTGAAACAATTCGAAGAGCCAAGCGAGTCGCGCGAAAAATTGTCAAAGCGCTTGCCATTAGCGGGCCGTTCAACATCCAATTCATCGCTAAAGACAATGCTATTCAAGTCATTGAATGCAACGTGCGCGCTTCTAGATCTTTTCCCTTCGTCTCCAAAGTTACCCGCATCAATTTTATCGAAATCGCAGGTGAAATTTTATTGAAAAAACATAAAGCTAGCTCTTACGAAACACTAGAGCTCGACTATGTAGGAGTCAAAACCCCGCAGTTTTCTTATCAACGACTCAAAGGATCCAATCCAGTCACTAGCGTCGAAATGGCGTCTACCGGAGAGGTCGCCAACATTTCGGATAATTACCTCGAAGCTTTTTTTTCCTCTTGGCTTTCAACCGATCAAACAATTCGAGGAAAAAAAATCCTGATCAGCGCAAACGCTGATTTTCGGCATAAATTTGTGCTTCCTTTGCAAAAACTCGAAGAGCAAGGATGGGACCTTTATGCTACAGAAGGGACTCACGATTTTTTTGCAAAAAAAGGGATCGGATCTATCGCTGTCTATAAAGTCAGCGAAAAACATGAGCCAAACATTTCTACCTTAATTACTCAGCAGCAATTTGATCTGATCATCAATATTCCAAAAAATGGTTCTAATCGCAATACGGAAGGGTTTAAAATTCGAAGGCTCGCGATCGATCACCACATTCCTCTCATCACAAATCCACAGCTGGCTCAAACATTTCTTCAATGCCTCGCCGAAATCGATCCAAAGGAGCTGCCTGTTTCATCCTTGTCCGATTTTTATGAATCTTAAAAATAGATGCTTGAGCCTGCTCGTTAAGTCTCTCTCCTTTCCGAAAATTAAAACATCGGCTCCCTCTCGCATCCTAGCTGTCAGCACAACTGCCCTAGGAGATACTTTATGGACTATGCCCGCACTAGAATCTCTTAGAAAATCCTTTCCTGAAGCCTATTTAGCCATTTTGACAAGCCATATTGGCTTGGAAGTTGTTGAAAACAATCCTTGGACAGACGCTTCTTATCTGATGCAAAAGTCCTTTAACCTTTGGCATCACTTACGAGGACAGTTCGATACAATCATCCTCTTTCACGCCTCGCAGCGTATAACTCTTCCTTTATGTGCAACTCTGGGTGCAGCGAAAATTGTCGGAACGAAAGGCATGAACAAATGACTAGATCATCTTCTCACAGATTCTGTGCTTTATTCTGGACAGCACGAAATAGATAGAAGGCTAGCTCTCGTCGAAAAAATCGGAGGAAAAGCTCATTCCAAAAAGCTCTCCTTTTTTTTTAAAC
>Ga0210386_10002313_pt1 | contig 16503 bp, 13 predicted proteins | sample IncBWH32OmetaG_FD_160091 | JGI IMG/M metagenome (GOLD analysis project Ga0210386, IMG submission 160091) | Forest soil microbial communities from Barre Woods Harvard Forest LTER site, Petersham, Massachusetts, United States - Inc-BW-H-32-O ... | reverse complement strand
GTGGTGGGCAACGAGACCCAGTTGCGCGGCGATGTCTCGCCCGACCAGCTCAACGCCTATATCCGCCGCGCCCGCGCCGCGCTGCCGGCACGCATCAAGATCACCACCGCCGAGCCTTGGGCGACCTGGATGCTCACACCCGAAGCCGGCCAGTATGTGGATGTGATCTTCGTCCATCTTCTGCCCTATTGGGAGAATGTGGACATCCGCGGCGCGCTCAAGACCGAGACCGGTTTCTTCAACCATATCCAGGCGGAATTTCCCGACAAGCAGATCGTGGTGGGCGAGGCGGGCTGGCCCTCGGACGGCCGCACCCGCGGTGGCGCGGAAGCGTCGGTCGCCAATGAGGCCCGCTTCATGCGCGCTTTCGTACAATACGCCCAGGAAAAGGGCTGGGACTATTACCTGCTCGAGGCTTACGACCAGCCGACCAAGCGCTCCTCCGAAGAAGGCGCCGTGGGCGCCTATTGGGGCCTGTTCGATGCGGTGGGCCGGCCCAAATTCGCCTTCACCGGCCTGATCCGCACCTTTCCGGAATGGCGCGCCTATGCGCTGGTGGCGGCGGCGCTGAGCCTGCTGCTGGGACTTCTGGTGATGGGACGCATGCCGCGCGTGCGCCAGACCGGCTATCTGATGATGGGCGGCATGGTGGTCCTGGTCTCGACCGGCCTTTTGGCGCTGATCGATGCGACGGCCCTGGAATATATCGATCCCACCGACATCATGGCGATGATCGCGATGTCGCCTTTGGTGGTCCTGGCCTGCGCCGTGATCCTGACCGAGGGTATCGAGATGGCCGCGAGCCTTTGGCGGGTGGAGCGGCGGGTGGTCAAGGTCGGCATTCCCGAAAGGTCCCCGCGCGTCTCCGTCCACCTGCCCACCTACAACGAGCCGCCGCAGATGGTGATCGAGACGTTGAACGCGCTCGCCCGGCTCGACTATGACAATTACGAGGTCATCGTTCTGGACAACAACACGCCCCATGCCGAAACCTGGCTGCCGGTGGAAGCCCATTGCACGGCGTTGGGCGCGAAATTCCGCTTTTTCCATTTCGACGGCGTCAAGGGCTACAAGGGCGGGGCGCTGAACCGCGCCCTGGCGCTGACCGATCCGGACGCGGCCTATGTGGCGGTGATCGACAGCGATTACCAGGTCCAGCCCTTCTGGCTCCGGCGCGTCATTCCCTATTTCGCTTCGCCCGGCATCGCGCTGGTGCAGGGACCGCAGGACTATCGCGACGCCCATCAGAGCCGTTTCAAGGCCATGGCCTATGAGGAATATCGCGGCTTCTTCCATATCGGCATGGTGGAGCGCAACGAGCACAACGCCATCATCCAGCACGGCACCATGACCATCGTGCGCAAGGAAGCGCTGGAAGAAGTCGATGGCTGGAGCGAATGGTGCATCACCGAAGACACCGAACTGGGCCTCAAACTGTTCGAGGCCGGCTATGAGGCGGCCTATGTGCCCCAAAGCATGGGCTCGGGCCTGATGCCCGACACGCTGGAGGCCTTCATGACCCAACGCTACCGCTGGGTCTATGGCGCCATGCAGATGCTCAAGCGCCATGCCCGCGCCATCTTTGTCGGCGGCTCGGCGCTGTCCTGGCCGCAGCGCTACCAGTTCTTCTCCGGCTGGTTGCCGTGGATTTCGGACGGGCTGGGCATGGTCGTCACCCTGATGGCCATCGTGTGGACGATCCTGATGTGGCTGGCGCCCACCTATATCGATGTGCCCAGTCCGCCCTTGACCGCCGCCGCCATGGCACTGTTTGCCACCAAGCTGTTCAAGACCGTGCTGCTTTATCCGCCCAAGGTGGGTTCCGGCGTGCGGGGCGCCTTTGCCGCTTCCGTGGCGGGACTTTCGCTGACCCATACGGTCGGCAAGGCGGTGTGGGCAGGCCTCTTGACCTCCGGCAAGCCGTTCCTGCGCACGCCGAAATGCGCCAATCCCGCCAGCTTCACACAGGTACTGCGGGTGGTATGGCAGGAAGCGGCGCTTCTGACCCTGCTGCTGCTGGCCATGATCTCGATGGGCTTTGACCGCGGCTTCCAGGATCCGGCGGTATCCTTGTGGATGGTGATGCTCGGGGTGCAGAGCCTGCCATACCTCGCCACCATGGTCACGGCGCGTATCTCGGCCCGCTCCAACCGGACGACGGGCATGGCCGAGCCGGAAGGCGCCAAACTGCCGGCGGCGGCTTAGCCACCCTCTCCCCTTGAGGGAGAGGGCGAAAAATCATCGGGTTAGCGGAGCATCGCGACGCTCAACCCGCTGATTTTTCGGGTGACGGGTGAGTCGGCGAATACGCACCCCTCACCAGCAAAATCTATGTACTTTGCTCCGCTGACGCTTCGCTAAGTACAAGATTTTGCATCCTCTCCCTCAAGGGGAGAGGAAAGGAAATGAACAATCTGGCACTCGACCGATTTGCCCCTATATTATAGCTCAGCCCCCGGAGGCCCACCCGATGATGACGTTTTTCCTTGCCTTGTTCGTGCTTTACTGGCTGCCGACCATCATCGCCATCGCGCGCCATACCCATTCGGCGCTGGGGGTGGCGATGCTGAATTTCTTCCTGGGCTGGACCGGCGTGGGATGGATCCTCGCCTTGCTCTGGGCCCTGGCGGCGGGCCCCGCCCAACAGGTGATCGTGATCGAGAACGGCCGGGTGGTTCGCTAAAGCCGCAACATCGCAACTTGTCATGGCCGCCCTTGGTGAGTAGCGACAGCGTACGAACGCCATCCAGCGCGCGGAGCGCCGCTAAAGAGATGGATGGCCGGGTCAAGCCCGGCCATGACATATTGGGTTAAAGCCGCAGCACCGGCGGCACGGTCTTTCCCGGATTGAGAATATTCTTGGGATCGAACGCCGCCTTTAGTGTGCGCATCGCATCCAGCTCTGCGTGGCTCTTGTAGCGCGGCAAGCTCGCCACCTTCATCGCGCCGATGCCATGTTCGGCGCTGATCGAGCCGCCGAAATCCTTCACAATGTCATGCACCACCTGCTGCACCTCGTCCCAACGGGCGAGGAAGGCCGGATCATCGCCCGGTCTGGGTGAATTGAAATTGAAATGCAGGTTGCCATCGCCCAGATGGCCGAAGCTCACCGCCCGCGCGCCAGGCAGCAGCGCCAGGACCGCGGGCGTCGCTTTCGCCAGAAATTCCGGGATCGCGGCCACCGGCACGGAGATGTCGTGCTTGATCGAGGCGCCTTCGCGTTTCTGGGCCTCGGAGATGCTTTCACGCAGCTTCCACAAGGCCGCCCCTTGGGACTGGCTCGCGGCCACGACCGCATCGCCGGCAATTGCGTCCGCGATCGCGGATGCCAACCCGTCCTCGAAGCCGGCGGCAAGATTGGCATGCCTGCCACCGGTGGCTTCCATCAGCACATACCAGGGCGAGGGTGCGGAGAGCGGATCGCGGGTGCCGTCGATATGGCGAAGGACGAAGTCCAGCGCCACGCGCGGGATCAACTCAAAGCCCGACAACTGCCCAGAGGTGGCGTGCTGCATCCTGCCCAACAGGTTCAGGGCGGCGGCCGGCGAGGGAACCGAAGCAAAAGCCGTGACCGACACGTCCGGCCTGGGAAAAAGCTTCAGGCTGGCCGCGGTGATCACGCCCAGTGTGCCTTCACTGCCGATGAAGACCTGCTTCAGGTCATAACCGGAATTGTCCTTGGGCAGGGACCGCAGCATTTCCAGCACCACGCCGCTCGCCAGCACGACTTCCAGCCCCAGCACCAGCGCGCGGGTCATGCCATAGCGCAGCACATGGGTGCCGCCGGCATTGGTGGCGATGTTGCCGCCGATGGTGCAGCTTCCCTCCGAGGCCAGGCTCAAGGGAAACAGCAATCCCTTGCCGTCGGCCAGGCGCTGCACCTCCGATAGCGTCACGCCGGCTTCCACCGTCATGGTCATGCCGCTTTCATCCAGGCGGCGGATCCGGTTGAGCCTTTTGGTGGAGAGCAACACTTCGCCATTGAGCGGGATCTGTCCGCCCACCAGACCGGTATTGCCGCCCTGGGTGACGATCCTGGTTGCGGTCTCCTGGCAGATGCCGAGCACGGCGGAGACCTGCGCGGTGGTGGCCGGCTTCAGCAAAAGCGGCGTGTGGCCTTTGTATTTGCTGCGCCATTCTTCCAGGTGAGGCGCGATCTCGGCCTGGTCTTCGGAAAAGCCTTGCGCACCGACCGCTTGCTTCAGCCGGTCGCCAACCGCCATTGGGGCGCTCATCTGGGCGCGGCCGCCCGGCGCAGGCGGTCATTGATCGCTTCGCCGATGCCGGTATCGGGGATGGGCGACACGGCGATGTTGGTGGCGACCTTGTCGAGTTCGCGCAGCATGGCAAAGAGATTGGCGGCGGCTTCGCGCAGGTCGCCTTTTTCCGACAGGTTGAGCTTGGCGTCCGGCGCGTCGCCGAAACCCAGCAGCACCTCGCCGGATTCGATCTCGCCCGCATTCATCCGCAAGCTGGCGCGTGGCGCATAATGGCTGGCCAGCTGTCCCGGCGACTGGATCAGGTTGCCCGGCGGACCCAACGGTCCCACCAGGTCCTGGATTTCCTCGCGCGCCACTGCGCCGGGCCTGAGCAGCAACGGCCGGTCGCCGTCAAAGCCGATCACCGTGGACTCGATGCCCAGCGTGGCGCTGCCCGCATCCAGAATGAGGTCGACCTTGCCACCAAGACTGTCGGCGACATGGGCTGCCATGGTTGCGGTGACCTGGCCGGAGAGGTTCGCGGATGGGCCAGCCACGGGACGGCCCGCCTCCTTGAGCAGCGCCAGCGCCGCAGGATGGGACGGCGCGCGCAAGGCCACGCTGTCCAGGCCGGCACTGACCAGGAGAGAAAGCGGCGAGTTCCTGCGCCGCGGCAGGACCAGGGTCAGGGGGCCGGGCCAGAACTTCTCCGCCAGCGCCTGGGCACGGGGCGACAGTTCCACATGCCGGCTGGCCTCTTCGATATCTGCGACATGCACGATCAGGGGGTTGAACAGGGGACGGCCCTTGGCGGCAAAAATCGCCGCCACCGCCTGGCCATTGGTGGCATCGGCCCCCAGGCCATAAACGGTCTCGGTGGGGAAGGCCACCAGCCCGCCATCGCGCAACAGGCGGGCGGCTTGGGCGATGCCTTTGGCATCGGCGGGCAGGATTCTGGTCTGGACGTCGATCATGGCGCCAATTTAGCCACTGCTGACTTTATGTCGAGGGCAGGCTTTGATCCTGCCATATTTGTCGGCAGGAGAAGCCTATGTCCCTCAAGGGCAAGACACTTTTCATCACCGGCGCCAGCCGGGGGATCGGGTTGGCGATTGCGCTGAGGGCGGCGCGCGATGGAGCCAACATCGCCATCGCCGCCAAGACCGCCGTACCCGACCCACGCTTGCCGGGCACCATCCATACGGCCGCGGAAGACATCGAACGCGCCGGCGGCAAGGCACTGGCCGTGGCCTGCGACATCCGTTTCGAGGACCAGGTGCGCCAGGCGGTGGACGCCTGTGTGGCGCGGTTTGGCGGCATCGATATCTGCGTCAACAATGCCAGCGCCATCGCCTTGGCCGGGACCGAGGCGACCGAGATGAAGCGCTTCGACCTGATGCATCAGATCAATACGCGGGGAAGCTTTCTGGTGTCCAAGACCTGCATCCCGCATCTGAAACGGGCGCCCAATCCGCATGTGCTGATGCTGTCGCCGCCGCCGAGGCTGGAGGCGGATTGGTTCTCGCCGCATCCCGCCTACACCATGGCCAAGTTCGGCATGAGCCTGTGCGTGCTGGCCATGGCGGAAGAGTTCAAGGGCCAGATCGCCTTCAATGCACTGTGGCCGCGCACCGCAATCGCCACCGCCGCCATGCGCAATGTGCTGTCCGGCGAGGCGGGACTGGCCCATTGCCGCAAGCCCGAAATCGTCGCCGACGCGGCCTGGCATGTCTTCAACCGGCCCAAAAGCTTCAGCGGGAATTTCCTGATCGATGACACCTTCCTGGCCGAAAATGGTATCACCGATTTCGATCCCTACCGGGTCGATGCAAGCCAGGATCTTCTGGCGGACTTTTTCGTGCCCGCCGATATGCCGCTACCGGCTGGAGTCACTCTGAAGGGAATGCTTTAGGGTCGGGACTAATCAACAATTAGTCATGGCCCGCGAATGCGGGCCACCCAGATGACGCAGACTCTTCTGTAGAAGTTGAGCGCGCTTCGTCTGGATGGCCCACACGGAGTTTACACTCCGGCCGCGCTCTCGCGCGGACCGGGGTGGTGGGCCATGACATCGTGTTTTGATTTTTCGATCGAGTTCAGACCCTAATTCGGCTTGTTGGCCTGGTTGTCCTGCCTCTCCCCGGCAGGCGGCGTCCAGGGCGCGACCGAGGGTGGGGGCACCGGCACCGGAGGACTGAAGCCGGCCTCGTTCAAGGTCCGGCGCACCAACAGCCGCAGATCCGATTCAACCGCCAGGAAATCGCTATTCATCAACCAGACATGGACATTCAACAGCACCTGCGAGCCGCTGAGCGTGGCCACCAGGACCTGCGGCGCCGGCTGTTTCAACACCCGAGAATCGCGCGCGGTGGCATCCAGTATGGCGCGTTGCGCCGAGGCGACATCGGCTTCGCGGTCGATGTCGACCTGGAAATTGGTGCGCCGGAGCGGCTCGCGCGAAAGGTTTATGATCGTGCCGGAGAAGATCAGGGAATTGGGCATGGCCACGAACACGCCGTCATTGGTGACCAGTTCGGTATGGAACAGGCCGATCTCCTGGACAGTACCGGTGATGGCGCCGGCCGTGATCCTGTCGGTCACGCGAAACGGCCTGAGCACCAGAAGCATCACACCCGAAGCGACATTGGACATGGTGCCCTGAAGCGCCAGGCCGATGGCCAGGCCGGCGGCGCCCAGAAGCGCGATCAGCGAGGTGGTCTGCACCCCGAACTGGCCAAGGACGACCACCAGGGTGATGGCGATCACGCCATAGCGGGAGAAGTTGATCATCAACGGCTTCAGCGTCTCGTCGACGTGATGGCTGTGCTGGAACAGCGCCTTGAGCCAGCGCGCCAGCCAGCGCGACGCAACCCAGCCCGCGATCAGGATCACGATCGCGATCAGGATGTTCACGCCGCCATGAACCGTCATCTCCGTCAGCGTGGGCACGGCGTTCTTCACGTCGGCCGGCAAGGCTTCTATCGAGGGAAGTGTGTGGGGTAGGCCTAAGGGAATGGCTGCCATCATGACTGTCGTACCGGTTTTCTCGGGACGCGTTTTGACAACGCTTGACCCCGGCAATGGTTTTGGAACCTATGGTCCCATGCGCGCTCTCACCTATGCGGCGATTTTGGCGGCAATGTGGTTGCCGTCTGGCGCAATTGCTGCAACCTATTTTGTTCCCGACTGCGCCGGCTCGGTGGAGATCGCCCATGCCCATGTGGTGAGGGTGGAAAAGAACGGCGCCCTGGTGCTGGGCGATGGCCGGACGGTGATCTTGGAGGGTGTCCGCATGCCGGGCGCCGATGACGCGCTTCAACCGCTTGCCAGCCGGGCCCTGGCGAGGTTGCGGGAAATGGCGCAGGCAGGACCGGTCACTTTCACCACCGTCGTTCCCAAGCTGGACCGCTACGGCCGGCTGCGTGCGCAGGCTTTTGGCCCCGCGCGCGAAGCGCGCCAAACGAATGCCCCGGCGCGCGATGCGCGCCAAACAAATGAACTTGCGTGGTTGCAGATTGCGATGCTGGAACAAGGCCTCGCGCGGGTGGCGGTCTCGCCGGACCGCAACGAATGCGCGCCCGATCTCTATGAAGCCGAGCAGCGCGGCAGGGAAAAGCACGCAGGCCTTTGGGCATTGCCGGACGGCCGGCCCCGCAGCCCCGAAGCGATGAAGGGATCGGACACCGGCAGCTTCCAGGTCGTGGAGGGCCGGGTGAGCGGTGTGGGTCATAATGGCGGACGGGTGTTCATCGATTTCGGCTCCGGCGGAAAGCGGATGTTTTCCGCCGTGATCCAGCCGGAGGATCATCGCGCTTTCCGGGACTTCGACCTGGACGGGCTTGAAGCACACCACATCCGCATCCGCGGCATGGTCGAGGCCTGGCGCGGCCAGCCCCAGATCGCGCTATCGAACCCGGCGCAGATCGAAGTTTTGAATTGACCCGCTCCGATCCGGCCTGCGCGCCTCGCGGCGCTTGGCGTTCGGTTGGCTTGGCCGCCAACCTCACCCTTCGCATCGCAAGCGCGTCCATACGCTGCCGCTATGGACCGGCCACCTCCCCCTTTCATGCGCAAGCGCATAAGGGGGAGGGCCGAACTTGAGGTCCGGAGCAAAGAAAAAGCCCGGTGCTGCCACCGGGCTCTTCCTTTGCGACAGAGGATCGCGATTCCTTCTACTTACGCAGCCTTCTTGGTCAGCATGCCTTCGACGCGCTTGACCGCGGCCGCTTCGTCGGTGCGTTCAACGGCGGCGACTTCACGCGCCATGCGGGCCAGCGCCTTTTCATAGAGCTGGCGTTCGGAATAGGACTGTTCCGGCTGGCCGCCGGCGCGGTGCAAATCGCGCACCACTTCGGCGATGGACACCAGATCGCCAGAGTCGATCTTGGCTTCGTATTCCTGGGCGCGGCGGGACCACATGGTGCGCTTGATGCGGGCACGGCCCTTCAGCGTATTGAGCGCGCCGGCCACGACTTCGGGCGAGGACAGCTTGCGCATGCCCACGGTCTTGGCCTTGTTGATCGGAACGCGCAGGGTCATCTTGTCCTTTTCGAACTCGATGATGAAAAGCTCAAGCCTCACGCCGGCGACTTCCTTCTCCTCGATGCCGGCAACCTTGCCGACGCCATGGGTGGGATAGACCACGTGATCGTTGGTCTTGAATTCATGCTTTTTGTTGGAATTGGCCGGTACTTTTTTCGGCTGTGCAGCGGGCACGACTTTGGCGGCGGGCGTCTTAACGGCGGTCATTTTCTTTTCCTGTGGGACAAAGCGCGAGGGGGTCTACCGGTGGGGCGCCGGCAGGCACGCATCTGTCACGGGTTTGAACGGCCAAGAAGGTATCACAGGTTCCGTCAAAATGGAAGGAAAATCCAAGCCATCCCCTTGATTCAGCGAAGTTTATTTAACCTTCCGGGAAATCGGTTCAAATTCAACCGTTTGTGACGGTTGTCCTGTATGCAGAACACATCCAGAACGGGTAACGTCCGTCAGGAACCCGAGCCGGGGTTCGCTGAGAAAAACTTCTCGAACTTGTCCGGCACGCCCTGCATTTCCTTGGCATCCGCCGGTGGGGTGCCCTTCTGGCTGATGTTGGGCCAGTTCTTGGCATATTCGGCATTCACCGACAGCCATTTTTCCAGACCACTTTCGGTATCGGCCTTGATGGCTTCAGGCGGGCATTCCGGCTCGCAAACCCCGCAATCGATGCATTCGTCAGGGTTGATCACCAGCATGTTCTCGCCCTCATAGAAGCAGTCCACCGGGCAAACCTCGACGCAGTCCATGAACTTGCACTTGATGCAGGCTTCGGTGACGACGTAGGTCATAAGCGGGCGACTCCGGGGGCGAAAAGCGGGGAGTGCTTAAGGCGCGCCATCCTGCAAGGCAAGGGGATTGAGGCCGCAGTAGTTGAGAACCGCTCTCAACTACTTAAGGATTTCATAGAGGTTCCGGGCCTCGCTGGCCGGACCGCGGCGTTCGGCCAGCGCCAGGACCCTGACAGCCATGACCTCGGCGCCGCGACCCAGCGTGATCACATCACCCGGTTTAATGGCATGGCCGGGCTTGTCCACCTTGGCCCCGTTCAGCCGCACCCTGCCGGCGCCGGCGGCGGCCTGTGCCAGCGGTCGTGTGCGATAGAAGCGGGCATGGAACAGCCATTTGTCCAGCCGCGCGCCGCTCATCGCGCCCGCAACACCGCAAGGCCCGCAAAGGGCGAGTCGGGCGGCGTCTCTTCCTTGTGCGGCGTGTCACGATGATGGGACCGGCGCCCTTCCTTGGTCCGGCGCCAGACCGGCTTGGCATCGGCGACATCGACCGCGCGCCAACCCAGCGCCGTCAGCACTGCGCGCGCCTCATCCTTGCTGCTGCCCAACAGCGAAACCAGCCTGGTGAGCAAAGTCTCCGCATCGATGCCGGTGGCAAGGGCCTGCTCCAGTTCGTCCTCAAGCCGCTCCAGCATGTCGAAGCGGATCGCCCGGTGGGCGAAGACGGCGAAACCCGCGGCACGCAGAGAGGTGGTGTCTGTTCCCTTATCCAGCACAAAGGAAGTGAGGCCCGGCGCGGGCGGCGGGGGCGGAGCCTCCTTCTTCATCCAGACGCCCCATAACAGCGTCAGCAGAGCCGCCGCATCGGGCCTGAGCAGCTTGGGCAGATAAACGGTGCGCCGGCCGAACCAGACGCCGAAGGGCCGCAGGCTGCGGATCAACGGTCCCAACTTCTCCGGCAGTGCATGCAAAAGCCTGGCGCGATCCAGGGCGCCGAAATTCTCGGCCAATTGATGGGCGATACCGCGCGCCTCGCCCGGCAGCGCGCCGTCGGTCCCGCTTCTGGCTTCGGCGGCGTGTTCGAGGGCCTGGAGCGGACCAAGCCGGGCGGCAATGCGCGCCGTCACCCAAGCCTGCAGCCGCGATTGCAAGGCCTCGGTCTTCACATGGGGATCGGCCAGCATCTGGACGGCCGGTGAAAGCGGCGAGGAGCCCGCAACCAGCCTGGCAACAATGGCGCCGTCCCACCACAGCTTGCCGTGCTCGCTGAGCGTGATGGCGCCATCTTCGGCTCCCGACAGCGCGGCACTTCGGGTGGCAATTTCGCTTTCCAGGCCCTTGAGGGCGGCGGCACGCAAAGTGCGGCCATGAATGCCCCCGGCGCGCAAAGCGCGCCCATTGTCATCAAATGCCCGCGGGTCGGGCACAAAGCGGAAGCCCTCCAGCTTGCCGATGGCTTCACCGCCGATCGAAACGCCGCCGGCTTCGTCCAGCGACAGCGAGGCGAATTCGTCATCGCGCAAATGCTTCATCAGCACTGAGGTACGCCGGTCGATGAAGCGCTGGGTGAGGCGTTCATGCAGCGCATCCGAAAGCCGGTCTTCCACCGCGCGGGTGATGCCCTGCCAATACATGCCGTCGCGGGTCCAGCCCTGGCGGTGGGCGGCATAGGTGTAGGTCCTGATCTGGGCCAGGCGCCCGGACAGTGTGGCGACGTCGCCTTCGGTGACGTCGGCGCGGGCAATGTGGCGGGCCAGCCAATCGTCGGAAATGACGCCCTCGCGGCTGAGGAACAGGAAGATGTTCTTGACCAGCTTCACATGCTCGTCGGTGGAGAGCTTGCGGAAATCCGGCAGCTGGCAGACATCCCACAGCCGCATCACGCTGTCGCGGCTCCCCGCCAGTGGCCTGACCTCGTCATCCCCGGACAAGAGTTTCAGCGCCACGGCGTCGCTGGCCGGCCTGGCCCGGGTCAGGCCACGTTCCGGCGGCGGCGCCTCCAGGCTCTCATTCAAACTTTCCAGGCTGCGGAAATCCAACACCGCATTGCGCCATTGCAGCACCCGGATCGGGTCATAGCGATGGGTCTCGACACGCGCGATCAGCTCGTCCTCGAACGGCTCGCAATCGGCCGTCACACCGAAGGTCCCGTCATTCATGTAGCGCCCGGCACGCCCGGCGATCTGGCCGATTTCATCGGCCCTGAGCGCACGCAGGCGCGCCCCGTCGAACTTGTCGCGGGCGGCAAATGCGACATGGTCCACATCCATGTTGAGACCCATGCCGATGGCGTCGGTCGCCACCAGGAAATCCACATCGCCCGACTGATAGAGCGCGACCTGGGCATTGCGGGTGCGGGGCGACAGCGCTCCCAGCACCACCGCGGCGCCGCCACGCTGGCGGCGGATCACCTCGGCGATGCCATAGACATCGTCGGCGGAAAAGCCGACCACGGCCGAGCGCCGGGGCAGGCGGGTGAGTTTCTTTGGCCCCGTCCAGGCAAGATCGGAAAAGCGGGCCCTGGTGATGAACCAGGCCTTGGGGATAAAGCGCTGGATGATGCCCCGCATGGTGTCGCTGCCGAGCAGCATCGTCTCTTCCACCCCACGGGCGTTCAAAAGACGATCGGTGAAGACATGGCCGCGTTCGGGATCGCCGCAAAGCTGGATCTCGTCGAGCACCAGGCAGGCGACAGGAATGTCCAGCGGCATTGCTTCGACGGTGCAGACATAGAAGCGCGGCGCCTTGGGGACGATTTTTTCCTCGCCCGTGATCAGGGCGACTTCCTTCTCGCCCCTGAGCTTGACCACACGGTCATAGACCTCGCGCGCCAGAAGCCTGAGAGGCAGGCCGATCATGCCGGATTTGTGGGCCAGCATGCGCTCGATGGCGAAGAAGGTCTTGCCGGTGTTCGTCGGCCCCAACACCGCCGTCACCTTGGGGGCTGGATCTCGGGTCACGGGAGCGTGGCGCATGGTGTGAAAGTCGGGGCTGGTGGGGACTTCTGCAACCATGGAGTTCGCAAGCGGGCGGCAGCGGCTGTGGATGCAGCATTAAGAATGGATACGGAACGGGAACATAGCGCGTCCGAATCAGTAACCAATTCAATATCTGCCTTTGTTCTCATACATTTAGCTGCACATACCAGGCCCCCGAACCACCATATGTAGTGCCCGATTCGAGGATTCGGGTTTTGTCTGGCTTGCGGATCACTATTCCGTACCCGGAGCAACTGACGGCCGGATTGCTGCGCTTTTGTTACGGTTTGACTGCCATTTGATGCCAGATTCTGTCCGTTAGCGTACGCCCTTGGGGCTCTCGCCATCCACCTTCAGCGAATTGGCGATCATCGCCAGCACGCCATATTTGGTATCGGCCCACACCCGTACGGGAACCGTATAGGCCCGGCCCGTGACCTGGCTGGGGAAGGCGGCCATCCAGGCATGAATCAGGGGAAAGCTTTCATTGGCTTTCAGCACCCGCGGCCTGAAGCCGGCGAGCTGGTGATAGCGAACTTCGCATTCCACGCCTTTGCCCGTGTACAGACCATTATCCATCTTGATGTCGACATCGCGGATCTTGCTCATCTCGATGTCATAGCGCCGGCGTCCGTCGAATACCGGTGCGGTCACGCTGCAGGGATTGTTGGCGGACATGCCCATGCCGCTGAAGATGAAGGTCACGGCGCTGAGCGGGTCCAACGTGTTCCTGGTATCGTCCGGCTTCACTTCAAATCCGGTGGTGGAATAGAGCGGATCGGTGAAAAGGCGCGGCGGGCCCGCGCCGTCATACGTCAGTGAAACCTGCTGTTTCCTGCCCGCATGACCGGTGTCGAAACTGTCGTAGAGCGCCGGCGCGAAGTTTTTGGCGCCCAGCTTGCCCGAAGCGGTGGCCTGGATTTCCGATTGCCAGAAGGCATTGACCACGCCGGAGGTCTGCATGGTGGAAACCACGTGATACTCAGGACCGCGCAGGGTGGCATCCAGGTCCATATGGCCCATGGTGATGCCGCCGGCATAAAGCGTCATGGCGATTTCGAGTCGGGAGGCGGCACGGCCGGGGTCTTCGCCGCCCGCGCCCCCGGCCGCCCAGGCAGGCGAAAAGGCCCAGGCCAGGATGGCAAGCGTCAGGACTGCAGTTTTCTTGGTCATGGCAGGGAATGTACCTGTATATATTGGTATATTTAAAGCGCCGTCCCATTTCCCTTTGTTTATCCTGGCAAACAGTTCCGCCTTGACCAATTCCTTGACCTTGGCGCCTGATTTGCTTATGAACCCCGCTCTTTTGCGGGCGCGTTCGCCCGGCGAAATCCTGAGCCAATCGTGAGAACCGACCCATGTCCCGCCGCTGCGAATTGACCGGTAAAGGCCTTCTGGTTGGCCACAATGTCAGCCATGCCAACAACAAGACCAAGAAGATCTACCGCCCGAACCTGCAGGTGGTGGCCCTGGCCAGCGAGATTCTGGGCAACAGCTACAAGCTCAAGATCTCGATGAATGCGCTGCGTTCGGTGGACCGCAATGGCGGCCTGGACCCCTTCATCCTGAAGTGCAAGGACAACACGCTGTCCCCGCGCGCGCTCCGCCTGAAGCGCGCCATTGCAAAAAAAGCTGCCGCAAAGGCTGCTTAAGCGGCTCACTTTCAGCAATGGATGAACCGCCCGGCCTTGTCAGGCCGCCCGGCGCCGGCGGCCGGATTGCGCCGCCTCTTCCGCGAACAGGCTGATCAGCTGCTCGGTCATGGCGCCGCCCAGCTGCTCGGCATCCACGATGGTGACGGCCTTCTTGTAATAGCGCGTCACGTCATGGCCGATGCCGATGGCGGTCAGCTCCACGCTGGAGCGGGTCTCGATCTCCTCGATCACCCGCCGCAGATGCTGTTCCAGATAATTTCCGGCATTCACCGACAGGGTTGAATCGTCCACCGGCGCGCCGTCGGAGATCACCATCAGGATCTTGCGCTGCTCGGACCGCGCGATCAGCCGGTTGTGCGCCCAGGTCAGCGCCTCGCCGTCGATATTCTCCTTCAGAAGGCCCTCGCGCATCATCAGGCCCAGATTGCGCTTGGCCCGGCGCCAGGGTTCGTCCGCCGACTTGTAGACGATGTGGCGCAGGTCGTTGAGACGCCCCGGCTGCGGCGGCTTGCCGGCGGCCAGCCACTTCTCGCGGCACTGTCCGCCCTTCCAGGCGCGGGTGGTGAAGCCCAGGATCTCCGTCTTCACGCCCACCCGCTCCAGCGTGCGACCCAGGATGTCGGCACACATTGCCGCCACCATGATGGGCCGGCCGCGCATGGAGCCGGAATTGTCGAGCAGGAGCGTGACGCAGGTGTCGCGGAAATTGGTGTCCTTCTCGCGCTTGAAGGATAAGGGATACATGGGATCGATGATGATGCGGGTGAGCCGGGAGGCATCCAGCATGCCTTCCTCCAGGTCATATTCCCAGTGCCGGTTCTGCTGGGCCATCAACAGGCGCTGCAGCTTGTTGGCCAGCCGCGACACCACGCCTTGCAGCGCGGACAATTGCTGGTCCAGGAAACTGCGCAGCCGCACCAGTTCCTCGGCCTCGCAAAGATCGGGGGCGGCGATTTCCTCGTCGAATTCGGTGGTGAAGACCTTGTAGCCCCATTCGTTCTGGTGGGCGAAAGGCGCCTCATGGCGATTGGGCTTGGCGCCGTCTTCCGGCTCGACGGTGTCGCTCAGCTCGTCGGAGGGCTGGGAGACCGATTCGCTTTCCACCTCCTGGCCGTCTTCGGCATCGGCGGCGGATTCGGTGGCGGCACTTTCGCCATCCTGCTGGGCGTCCTGGTCCTCGCCGTCGTCATTTTCGCCGTCCGGATTCTCGCCTTCGGCATTTTCATCCGCAGACGGGTCCTGGTCGGCCTGATCGCCCAGCGCCAGATGGTTCAGCATTGTGCGGGTCGCCCGGGCGAACGCCTTCTGGTCGCGCAGGGTGCTCACGAGTTTTTCCAGATCGGCGCCCGCTTTGGCCTCGATCAGGGGCCGCCACAATTCCACCGCCGCGGCAATCGAAGCCGGCGGCTTTTCGCCCGTCAGCTTCTCGCGCACCATCAGCCCCAACACATCCGCCAAAGGCGCTTCATCCTTCACCCGCGCCTTGCCCAGACCCCGACCCAAAAGCCGCTGCTCCAGACCCGCCGCCAGGTTGGCGGCGACGCCTTTCATGGCCAGCGCGCCGATGGCTTCCACCCGCGCCTGCTCGGCGGCCTCGAACGCGGCCGCGCCGTCCGGCGAGGCGGGACGGAACTGATGGTTGATCTTCTCGTCGTGATAGGCCTTGCGCAGGGCATAGGCATCGCCGGTGCCGCGCACCAGGGCGATGTCATGGGCCGAGAGATTGCGGTGCGGCGAGGGCAGGCGGGCTTTCAGGCCTTTCAACGACGGCGGCTCGCTGGAGAAATTGACTTCCAGGTCCGGTTCGGCCGCCAGCGAACGCACCGCCACGGTAACGGCCCGTTTGAAAGGTTCTGAGGGACTTTCGGGCTTGGCCATTCTAATCCCAACTGTCATGGCCCGCGAATGCGGGCCACCCAGATGAAGCTGAGCCAATCTTGCCCATATCGCGCGTGACCCACCTGGATGGCCCACACTCCGGTGGGCCATGACACTTCAAATTACGCCACCAGCACCTTCGCCGCGCTCTCCGGCAATTCCTCGCCGAAGCAGCGCTGATAGAACTCGGCCACGCTGGCGCGCTCCAGTTCATCGCACTTGTTGAGAAATGTGAGACGGAAGGCAAAACCGATATCGCCGAAAATCTCCGCATTCTGTGCCCAGGTGATCACGGTGCGCGGGCTCATCACGGTGGAAAGATCGCCCGCCACAAAGGCATTTCGGGTCATGTCGGCCAGCCGCACCATGGCGGAGATGGTCTTCTTGCCGTCAGCATTGTTGTAGTGCGGCGCTTTGGCCAGCACGATCTCTTCTTCCGCGTCATGCGTGAGATAATTGAGCGTGGTGACGATGCTCCAGCGGTCCATCTGGCCCTGGTTGATCTGCTGGGTGCCGTGATAGAGGC
>Ga0210386_10002312_pt1 | contig 16504 bp, 10 predicted proteins | sample IncBWH32OmetaG_FD_160091 | JGI IMG/M metagenome (GOLD analysis project Ga0210386, IMG submission 160091) | Forest soil microbial communities from Barre Woods Harvard Forest LTER site, Petersham, Massachusetts, United States - Inc-BW-H-32-O ... | reverse complement strand
ACCAGGCGGCCGAGAAGCTCGTCGGCGGCGAGCCAGACGCTGCCCATCCCGCCGCGGCCGAGCTGCCGCAGCAGGAGGTAACGGCCCGCTACCAGCCGTTCCTGTGCGCCGCGCACACTGCTCCCCGTCACATGCGAGCGGTCCTTGCCCTCAGGCATCGATCTTTCCCCGGTTTGCTAATGATCTTTATCGGAATCGCGCGCATTGGCAGTCTATGGGAGTTATCGCGGAAACGCTGGCGAAATTCACGTGCCCTCCCCCTGCCGCACCACGTCGATGAATAGAAGTCGCACCGCGGCGGACCGGCATCCCGTGGACGTGAAAGGCAGGTAAGTCGCGGCCGTCTGCTCCGGCAGGTAGATCTGCAGGTAAGAAGTGGCAATGGGCGAGCAGGACGGGTAGTTTCCCGCGTCCACGATCTCGAGTTGCGCGTTCGCGGTCTTCCCTGGCGCGAGCGTCACCAGCGATGGCGCTGACGACGTTCTGTTCGCCGCCGCCCCGACCTGGGCCGATGGTGTCATCCCGGTGGTGAGCGCCACGCCTGGGTACCCGTACAGCGTACAGGTCGCGCCTGAGACGTTTGTGAAGTCGATGATCTGGTCGATATTGCCTGCGTTCGGGTGGTACGGCCCCAGCGTCGCGGTTAGGTCATGGGTCGCGCACGGCGATATCGTGGCGCTGCCGACGCTCGCCGGTACGACAGCCGGCCCGACAGCCGGGGCGGTTGTCTTGGCCACGGTGGCGGGAGGCGATGACGAGGGCGGTCGCGTCGTCGCGGAGGACACGGCCTTAGTAGGGCCGGGGCTTGCGGCGCTCGCCTTGCCAGCAGGGCCAGGACTGGCGGCCAGGCTATCGGCAGCCGTCGTGTTCCCCTGGTTGTCGATGACGGTCCCGCTATGCGCACTCGGGCGCGTGGCAAGGATGGCGGCGACCACGCCGGCGGCCGCCAGCAGGACGATGCCGGCGGCCGCCGCCAAGCGGACGAGGCTGCGGCGGGCCGGGTGAGTGTCCGTCGGGGGAGGCGGCGGCGTTACCGGGGGACCTGTTGTCCAGCCTCCGGTCTGTTGTCCGGTAGGACGGTTCGGGTCCCATCCGAGATGCGGGGCCCGGGGCGGGCCGCTTGGCGGCGCCATCCCTGGCACCTGCCGCAGGTGAGCGCGCGTTTCGCCGGCACTGGCGCGTTCCCTGGGATCACGCCGCAGCAGGCCCTCGATCGCGGCGGCGAGGTGCGGCTCGCAGTGCGGCACCGGCAAGTCCGCCACCAGGATGGCGCTCAGTATTTCAGCGGTGCTGTCGCGATCGAACGGGCCGCGTCCCTCGGCCGCGTCATAGAGCGTCGCCCCGAGCGACCAGAGGTCCGCCGAGGGCGTGATGGGGGCGTTGTCGAACAGTTCCGGCGCCATGTAGGCATAGGTGCCCATGACCCCGCCGCGCGTCAGCCTGGCGGCCCCGGCGATGTGCGCGATCCCGAAGTCGGCCAGCTTCACCTGGTCCCCGGTCGCGATCAGGATGTTGCCCGGCTTGACGTCCCTGTGGACGATGCCGAGCGCGTGCGCCGATTCAAGCACGTCGAGCAACTGCAGGCCGTAGTGGGCCACGCGCGAGGCCGGCAACGGGCCTTCGCCCGCGATCAGCTCACCGAGCGTAGGTCCCTCGACGAACTCCATGATCAGGTAGACAGCCTCGTCGCCGGTGCCTGCCGGGATGACCTCGTAGAGAGTGACCGCGTTGGCGTGATGGATCCGCGCGGCGCTGCGCGCCTCTCGCAGCGCGCGCTGCCGCTGGGCCTCCAGATCAGCGCCCGCCAGTCCTTGGCGCGGGCGCAGTTCCTTGATCGCCACCTGGCGGCCGAGGGTCTCATCGGCGGCGAGCCATACCGTGCCCATCCCGCCCCGGCCGAGCTCACGCAGTAGCAGGAAGCGGCCTGCGACCAGCCGTTCCCGTCCGTCCCAGCTTTCCGACATAGATCTTTCCTGCCCCGTTAATGATCTTTGCGGGGAAAGCGCGCATCAGCAGTCTATGAGAGGCCTTGGCGATTTTGTTAGCGAAAGTAGAGATTGGCTTACTAGGCTGGCGACCGGAAAGGCCAAACGCGATGAAGAAACGCGCAGCACGGTGATTCTGAGACTGACGGTACAAGACGTGGACTCACGGGATGCCGAAGACATTGAGGTAATTGCTTCGCCTGATGACTCCGTTGGTAAGTTGCTGAAATCAATTTCGGTAAATCCTGAGACACGTAATTGTTTTGTCGGGGCCACGGCGCTCGACCCCCGCGCGAGGCTGGCCGACAGCCCGCTGCTGCCCGGCGCGGTGCTGAGCGTCGGCGGGGCCGGGCCGGACTACCAGCCTGTGCGCGGCGCCGCCGCGGGTACCTTGCATGTCATCGCGGGTCCCGACGCGGGCTTCGGGCTGGCGCTGCGTCCTGGCCGCTACTTCATCGGCCGGGCCGCCGACTCGCACGTGTGCCTGTGGGATAAGGACGTGTCCCGCATGCACGCGCTGGTTGAGGTGTCCGCAGAAGGCGGGGCGTCGATCTCGGACGCCGGCTCACGGAACGGGACGTGGGTGAACGGGGCACGGGTGGCCGAGCTCACGGCGCTCGACGATGGCAGCGTGGTGCGGATCGGCAACGACAAGCTCCGCTGGGCAGCCGGCGCCGGGCGGGAACTGCGGGTAGCTCAGACCGCGGACGGACGGCTGGAGTTCGACCGGGTCTTCGCGGCGGCCCCGGCGATCCCGGTGCGGGACGTGGACGCGCCGCCGCAGGACCCCGCGCCGCGAAGTGTCACCGCGATGGTCACGACTGGACTGGCAGGCCTCGCCGCCGGGCCGGCGCTGTTCCTAGGCTCGGGCTCGCATAACCCGCTGCTGCTCCTCGGCAGCCTGGCCGGGCCGGGTATGGGATTCGTGTCGTACGCCCTCGAAGGCCATGGGCGCAAGAAGGAGAAGCGCGCTGTCGCTACTGCCAGGACGGCCGCGCGCGAGCAGGTCGCCGCCCTGGTCGCGGATGAGGAGCGCGTCCGCCACCTGCTTGCCCCGGCGCCCGCGGAGATCACCGCGATGGCGACCGGCGCGCGGGCCGGCCTGTGGCCAAGGGACACGCGGTCACCCTACGGCCTGGTGCTTCGGGTCGGCGTGACCGACCAGGCGCCGGCGATCCGGCTGCGCGGCTCCCCGGGAGATGGCTTCGAAATGCCGTCCCTGCACGGCGTTCCTGTCACGGTCGACCTGCGGGAGACCGGGGTGCTCGGCGTGATCGGCACCGGCGAGCCCGCGAAAGCGCTGCTGCGCTGGCTGATCGTCCAGCTCGCGACGCTGCGCTCCCCCGGCGACCTGCGTCTCGTGCTGCTCACGGCCGGTGAAGGGGTCGGCGGAGACGCCGGGGACGCCGACATCGGCTGGGCGCGCTGGCTGCCGCACCTGGACGGGGGCGCCGCGGCGGAAATGCCGTGCCTGATCGGGAACACCGACGCCAGCCGCGCCGCCCGCATCGACGAACTGAGGCGGCTCATCACCGCGCGGATGGCCGAGCACGGCGGCGGCCAGGCCTCGGCGCAGTCCGGCGCCGGCTTCGGCGGGGATGTCGTCGTGGTAATCGACGGCGCGCTCGCCTTGCGGAACCTGCCAGGCATCAGGGACATCCTCCTGCTCGGTCCCGAGGCTGGCGTGTATGTGGTGTGTGCCGACAGCCAGGGCATGGCCGAATGCCGTGGCGTGTGCGAACTGACCGCCGACGGCCTGCGGCTGTTTAGCAGCCCGGACTCCGAGCTAGTGACCGGGGTACCTGACGGCGTGGACCGGGCGCGGGCGGAGCAGGTCGCCCGGGCGCTCGCCCCGATGCAGGACCGCATGCCCGCCGCCACGGAGAGCGCGATCCCGTATCCCGTCCGGCTGCTTGACCTGCTCGGCATCGGGGTGCCGAGCGCGCAGGACATTCTCGCGCTGTGGAGCGGCAGGCGGGAGGGTCCGGTTACTCGGGTGGTGCTCGGTGCCGACGCGTCCGGGCCGGTGACCGTGGACCTCGGGGCCCAGGGGCCGCATACGATGCTCGCCGGCGCCACCGGCGCGGGCAAGAGCGTCCTGCTGCAGACCCTGGTTACCGCGCTGCTGCTCGCGAACAGGCCAGACGAGCTGAACCTCGTCCTCGTCGACTTCAAGGGCGGCGGCGCGTTCCTGCCGTTCGAGAACTGCCCGCACGTCACCGCGCTGATCCGGTCCACGGGCGAGACCGCCGCCGACACGTTCGACGAGGCCGACGCGGCCCGCGTGCTCGCCTCGGTCCGGGCGGAAATGAGCCGCAGGGAGGCGATCCTCTCCCGCTTCGGCGCCGAGATCGACAGCTACTGGCGCGCCCGCGAGATCCAGCCCGGGCTGGATCGGCTGCCCCGGGTCGTGATGATCTTCGACGAGTTCGCCCGCGTGCTCGAAACCTCGCCGGACTTCCTGAAGGAACTTGTGAAGGTCGCGGCCAAGGGCCGCTCGCTCGGCGTACACCTCGTGCTCGCCACCCAGGCGCTGCAGGGCAAGCTGTCACCCGAGCTGAAGAACAACATCGACCTGCGGATCAGCCTCAGGCAAAACGAGCCCGCGGAAAGCGTCGAGGTGCTCGGCGCCCCGGACGCGGTCACGATTCCCGGGGCGCTGCGCGGCCGCGGCATGATCCTTTTCATGAAGGGAGAGTCCCGGACGCCCCGCTCGTTCCAGTCCGGGTACCTGGGCGATCCGCCGCCCGCCGTGAGCGGCAGCCGCCTGACCTCCAGGCCCCTGGCGTGGGCCGACGTGGGGGCCGCCCGCCCCACGGCCGTGGCCCGCAGCGACGGCGGCCCGACCGACCAGGACCTGGTCATCAAGGCGATCGAGGAGGCCGCCGGTCATCTCGAGGTCCCCCCGCCCTTCCGCACGCTGCTGCCCGCGCTGCCGGCGTGCGTGCCGCTTGAACGGCTGGCCGAGTACCAGACGGAGCCGCCGCCGCCGAGCGGGGTACCGTTCGGCCTCGCGGACCTGCCCGACTTGCAGGCACAGCCGGCGTACTGCTTCGACCTGGCGGGGACCGACCGGCTCATGGTGGCCGGCGGGCCGCAGTCGGGCCGCACCACGTTCGCCCGCGCCCTGATCACCAGCCTCGCCGCCAGGTTCCGCCCGGACCAGGTCCACTTCTACGTCGTCGAGCACCAGCCCGCCGGGCTGGCCGAGTACACCGGGCTGCCGCACTGCGGCGGCATCTTCTCTTCCGCCGAGCCCGACCGGATCCGGCGGCTCGTCGGCTGGCTCGATGAGGAAACCCAGCGCCGCGCCGTGACCCGGTTCGATCCCGGCAGGCGTGACGACCCGGTCATCGTCGTGGTCGTGGACGGCTGGGAGCAGTTCGAGAGCCGCGCGAACCCCGCGCTCGCCGACGTCAGCCTCGGGCCGACGCTGCGCGAGATCATGGCCGTCGGGGCGCCGCTGGGCATGCACATCGTGGCGATCGGCGGCCAGGACCTGCTTACCGGCAAGGTTCCCGCGCTGTGCGGCCAGCGCCTGCTGCTGCCCTTCCCGAACGAGGACACCCGCCGCGCCCAGCTGCGCGGCGGGGTAACCAGTCCGCCGCCCCTCCCTGGCCGGGCCGTCGACGCCGCGACCGGCCGCAACGTCCAGGTCTGCCTGCCGCAGACTTCCGCCGCCGACCTGGTGGCGGGAGTCACCGTTACGCCCGGCACGAAGCGACCCCGGCGGTTCCCGTCGCTGCCGTCCCTGATCGGCGTCGAGGAGCTGGCACTCCCCCAGCCGCTCCCGGCACCCGCGTGGATACCGCTCGGCGTCGGCGGCCACGACCTCGTCACAATCGGCGTCGACTTCTTCGACATGGGACCGCACCTGATGCTCATCGCCGGCCCGCAGAAATCCGGCCGCAGCACCGCGATCGCCACCCTGGCCCGCCTGCTCAGCTGGCACGGGATCGACGTCCTCGCCATCGCCCCGCGCCAGTCACCGCTTGGCGCCGTGCTGACGGGGGATGACGGCATCCGCGTCATCACCGCGATGTCCTTCGAGGACACCGCGCTGCGCGAGGCGGTCGAGCCGTTCGGCGACCACCGCTACGCGGTCCTTATCGACGACGCCGACAAGATCGCGGTCCTCGCAGAAAAGCAGGGCTTCGGCGAGGCCCCCACCCTCCTCGACGAGATCGCCCGGCCGACCGAACTGGGCCACCGTGCCCTCATCATCGCCGCGAACGCCGCCCCCGTCATCTCCGGCCAGCACTCGCTCAGGAAGGCCGCCACCGCGGTCATGACCTCGGGCACCCGCCTGCTGCTGACCCCGGCGAAGCGCGCCGACGCGCGGGAACTTGGCATCGCCCTGGAGCCCGACCAGTACTTCACCCGCCCCGCCGGCCGCGGCTACCTGGCGTCGGCCGGCGCCGTGACGCTGATCCAGCTGGCGACGACGGATGCCTAGCGCGCGGTTACGGGAAAGTTCCCGGGTTAACGCCACTGGCGAGGTTGGCAATCATGTCTTGGAGCGTATATTCCTGCCCCCCGGGCAGGCGCACTTGCTGCTTTTGCAGCCAGGCATCGTAGGCGCTCCGGTTTCCCTGATATGTCACCCAGGTATTGATTGCCTTATAGAATTCCGGATTCTTCAAAAGCTGCTCTACCCCCGCCTTGTCGCCGGCCGCGGTGTAGGCGCGGACGACTCCAGCCACGATGACGATCTTTTGCAACTGCTGCCAGTTCGCCTGTTGCGCTTCCGCACCATCCTCGCCCGACGGGAAAAGCTTACTGACTCCCATGTCGATATAAGGCTGAATCTCAGCGCTGAAGGCACCCTCAGCGCCCGCCACTACAAGGCCATCCACCGGAAGAGCGGCCAAGGCGACGCTCATGAAAACACCTTCATAGAATCCACGCCAGAAGGTGATGTCCTCGACATGACTCTGGAACGCCGTCCCTATCTCGTTCAGCAACGGCGCCAATACCCGCAGTTTATCCGAGTAGGCATTGAACCAATCATCAAGAGCCGCTGGATTCGGGGCGGCGGGCAGCAGCCTGGTGGCCGCTGCTTTCATGAAGGCCGACATCCCCTGACCACTCTGAGATATCGTGGTGGAGTTGAGCACAGAAAGATCTGTGACTAGTGCTGTTATCAGCGCCTCTGATTGCCGAGGCGGTGCGGCATCGACGGCGTTGGCCATGATCTGCAGCACCGAATTCTCGGCGCCGCTCTCCTGGTATGTCTTGAGCAGATTCTCGATCTGGGCCGAGCCTTGAGGCCGGGTCGGCCCGATGAATTCAATCAGACGCACGGACGCGGCGCGGTTCTTCGCGATCTCTTGCAGCAGCGGATTGGTCATCCACTGATTACCGCCAGAATTCGCGGTCGGGCTGGTAAGCCAGTTCACCAGCTCACGCATCGTCCGGGGACTCAGTGTTCCGTCGGCCATGGCGGTAGCGATAGCTTTGTCCGTGCCGGGCGGTGCCGGATAGGCAGAATTCGGCCAGGTCATGATGGCTACGATCTGCTCGACGTTCATGTTGTTGAGGAGCCCCGCGGTGAAGTAGGGGTCTCCCGCGTGTTGCGCCAAGAGCCTTGCGGCAGCCGGATAGTCACCCGTACTGTCCAGCGTCTTGGCGAGTCGGACGCCATCCTGGTAGTCGGCCCGGTCGTCACGCCTGTCGGCGGCCTTGACCTGGTCGGCGTAGGCATCGATGACGGCAGCCACGGCCCGCTGGTACTTGGCGACGGCGTCGGCGGTCGTCACGAACAGCGTCCTGGCAAGGTCATCCAGGGTCTGCTCGGCCGCGTGGAAAACGGCCAGCCAGTCGCCACCGTCGCCGTCTGAGTTGCCGCTCACACCGTGGTCGGACAGGTCGCGGCGCGCGTACGCCGCGTGGCTGGCCTCGCCATCATTCGCTAGCGTGGTCGCGTTTCCTCGGATCGTCCGGGCGGCCGCGCTGAGGGACTCGTACGAGATCGTCAGCGACTGGACCTCCTGACTGGCCAGCGTCACGGCGTCATGCATGCCGGCGAGGAAGCTGTCAACGTGATCGCTGGCCTGCTGGGCGGCACCGTAGATCAGGCCCATGGTCAGCTGGCCTTCCAGTGTCGCTAGCGCGTACGCCACGGTTTCCCTGGCCGCGCCGGTCTCGCCGGACAGCAGCTCTGGGGCGGAGGCGCTTGCCGGAGCGGTGCCAGCGTGGGCGGCGTTGAGCTGGCTGGTCAGGGTTTCCAGCGCGCTGATTACCAGTTGCTTGCCCGACACCACCTCGGCCGCGGCGGTGTCGAGCGCGTCAGCGACGTTGTCCAGCTGACCGTGCAGGTGCACGACCAGCTGGTTGTGGTGCTCGCAGTGTGCGGCCAGTGCGTGCGTGAACGACGAGCGTGACGAGTCCGCTAGGTCGGCGACGGCTTGCTGCGTTTGCGATGCGCTGCTGCGCAGGCCGTCGGCGAACGTCCGCACGCTCGCGCCCCACGCGCGCAGTTGGTCTTCGTCGATGCCCGGCCACGGCAGGCCCACCTGATCGAAGGCGGGAACGGCATAGCCGGGCAGTTCCAGCGCCATGAGCTTTCCTTCGGCCTTGAGCTAAGACCGCTCGATCCTGATCGTGTTCGACCGGTCGATTTCCTCGAACTGCCTGGCGGTGTTGACGAGGTACCCGCCCATTTTCTGCAGTCCCTCAAGGGTCTGCAGGACGCCCGTGTTGAACTCGGTGTACGCCTCGTGGAAGGACCCGCTCGCGACGTCGGTCTTGAAGCCGTTCTCGACGAGGTCGTCGACCATCGCGCGCAGCGTGCCAAGCTGCGTGGTCATGTCCTCGTAGGTGGAAGTCATCCGGGTCGCGGCGCTCTGCATGTCCGCATAGGTCATATTGACATCAGGCATTGCTGATTCTCCCTGCTCGTATCTGTTCCCCGTGTCAATGACAGCGGAGCTGGGAAGGCGATGCCAGGCGCCTGGTCTTTACGACGGACACGATAATGCACGTTTCCGCGCACGGGCCAATAATCGGCGAGATTGTTTCGCGGGTTAAAAGTTTTTATTCTGGTGACTTTGCAGCCTGGTGTGCACGGCTGTTACGCGAGCATCGTCTTGCCGTACCAGTCGCTTGTCGCCCGGCGCGCTGAGCAGCCGCGCGGTGGCACCGCCCCCGCGCGGGCACGCCCCTGGTGTGCGCGGTGCTTGTTACAGTGCTGGTCGGCCTGTCGCGCAGCGGATGCTACTCACCACGCGCTCGGCTTGGGTAACAATCTTCTTAACATGCGCCCCGGACGCCAGTGACCTCTGTTTGGCTGTTATCCAACTTCTTGGCGAAGTTTTGTGTGATAACCTGTTGTTCCTATGTCGCCAACAACGTTGACTGATGGGCAACCGACCGACCCGTCGGCAAGACAGGTCGAGTCTGTCCAGCGTGCGCTCCAGCTCTTGCGCATGTTCCTGGAGGTCGACCGGCGTAGCGGCGTGGGAGTGACCGAGGCCGCGCAGGCCCTTGGCATCAGCAAGTCGAGTGCCTCGCGGATGCTGCGCACGCTTGACGATGCCGGGTTCACGGTCATGGACCAGGTCACCAGGCGGCACTATGTCGGCCCAACCGCGTTCGCCGTCGGCAGCAGGTTCGACGGAGCCGACCTGGCCCGGATCGCCCAACCTATCCTGCAAGATCTCGCCGAGCAGACGCATAGTACGAGCCAGTTCGGCATTCTTCGCGACAACCAGGTCATGTACCTCGCCGTCGTGCAAAGCTCGGCGCGGCTGCGGGTCATCGCGTCGCCCGGGGACATGCGCTTCGCTCATGCCTCGTCGATGGGCAAGGCGATCCTCGCCGCCATGCCAAGCGGCGAGCGCGCGGCCATCCTGGAATCGATGACAAGCGACGGGGGGCTCCTGCCGCCGGTCGGGCCGCACACGATCAGGGACCCCGCCCTGCTGCGGCAGGACCTGGACGACATCGCGGCCCGCGGCTACTCCACCTCCAACGAGGAGGTCACGGCCGGGGTGTCGGCGGTGGGCGCGTCGATTCCGAACGCCGCGGGCATTCACGTGGCGCTGAGCATCTCGTTCGCAGCGCAGAACCTGCCCGACGCTACCAGGCAGCGGTGGGCGGAGCAGGTCATGAGCGCGGCCGGCGCGACCGCCAAGCTGCTCAGCCGGACGCTCTCCGCGCCGTGAGGGCCGCCGCCCAGGGCTCAAGCAGGGCCTGCGGGCCGGGAGTCCGGCGGCCGGTTTCGATGTCGTGGACCAGTTCGCTGATGGCCTCGTTCAGGGGCGTCGCTACTCCCGCCTCCGACCCTTTGCGGACGATGTAACCGTTGAGGTAGTCGACCTCGGTCGGGCGGCCCTTCATAACGTCCTGCAACATCGAGGAACGTACGCCGGGAAGCGACCCGTAGCGCGCCTCAAACATCTGATCAAGTTCGGTAGCTAGCGCGGAACCCGGTGCCGCCAGATAGCCCGTGACCGGTCCCTCAAGCAGTGCCGGGTCGAGCGCGATGCCGAGCGCCGCGGCGACCAGGACGCACTCTCGGCCAAGCCCTAGGGCGACGGCCCGCGCGGCGGGCTGGCGGGCGATCACGTCGGTTTCCAGCCCGGTGACGGCCCCGAGCGCGTTGAGCATGCTGTTGCGGACCAGCTTCGACCACAGCTGCCCGGTGATGTTATCTGTCCACTGCGTCGGCAGCGACGCGGACAGCCGGCTGGCCAGGCCCCTGATCCGCGACGTGCTGGCCCCGTCGAGCTCGCCGATCATCAGGCGGCGCTTCGCCATCCGCGTTACGGCGTGCCCGGGTGCCGCCAGGGACGAGTCGCCGGTGATCATCGCCCCGATCGTCCGCCCGGCGCCGACGGCGGCCGCGATCGTTTCTTCGTTCATCCCGTTCTGCACGGAAACGACGCGGGCGTCGGCGGGGAGCAGGCCTGCCAGCCGCCGGATGGTCGCCTCGGTCTGGTTCGACTTGACGCTCAGCAGGACTATCTCGGGGAGCGCGGGGATCGAGCCTGCGTCCGCCAGCAGGAACGCGGGGCTGCGGGCCACGACCGTGCCGTCGGGGTAGTCCACCCGCAGGCCGGCCGCGTTGATCGCGTCGACCTGCTCCGGCCATCCATCGACGAAGACCAGGTCCTCGGTCTCCGCCAGCCGCGCACCGACCATGCAGCCGATCGCGCCCGCTCCCACCACCCAGATCGCCACGCCAGCAAGCCTCCTTATGTCCGGTGTCTGATTTCAGGCCCGGTCTTCGTCCCACCAGAACAGCAGCCGCGAGCGGGCGAGCGTGCCCGCGGCGGTGAGGATCACGCCGACCACCGCCAGGATGATGACCACCGCGAACGTCAGCGTTGCGCTGATGGTGTCCAAGGCGGTGACGATGAGCTTCCCGATCCCCTCCGCGCCGGTCAGCACCTCGGCGGTCACCACGGCGAGGAGGCTGAAGCTGATGGCGTTCGGCAGGGCCGCGAACGTCCAGGCGATGACGTACCGCAGCCGGATCCGCAGCATGATCGCCTTGCTCGAGTAGCCGAGCAGCCGGGCGCTGCGCAGCATCTCCGGCGACACCTTCCGGCCGCCCTCGTAGGCGTTATAGAAGACCACGAAGAACACCACGGTGATCGCCGTGACGACGGACGACAAGCGCGTAGGGCCGACGATGATCACGATGACCGGGATGAGCGCGATTCTCGGCACCGCGTTGACCGCCACGATGAACGGCGAAAGGACGCGGTCGACGTTCCTGCTGTTGCTGAGCAGCAAGCCCGCCAAGGCGCCGATGGCTGTTCCGGCAGCGAGCCCGATGATCGCCGCCTCCAGGCTGGCCGCCAGGTACGGCCACACGGGGTCCACGCTGTTCGCGCCGGTGAACAGCCCCCACAGCTCGCGTGCCACTGCATCGGGCGAGCTGATGTAGAACGGGTCGAGGAAGACGAAGGCACTGTGCAGCGGGGTCTGCGGGAGCCACTGCCACGCGGCGAGCAGCACGGCTACGATGCCGACGCGCCACGCGTAGACCGCGCGCCACGACAGCGTCCGGGGCGGCCGGCTCTGCCTGGCGCCCGAGGCCAGCGCCCTGCGGGTGCGGGCGGCCGGCCGGAATTTACTGTTGATCAATTTGCAGCCTCAGGTCGTGCCAGAGCTGCCGGTACAGCTCCTGGTACTCGGGGCTCTCCCGGAGTGTCAGGACGTTCCGGTCTACGCCGAACGGAATGTTCAGTGTCGTCGCCACCCGGGTGGGACGCCGGGTGAGGATGTGCACCCGGTCAGAGAGCGAGATGGCCTCGCCCAGGTCATGCGTCACCAGGACCACGCTCATGTCGAGCTCGTTGACGATGCCGAGGACGTCGCTGTGGATGGCCACCCGCGTGGGCTCGTCCAGGCTGGAGAACGGCTCGTCGAGCAGCAGAATCCTGGGCCTGGCCGCCACGGCGGTGAGGAAGGCAACGCGCCGTCGCATGCCCCCTGAGAGCTGATGCGGATGCACGTCGGCGACCTCGTGCAGCCGGGCCAGCCTGAGCAGGTGCCCGACCCGTTCGGCCCCTTCCCGCTTCGGGATCGCCAGGTTACCGATCCCGAACGCGACGTTTTGCGCGACCGTGAGCCACGGCAGCACCGTGTCCTTCTGGAACACCATGCCGAGCCGGTGCTCCCTGCTCTCATCGAGGGCGCCGACCAGCGAGGAGTTCCACACCACCGCCCCTCCGGTCGGCGGGTAGAACTGGGCGATGACGCCCAGCAAGGTGGACTTCCCGCAGCCGCTCGGGCCGACGATGCTGGTGACACCCCGCGGGATGGAGAGGCTGACCGAGTCGATGACCGGGGCGGAACCGGGATAGGCGAAGCTGACGTCGTCAAGACGCATCAGCCAGCTTTCGCCCACCTCGGTCACCACGCGAACGTTTTGCACGCCAACCGCCACTCAGAAGTTGAGGTGAAGTGAGTTCGCCTCGTTCAGGTACGACATGTCGACGGCGCTGCCGTACTGCACGGCGGTGCTGCTCAGGTCGAGGCCGGAGACGTTCCAGAACTTCAGGTGCGCGAGCAGGCTCGTCCAGTCGGCCGGGGAGATGTCCCCGTTGGACGGGTCCATGAACTTCAGGTCATAGGAGACTTCAAGGGCGATGGTCGCCGCGGGTGTGGCCGCCCAGTCCGAGTTGGCGTGCAGGATCGTGCCGAGGTCGGCCGTGGTGGTGGCGTGCACCGCGGTATTGGCCGCGCTCAGTGCCGCCAGGAACCGGGCGATCGCTTCCTTCTGCTGCGGGAGGGCGGACTTGAGCCCGAACCAGCCGGCTTCCGGGTACGCGCCGCCGGCGAAGGCAACGTACTTGGCCCCCGCGGGCGTGCTCGGGTTCACTAGGTAGCTGGCTGTTCCGTTGGCCACCTCCTGGGAGAAGAACCCGCCGGTGATGACGGCCGCCGCGTACTGCCCCGCCATGAGGCCCTGGACGATCTCCGGAGCCGTCCCGACGGAGACGATGTTGAACTTCGAGCCGCCGTGCTGGACGACGTAGTTCGAGTAGATCTGGCCCCACCCGTAGGACGAGCCGTCAACGCCCTGAACCGCCACCCGCTGCCCGGATAGCTGCATGATGTTCGTGATGCCGCTCTTCTTTGTCACCGTGACCGCGCCGCTGTCGCCCGCGCCCAGGGTGGCGAAGACGACCGTCGTCGGCTTGCCCTGCACGGTCATCGACAGCGGGGTGCCGAGCCCGTTGACGAACAGGCCGATCTTGCCGGCGGCCAGTAGCTCGGGGCCGTTGGAACCGACGTTCTCCACCGTCAGGTTCAGCCCCGCCTTCTTGAAGTAGCCCTGCTGGATCCCGTAATAGAGGTCAGTGAAGACGGTCGAGACGGCGGGAATGCCCACCGTCAGGTTGAGCGGGGCGTCACCCGAGGAACTCGCGGACGTCGGGGCGGACGAGCCTGAGCTGGCGCAGGCGGCGAGCAGGGCAACCAGTGCACTCATAACGAGAGAAGCCATGATGCGGCCGCGGCGGCCGGGGAGACGTCTGCGTCTGCCTGACATGTCCTCTCCTCCCATCTACTTGGCGAAAACTCCGGCGTAGTCGAATTCGAAGGAAGCGGGCTGGATCTCTGGGTGGACGCGGCAGTCGAGGACCACGGGGCCGGACAGGGGCCGCTTCAGCCGGTCGCCGACCTTCTCCAGGTCGCCGGGCGACGTGATCGTGTAGCCCTCGGCGCCCATGGCGGTGGCCAGTTCGGCGAGCGAGGGGGTAGGCAGCCGGACGATGTCGTCGGGGATGCCGAGCGCGTGCAGATGCTGGGCCTCGGCTCCCCACGCCTGGTCGTTACTGACCACAACGATGAGGCCGAGACGGTACCTGATGGCGGTATCCAGGTCGCCCAGGCTCATCATGAAGCCGCAGTCGCCGGCCTCAAGCACGGTCGTGTCGTCCGGTCGGGCGAAGGCGGCGCCGATCGCGGCGCCCATGCCCAGGCCGATGGCGAGGGAGTCGATCGGGAACACGAAGTCTTCCGGCCGCTCGACCTGGAGGAAGGAGCACGCGTTGTGCAGGTGCAGTCCGGCGTCGACGACAAGGACGCGGGGCATGGGCAGCAGCCGGTTAAGCCCCGCCATCAGCGTGCGCGGGTCGATGTAGTCGGCCGTGCTCTGGTCACGGAACTCAGCGGTGGGATCGAACGCGGCGATCTGCCCGGCCGTCTCCGCGCTGCGGTAGCCGGGCCGGGGGCCGCCGCGGCGGCCGAGCGCCTCGGTCAGGGCGCGCGCGGTGGCGGCCGCGTCCGCGTGGATGGCCAGGTCCGGAGTCAGGTACTTGCCGAGCGCGGCCTCGTCGCTGTCGACGTGGATGACATGCGCCTGCTTGGGGAAGATGGTCTTGCCGTAGGTGGTGAACGGGTTCAGCGAGGCACCGAAGGCCAGCACGCAGTCGGCTCGCGACAGCAGCCCGCTGCCCAGTGACGTGGCCAGGGTCCCGCAGACGCCAATGTTGAAGGGGTCGCCGTCAAAAGCCGACCGCGCGAGCAGGCTCGTCGCCAGCAGCGCGCCGCAGGACTCCGCTAGCCGCCGCAGCTCGGTGACCGCTCCGCCGCGCACGGCACCGCGACCTGCGATGATGACCGGACGACGCGCCGTGTACCCGCTGGTGAGCACCTCAGCAGCGGCCTCGATGTCTGGTTCGCCCGGCGCCCGGGCAGGTTCGCTGCGGGCGGTGACCCCGGCCGTGGCCGCGGGGTCGACCCTGGCGTCGGCGGAGAACAGGTCGCTCGGGAAGGCGAGCGCGACCGCGTTGCCCGACGCGGCCAGCTCGATGGCGCGACGGATGTCGCCGTGCACGGTTTCCGCGCTCGCGGGCCTGATGTAAGCGACATGCACGGCCTCGCACGCGACGCGGGTGTCGATGCCCTTCAGGTCCTGCAGCGCCTTCACGCTCGGGTCGGAGCCGGCGGTGGACTTGAGCAGGTCGCCGGACACGACGATGACCCCGCTGCGGGCCCGGGCGGCGCAGGCCATTCCACCGATCGCGTTGGCCAGGCCGGCTCCCTGCGCGACGAGGGCGACGGCGACCCTTCCCGAAGTGCGCCAGTAGCCGTCGGCCATCATCACGGCCTGGGTTTCATGGCGGGCGCCGACGAACCTGATGCCGACAGCGCTGAGCTCGGCGCAGAATCGCAGCGATTCCTTGCCCGGAATTCCAAAGACGATCCTGACGCCGCCGTCGGCGAGCTCCTTCGCCAGCAACTTAGGGACGATCACCCGGCCTCCTCAGTCTGTGATGCGTCCAGGCCGGGCGGACCGCGCCGCGTCCTGACGGACGCTGCGGTAGGCCGCATTCCATTCTGTTGCCCAGACGGATACTGTATTGCCTAATGGGCAACATCTTAACGGAACGGGCTAGCGCTGTCATGTCACAGAGAAGAAACACTCCCCTTCTGGTTCTGGAAGCGGCGAAGACCGGCCCGGAGAGGACCAGGAGATGACCGATCAGCCAGCCACCGTCTCCCCACCCAGGACAAATCTCCTGGCGGAGAAGGCCGTTGTGATCACCGGGGCGGGACGCGGGATCGGCCGGGCGCTAGCGCTCGCGGCCGCCAGGCACGGTGCGGCCGTGGTCGTGAACAACCGGACGGCCGGTCTGGCCGACGCGGTGGCCGAAGAAATCAGGCAGGAAGGCGGTACCGCTGTCGCCAACGGCGGTTCCGTCACGAGCTGGACGGAGTGTGCGGCGGTCATCGAGCAGTGCCTGGATGAGTTCGGGCGCATCGACGGCCTGGTGAACAACGCGGCACTGTTTCATTCCGGCCCGCCCGACGAGATCTCCGAGGCGGAGCTGCGGCAACTGGTGGAGACGAACCTATTGGGCACGATGTTCTGCGGCATCCACGCGATCCGCGCGATGCGGCGGGCCGGGCGCGGCACCATCATCAACGTGACCGCTGGCTCGCAGATGGGCAACGAGCTGGTCAGCGCCTATGGCGCGAGCAAGGGGGCCGTCGCCTCGCTCACCTACTGCTGGGCGATCGACCTGAGGGAGACGGGCATCAGAGTCAACGCGGTC
>Ga0210386_10002310_pt1 | contig 16509 bp, 19 predicted proteins | sample IncBWH32OmetaG_FD_160091 | JGI IMG/M metagenome (GOLD analysis project Ga0210386, IMG submission 160091) | Forest soil microbial communities from Barre Woods Harvard Forest LTER site, Petersham, Massachusetts, United States - Inc-BW-H-32-O ... | reverse complement strand
TCGTCTCGTAACCCTGGCTGGCAGCGATGATCTCACCGTTCGGGGCTTTCGGGTGGAACCGGAACTTGCCCGCGTCGTCCTTGCTGATTTCGAACCTGGCCGCCATCAGATCTCCTATGGACGAAGCAGGGCCTAACGGGCATCACCGTAACCCTGGTGAGCGCGCCTAGCGCACCGGACGGTTAATCGGGCTGAGGCCAAAATGACCAGCTAGCTCCGGTGCGTATCTGCGCGAGTCTCTTCGCCCGGCTATCTGGAGAACGCCGAGCTGTCGTTCGAGCCAGCTACCAAGGCAACCTGGTACGGGTACGCCGACCCAAGATGCCGGTACCGCCACGCCGACCCAAGATGCCGGTACCGCCACGCCGACCCAAGATGCCGGTACGGGTACGCCGACCCATCACGGATTCGTAGATCGCGATGAGCACGACGGCAGCGGCGACTCCGATGAAAAACGGAATCCAGGCGACTCCACCATTGGCATTGTGGTATCCGAACTGGCTAGCCACCACTGAGCCGATCAAGCCACCTAGGGCACCGATTAGAACCGTCGTGACCATGCCGATGTCTTGCTTACCCGGCATGACGAGACGCGCCACCAAACCGATGATCGCGCCCACGATGAGGGCGAGGATTATTGATCCGATCATTTCAGCTCCTGTCCTAGCGGCGTCCGGAGTCGACACCGTCTCGCACTACGGGTTCCCCGAATCGGCGGACTTATAACGCACATGTCGAGCAAGTCAGCGTGGCGGCGAGTCCCACCTTCGAAGCCGCACTGACAACTCGCCGTTGAGGCGCCGCCTTTCTTCGTCAGCGTCCGCGCCACCGCCAGACCCCCGCCGGCGGCCGCGCGCCGATGCCGAATGTCGCGGTCGTGCCCGTGACCACGTGACCACGTGACCACGTGACCACAAGCGTTACAAGGTCGCAGATTATCGGAAGGTCACGATTCGTGCGTATGACCACGGCTCCGGCTGCTGAATTCCTTACGACTTCCTGCGTGTCGGCTGGAGTGTTGAACGCTCCCGCCTGTGGCTTACGTACACCCTTCATGCTTCCCGCGACCCGCGCCAACAAGGCCATCGGGCATTACTGGTTTGAACATGACCCGGTGCGCGCATATCGCCGGGAAACCAAGCTTCTCGGTGGCCGCTATTGGGTGGAGTCATCGTGGAACTTCGATGGCACCAAACGCGAATACCTCGTGGTGGCGGCCGAGCCTAACGGCGGCGTCGGACACTTGCACGGCGCCGAACGTTTCCCGACGCTGGCGGAAGCGGTTGCCGTTATCAACGCGATTCTGGAGGCGCGGCGATGAGCGACGACTTCGACCGTATTGCGGACAGGCTCCGCGGCGAATTCATCAGCAGCGAACGGCTGGACTACTTGCAGGAGTTAGGGAGGGCGATAGCGAAGGAGGAGGCCAAGATGGCGGGCGAGAGTGTCGCAGACACTATCCGGCGACACGCTAATGACCTCCGCTCGGCTGCTGATCTCGCCGAGGGGTCCGACACCGACGTTTTTCTGACACCCGTTGACGCGCGCGAACTTGCGGCCCTCCTGATCGCTATTATCGCCGTGCAGGTCGACGACGACGGGGCAGACGCATGAACGGTGTCGACCTCAACGAATTCCTGGCCATCGTCCATGGGCCTGCCATCGACCGGGCGCTCGCGATCATGAATCGCATCAAGCTGGCCGACCTGACCACGCCGGAAGTCCTGGCGCTCGTGGCGATTTTCGAGGCCGCAGACCAGCGGGTGAACGCGCCCACCGCTCCGGTGTTCGATCTCATGCCCCGCGGCTGAGCTTGCGCACCCTTTTTCGGGAAACGCCTAAAAGGCAGGTTGGCCGCCCGTGTCACACCCTCCTAGGACGCTTCAAACGGCTCCAAGCGGAAGGCTCACCGATGCAACGACGTAATCCGGCCGGTGTGGTAGTGCAGATGCCTAGACAGCGGATGTGGCCGGGTGACATGGCAAGATCACCGAGTGATCTAGCGGTGGAATGTTTTTCGCCTCCACTTACATCTGTGACGCGGACGGTAGGCGGCGACGGGTGGAGCGTTCAAGCGCCAAGTCGAACGAGGATGCTCGGCGAATTCTTCGGCGGCACTTAGCTAACCGCCGCGCACCGTTGTCGGGACAAGCTGTGACGCAGCGGACGTCGCTGTCGGAGTTGTTCGAACTCTGGATTGAGACAAAGGAACTCGTCGACGGCGTCAGTGAGCAGACCGCGCAGGCTTATCGGGAGGTTTGGAAGGTACATGGCGCCGAGCAGCTCGCGCGCTGCGCGTAACGGAGATGCCCACAAGCCACGCGGATGCCCGCCTGCAGCAGATGGGGTCAACAACGCACGCCAAGCGGCTTCGGATGTCCTGTCTGGGATGTACGGGCTGGCTGTGCGCTATGACGTGCTGTCGGTGAATCCAATCAGGGAGGCCCGCACGGTCAAGACGGAACGGATGCCGGCGCGAGCAGCCTCATCGGCGGAGTTTGAGCGCGTGCGGGCCGCGCTGCGGACCTACAACAACAGGAAGGCCCCAGGTCCGCGGCCCGGTCGCCTGTTGGCCGCCTTCGTCGAGCTAATGGCGGCGACAGGTGCGCGGCCGAACGAGGTGCTGGCGCTTCGATGGAGCGACGTTGACCTGTTGGCGGACCCGCCGACGGTGACGATCACTGGCACGTTGATCGACCACGGCCGAATCCCTGGCAAACCGCTGCATCGGCAGGACGCCTGCAAGGGTGACGCTCCCCCGCACACTGTGCTACTTCCTCGTTTCGGTGTCGAGGCGCTGACAGCGTTGGTCGCTGAGTCTGGGATGGACGGCCCGCAGCGGCAGACCCTTGGCCCTGATGTGCGGGCCGTGCTGGACGAATACGCAGGTGGCGATTGTGGAGACTGAAAGTATCAGGAAAGCGTCAGATCACGGGCGTGTCGCCGACCTTCATGCTGACAGTCACGCCAACTGCCAGCGGTTTTCAGCGCGCCCGAAGAGATTCGAACTCCCAACCTTCTGATCCGTAGTCAGATGCTCTATCCGTTGAGCTACGGGCGCATGTGTTCAGTTATCTAGCTGGCGGAGGCGAGAGGATTTGAACCTCCGGTCCCCGGTAAGAGGACAACTCATTAGCAGTGAGTCCCATTCGGCCGCTCTGGCACGCCTCCTTGGATTTCCTGAGGGTACCGGACTCCGCCGGGCGAGAATGCGGGCCGGGCAGCGGCCCGAGGAGGAGCCTGGCCACCCAGCTCAGCCGGGCTCCCGGAACCGCCGCGGAGCACAGCGTACACAGGCCGGACATATGCTGTCGAAATGACCGCTCGTCTGCGCCCCGAGTTGGCCGAGCTGCCGGCCTACGTCCCAGGCAAAACGGTCCGGGGCGCGATCAAATTGGCCAGCAACGAGACCGTCTTCGGCCCGTTGCCCAGCGTCCGCGCCGCCATCGAACGCGCCACCGACGTCATAAACCGCTACCCGGACAACGGCTGCGGTGAACTCAAATCAGCATTGGCCAAGCACCTGAACTCCGGGCGGGTGGGCAGCGCAGGCGGTTGGGGACCCGAGCACATCGCCGTCGGTTGCGGCTCGGTGAGCCTGTGCCAGCAACTCATCCAGATCAGCACCACGGTCGGCGACGAGGTGCTGTTCGGCTGGCGCAGCTTCGAGATCTACCTGCTGCAGGTCCGCCTCGCCGGCGCCACCGCTGTCCAAGTCCCGCTCTCCGACCACACTTTCGACCTGACGGCGATGCTCGCCGCGGTCACCGACCGCACCCGGCTGATCTTCGTCTGCAACCCCAACAACCCCACCTCGACGGTGGTCGACCCGGATGCTTTGGCCCGCTTCGCCGAGGCGGTGCCGTCGCACGTCCTGATCGCGATCGACGAGGCCTACGTCGAATACATCCGCGACGGACTGGTGCCGGACAGTCTTGGTTTGGTGCGCGACCTCAGCAATGTCGTTGTGCTGCGCACGTTTTCGAAGGCCTACGGCCTGGCCGGTTTGCGGGTGGGATATGCGGCCGGCAATCCGGAGTTGATCACCGCCATGGACAAGGCCTACGTACCGTTCACCGCGACCAGCATCTCGCAGGCCGCGGCCATCGCTTCGCTGGACGCCGCCGACGAGCTGCTCGCCCGCACCGATGCGGTCGTCGCCGAACGGACTCGGGTGAGCGACGCCCTGCGCGCGGCCGGGTTCACCCTGCCGTCGTCGCAGGCGAATTTCGTCTGGCTGCCGCTCGGACCTCGCACCCTGGACTTCGTGGAGCGAGCGGCCGACGCACGCATCGTGGTCCGCCCGTACGGCACCGACGGCGTCCGGGTGACCATCGGCGCCCCGGACGAAAACGACGCCCTGCTCGCATTCGCTAAAAGCTGGATCTGAAGGAGAAACACCATGAGTGACGCACTGGCCCGCAAGAAGTTCATCGAGTTCACGGAGCGCACCGGCGCCATCACCGACGCCGAGCTCGACGACTATTGGGCGAGTCTGCGGCCGGCGACCATCGACGGCATGCTCGGCGAATGGAAGGGCGGCGAGTTCGTCACCGGCCACCGCATGAACGGTCAGCTCGAGAAGTCACGCTGGTTCGGCAAGACGTTCAACTCGCCCGCCGACGTGCAGCCGTTGGTGTGTCTCGACGAAGATGGGAACCGGTTCTCCAACGTCAAGATGGGCAAGGGCGAGGCCAGCCTGTGGCTGGAGGAGTTCCGCGGCGAAGTCACTGCCACGATGGTCTACGACGGCCAGCCCGTGCACGATCACTTCAAGACGATCGACGACAACGCGCTGATGGGCATCATGAACGGCAAGGGCGTACTGGATGTCCAGGACGGAGTGAGTCGCTACTTCTACTTCTATCTGGAACGCGTCTAGGCGCGCGCCACCGCCGGATCGCGGCCGGTGAAGGCGATCAGCCGGTCGAGGGCCGACGCATCGTCGGGCACGGCGACCGGATCATCGAAGCCCACTGTCGCGCGCCCTTGTGGCGTGATGACTTTGTGGGCAAGCCCTAACACGTAATCGGCCAGCGACTCGGCGACGTCAATCCGGTGTGTGGTCGCGGTCGCGTAATCCCAACCGTGCACCAGGAATTCGACCGACAGGATGCTGACGGCGAAGGTAGCGGGTATCTCGTTGGTGCCGATGGTCACCGTGTCGTTCAGGCCGCGGCGGTGCCATGCGTCGAGCGCGGGCCGGGCCGCGCAGATAACCTGCTGCTCCACCGAGTAGTCGGTGTTACGGTCCGGGAGATCCGCGCCCGCCGCGCCACCGAGCAGGGTGATCGAGTTCAGCAGATGGTCGGTCAACTGCATCACGTCGTATTCCGAGCACGGTGTGGATTTGGACAACTCGTCACGTGCGATCGGATGCAGGACATGTTGCAGGGCGCTGAGCGCTGCTTCTGCGCTGGCCAGCTCGTCGGTGGGTGGTGAATCGGGCCCGGGCCGCAGGTCGGAGGACATGACGTCCACGGTACGGTCTCGACATGGGCGAGCCCTACGAATCCGTCACCGTCGAAACCAAAGACCACGTCGCACAGGTGACGTTGATCGGACCGGGCAAGGGCAACGCGATGGGACCGGCGTTCTGGTCGGAACTACCGGAGCTATTCGGGGCCCTGGACGCTGACCCTGATGTGCGGGCCATCGTCATCGCCGGGTCCGGGCGCAACTTCAGCTACGGCCTGGATCTGCCGGCGATGGGCGGGACCATGGCCCCCGTGCTGGCTGACGGCGCCCTGGCGGGGCCGCGCACCGAGTTCCACGCTGAGGTGCTGCGCATGCAGAACACGATCAGCGCCGTCGCCGACTGCCGCACACCGACCATCGCGTCGGTGCACGGCTGGTGCGTCGGCGGTGGTGTCGACCTGATCTCCGCCGTCGACATCCGCTACGCGAGCGCCGACGCGAAGTTCTCGGTCCGCGAGGTCAAGCTGGCCATCGTCGCCGACGTGGGCAGCCTGGCCCGGCTGCCGCTGATCCTTTCCGACGGACACCTGCGCGAGCTGGCACTTACCGGCAAGGACATCGACGCGGCTCGCGCCGAAAAGATCGGCTTGGTCAACGACGTCTTCGCCGACGCCGACGCCACTCTGCAAGCCGCGCACGCCGCCGCCGCCGAGATCGCCGCCAACCCGCCGTTGACGGTCCGCGGCATCAAGGATGTGCTTGACCAGCAACGGATTTCGGCGGTATCGGCGAGTCTCCGCTATGTCGCCGCGTGGAACGCGGCGTTCCTACCGTCAAAGGATCTGTCCGAGGGGATCTCGGCAACCTTCGCCAAACGCCCGCCACAGTTCACCGGCGAATAAGGCGATTCGGCATTACCGTGACGTGCGGTTGGCATTGATCTCCTCGTGGTGCGCCATGGCCCACTCGGCCAGGGAGATCACCAGCGGTAGCAGTGTCCGCCCGAGTTCGGTCAACTCGTACTCGACTCGCGGTGGCACCTCGGCGTAGGCCCTGCGGTCGACCAGGCCATCCTCGACCAGGTGCTTGAGCGTCAGGGTGAGCATCCGTTGCGAGATGCCTGCCACGGTCTCCTCCAGCCCGCCGAACCGCATCGGCCCGTCTCGCAGCGTGCCGATTACCAGCAGACTCCACTTGTCGCCGATGCGGTCGAGGACCTCCCGAACCGCACCGCCCTCGGGTATCCGCATCGTCTTTCGTGTGATGTGTGTCATATCGAAGCTTCTTTCCTGGATGCATACATCGATGTGCCTTTTGTCGCTGCCCCAGCGCTGACACACGATGTGGCTACGCACAAATAGTAAGGATTGGGGAATACCGTGAACATCGCACTGTGGGCCGCGGAGGCCCTGCTCGCATTCGTCTATCTCGCCGCGGGCGGGCTCAAGGTCATTCGGCCGCGCGAACAACTCGTGGCATCGGGCCGACTCGACTGGATGAAGGACAACTCGGACGTGGCCGTCAAGGCCGTCGGCGCGGTCGAGATCCTCGGCGCGCTCGGCGTGATCCTGCCCGAGGCGACCGGCATCGCCCGCATCCTGACCCCCCTCGCAGCGGTCGGCCTGGTCATCGTGCAGATCGGCGCGATGCGCGTGCACCTGACTCGTAACGAGCGACAACCTTTGCCAATCAACGTGATTCTCCTGCTGCTCGCGGCCTTCGTCGCGATCGGCCGATTCGTGAGCACCTGATCGCGAAGCCGAGCGAAAGAGCTGCAAAATCCCCACCTGTGGATAGATGTCGAACTGTGGATAACCCATCGGGCGGAGCCACACGTACCCTCGCGGGTGGGTTTCGACCGAGTCCACTAGAAGGGGCATGTAATGACCAGCCAGGTTGACTTGCAGGGCAGGATCCACGTCCCGGCCGACCTGGACGCCATCACGGCGGTGGGCGATGAAGACCACTCCGGGATCGACCCCGCAGCCGTCGACCGGATCTGGGAGGCCGCCCGCCACTGGTATGCGGCTGGGATGCATCCGGCGATCCAGCTGTGCCTTCGGCACAACGGCAACGTGGTGCTCAACCGCGCGATCGGACACGGCTGGGGCAACGCCCCCACCGACCCGCCCGACGCCGAGAAGATCCCAGTCACGACCGATACGCCGTTTTGCGTGTACTCGTCGGCCAAAGCGATCACCGCGACCGTCGTGCACATGCTTGTCGAACGCGGGCACTTCTCGCTTGACGATCGCGTCTGCGAGTATTTGCCCACCTACACCAGCCACGGCAAACACCGCACCACGATCCGGCACGTGATGACCCACAGCGCGGGCGTTCCGTTCCCGACCGGACCCCGGCCGGACCTCAAACGGGCAGACGACCACGGGTACGCGCAGGAACAGCTCAGCAAGCTGCGGCCGCTGTACCGGCCCGGCCTGGTGCACATCTACCACGCGCTCACGTGGGGCCCGCTGATGCGCGAGATCGTATACGCCGCCACCGGTAAGGACATCCGCGAGATCCTTGCCACCGAAATCCTCGATCCGCTGGGCTTCCGCTGGACCAATTTCGGCGTCGCAGAGGCGGATATCTCGACGGTCGCGCCCAGCCACGCCACCGGCAAGCAGTTGCCGGCACCGATCGCGGCTGCGTTTCGCAAGGCGATCGGGGGAACGCTGTACCAGACCATCCCGCTGACTAATACACCGATGTTTCTCACCACGGTCGTCCCCTCGTCGAACACCGTATCGACCGCCGATGAGATGTCACGTTTCGCCGAAATATGGCGCCGCGGTGGTGAACTCGAGGGTGTGCAGGTCCTGCGGCCGGAGACACTACGCAGCGCGGTGCGCCAAAGTCGCCGTCTCCGACCGGATGTCGCGACCGGACTGGCTCCTGCCCGGTGGGGCACGGGCTTCCAGCTGGGCACCGACCGATTCGGCCCCTTCGGCCGCGATGCGCCGGAGGCGTTCGGCCACCTGGGGCTAGTCAACATCGCGATCTGGGCCGACCCCGAGCGCCAGCTGGCCGCCGGTGTGGTGAGCAGCGGCAAGCCGGGCATAGATCCAGAACTCAAGCGCTACAGGGCCCTCATGGACCGCATCGCAGCCGAGATTCCACGGGTGCCGATCGCCTGAGCGGACCGTCTGCGCGCCGGCCAACACGCCGACTACGACCGTTTCCTGCGTTACCTGACCGGCTGCGCGGATTTCTTCCGCCGCGGCATTACCGACGTCGGACAATTCACCCTGACAAAGCAACGCAATGGCGGTGGCGGAGGGATTTGAACCCCCGGACGGTTTTAGCCGTCTCTCGCTTTCAAGGCGAGTGCATTAGGCCGCTCTGCCACGCCACCGCCGACAAGGGTAACTGTGTCAGGCCCCGCCGGCCTGCCCGCCGGTCTTGGAAGCCCGGTCGGAGATTTTCAGCGCGGCGCTGATCCGTCGGCAGTTCTCCCCCATCGCGGCGATCTGAGAACGCGACAGCTGGCCGAGGAAATAGGTGCGCACGCCTTCCGCGTAGGTGACCATGGCCTGCCTCGCCGCTTCCCGACCGTCCTCGGTGATGGCGGCAACCACCCCGCGCCGGTCATCCTGGCTGGCCTCGCGGCGCACCAGCCCTTGCCCCTCCAGTCGACGGATCTGGCGGGTCAGGCGGCTGGGCAGCGACGGCAGCGCGTCGGCCAGGTCGCCCATCCGCACGCAGCCGGCGGGTGAGTTATCCAAGATGTCGAGCACCCGGACGTCGAACAGCGACAGCTGATGCGCATCGGTGAGTCGGCGGTTGAGCATCGCATACACACGCAGGGTGGAGTCCAAGAAGTTCTGCCACGACTTCTGCTCAGCGATATCCAGCCCGGGCATCTCACTGGCTGTCCGGCCGGCAATGAGGGCGGCCATTACGTCATGCTATGCGACACAAAGCCTTTGAAAAAGCTGTTTGGAACGGTCGATATCCGCAGGTAGTAGCGTGTCGAGTATGCACGCGATCGTCGCTAAATCCGCCGATGAACTCGTTTGGCAGGAAGTCCCCGATGTCGTGCCGGGCCGCGGCGAAGTGCTGGTCAAGGTCGGCGCCGCCGGCGTCAACCGCGCCGACCTGCTGCAGGCCGCCGGCCTGTACCCACCGCCACCGGGAGCCAGCAAGCTGCTCGGCATGGAGGTCTCCGGCGTGGTCGCCGAGGTGGGCGACGGCGTCAGTGAATGGTCGCCCGGGCAAGAAGTGTGTGCTTTGCTGGCGGGCGGTGGCTACGCCGAATACGTCGCTGTTCCCGCTGGTCAGCTCCTGCCGATTCCGGGCGGCGTCGACCTGCGGGACGCTGCCGGCCTACCGGAAGTGGCGTGCACGGTGTGGTCGAATCTGGCGCTGACGGCTCATCTCCGTCAGGGCCAGCTACTCCTGATGCACGGCGGCGCCAGCGGCGTCGGAAGCCACGCGATCCAGGTCGCCCGGGCGCTGGGCGCCCGCGTCGCTGTCACCGCGGGCTCGGCGGCCAAGCTGGAATCGTGCCGCGAACTGGGCGCCGAGATCTTGATCAACTATCACGACGAGGACTTCGTGGCGCGGGTGCGGGAGGCGACCGATGGCGCGGGTGCCGACGTGATCTTCGACATCATGGGCGCCTCATACCTGGACCGCAACATCGACGCGCTGGCTCCTGACGGCCAGCTGGTCATCATCGGGATGCAAGGCGGCGTCATGGGCGAACTCAACATCGGCAAGCTGCTCAGCAAACGGGCGCACGTCATCGGAACCACCCTGCGGGGCCGACCGGTGACCGGTCCCAACAGTAAGAGCGAGGTCGTCGAGGCGGTGACGAAATCGGTCTGGCCGATGATTGCTGAGGGACGTGTCCGGCCGGTGATCGGGGCGCATATCCCGATCCAACAGGCCGCTGAGGCTCACCGCCTGTTGTCGTCGGGACAGGTGACCGGGAAGATCGTCCTGACGGTCGACCAGTAACGCGAGCCGACCCTTAGCCCAGTGACGCCAGGGCGCGCACCAATTGGTCGACCTCGGCCATCGTCGAGTAATGCGCCAAGCCGATGGTGACCGCGCCGCCGACGTCGTTGACACCGATCACGTCCAGCACTCGCGAGCTGGCGTTGGAGATCGCCAGAATGCCGTTGTCCGCCAACCGTTGCACCACCCGCTCGGCAGGCACCTCGTGCACCGCGAAACTGACGACGGGTATCCGCGCCTCCGGCCGGGCGATCACCACCACCAGTGGCAGCGAACGCAGGGAGCTCATCAGGTAATCGAATATCCCGTCCATGTAGGACATCGCCGATTGCATTGAGGTAGAAAGTCTTTCGCGTCGCGTTCCGCGCGCCGACTCGTCCAGTGAGGCAAGGTATTCGATACTGGCTACGAAGCCGGCCAGCAGGCCGAATTGGTGCACGCCAACCTCGAGGCGTGCAGGGCCGGTGGCATACGGGTTCGTCGACACCGAGGCGAAGGTGTTGATCATCGCCGGGTCGCGAAACACCAATGCTCCGATGGGCGGACCGCCCCACCCGACGGCGTTCACGGCTACCACGTCGGCGTCGATTTCGTCGATGTCGACCAGACGATACGGGGCAGCGGCGGAATGGTCGACGATGACAAAACCACCCACGTCATGGATCAGCTTGGTCAGGGGGCGCAGATCGGTGATGCTGCCCAGCGTCCCCGACGCTGACGTCACAGCGACCAGACGAGTGGGGTGGCTGATCAGCCCCTCCCATTGCCAGGTCGGCAGCTCACCGGTCTCGATGTCGACCTCGGCCCATTTCACCTTGGCGCCGAACCGGTTTGCTGCGCGTAGCCACGGCGCGATGTTGGCTTCGTCGTCAAGCCGGGTGACGACCATCTCGTAGCCCAGCCCGGCACGGGTAGACGACGCGTCGGCTAACGACGACAGCAAAACCGCGCGATCGGCGCCCAGGACCACGCCGCGCAGGTCGGCGTTGACGAGGTCTGCGACCGCCTGGCGGGCCGCCTCCAGCACGGCCGCGCTGCGCTGAGCCGCCGGATGCGGCCCGGCGGTGCTGGGGAACGATCCGCGGAATGCGGTCGACACGGTGGTCGCCACCGAGTCGGGAATCAGCATCCCGGTCGGCGCGTCGAAGTGCACCCAACCGTCCCCGAGTGATGGGTGTAATCCCCGCACCCGGGCGACGTCGTATGCCATGCCGGCCACCTTAGAGTTCCGCAGATTTAGCTAAACCATGACGGTAGAGCGCGACCATATGCGTCCCTGCCGTCCCGAGCCAGGTCACCCGGCCAGCCATACTAGTCCAGTGGGGCTGTGGATCGGAACGCTGATCGCATTGTTTTTGCTGATCGCGCCGGGGGCAATCGTCGCACGAATCACCCAGCTAACTTGGCCGGTCGCCATCGCAGTTGGCCCGGCGCTGACCTACGGCGTGGTGGCTCTGGCGATAATTCCCTTTGGCGCGCTCGGAATCCCTTGGAACGGTTGGACAGCGCTGATCACGCTCGCCGCGGTGTGCCTGGTGATGACGAGTTTGCAGCCGCTGCTCGCCCGCTACCGCGACGGCCAGGCCGAAGCCCGAGGGATCGCAGGCTGGCCGGCGCTGACGGTAGCGGCCGGTGTGCTGCTCGGTGCGTTACTGATCATGTGGGCGGCCTATCGCGGGCTCACGCATTGGCAGTCCATTCCCAGTACCTGGGACGCGGTCTGGCATGCGAACGAGGTGCGCTTCATCCTCGACACCGGCCAGGCCTCGTCCACCCACATGGGCGAGCTGCGCAACGTCGAGACCCATCAACCGCTCTACTACCCGTCGGTGTTTCACGCCCTCACCGCGGTGTTCTGTCAGCTCACCGGGGCGGCGCCGACCACCGCCTACACCTTGAGTTCGGTAGCGGCCTCCGTCTGGCTGTTCCCGTCCAGCGCGGCCATGCTCACCTGGTTTCTGCTCAGACCCACCACGCCGTCCGAATTGTCGGCCTCCTCAGCCTCCGGCCAGTGGCGCGCCGCCGGGGCGGCAGCCACGTCGGCCGCGATGTCAGCGTCGTTCACGTCGGTGCCCTACGTCGAGTTCGGCGTCGCCGCGATGCCCAACCTGGCGGCCTACGGCGTCGCGATCCCGACGTTCTTCTTGATCACTTCGACGCTGCGGCATCGCGACCGCATCCCGGCGGCCGTGCTGGCGCTCGTCGGCATCCTGTCGCTACACCTCACCGGCGGGTTCGTCGTCATCTTGTTCCTGTTGGCCTGGTGGCTTTTCGACGCGCGGCGGCATCCGATACGTGGTCGGTTGGCCGACGTCCTGATCCTGGCCGCGGTGGTGGTGCCGACGGCGCTGATATTGGCGCCGCAGTTCATCGGGGTGGCCCACCAGGCCGATATCATCGCCGGGCACGCGTTCCCCAGCTTCAAGACCGTCAAGCAGGGCGTCATCGATGCGCTGCTCTTGCACACCCGGCACCTCAACGACTTTCCGACCCAATACGGCCTGATCGTGCTGAGCGCGATCGGCATGGCAATCCTGCTGTCCAAACGGATCTGGTGGCCGCCGGTGCTCTGGCTGGTGCTAACCGTGGCGACCATCTACTCGGGGGCGCCGTTTCACAACCCGCTCGGCGCCGCGATCGAAGAATTCAGCCAGTTCTTCTACAACGATCCGCGACGGCTCGCCGCCGTGGTCACGATGCTGCTCACGCCGATGGCGGGGATAGCGGTGTTCGCGGTGGTTTTGGCGGTGGTGGCCTTGCTCAAAAGATCAGCCCAACGACTGCCCGAGCGGTTTAGCCGCCCGACCGCAGCGGTCTGGGTTTCCACCACGGTGGTCCTCCTGGTGCTCACCACGGTGCTGACTGGCCGCCACTACCTCTACCGGCACCTGGTGCTATTCGGCGACAAATACGACTCGGTGATCATCAACCGGAAAGACCTCGACGCGATGGCCTACCTGGCGACCCTGCCGGGAGCCCGGCACACGCTGATCGGCGACTCGAACGTCGACGGCACGGCGTGGATGTATGCGGTGGCCGATCTGCACCCGCTGTGGACCCACTACGACTACCCGCAGCAGACCGGCCCGGGCTATTACCGCTTCATTTTCTGGGCCTACGCCGACAAAGACAACGATCCGCGGGTAGCCGAGGCGCTGCGGGCGCTCAACATTCGCTACATCCTGACCAGCGCCCCGACGGTTCGGGGGTTCAAGGTGCCCGACGGACTAGTGTCAATAGACCAATCGAAGTCGTGGGTGAAGATCTACGACAACGGTGGGGCCTGGATTTACGAATGGCGTGGCGCCCCGACAACTCCCAAAACATGAACAGATGCCAGCGGCGAGGAGAGTGACTGCATTGAGTACCGGCAACGACGACGACATCGAAATCATCGGTGGCCTCGATCCGCGGCTGATGGCGGCCGCGAAGGATGACGACTCCGATGACCGGTCGCTGACCGACCTCGTCGAGCAGCCAGCCAAGGTGATGCGGATCGGCACCATGATCAAACAGTTGCTCGAGGAAGTACGGGCGGCCCCGCTCGACGACGCCACCCGCAACCGGTTACGCGAGATTCACGCCACCAGCATCCGCGAACTCGAAGAAGGGCTGGCGCCCGAACTGCGTGACGAACTCGACCGCCTCACCCTGCCGTTCACTGAGGGCACCGTTCCGTCGGACGCCGAGTTGCGCATCGCCCAGGCGCAGCTGGTCGGCTGGCTGGAGGGGCTATTCCACGGCATCCAGACCGCGCTGTTCGCTCAGCAGATGGCCGCTCGCGCACAGCTGGAGCAGATGCGCCAAGGCGCGCTGCCCCCGGGGGTCGGCCGGTCCGGTGGTCCCGGGGGTTCGGGCACCGGGCAATACCTCTAGCGGACATTCGGTGACGAGTCCCCGCCGTCCTCATATCGAGACGCACAACGCGTGGGTGGAATTTCCCATCTTCGACGCCAAATCGCGCTCGCTGAAGAAGACCTTCCTTGGTGGCACCATCGGGCGCAATGCCTCCAACGTGGTGGTCATCGAGGCGTTGCGGGACATCACCATGTCGTTGGACCTAGGCGACCGGGTCGGGCTGGTGGGCCACAACGGGGCAGGGAAATCGACACTGCTGCGGCTACTTTCGGGCATTTACGAGCCCACCCGCGGCTCGGCCATCATCCGCGGCCGGGTGGCGCCGGTCTTCGACCTCGGCGTCGGGATGGACCCCGAGATCTCCGGCTACGAGAACATCATCATCCGCGGCCTGTTCCTCGGGCAGACCCGCAAGCAGATGCTGGCCAAGGTCGACGAGATCGCCGACTTCACCGAACTCGGTGATTACCTGTCGATGCCGTTGCGGACCTACTCCACCGGTATGCGGGTGCGATTGGCGATGGGCGTGGTCACCAGCATCGACCCCGAGATCCTGCTGCTCGACGAGGGAATCGGCGCCGTCGACGCGGACTTCTTGAAGAAGGCGCAGACGCGGCTGCAGAAGTTGGTCGAACGCTCCGGAATCCTGGTGTTCGCAAGCCATTCCAACGAATTCCTGGCCCGGCTGTGCAAGACCGCGATGTGGATCGACCACGGTGTCATCAAGCTCACCGGCGGCATCGAGGACGTCGTGCGAGCGTATGAGGGCGACGACGCGGCCCGGCATGTGCGTGAGGTGCTCGCCGAAGCGAACCGCGCATGACCACGGTGTGCGCCATCGTGGTCACCCACCGGCGACCCGACGAGCTCGCCAAGTCGCTCGACGCGCTGAGCACCCAGAGCCGGCTGCTTGACCAGCTGATCGTGGTCGACAATGATTTTTCCGGCGACGGTGACGACACAGTTCGCGATCTGGTGGCCGGCCAACCCATCCCGACGACGTATCTGCCGTCGCGCCGAAACCTCGGCGGCGCAGGCGGTTTCGCGCTGGGCATCCTGCACGCGCTGGCGCTCGGTGCCGACTGGGTGTGGCTGGCCGACGACGACGGCCATCCGCAGGACAGTCAGGTGCTGGCCACGCTGCTGGCATGCGCGGACACGCACCGGCTGGCCGAGGTATCGCCGATGGTGTGCAACGCCGACGACCCGCAACGGCTGGCCTTCCCGTTGCGCCGCGGCCTGGTCTGGCGGCGGCTGGTCAGCGAATTGCGCACGGAGGCCGGCCAGGAACTGCTGCCGGGCATCGCCTCGCTGTTCAACGGAGCACTGTTTCGGGCGTCGACGTTCGAGTCGATCGGCGTTCCCGATCTGCGGCTGTTCGTCCGCGGCGACGAGGTGGAGATGCATCGTCGGCTGGTCCGGTCCGGGCTGGCGTTCGGAACCTGCCTGAATGCGGCTTACCTGCATCCGTGCGGATCGGCCGAGTTCAAGCCGATCCTCGGCGGCCGGATGCATACGCAGTATCCCGACGACGCCACCAAGCGCTACTTCACCTACCGCAACCGCGGTTACCTGATGGCGCAGCCGGGTCTGCGCAAACTGCTGGTTCAGGAGTGGCTGCGGTTCGGCTGGTTTTTCCTGATATCCCGTCGCGACCCGAAAGGCCTGCGGGAGTGGCTGCGGCTCCGCCGGCTCGGCCGGCGGGAACAGTTCAGGAGGCCTGATGACGATCGTTGATATTGCCGCGCAGTCCAAGACGATGACCCGGGCCTGGGGTGATCTGGTCGACGGATACCGTCGCCGCGAGCTGTGGCTGCACCTCGGCTGGCAGGACATCAAACAGCGCTACCGCCGCTCGGTGCTCGGGCCGTTCTGGATCACCATCGCCACCGGGACCACTGCCGTTGCGATGGGCGGCCTCTACTCCAAGCTGTTCCACCTCCAGCTGTCGGTGCACCTGCCCTATGTCACGCTCGGCCTGATCATCTGGAATCTCATCAACGCCTCCATCCTGGAGGGCGCCCAGGTCTTCGTCGCCAATGAGGGATTGATCAAGCAACTGCCGACGCCACTGAGCGTGCACGTCTATCGGCTGGTGTGGCGGCAGATGATCCTGTTCGCGCACAACATCGTCATCTACGCCGTCATCGCGATCATCTACCCGAAGCCGTGGTCCTGGGCCGACCTCTCGGTGATCCCGGCGTTGGGGCTGATTGTTCTCAACTGTGTGTGGGTGTCGCTGTGTTTCGGCATCCTGGCGACGCGCTT
>Ga0210386_10002309_pt1 | contig 16513 bp, 16 predicted proteins | sample IncBWH32OmetaG_FD_160091 | JGI IMG/M metagenome (GOLD analysis project Ga0210386, IMG submission 160091) | Forest soil microbial communities from Barre Woods Harvard Forest LTER site, Petersham, Massachusetts, United States - Inc-BW-H-32-O ... | reverse complement strand
TGGCTGCTAAGCATGGCGCATGGGGTCGAATGGCTCAGGCAGGGGCGCTCTCGCGGGCGATGATGTAGAAGTAGCCGTCCTCATCGACCAGGCCGATGTCGCCAGTCGAAAACCAGCCGTCGACAACGGCGCCCGCAGCGACGTCCGGCAGGGTCCAGTAGCCCTTCATTACGTTGCGGCCGCGGACTTGAATCTCGCCGGGTGTCCCGGTCGGTACCTCGGTGGCGTGTTCATTGACCACCCGCATCTGCACGCCGTCGATGGGTGTGCCAATCGAACCGACCTTTCGTATCGCGTTGGGATGGTTGGAACACGCCACCCCCGACGTTTCCGGTAGCCCGTAGCTTTCGAGGACCACGCAGTGGAATTCATCTTCGAATTTACGTAGCACCTCGAGCTGCATCGCAGCGCCGACGGAGATGCACACCCGTAGCGAACCAAAGTCCAGATTGTGGCCGGGCACGGCCCCGAGTATCGCTGTATACATGGCAGGTGAACCCTCGAAGATTGTAACCCGCTCGGCCGCAACCATTTCCAACGCTCTGTTGGCATCAAAACTGGGAAGTAGCGCCAGCGTCGCGCCGGACGAGATCGCCGGGCCCAGACCGTATGCCATCCCGAACGCGTGGAACAACGGGAAGCAATTCAGCACTACGTCGTCGGGCCCAATGTCGAGCAGGCTGCGCGCAATGACGGCTTGGCTGCTTAGCAGGTTGCTGTGGGTGAGTTGGGCCCCCTTGGGCACGCCCGTCGTACGTGACGTGTGCAGGATGACCGCGTTGTCGTTGTTCGCGCGGGTCACCGGCCAGGCGCGCCCGAAAAAGTCATCGGTCAGCTGCTCCAGCGTGTACTTGCCTACACCGATTGGGAGAGCTCCGGCGGCCCGTGCCCCCGCGGTGGCGGCAGGCCAACAGGACAGGGCGAAAACCAACAGGCGTGCACCGGCATTGGTCAAGGCGAACGCGACGTCGCGGGCGCTTCGCAGCGGATCCATCGGCACCACAACGGCTCCGGCGTGCAGCACCCCGTAGAAAACCATCGCGAACTCGGGACGGTTGGCCAGCATGACCCCCACCCGGTCACCCGGGCGGAGACCTCGATGGCCGAGGTAGGCGGCGAACCGCGCGGCGTTGTCGGCCAGCTCCGAGAACGTCGTTGTGGCCCCGTCACAGCGCAGCGCGGGGCCATCGGGGTACATGTCTGCCGACTCGACGAGATACAGGCTCAAATTCGTCATGAACACATCCCGGGCGGACTGCCTCGCATCATTTGACGATGCGGCTGTCGTGGCCACCTGTCGATGGAAGCAGCGACAACGAGTGGCACCAGGTGGTGTTGCATCCAACAACGGGTCCGATGGCGCCGCTCTGGGCGTCGATAATCTCGTCAGGCGGCAACCAGACCTCGACGCCTGAGCACGCCGGTGGACCGGTCAAGCGTGACGGCGAACCGGGTCAAGCGTCGATTTTGGGGCCCACGTCACTGAAGTGCATATTTGCCAGGCCGAGGCCGGGTCCTCGGGCAACGATTTTGCCCTTGTCGGGCAGCAAGGGTTCGGTTAGGACGGCCTCGGCCGAACCACCAGTTCTCGCTAGATTCGTCCGCGGGGGCGCAATCAATCACACCTGGCCAGCTGCGTGAAGGTGCTCGACGAGTAGAGGGCCAACGAGCTCGGGCGCCTCGACCTCCGGAAAGTGTCCGACCGGCGGTGGGTTGTCCAGCACGGTGATGCTGGCGGACGGGGCCTTGTCCCGAATACGGGGAAGGACATGCGATCCACTAATTGGGTCGGCGGGGCCCCAGATGAAAGTCTGTGGACCCGAATAGCTTTCAACAGCGTGCGACCAGCGCGCAGCATGCTCGCGGCGTTCGGCCATATAGCCGAGCAGCGCGGGAGCCACCCGTGTTCCCCGCGACCTGCTGAAATCCGCCCACATCTCGCCGAGCGTATGGTCAGAGATCGGTCTGCCTGAGACGCTCAAAAGCACTGCACGATATAGGGGTTCGGTGATATACGCTTCGGCGTCGTCGCCAGTGAGTTCAGCGAGGTGCCGTTGAAAGTCAACGGGTCGATGCAGCTCGGGGAACATGCCCCCGTTGAGCCAGGCCATCGACTCAATGCGGCCGGGGTCGCGAGATAACAGTTCTTGGGCTACCGAAACACCGTAATCGTGGGCGACCAGTGCGGTGCGGTCGATAGCCAGATCGCCCCACACCGCCTGCACAAGACTGGCCTGCTCCATCAACGAGTAGTTATGTGGATGCGGTTTGTCGCTGCTGCCGTAGCCCAGGAAGTCCAGGGTCGTCACGCGATAACCGGCACCCGTAAGGTCTGGTACCACGCCTGCCCAGTCGAACGACGACGCCGGAAAGCCGTGGAAAAGGGTTACCGGCTTGCCGTCGATGGGGCCATCTTGGCGGACGAACAACTCGTGCGGCGAGCCGCTGACGGCGCGTCGGGAGCCACCCGAAGTCCAACAATCCAGCGTCGTATTCATCTAGGGGATCCGAGCGGTTGGGCTTACTGGACGAGGTCTGGGTCGCTGCCCAGGATCTGATCGAACAGCGGTTGCGCCTGGAACCATCCGGCCGCGGGAGTCCCAATGAGCTCGCGGGTGGCAAGGGCCACGTCGTGGGGTATGAGTTTCGGCGTTCCCGCCGCCATGGCGACCAGCTGTACCTGGCATGAGCGTTCCATCGTGATGAACCACCAAATAGCCTCGGCGACGGTGTGGCCGACGGTGAGAAGGCCGTGGTTTTGCAGAATGGCGGCCTTGTTGGGTCCGAGTGCCTTGGCCAGACGGACGCCCTCGTCCATGTCGTTGACGAGCCCGTGATAGTCGTCGTACACAGCGTGGTCTTCGTAGAACGCACACGCATCCTGGGTAATCGGATCGAGGTGGATTCCCAAGCTGGAGAACGCCCGTCCGTACATTGAATGAGAATGCGCCGCCGCTAGCGCGTCGGGACGGGCCTCGTGCACTCGGGAATGGATCACAAACGCTGCACGATTGACGGGACGAGAACCTTCGATCACATCGCCTTTGTGATCGACCAAGATCAGGTCGGACGCTTTGATTTTCGTGAATGCCATTCCGAATGGATTCACCCAGAAATACTCGGGGTGTTCCGGGTCGCGCACCGTGACGTGGCCCGCGACGCCTTCCGAGAAGCCGAACTTACCGAACAGCCGGAACCCGGCGGCGAGCTGTTCCTTACGGTACTTGCGCTCAGCGTCGACCGAGCTAAAGACCGGCGGTTGCGGGAGTCCGCTTCCGGCTGGGGAGGGACCAGTGACGGCGGCCAGGTTGGGATCGAGGATGCTTGTCATCAATTCCTCCTTGCGGTAACTGCGCCGCGACTTGAGTTATGCACCGTGCGTTTACGTGCGCAGTCTGGCACTCGCGCAGGCCCGGCGTCGATGTGCCGACGCACATAAATGCCGGCACCGAAGCGTGGGCCTGCACAATGCATTACCACCCGGGTCGCCGCTTACGATGAGAATGCACGCCTGCCTGCTGGCCAGGGCCTATATCAGCCGCCATGCTTTCGGCGACCAGTCTGCGATCAGCTGTGCGCCGTCACACCGAAGCGGCCAGGCTGTTGTGCCCCCCGACATTGTTGTGCGAGCTCGCCGAGAGGACGATTGTGTTCCTCAGGAGAAGCCCAAGAACCAGGCACCCAATTAGATACCCAGAGGTAGACCATGACCAGCCTGAGCACCAATCTCATCGCATCCAAAGAAAGCAACCCCAACCGCGTTGCGCTGCGGTGCGACGACCTGCAGTTCACTTTCGCTGAGTTCGACGCGGCAGCCGCCCGGGTGGCGACGCTGCTTGAGCAAGCCGGAGTCGAGCCGGGTGACCGGGTGGGGGTGATGCTGCCCAATACGCCCGCATTCGCCATCGTGTTTTACGGGATCATGTATCGCGGCGCGGTCGCAGTCCCGATGAACCCGCTGCTCAAGGCGCGAGAGGTGACCTTCTACCTGTCGAACAGTGGCGCCAAAGCGCTGTTCGGGACACCTGCCTTCGCCAACGAGGCCAGCGCCGGTGCCGACGAAGTGGGCGCGCAGTGCTGGATTGTCGATGACGCCGGTTTGCTGGACCTGATCGCCAGCCTGCCCGAGCAAGAGACTGCCGTGGAGCGCGGTGCCGACGACGTCGCGGTCATCCTGCATACCTCCGGAACCACCGGAAAGCCCAAGGGCGCGATGCTCACGCACGGCAATCTGGGCCGCAACGCCGAGGTCAGCGTCAACACCCTCGTCGAGACCGGGCCGGACGACGTCGTGATGGGCTGCCTGCCCCTGTTCCACGTCTTCGGCCTCACCTGTGGCCTCAACGGGGCGGTGCTGTCGGGTGCGACGTTGACGCTCATACCTCGATTCGACCCGCTCAAGGCGCTCGAGGTGATCGAACGGGACTCCGTGACGGTGTTTGAAGGTGTGCCGACGATGTATTCGGCGCTGTTGGGCGTGGCAGACCAGGTTGCACCGGAGGCGACCCGCACATTGCGGGTCTGCGTCTCCGGAGGTGCGGCCATGCCAGTGCAGGTTCTCACCGACTTCGAGAAGGCCTTTGGCTGCGCGGTCCTCGAAGGCTACGGGCTCTCCGAGAGCTCCCCGGCCGCCGCATTCAACCATCCGCACCGGCCGCGCAAAGTGGGCTCGATCGGTACCCCGATCGAAGGCGTGCAGATGCGGGTGGTCGACCTGGACGGCGCTGAGGTCCCCCAAGGCCAGACCGGCGAGATCCAGATCCGCGGCCACAACGTGATGAAGGGCTACTGGAACCTTCCCGACGCGACCAAGGCAACCATCACGCCGGATGGCTGGCTGGCCACCGGTGACGTCGGACGTGTCGACGAGGATGGCTACTTCTACATCGTCGACCGGACCAAGGACATGATCATCCGCGGCGGCTACAACGTCTATCCCCGCGAGATCGAGGAAGTGCTCTATGAGCACCCCGCCGTGGCCGAAGCCGCGGTCATCGGCATCCCGCACGACTCGCTGGGTGAGGAAGTCGGCGCGGCGGTCGCGTTGAAGGAAGGGGAGCGCGTCGAGCCCGCGGAGCTACGCGACTACGTCAAGGCCCGGGTGGCCGCTTACAAGTACCCGCGCCACGTCTGGCTGGTCGATGCGCTGCCCAAGGGACCCACTGGCAAGATCCAGAAACGCGACATCACCGTTCCGACGACGGAAAGCACACGATAACTATGGCGACTCCCAAGGATCCCACGGCCAAAGTCGATGAGCTCGCTGCGCCGCTCGACCTGCTTCTCACCAGCGCCACCAAGCCATTCGCCAGCCGGATGATGCCGAACGCCACCTGGGCCCGCTTCGCCGGCAACCTCGCTCAGCACCCCGGCACCGTGGCAGACCGGGTTGGCGCGCTGACCCGTGAGCTCGGCAATATCGCTGTGGGCAAGTCGCACCGCGCTCCGGCACGCGCCGACAAGCGCTTCAGTGACCCTGCGTGGCAGGAGAATCCGCTGCTGCACAGAATCATGCAGGCTTATCTGGCAGGCTCCGAGACGGCCGAGGAGTTGCTCGCGGACGCGCAGTTGGATTGGCGCGACAAGGAGAAGATGCAGTTCGTTATCGACAACATCGTGGAGGGCCTGGCGCCCAGCAACAACCCGCTGATCAGTCCGCTCGGCTGGAAGGCGCTGATCGACACCGGCGGTCTGAGCGCGGTGCGGGGCGCGAGAGCCTTTGCCCGAGACATGCTTTCGAAGCCCCGCGTGCCGGCGATGATCGAGCCGGACGCCTATGCGGTGGGCGAGAACCTGGCTATCACCAAAGGGGCCGTCGTACTGCAAACTTCGGTGTTCGAATTGATTCAATACGCCCCACAGACAGCCAAGGTGCGCGCAATTCCATTGCTCATGGTGCCGCCGGTGATCAACAAGTTCTACATCATGGATATCGCGCCCGGCCGCAGCATGATCGAGTACTTCGTCCAGCAGGGCCAGCAGGTCTTCGTCATTTCGTGGCGTAATCCGCAAGCCCGCCACCGGGATTGGGGCTTCGACGCCTATGGCGCGGCGATCGTTGAGGCGATGGACGCCGCGCAGAAAATCACCGGGGCCGACAGCACCCACCTATTGGGTACCTGCTCGGGCGGCATCCTCGCGGCGATGACCGCGGCCCACCTCAGTGAGATCGGCGAGGGCGATCGGGTCGCGGGCCTCAACCTGGCGGTCACCGTGCTCGACGAGACCCGGGCCGGGTTCGCGGCGGCGGCGATGAGCGACCGCGCAGCGCAGGCGGCGATTCGAATCTCGGCCAGGAAGGGTTTCCTGGACGGGCGCGACATGGCGGAGATGTTCGCCTGGCTGCGGCCCACCGACCTGGTGTGGCGGTACGTGGTGAACAACTATGTGCAGGGACGCAAGCCGGCGCCGTTCGACGTGCTGTTCTGGAACGCGGACACCACCCGGATGGCTGCCGCGCTGCACCGCGACCTGGTGCTGATGGGGCTGCGCAACGCGCTGGTCACGCCCGGCGGGGTCAGCATGCTGGGCAGCCCGGTCGACCTGTACAAGATCACCGCAGACGCCTATATCGTCGGCGGCGTGGCCGACCACATCTGCCCGTGGCAGGCCACCTATCGGAGCGCACGCCTGCTCGGCAGTAAGGACAATCGCTTCGTGCTGTCCACCAGCGGTCACATCGCGGCACTGGTGAACCCGCCCGGCAACCCCAAGGCATCGTTCCGCACCGGCCCAGTCGACGTCGAGGATCCCCAACAGTGGCTGGACTCTGCAGAGAAGCACGCGGACTCCTGGTGGCCGGACTACGTCAGCTGGCTCGCCGAGCGCAGCGGTGCGGAGATCGACGCTCCGAAAATGCTTGGTGGGGAGGAGCTTCCGCCGCTCGGTCCGGCACCGGGCAATTACGTGATGGAGAAGTGACGAAATGATCGGACAAGCCATTACCGCACCGCCCGAGCTCGCTGACCAAGTCGCCACTATCCGTCGTGTGTTCGCAAGCGGACGCACACGGGCGCTCGACTGGCGACTGCGCCAACTTCGAGGAATCGAGCGACTTCTCGACGACAACGAGGATCAGATCGCAGCGGCGCTCGCACAAGATCTCGGCCGTGAACGAGCAGAAGCTTGGCTGGGCGATATCGCGTCCTCGAGGGGCGAAGCGGAGTTCGCGCGTAAGCACCTGGGCAAGTGGATGAAGCGAAGAAAACAGCGGGTGCCATTGAGCCAGCTCCCCGGCTCGGCTTGGGTGCAATACGAACCGCTGGGCGTGGTCCTCATCATCGCGCCGTGGAACTATCCGGTCTACCTCTCGCTCGGCCCTCTGGTGGCCGCCGTCGCGGCCGGCAACTGTGCGGTGCTCAAGCCATCGGAACTGGCCCCCGCTACCTCGGTGCTTCTTGCCCGGCTGATCCCCCAGTACCTCGACACGGATGCGATCGCCGTAGTCGAGGGCGCTGCCGACACCACACAGCAACTGCTCTCGTTGGGCTTCGACCACGCCTTTTTCACCGGCGGTACCGCGATCGGCAGCAAGATCATGGCCGGGGCGGCCTCGACGCTTACCCCGGTCACCTTGGAGCTCGGCGGCAAGAGCCCCGTCATCGTCACCGCCGACGCCGATCTCGATGTGACGGCACGGCGGATCGCGTGGGGAAGGCTGCTGAATTCCGGGCAGACTTGTGTCGCGCCGGACTACGTACTGGCCGACAAGTCCATCAAGTCAGAACTCGTCCGGCTGATCGTCGATAACGTGGCTGCTTTCCGTGCCGGAAATGACATGGGCATGCGGATCGTCAACGAGCGCCAATTCGACCGGCTCGTTGGCTATCTCGAAGCCACAAAGGGCGAGGTCGCCGTCGGCGGCCATAGCGACCGGGATTCACTGACGATCGAGCCGACAGTCATCGTCGACCCTGATCCCGACGAGCCCGCGATGACCGACGAGATCTTCGGCCCGATCCTTCCGGTGATTGAAGTGGATTCGGTGGATCAGGCGATCAGCTTCGCCAACGGGCGGCCGAAGCCGCTCGCCCTGTATGTGTTCTCCGGCTCGAAAGCCACCGGTCGCAGGATCATCGATTCGGTTCCGGCCGGCGGCGCGGTGCTCAACCACGTGGCGATGCATCTGTTGGTGCCGCAGCTGCCATTCGGCGGCGTGGGGCACAGCGGCATGGGCTCCTACCACGGTGAGTGGGGATTTCAGGCGCTGAGTCACCGGAAGGCGGTCCTCGCCAAGACGACGAAGCCAGACCTGAAGCTCCTCTACCCGCCGTACACCGACAAGGGACTGAAGATCATGCGCAGGATTCTGGGATGACCCCGTATAAGTCACAAGCTGCCGAGAAGCGCCAATCGACCCGGGATCGGCGACGTCTTCGTGCGCTACCGGTGAGTGTTTTTGGCGAGGAGTGCTACGTCGCCACCGGCGGGCAGCGGATCCGGGTGAACGTGCGGTGGGGAACCGGTGTGCCGCTGGTGTTGTGCAACGGCATCGGGGCGAGCCTGGAAGTGCTGGACCCACTGGTGGAGCAGCTGGATCCGAATACCACGGTGGTCAGATTCGATGTGCCAGGAACCGGGGGATCGCCCACATCCCTTGCGCCCTACGGGTTCCCGTACCTTGCCTGGGTGCTGGGCCGGGTACTATCCGAGCTGGGAATCAGCGTGGTGGATGTGCTCGGGCTGTCCTGGGGCGGGGCGCTTGCGCAGCAGTTCGCCTTTCAGAACCCGCGCCGATGTCGGCGTCTCATTCTGGTGGCGACGGGCACCGGCGCGCTGATGGTGCCCGCTCATCCACGAGTACTGGCGAAAATGGCTACGCCGCGCAGGTTTTCGGACCCGGACTACGCCGCATCCATTGCCGGCGAACTGTACGGCGGCACTGTCCGCGCTCACGGGGAGGATGTTGCCCGACTGTTTCTTCAGCAGTTGCACGCCGGATCGAAGATGGGTTACCTGCACCAGCTTCTCGCGGGTGCGGTGTGGACCAGCCTGTTCGCGCTGCCTGCGGTGCGGCAGCAGACGTTGATCGTGGCGGGTAGCGATGATCCGATTATCCCGTTGGTCAACGCGCGCATCATGAACGCGTTGCTGCCGCATTCGCGACTGCACCAACACGACGGCGGCCACATCGATCTCGTGCACAACGCCGCCGAGCTCGCACCCGTCATCGAGACGTTCCTGCACGAACTTGAAGAGCAGCCATGAGCGACACCAACATCGATACCTCGGACGTCTACCTAACGAACACCCGGGAACAACCATGACAACGACGCCAAAACCGCTCAGCTCGTTTGAGACACGCGGCGCCAAGGATGCCGATCCAGCCACCGCCTCCCTCGTCGAGGACATCGGCGTTGCCCGGGAGACGGACTACTTCCTGATGAAGGATCAGCTGACCGAACAGGAAAAGGCGATTTTTGCCAAGGTCCGCGCGTTTGGCGAGGCCGAGATCCTGCCGATCGTCAATGAGTATTGGGAACGCGGCGAGTTCCCGTTCGAGCTGGTCCCGAAAATTGCCGCGCTGAACATTGTCGGCGACTACAACCTGGGCGACCACGGGTGCACATCGATGAGCGCGGTGGCCGCCGGCATGGTCACGTACGAGTTGTCCCGCATCGACGGGAGCATAGCCACGTTCTTCGCCGTACACCTCGGGTTGGCGATGCAGTCAATCAACATCCTGGGCTCCGAGGAACAGCGGCAGCGCTACCTACCGGCGATGGCGCGCCTGGAAAAGATCGGGGCGTTCGCCCTGACGGAGCCCGAGCACGGTTCCGACGCCGTCATGCTCGAGGCGACCGCCGAGCGGCAAGGCGATGACTGGGTGCTCAACGGCCGCAAGCGCTGGCCGGGCAACGCCGTGTGGTGCGACTACATCGTCGTATACGCCCGCGACACAGCGGACAACCAAGTCAAGGCGTTCGTCGTGGAGAAGGACAACCCCGGATACGCGGCGACCAAGATCGGCGGCAAGATGTCCCTGCGGATGGTACAGAACGCGGACATCATCCTCACCGACTGCCGCGTGTCCGAAGACGCTCGACTGCAGCACTGCAACAGCTTCAAGGATGTGGGCAAGGTGCTCGCCGGCACCCGCAATTCCGTCGCGTGGGGGTCGGCCGGACACGCAGTCGCGGCCTATGACATCGCCCTGAACTACGCGCTGCGGCGAAAGCAGTTCGGCAGGCCGATCGCCAGGAACCAGGTCATCCAGTCGATGCTGGTGGAGATGCTCGGCGATCTCACCGCGATGCAGCTGTACGCCATCCGAATGGCCCGGCTCATCGATGAGGGCAAGGTCGAAGAAACGATGGCCGCGCTCGCCAAGTACTACTGCACAGTCAAGGGCCGAAACGTGTGTCGACTGGCCCGTGACGTATTAGGCGGCAACGGTGTCGTGCTCGACTTCCACGTCATGCGCCACCTGTGCGACATGGAAGCCCTGGTCACCTACGAAGGAACTGCTGAAATCCAGTCCCTCATCGTCGGCCGGCACATCACCGGGCAGAGCGCGTTCGCCTGACCGGGCAACCTCAGGCCAGCGACGGCACACACCCGGTGCAGGCCAGCGGATCGACGGGCCGCCGCTGGATTAACTCGACGGGCGGCGTGGTCAGTGCATCTTCGCGTCAGCACTCTCGTTGACTTATCTGTAAGGGACCGAAAGCGTTCCAGTGCAGCTCGTCTGACGCCCAGACTGTTCAGTTCAGGCGTGGCCGGCGTGCCGGGCGGTTTCGGCGATCATGGCCACGTAGATGAATCGCAAGCTTACGGGGCCGACGATGTGGTGTTCGACGATGGCGTCGAGTGCGAAGGCGGCTGTCAGGTCGTTCGACCGTCGGCATGCTGCAGCGTATTCGGTGATCACCTCGGCGAGGGTTTCATCGTCGGACACGTGGAAGCTGCTGTCTACAAAGGTGCTTCATTTGTGCCAGAGGTTTGCCAGAGGATTCCTCGATAGCGATAGAGTATTCCTCGTGCCGAGATCCAACGCCGCCGACGCACGAGGCCGATTGATGCAGACCGCCCGCCGGCGGTTTGCGGCCGACGGCGCCATCGCGGCCACACTCGACGAGATCCGGCGTGACGCCGATGTCAGCGTCGGAGCGATGTATCACCATTTCCCAGACAAACCAGCGCTAGCCGCTGCCGTGTACGCCCAAGTCATGGGCGAATACCAGGCGGGATTCCTCGCCATGTTGCGCAGGCACGGCACCGCTGAGGGCGGGATCCGCGGCGGCGTCGCGCATCACCTGCGATGGGTGGTCGACAACCGCAGCGAGGCGGCGTTGCTGCTGGGTGATCGGCCGGACAGCGCGGAGCTAGGTGACCGTAACCGGGAGTTCTTCGCCGCCGTGCGGGACTGGTGGCGTCCACACCACAGCTATGGCGCCCTGCGGCCGATGCAGGGTGGCATCACGGCCGCCCTGTGGTTCGGTCCGGCACAGGAATTCAGCCGGTACTGGATTGCCGGCGACGAACCGAGAATGCCGCGCGGGGTGGCCAAGACCTTTGCCGATGCCGCGTGGAAGGCATTGCGGGCCAATGATATCCAGGAGGACGATTGATGAGTGCAGCAGAATCGCTTTACCGCGGTATGGTCGCCGACGGCGATGACCCCGAGGCGCCACGGCGAATCCGCGTCGAGCATCGCGGTGACCGGGCCGTCGTGACCCTCGACGAACCCGACCGGCTCAACGTGCTTTCCGCGCCGCTGGTGCGACAGCTACGACGAGCGCTCGATGCCCTCGTCGCCGATAGCGACATTCGCAGTGTGGTGCTCACCGGTGCCGACCCGGGCTTCAGCGCGGGTGGCGACTTGAAGATGATGCGTGCGGCGACCGAGCAGCTGAGCCAACCCGAGGGTGTGGCCGACGTCTGGCGCTGGATCCGCCGCGAGTTTGGGGGTATCGCCCGGCTGATCGCCGGGTCCGACACAATCTTCGTGGCCGCGCTCAACGGCCCGGCGGCCGGAGTCGGCCTGGCGTGGGCGCTGACCTGCGACCTCGCCATCGCCAGCGAGCGCGCGGTGATCGTGCCCGCGTTCGGCCGTCTGGGCCTGATTCCCGAGGTCGGCACCAGCTGGGCGTTGACCCGCCGGCTCGGCTACCAGGGTGCGCTTGCCTACTACTTGAGCGGGGAACACATCGATGCCCGAACCGCACAACGGTTGGGGCTTGTGCAGCAGGTCGTTGAGCACGACAGTCTGCTCGCTACTGCCGACGATTGGTGCTCACGCGTCGCTGCCATGCCGGCACATGCGGTGGCGATGACCAAGCCGCTGCTGCGGGCCGCGGCCGACGCCGGCTGGAATGACGCGCTCACCATCGAGGAATTCGCCGAACCCACCTGCTTCACCACCGCCGCGTTCGCCGACAGCGTGCACACCATGCTGGCCGGTCGTTGATTCGATACGACCGAGCCGGACGCACGTATTCGGCGACGCGCCAACCGGATCCACGAATCGCTTCGCTCGTCGACCGGGCGCTACAGGGTATGGGTACGATCGCGAACATCGGCGCCGGGACCGGCTCCTACGAACCGTCGAACACGGTCGTCGCCGTCGAACCCAGCACGGTGATGATCAGGCAACGCAGGGGCGGCGCCGCACCGGTGGTGCGTGCTGTTGCCGAACACTTGCCTTTTTGCGCAAACGCCGTTGATGCCGCGCTCGCAGTCCTGACCGTCCACCACTGGTCAGATGTCGACGCCGGCGTCGCCGAGATGATCCGCGTCGCCCGCCGGCGCATCGTTATCCTCACGTGGGACCACACCGTCTTTCGTCAGTTCTGGTTGCTGCGCGAATACCTGCCTGCTGCCGCGGAGATGGACATGCGTCTGGCCGTGCCGATCACCAAACTGCTGTCGCTGCTGGACAATGCATCGGTCCAGACGGTCCCGATTCCTTACGACTGCGCTGACGGATTCGGCGGTGCATACTGGCGTCGCCCACACGCCTATCTCGACGCCGAAGTCCGTGCCGGGATCTCGATGTTCGCATTGATGGCCGAACCTCAGCTGCGAGAAGGATTGTCGCGGCTAGGCTCCGATCTCGCCACGGGCGCGTGGACTGATCGCCACGCCGATCTTCTCGACAAGCCGCAGCTCGATCTCGGATATCGGCTTGTCGTATCGGATCTCGAACTTCCGCTCAAGCCTGAATCTCCGCGGTGACCGCGCCGGTAAGCCGGACCAGATCAGCGGGCGCAACCGCGACGTCCCATCCGCGTCGGCCCGCACTGCAGTACACCCGGTCCCAGGCCAGCGCGCTGGAGTCGACGACGGTGGGCAGCAGCGCGCGCTGCCCAAACGGCGAGACAGCACCGAGCACATAGCCGGTGGCCCGCTGCGCGGCGGCGGGTTCGGCCATGCCGGCTTTGGTCACCCCCAACGCGGCAGCGGCCGCCTTCAGTGACAATTTCGACGACGCCGGCAGTACCGCAACGGCCAACCCCTCCGGCACCGCGATGATCAGCGTCTTATAGATCTGCCCTGCCGCGATGCTGCCATCCGTGGTCAGCGCATGGACCGCCTCGACGCCGAACGAGCGTTCTCGCGAATCGTGATCGAACTTCACCAGCTCGTGCGGCACACCGGCAGCGATCAAAGCCGCAAGCGCCGGTGTCGCAGCGCCGGCCATGTAAGCGGCCCCTAGGGACCCGAGTACCCCGGCGGGTTGACGCCGTCCACCCAGAAGTCGACGCCGAGTTTCCCGCCGGGCACGCAGTCGTACACCGACAAGTCTTTGACACCGGAATCCACCAGCACGTCTTCGCACAGCAGCGTGTTGCCGGTGTACTCACGGGAGGGCTTGTTGAGGATGACGTAGGCCGCGTCGGAGTACACCTCTGGCTTGCGTGCGCGGCCCATCGCCTCGTCGCCGCCGAGCAGGTTCTGCACCGCGGCGGTGGCCACCAGCGTCCGCGGCCACAGCGTGTTGGACGCAATGCCCTCGTCGCGCAGCTCCTCGGCCATGCCCAGCGCGCACAGGGTCATGCCGAACTTGGCCATCATGTAAGCCGTCGGCTTCAACCACTCTTTTCCGAGCAGCACCGGCGGCGACAGCGTCAGGATGTGCGGGTTCTCACGGCCCTTCAGATGCGGGATGCACGCCTGAGACACCGCATACGTGCCGCGCACCTGGATGCCGTTCATCAGGTCGAACCGCTTCATCGGCACCTCGGTGATGGAGCCTAGGTTGATCGCCGACGCGTTGTTCACGCAGATGTCGATGCCGCCGAATTGCTCGACGGTCTTGGCTACTGCGGCCTCGACCGAATCGGGGTCGCGGACGTCGCCGACGATCGGCAGCGCCTGGCCGCCGGCCTCTTCGAGCTCTTTCGCGGCGGTGAAGACCGTACCCGGCAGCTTGGGGTGCGGTTCGGCGGTCTTGGCGATCAGGGCGACGTTGGCGCCGTCCTGAGCGGCTCGCTTGGCGATGGCCAAGCCGATTCCGCGGCTGGCGCCCGAGATGAACATGGTCTTGGCTTTCAAGGACATGAGCGTCACAGTAACGCTGCTCACAACCGGCCTGAATCGGCGGCCCGGATTGCGTCGCCGGCGTCGGTGGAAATGGATCGGAAATAGTGAGGCGATTGTTGCTGTTGAGAGGTGCGAAGCAGACACTGTCGGTCGCAGCCTTTAGATTGGGGAAGGGAGTCGGATGTCAACGGCGACGAGCCTTATTGGCGAAGAGCGGTTGGCCGGGTGCCAGACGGGTCCGGTGCTGATGGACCTGTTCACCGGCATCGCGACAGAAGGGACTGCGTTACTCAACATGGCCGACATCGATGGCGCGACCGAGTCGGAGATCGCGGACGCCTCACACGTCTCAGCCGTCTCGGAAGTCTCGGACACCGCTGCGCGTAGCCGCCGGGACGAGAGCGACGCGCAGCTGACCGCGCGCTTCGAGCGCGACGCGATTCCGCTGCTGGATCAGCTATACGGCGGCGCGCTGCGGATGACCCGGAATCCTGCCGATGCCGAGGATTTGCTTCAGGAAACCATGGTCAAGGCCTACGCCGGATTTCGGTCGTTCAAAGAGGGCACCAATCTCAAGGCGTGGCTCTACCGCATCCTGACCAACACCTACATCAACAGCTACCGCAAGAAGCAGCGCCAGCCGGCGCAGTATCCGACCGACGAGATCACCGACTGGCAGTTGGCGGCCACCGCCGAGCACTCTTCAACCGGCCTGCGCTCTGCCGAGGTCGAGGCGCTTGAGGCGCTGCCGGACACCGAAATAAAAGAGGCACTGCAGGCATTGCCCGAAGAATTTCGGATGGCGGTGTACTACGCGGACGTGGAGGGTTTCCCGTACAAGGAGATCGCCGAAATCATGGATACACCGATCGGCACGGTGATGTCGCGACTGCACCGCGGCAGGCGCCAACTCCGTGAGTTGCTGACCGATGTGGCCAAGGACCGGGGTTTCATCCGGGGCGATCAGGCGCCCGAGGAGGTGTCGTCATGACCGAGTTTTCGCCCGCCTCTAGCCCGGGCGACCCCGCGACGGGTGCCGACGCGCGCATGAAGGCCGAGTGTGCCGAAGTGATCGCCGAGGTATGGACATTGCTGGACGGCGAATGCACCCCGGAGAATCGGGACAAACTACGCAAGCACCTCGAAGAATGCCCGCCATGCCTGCAGTTCTATGGCCTGGAGGAGCGAATCAAGGTACTGATCGCGAGCAAGTGCCGCGGCGAGAAAGCCCCGGAGGCGCTGCGTGAGCGGCTACGGCTAGAGATCAGCCGGACCACGATCATCCGACGGTAGCCGCCCCGCCTGACTACGCGTTGGGGCGCCTACCGTGGTTGGCCTTGCTGTACTTGCGGTCACGCTTCTTGCGGCCTCGCTTGGCCATAACTGATCCTCCTGGCAGATGTATCTGCAGGTCAGTCTTTCATGCGTCGGGTGTTGCGTAGCCCGGGGGGCTACGCAATCGACCCCGTGCCCGCTGGCATGACCCCGGCAGGCTGCACCGGCAACGGCTGCCCGGGCATCGCCGTTGTCTGTCCGGGAATCCCCGCTGTCTGACCAGGCACCGGCGGCGTCTGCCCAGGTAGCGCCGGTGTCTGGCCTGGGAATCCGCCGGGCGTCTGGCCGGGAAGCCCACCGGGCGTCTGGCCTGCGAATCCGCCAGGCGTCTGTCCCGGAAGGCCGCCCGGGTAGCCAGGGTTCTGGCCTGGGAATCCGCCGGGGTTCTGGCCTGGGAGGCCGCCGGGATAGCCAGGGTTCTGGCCTGGGAATCCGCCGGGGGGTTGTCCGGGGAGGCCGCCGGGGTAGCCGCCTGGGAGACCACCGGGCATTCCGCCTGGCATTCCGCCAGGGAGGCCACCGGGCATTCCTCCGAGGCCGCCGGGCATTCCGCCGAGGCCGCCGGGGAGGCCGCCGGGCATTCCTCCGAGGCCGCCGGGCGTGAGGGCACTGCTGGCCGGCATCAACAGGTCCCCGCTGCCGGGGATGACGTTATTCATCAAACCGCTCAGTGAGCCGAAGAGCGAATTGGCGA
>Ga0210386_10002307_pt1 | contig 16520 bp, 14 predicted proteins | sample IncBWH32OmetaG_FD_160091 | JGI IMG/M metagenome (GOLD analysis project Ga0210386, IMG submission 160091) | Forest soil microbial communities from Barre Woods Harvard Forest LTER site, Petersham, Massachusetts, United States - Inc-BW-H-32-O ... | reverse complement strand
TGGAAACGAGCGGGAACGCTCCCGTCTCACTTCTCAACTTGAAAGTCTCAACAACGCACTCTCGGCGCTGAACCCGAAGGGCGCATCGCATCGAGGCCGAATCTCCGCCGCCGGTCGTGCCCGAATTGCTGTCGCTCAACGTGCACGATGGGCCAAAGCCAGAGGAGCGAAGGTTGTGCCCATCAGTAGCCGACCGAAACGCAAGATGTCTGCCGCGGCGATTGCTCGTATCCGTGCCGCTCAGAAAGCTCGCTGGGCGAAATGGAGAAAGCAACAGAAGAGTGCGTGAGCAGACCGCATCCGGGGCAACGAGCGACAGGCCATCCCGACAACTCTTGAGTGCCGCCGTCAGTTACAGCTAAGACCCAACTGGGAAATTGAAGCAGACTGGCGGAACCGTCCACCCGGGCGCGGTTTTCTTTGCGATCAATGTGGGAATACATCTGGCTGGTGGCGTCGTCCAGAGTCACGATCAGGTCATACCAGAGTTCATCCTGAAACCACTGATGGCGGCTGGCGTCGATATGCAGCAGCATCCCTGGCAACGGACGCCGCTCGCCGGCGTCCCCGCGCCACCAGCCCGCTCCCTGCGCGGGCTGCTGACGCTTGACAAATATATCCGGTCAGTGTAAACGCCATACTTTAAGTTCAGTCTCCAAAACAAATTGCGTTCGGGAAGGGAAAGATATGGCTGGAAATAACGCCTTGGCCCGCCCCGCTTTGGTGTTTCGTTCGCGGTTCTCGAAGTGCTCTGCCAGACAGTTGACTCTGACCCTGACTTTGCTGGGATGCGTGTTCGGCAGCAGTCTCGCTCACGCCCAGGCAACAACATCGGTTCGGGGCACCGTAACGGATCCCAACGGAAATGGCGTCCCTGGCGCCGCGGTTGTACTTGCGAATCGCGAATCGAAGACCGAGCGGACCGCAGCAACTGGCGATCAGGGCCAGTACCAGTTTCTTCTTGTCCCTCCCGGAAGCTACACACTGACCGTAAAGGCAGCGGGCTTTCGCAGTTATGAACAGAAGGATCTTGCCCTGCTCGTGAATACCCCAGCCACCGCCAACGTTGAGCTCAAAGTCGGCTCCGCGATCGAAGTCGTCACCGTCACGTCTGAGTTGCCGGCTATCGACATGGTGGATGCTTCCCTCGGCAATTCCTTTAATGAAACACAAGTGCGGCAAATACCTCTGGAGGGCCGGAATGTTCCCGACCTGCTGAGTTTGCAAGCCGGGGTTGTTTACACAGGCAATCGCATCGGTGACAAGGACCAGGATACGCGCAATGGCGCCGTGAATGGCGCGCGGAGCGATCAGAGCAATGTCACACTCGACGACGTCGATGTGAACGATCAATCGAATGGATATGCATTCACTTCGGTGCTCCCCGTGACTCAGGATTCGGTTCAGGAATTCCGAGTCACCACCACGAATTATGGTGCGGACCAGGGGCAGGGTTCTGGAGCGCAAGTCGCGCTGGTGACCAAGAGCGGCACGAACGCTTTTCACGGCTCGTTATATGAAGACCTGCGGAACACGGTAACGAGCGCTAACGACTATCTCGTCAAGCAGTCCGAGCTGAATATAGGGCTGCCGAATAAGCCTCTGCAGCTGAACCGCAATATTTTTGGTGCTTCTGTCGGCGGGCCTATTCAAAAAGATCGGTTGTATTTTTTCGCCAACTACGAGGGAACCCGCGAGCGCGAGGAGCAACGCGCCGAACGCGTGATTCCTACGCCGTCTCTCTGTCAGGGCATCTTTCGGTACGCTGACGTGAATGGCGGAATCACCACGTTTGATCGCACAGCTCTGCAAAATCTCGACCCTAAGGGCATCGGGATTGATCCGGCGATGCTCGACCTGACCAATCACACTGGTTATCTTGACCGGACTTTCTGCACCGGTCAGACGCCGACCAACGATCCTTCCGCCGGAGACGGGTTGAATTATGCCGGTTACGTTTTCCGTGCCCCCACCAAGCTCGACAACGATGTGTTCATAGCACGCATCGATTACCACCTCACGGCGGACGGCAAACATACTCTGTTTTGGCGCGGCAACTTGGACGACTTGCGCAATCCCGGAGCTCCATTCTTACCGGGCACTTACCAGACACTGCCTGGCGAACTCTCCCCGAGTGCTCCCATGCAAGAAATTCTCGACCATAGCAAAGGGTTTGCCCTGGGATATATCGCCGTTCTCAGTTCGACCATGGCCAACTCCTTTCATTGGGGATTCACTCGCCAAAGCTTTGGCGTTGTAGGCAACACCAACCAGCAGTGGAACACGTTCCTGGGATTGGATCAGGGAATTAACTTCAGTCACAATTTCCAGTTGCCGTTGCACAATTTTGTCGATGACTTTTCCTGGACCAAAGGGACCCACGCGTTCCAGTTTGGAACTTCGATTAAAATCGCCCGAAATCCGCGCACCAGCTACTTGCATTCCAATACTCTAGCCCTGGGAACAACCAACTGGACGTCTCCGATCGGTTTTGCAGGCACTACGAGCACATTGGATCCCATGAATCAGGCCGCGCACCCAAACCTCAACATTCCGGGGTCTCCACTGGGCACCGCGCCCGAGCCTGTGACCGCAACCCAGTACGATCGTCCTCTGTTGTCGTTGTATGGAATGATTTCGGACGTGGTCGCCAACTACAACCTGGATCACAGCGGCAACGTAGTGCCGGGAGTTCCGTGTCCCGGGGGAGTTTGTGGCGCACCGGTCAAGCGAAACTATGGCCTCGATTCTTACGAGTTTTACGGCCAGGACGCCTGGCGCATCAAACCAAATCTCACGCTGACTTACGGACTGCGCTGGTCGTTCTTTCCTGCGCCTTGGGAGACCAACGGGCTACAAGCGTCCACCACATTCGGCCTGGGAACCCAGTTCGCCCAAAACGTGAAGAACATGTACCAGGGAATTGGCTACGGCGCAATGGGGTCGATTAATTTCACCCCGAGTGGCCCAGCCAACCACGGCCCGGGATTCTATCCTCTGGAAAAGACGGACTGGTCGCCGCGAATCTCAATCGCCTATTCGCCGCGATTCAGTGACGGACCTTTCAAGAGAATCTTTGGCGACAACGACAAGACTGTCATCCGCGCCGGCTTCAGCCGAGTGTACGACCGCGCGGGATTCGCGCTCATCAACAGCTTCGATCAGATCGGCGCCTCCGGTTTTTCCACCACGATTCAAAACACCTGCTGCACGTTTGGTGTGACCAGCGCTGAGAACCTGCCTCGAATCATCGGCATCAACGCGATTCCGCCAACCAATATCGATGGCGTTCCATTCCTGTTGCCGCCGCCCCCTCCGGGTTTTCCCCAGAAAACTGTCGTTAACTCTCAGGCTAACCTGTGGGGAACCGACAACACGCTCAAGACACCACATTCTTATACTGTGGACGTTTCCATCGGACGCGAACTGCCCCGCCGATTCTCGGTGCAGGTCTCGTACGTAGGCCGTTTTGGCCACCATCTGCTCACCCAGCGCGACCTCACTCAGCCATTGAATATCAGAGACCCGAAGTCGGGAATTGACTACTACACGGCAGCATCGGCTTTGTCCAATCTGGCAAGGAAGTTCGCGCTGTCCAGCAATGGTGGGGCGCCGACAAATTATTACCAGGCTGTCATCACACCGGCGCAGATTGGAACGGTTACCGCCGCGACGCTAGGTCCCACCTCTCAGTACTGGATCGACATGCTGCCTCCGCTCCGGGCGGGCGCCACTCAGTATTCGGACACCTTTGGAACCGGTTTCGTGCCCACCGCAACCAATCCTCAGGACGGTCTGCTTCAGGAAGTCTTTAATATGTATTACAACCCGGGTCTGTCGGTCATTGGCGACGAGATCGTTGGCCTGGCGGATATCGACCTGTATGGCGGGATAGGAGACAACAGCGGCACCGGATCCTATTACTTCAACGGCCCTCCAGGCTTGTCGCGTAACGGTTCTGGCCAGTTCCTGAACAACCAGGCCATTTCCATGTACGGATGGAGCTCGGTTGGAAATTCAAGCTACCATGCGCTTCAGATCAACCTGAGGAAACAGGTCAGCCACGGATTTCAGTTTGACTTCAACTATACCTATTCGAAATCCATCGACATCACCTCCGCGGCGTCGCGCGTCGGATTCTCTGTGTATGGCTATCAGAACATCGGGCTGGTAGGAAGCCGCCTGGCCAACGCCTTTTCCCCGAATCTAGCCCGCGCAGTCTCCGACTTTGACCTTACCCATCAGTTCAACCTCAACTGGATTGCGGAACTACCCGTTGGCAAAGGTCGCGCACTGGCCGGCAACGCCAGTGGCGTGTTGGACGCTTTCATCGGCGGCTGGCAGACTTCCGGAGTGGCTCGCTGGACCAGCGGATTCCCCTTCAGCGTCGACGGCGGCCAACGCTGGCCGACGGACTGGTTCCTCACTGCGGTCACTCAGATGACTTCGAAACCCAGAACAGGCACTTTCAAGAAAAACGGAAGCGTCAACATTTTTGCTGATCCCGCCGCAGCGCAGCAGGACTTCACCCTGCCTCTTCCCGGCCAGGTCGGCTCGCGCAATGTTTTGCGTGGGAACGGCTTCGCCGAGTGGGACATGAGCTTATACAAGAGCTGGAAGATGCCCTACCGGGAAACTCACAGCGTGCAATTCCGGTGGGATGTATTTAACGTGCCCAATCTCACGCGCTTCAATGCTCAGTCGGTGGGATCGTCGGCTCTGCTGACTTCGCTTACGCAGTCGCCGAATAATTTCGGCGCCTACACGAGTCTGCTGACTCAGCCGCGCGTCATGCAATTCGCGTTGCGGTACGAGTTTTAATCGAGCAGGGCAGTTCCCTTATCATCGGTCAGGCGGAAACTAAGGGGACGAGACGGATATGAGGCCACAATCAGGGGCTAGGGTTACTGCTGGTGGGCCTTCGGAAGTTCGCCAATGTAACGCGCTACTGTACTGATGGCGATTTGGTGGGCAAACGCCAATACATCCCCCGAAATACCTTGCCGTACAACGCATAGAAACGGAAGTCGGGCGCTTCCTTCGCTTTTGCGTGCAACGCCGTCTGCAAGTTCAAAGCGCGTGGCCTTAAGTCGCCTGTTGGCTACGTCTGAGGCCTTGCTTCGGGGAGGCCGACACGGCGCACGAGGCCTTGAAAGCGTTGATCCGCTCGAATTGCATTGAAAACTGGATCCGCATTGAGATTGATCATCAGATCGTCACGCTCTTGAAAAGCCTTCTCCAACCATTCAAAAACGCAGTCTTTGTCCCCCACTCTTGCGCACGCTTCCGCGACCATACCCGCCGAAACGTATCGTCGTTTCGCAGCTTCTCGATAATCTCGCAGCCGTTGTCGCCAAAAGCCTTTTACCCCGGACCTGCGAAACGCTTCCGATTCTCCCAAACCCAGGTTTGCTCACCCGGACCGCTTTGACCTTCACGACCGTGCATGCCAGAGCGGCACTTGCGATTCCGAGAACTGGCCCGCTGCGAGACGCTTTGATCATGGGACCGGAACTCGATAAAGATTTCGGTGCATCGTGGTTTTCACGTAGGCGAATATCGAAGGGTCCGGTCCGGGCGAGAGGAACCAGCCGTCCAGGAGTTGAGTGCCTGGAACTGACTTTGCATCTTCTGGTCCTCGAATTCCCCAAGACCGCAGGTTTGGGAGTGTCTCTCCTGCGGCTACGGGAATTGCGAGCGTTGTGCCGCGGGTTGTGTGCGAATTCGGCGGCAGCCCCATATAGAAGAACTTACCGTCAGGAGCCCAATCCACAGAGCACCAAGTGCAGATCCGTCGCCAAGAACCTCCTCTAACTGGAATCGCCATGATGACGTCGGAATCAGGCAACGGTAGATCCGCGATTATCCAGCCCCGGTCCGGCGAAATGGCGATAAGCGCGGAGATCGGATCTGGGAACAACTTGGAGCGCTCTGAACCATCCTTTCTGATCTGGCCAACATAGTTCGCTCTTCCGTCCGTAAACTGGAAGATGATTTGTGCGTCAGGACCAAAATGGGGCGCACGCTCCCCGGTCGAGGTGATCATTCTAGGAGGCGAACTCCCATCTAACTCGGCTAGCCAGAGCTGGGAAGGTTTCCCGCTCGGCTGCGTTGAGAAGACAACCTGCTTGCCGTCATCCGAGACGTCATATTCCGCCATTGACAACCCCGGCAGAAGCGCCTCACTTTTCCCCGTCTCGAGATCTTTCCGCCACAACTCGCTCGAAGACGAAGACAAATCATGTCGCATCAAGCAATAGAGCAGCTTGCCATCCGGTGAAAATCTCGCCGATCCGGGGCTCGCATAACCTTCGGAAGACAACGCGCGATCACCCTGTTTGTCGTGAATCCATAACGCACTCTCGCGCAGGCCAATCGAAGTGATAATGGACCGCCCATCGGGAGCTATGGCAAGGCCGTCCTCCTCGGTAGGACCGAATGTGATTTGCTCAGGCTGGCCTTCAGGAAAGCGTTCGCGCCATAAATGATGACTGCCTTCGACTTCAGCGCCGAAGTACATCCACTTACCATCCGGCGACCACGCGGCCGAGGTGCATTGCCCTTGCGGACCCACTTGGTGGCTCTCCGTGGTGCCCTGGAGTGAGATCAACCGGCATGGTTGCCAGACCGGATCCATTTCGACGACTATCGCCCGCTGACGATCGGGCGAAGCATAGGTGAAGTGCGCCATCACGCGCTGATGCTGGGGGAAATAAAGTTTGCGGTATTCCAAGCGATTTACCAATGCAGTAACAACTCCCATGTGAACGCCCGTTTCTATTTCTGAGAATAGGATCCGGCGTTGATCTAACCAGCTGAGCCCCGCGGCATTCGACAAAAGCAAAGTCGGTTCGCCTCCCAGCGGAGACACCGTATATGTTTTCCACTCGTCAGTAAGCTCTGCGCTATAGGTTGTGAATGCGATGCGTAAACCGTCTGGGGAAAATGCCAGCCCGTATTTGAGCCTGGGATCATTCGTAAGCTGAACTGGGTCGCCGTTGGGGAGCATCTTCAAGTAGATCTGATCAGGAGTGAGAAACCAATTGTCGCTTTTGTAGAACGCAACCATCCGGCCATCGGGCGACAAAGCAGGCGCAACTGCTGAATCTGTGAAGTTGGTGATTTGCGTGTAGGTGACTTCCCGGCGTTCGGTTGGCTCTTTCCTCGGATGGGATTTCTGTCGCAGCTGCCAGATCGTCGTTGGGACGAGTAGAAAAGCCACTAACACAAGCGCGATCCACTTAACCTTGATCTTGCCCGCGAATTGCTTGTCGCCTGCCGCAGTCACCGGACTGTTGGCGGCAGCTGCGGGCACAACGGAGTCCTTCTTGGCAAGGGTGTCATGCCCGTTATCGGATACCATCTGCTGCGAGATCGACTCAGGTTGGTCTTCGGAGGACAGGGATACTGCAGCGATAAACCTATATCCACGGCCTGACACCGTCTCGATAAATCGAGGATGTTCAGGGTCATCCCGCAGAGCTAGTCTTATCTTCCGTACCGCATTGTTAATACTCCGATCTGTTTCGACGAATACATTGGGACCCCATAGAGAGTCGGCAATCTCTTTTCTGAGCACCAGATCGCCGCGTTTCCTCAGGAGCAGCACTAGGAGATCGAAAGGTTGTTTTTCAAGACGGACCCGCCGGCCTGCTCGTCTGACCTCGAACTTGCCTAGGTCAATCTCCACGTCCTCGAACTGAATAATTGGGGCGGCCAATGTGGGCTCCCGGCGTCCAAGGCGCTATATCTTAGCAGCCCTTTTCGTCATGGATCGCCCAATATTTTTAGTCGCTTTGTCCGCGATATATTCGTGACATAAAAATGACCCTTTGTCGATTGTGGCACTACTGAGAAATCAGGAGTATGTCGACGCGCTATCCACACCCGGACTTTCTGAGGACATGTTCTGAGCGAGGGTGCATCCCCGGAAATGCAGAAACACACGGTTCCGACATCGTTGCGAGGAGGTAAGTCACATGAAATGGAGGCTTGGTTACTTGATCTCTGCTGTTCTGGCACTCGGCGCCGCGCTGAAGGCCCAGATTCAGCCGATTCCCAATCTACCCGTCCAACCAATTCCTATTCGCGGTGGCGACCTGGTCGCAGGATACGGAATTGCCAACGCGTTCGTTCCCGGTCCGCTGGGTCAAAGTCCGCCGTTTGATCCGATCGGCGCCGACCCGCAGGTCATCACCAACTTCAAGGGTCTGACCGCGATGGGCTACACCAGCGGGTTGGCCACTGACAACAAGAACAATCAGTACGTTGTCATCACCGATATCCGCGTCTACCAGGGCAAGTACATCGGAGGTAAAGCGGCTGACCCAGTGAATACTGCAGGAGCCACGGTTTCGGCGGAGTCCGATGGCATCTTCGTCGAGATATGACTGGACCTTTGGGACCTCGGTCTGAGGACCCAATTGCATGATTTCAGCCCGTGGACGTTGCCGAACGGTCTCTTTTGGACCGTGAAGGTTGACCCGAGTGCCGTAAAAATCGATGCCGACACCGTGACCATTCACCTGGTCGATGTGCCGGTGGTGGATGCATTCAGCTTTCCTCCACCTCAGCAAGCCGTACCCGGCATTTCCCCGTTCCAGCTGATACCAGCCAAGTTGTCGTTCGACATCACCTACAAGAGAACCGGCAATCCACGCCGGGTTCGAGCAACATCGCACGATCCGATCAGTCCCTTTAACTGGGCGGGAACGATGTGGGATTCCTCCAACTCCGGAACGTTTTCGTTGTCTTATGATGACGGATCGTTTTCGGCGTCCGGCAGCTTTGACTCTACCGGCAATTTCGCCGAGATGGGGTTCGAAAGAAACGGGGTATTTCTCAGGGATGACAAAGGAGACGACAGCGAGAACGCAGAAGCTAAACCAGAATCGCTGCCGCATGCAAACTCCCCAACTCGTGAAATTACGGCAAGGGTTGCAGGCAGCATGCCGGACCAGACTACGAGGACCGTGCTTCTGAAGGGCCGAGCCCCAGTGAAGGTTAACTTTTAGTCCCCGGTCTCGGGTGAGTTGGGTACTCTATACAAGATCTTAGCCGTTCACAAATTACACTATCTGGGAGGAAGGGATCGGTGGCCACTTCATTTTGGTCCCTTTCCTCCCACGCGTTTGCTGTCCGAATCGATAAAAAAAAGCACGAAATAAACAGTAAGCCTTCTAGTCCCCAGTTGTCGCCAACCAGAGCGCATGTGATGCTTCTCACAACGTCGTTTCTAACCCGCAATAGAGGCTTCTCCCGCGTAATCTGGCCTACCAGAAGTTGACTCCGCTATTCTGCGCTCTCGACGGCCCCTGCCCCTGGTTTCACTACGGCCTTGCTGCCTGCTGTGCCACGAACATCCCGGTCCCTGGCGTGAGAATACCCATCGGATCGAACTTCTTCTTTCCAGCTATGAGCCGCGTCCAATTCGGCCCGTAGTGGGCCTCCCAATCGGCGCGAGAGAAAAAGGGGGCGTATGGCGGATAGACCTTGCCGCCAACCGCATACGTCTTCTCGACAAGTCCACGAATGGTGTTGACCGCTTCAGAGTAAGCGCGGTCCCCATCGGCAATCGGGACGCCCCGGATCAGAAAGATGGCGAGTGCGAGTTCTTCTTGGCGGGGGAGCATGAACATAGGGCGAGCGAACTTGCGGATGGGTAGCTGATACAACGAGAAGCGTGTCACTCTCGCAGTTTCAGGCGGCGTTGCGAGGATTCGAGCAACAAACTGTTCACCGACAGAGCCAGGCACGAACATCGTAATAAAAAGGAGGCGACTCGGCGTTTTCTTCCTGGCAGCGGACCCGGCGGTGTTTCGAGCCGTCTCGCGGTGCAGGTAGTCGAGGTACGACACTGGCGCTTGATCTTCGCTTGACTTGAACTGGAGATCGGGCGCAAGTGCCCGGAAGTCTACAACCTCAGGTGATGCGCAGAACTTCCCGATGGTGATCTTGAACTTCCAGCCCTGAGTTTGATCCGGCAGCACAAGGGCACCGACGTGCTCAACATTGTTTTCCGTGGAGAGGCGTGTCGTATCACGCAGGAACTTGCCGAGATCATCGTAGATAAGATCGCGTCGTACAACCCACTTCGGCGCGGGCACGAGCCTGATTCGAGCATTCACAATCAGCCCACACTGGCCCATTCCCGCGATGGCCAATTCAAAGAGTTCACGGTTTCGCTGAGGCGAGCACGTCAAGAGGTCCCCCGCCCCGGTCACAACATCCAGTTCGTCCACGGTATCGACAACTGCGCCGCAGCGGTGCGAACTGTTACTTATCCCACCTACGTTTAGGATGCCACCCACCGACAGCGTCATGGTGTCGCCCATCGCCGGGGGAGTGAGTCCCTGCGCCAGCGTTGCGCGGGTTACGTCCTCCCATGACGCCCCCGCCTGGGCATTCACAATCCCCGCGCCGAGCTTCACGGTGTTCAGCGTACTTGAATCGACTACGATGCCGCCTTCAACGAGGGTCTGGCCGTATTGTGAGTGGCCTTGTCCCCGCATCACGACCTGCATACGATGCGTGTTGGCGAAACGAATGATCTTCACTAGGTCTTCCCTTGAGCGAGGTTTCAGGACCGCCGCTGGCAGACGGTGAAAGATCGCACCCAAATCCATCGCCATCTGCTCGCGGTTCCCTTCGTCAAGAAGCAGCGAGCCATCCAGCTTGGATATGTCCTTCCATCGCTGATCCTCATCGGCAAACAGCCACGATGGTTCGCCTACAACGAGACTCAAGAGTCCTGCTGCCGAGATGTGCTTTACGAAGCGGCGGCGCGTGAATTCCTGGCTCATGGATCCTCCGGTTCAGCAGACGAGCGTGGTGCCGCCCTTCATTTTGCTGAGTCGCACGAGAAGCTCGCGTTGCATTGATGCACTATACGAGGTGCTATCCGTCCTGTCATCGGTGAACAAATCTGCTCCTAAAAGCTGATGCTAATTTCAACTCCTGATTAACGAACCTCTCGCGAGAACTGGGCAAGTCCGCAAATCAGATCGTTGTGGACTCGGCTTGGTTGTGGTGGCGGGCCCATAGGAAGTAAACAGGGATTCCGGTCGCGATCAAGAGTAGTCCGGCGACCGACGGAAGCGGTCGCGTCTTCAGCATATTCACCAAAAACCAGCAAGCGATCGCCACGAACAGTGCCGGAGTTACTGGGTATCCCCACATCCGGTATGGACGTGCGAGGCCCGGCTGCTTATAGCGCAGTACGATCACGCCTGCGACCATCAGACCATACCAGAGCCACATCGCGAACATCGCGTAATCGAGTAGAGTTTCATAGGAGCCGCTCACGACGAGCACGGCTGCCCAGACGCCTTGAGCCAGGATCGAAAAGCCAGGTGTTTGATACCGTGGATGCACCTCGGCGAACTTCCGAAAGAAGAGGCCATCGCGCGCTTGAGCGAAATAAATCCGTGGACTGGTAAGAAAGCAGCCATTCAGGGTCCCGATGATCGACGCGAGGATAATCAGCGAAACCAGGCTGCCTCCGCCGGAGCCGAGCACGCGGTTGGCCACGGTGGCGCCGACGTGATCGCTCGCAGCGATTTCGGCGATCGGGAGCACGCGCAAATAAGCCGCATTCGCCAGCAGGTAAATGGCGATGCACGCGACTGACCCAAGGCCGAGCGCACACCACACATTCCGCTGCGGGTTGCGGATCTCGCCGGCAACGAAGCTCAGCTGCACCCAGCCGTCATAGGCCAGCAGAGACGCGATCAGCGCGACGCCGAAGCTGCTGACTGAGAATCCAACGGCAACTTTTTCCGCAGGCGACGCTACCTTACCACTCCACAGGAGAGCGCTGCAGATGATGACGAGTAGGCCGGCGACCTTAGCCAGCGTGAACGTTTTCTGAACGATTGCCCCGGCGGTGACGCCGCGATAATTGATTCCACTGAACAGCGCAATCGCGCTGATGCCGAGCAACTTCGACACCAGCGCGGATAGCGGAAAGAAATAGGAGATGTACAACGCCATCGTTACCGCCAGCCAAGCCACCTGCGCGGTCCGCGCAACCAAGAACATGGACCAGCCGCAGAGAAATCCGACTAGAGGACCGTAAGCTTCGCGGAGGAAAACATATTGCCCACCGGTGGATGGTAGGGCGGTGCCAAGCTCGGCGCAAGCGAGCGCGCCGAAGAACGAGATTACGCCGGCAAATACCCAGACCGCCAGGATCGCGGTCGCAGATTTCAGCTCCCGGGCGATCAGGTTGGGCACCAGAAAGATCCCGCCACCAATTACCATGCCAATAACGATCGCCAGCGCGTCGATCAAACCGAGCTTGCGCGGAAGGCCCGCATCAGCAGCGATTTCCATTTTTTGCTTCCGGTAGCCGACACTATACACCGAGGCCTCCAAAGCGGCGTGCAGCCTCAGCTTGAGGTTTGCGTGTTGTTCCCGGAACGTCTACGGGTTGTGCATGAATCAACCGGCAACCCTGAAATAATCCGGTAACGTAAGGGTTGCCGACTATACGTAAAGTGGACAACGGAATCGACAACGTCAGCGGGGGGGATCATCTTCCGCGCATCACGCCTTGACGGCTTCGACTATCGATAACGGACTCTCAGTCGCGATGACGCGCGACAGTCGGAAACCCGCACCGCGCAGCAGCCTTACAAACTCGGCCTTCGTTCGCTCACGGCCGCGCGGCGTGAGCACCAGCATTTCCAGATCGAGCAGCTTACCGTAATGCGGCGTGTTCCCAGGCGGCACAACCGGATCCACGATCAGCACCTTGCCTCGCGGCCCAAGCGCGCGGTGGCATGCTTGAAGAATCCGCGTCGCCGAGTCGTCGTCCCAGTCGTGAACGATGTGCTTCATGATGATCGCGTCGGCACCCGATGGCAGTTCTTTGAAGAAGTCGCCGCTTTCGATTCGCACTCTGCCGGTGATGCCAGCGCGAGAGAATGTCGCTGCGGCGCCGGCCGCAACATGCGGAAGATCGAAAAGTACAGCACGCATCGTCTTGTGGCGGCGCAGAACGGTGGCCAGCAGCAGACCGTGTCCGCCCGCGACGTCCATCAGGGTCTCGACTCCTTTGAAGTCGTACGCGTCGGATGTTGCTCGGGCCTCCGTGGCGCTGATTGATGTCATCGCGTCGTCGAAGACTGCGGCGACTTCGGGATTCCGCGAGAGGTGTTCGAATATAGGAACGTTGAAGACATGATCGAACGCCGGCATGCCCGTCTTCACGCTATAGCCTAGCTGTCCCCAGGGCCGCCACGTGCTGTCATGAGCGACAAAACGCGCGTACCCTGCAAGGCTTTCAGGATGGTCGCTTCGAAGCAGCTTTCCCATGCCCGTAAGCTTGAACCGGCGGTCAGCGCTTTCAACGAACAGGCCCACGCTCGCGAGTGCTCTAAGCAAGCGATAGATCCCGTCTTCTGAGACACCAGCTTCACGGGCAATATCGCTGCACCGCCGCGCTCCCTTCGCGAGCTGTTCGGGGACGCCGATTTCAACGATAGTGCCGAGTGCCTGACTGATCCACTTGCCGATCACCATCTGGAAAAGGACCTCGTATGGGCGCGATGGGGAAGCCCGATTGGCTCGGCTTTTGGCCATAGATCTCCTTAGGCATTATGCCGACCGGATTCTAACGGTGTGGCTCGTGAAAGGTAAAGCGGTGGAAGATTCGCAAGACGCTCGCCAGGAAGTGCTGCTTCCTGCTTATAGTGTGACGGGCTACCCGTAAACTGGTCTCTATACACCTTGGAATCTTGGAATCCGTCCCCGACTGACTTGATCCCTTTTTTTGGGGCACCCACTCTGGGGCACCCATAAGAAAATGACTGAGAACGAACAGCAAGAATTACGTGAGTTTATGCGGTTGAACCACCACTCACATGGATTGAAAAATCAACACCTTGGCTGATTTCCTTTGTTTCGGGACCAGGGGGTCGGAGATTCAAATCCTCTCTCCCCGACCATTTCAAATCGGTCCAGCCCCGAGGAGCGATTCTTCCCTTTTAAATGGCTAAAGGGTCGCGTCGCCGTCAAATAAAGAAGGACCCCATACGTTCTCGCTCAAGGCTGCTCTTAACCCTGGATTATTAACGCGGTAGAAATACTGCGATGAAGGCAGCTTGCGCCGATATGGGGCGGCGCTTTCATCATTCGCGGCGCTATGGAACCATCTGCCGAGTTGAATCGTTTGGTTTTGAGTCTTCTGCACGAATTGAAAATTTACAAAGCCAAGTGTTTGTCCCAAAACACGGCGATCGCTAGGATTCTGATGATGACACCGGAGCAGCGGTCATCTTTGACTCGGGATGCAATAGAGGCCATGACGGATGAGGCCCATGGTGACGCGATGAAGGACGTGAACGGAGAAGCCGCTTAATTAGAGCAGGCTCTTTCAAGTGGTACTGATGTTCTGCGAGAAAAAGTCTAGAGCGTCGGTATGGACTGCCCACAATCTGTGCGCGGGTCGCTCTTGAGATTTAAAGCGGGGGAAAGTGCGAAAAGTCACGAAGTCCGGAAGGAGCGTACAGAGGTTCGCGCACGACTCTGGAGCGGTATCGAGACTTCCGGATGACCGTTCACAGTCGATTGACCATTGCGGTCACCCGGCCCATAATGCCTGTCCGGTAACGCGAGCTGTGGGCAATATTGGTGCTAAGGAGAAGCTAATGTGGAAGAAGGATAGTAGTGTGAGCGTGGAGCGGGCCATGGCAGCATACCGAGAATCCGTGGACGAGTTCTCAAAGCACGATTCGCGAGGCACAGTTAGCGGATCACGGATAAAGCGGCGTTTGAGTTCTCTACCTTGAATACACCACTCCTGTAAGGGGCTTGCCGCACTCCATGCAGCATGCCTTCAAGCGAGATGTGATTAATCCGCAAGACGGGCACATCCTTTGTGTTCCGTACCGAGAGATCAGTGGTTGCAACTTGCGCGTCCTGCGGAGCAGCAGGATAGTGAACAGCGCGACAAGCAGAGCGACGAAAATGCTGGTTGCATTCATAAAGGCGACCCTTTGTTGGCGAGATTCGCAGCGACCGAGTCGGAATGTTTTAATGCCCAACGGCTTGTTCTGGGCATAATGCCTGCCACTCAGATCGGCTTCTGGCCTTCAGTCGCAGGTCGCAACGAGCAAAGCCCATTAGGGTCTCTGTTGTGACTGCTTCTGGCACAGGCGGATTTTGTTCCGCCAGTCCCTCAAGCCGCGCCGACATTGTGGGTTGATCGACTTCGCACAAGATCGCTTCGAAAGCAAACCGCTCTCGCTGAAAAGCCTAAGGTGGGCGAACTTCAGATGGACTGGCTTAGGTCAGAAGACCTGAAAGAGGTGAAGGTGGTAACCACCCTAGTAGCTATCATACCAGTTAGTCGGAGGTTAGTTTGATCAAACTGACCTGCACACCCCACGGACGCATAGAATCATGGGCAATGGGTAAAGGAGGCGCGACGAGGGAATCAGCCAACACCACACTCGCGAAGTTGACCTTCCCGACCACTTCAGGGCTTCTGACTTTAGTTCAGGGCACGCTGTTCGTCCTGTGATCGCGCTAGCCCCGCCAGCGAGAGTATCCCCAGCCACCGCCACCGAGCAAAAACAGCACCAAAAGAACAATCAATACGGTTTCCATATTTGAACCTCACTTTAAGAGGAAGCTTGACCGGCCTTGGCAGCGGTCGCCTCACGTCTTCACTACGCAAAATGATAGAAGCGGTGAAGACGGATGTCTGGTCACAATGGACCACTTTGAGCGGCCAAACCCACATTAGGCGAGAGCGGGCTGCAAGTGCATAGTTCACTGCTCAGTGTCGCCCTTCACGACTAGACGCCGCCTCTCGAACCTGTTTGTCCTCATGGAGTCCGACACAACAAGAAGCTCGCCTAATTTGCGTCCTTCGGCTTCGGTTTGATGACGAAATGCACGACTGCGCCCTTTTTCAAAGCGGCCGCTTCGTCCACAGCATCGATCAAAGTGTTAGCAATACGAATTCTTTGACTCGGATCGTCTCCGCTTTGAATCGAAATCTCAACTTTCTCGGCGTCGCCCGGAATCGTAGGCGTAATGATTTTCTCCACGGTGCCGGGCAAACTGATGGCTTGACGATGCATGCTTCAGGACCTCTACAACTCAGACTATGCTGTTGTCGGGGGCTGTACTGAGCAATAGAGACCGCCCTTCCGCAGTTCCGGAGGGTAGAATCGGCTTATTATGACCAGCCGCAATATCGAATCTCCTCCTCCTCACAACCGACCCTTGGTCTGCGCTTGCTCCACCACTTGCGACAAAAACTCTTTCGCCACGTCGGCCTCCAGCAAGCGGTCGTGGTTCTTGGTGAACACCGTCGCGTCCCATACCCCGTCATCCGCATTTAGCCCCGCAAACCAGCGGAACAACAGGTTGTAATCCGTCTCTTCCATCAGAAGTCGCTCGCTGCGGATCGAGTACAACATCTGCAGCAACTGCGCCCGCAACAGCTTCTCCGGCGCAATCGACGGACGGCCCACGCGAGCGTACATCGCATCGAAGCGCCGCGACAG
>Ga0210386_10002306_pt1 | contig 16521 bp, 15 predicted proteins | sample IncBWH32OmetaG_FD_160091 | JGI IMG/M metagenome (GOLD analysis project Ga0210386, IMG submission 160091) | Forest soil microbial communities from Barre Woods Harvard Forest LTER site, Petersham, Massachusetts, United States - Inc-BW-H-32-O ... | reverse complement strand
AGCAGCGCCTTCCAGGTGCGGCGGTAACCGTAGGCCTCGAAGTTCTTCTCGTGCGTCTCACGGATGCGCGCCAGCAGCCTCTCGTCCTCGATGCTCCGCGGCGATCGCAGGCCGGTCTTTCGCTGGTAGTAGGCGGACGCCGACACGCCCAGGGTGCTGCAGATCGGCTCGACCCCGAAGCGGCCGCGGTGCTCCTCCACGTAGGCGCTCACTTCGTTCGGTCTGGGTCGAGCTCCTTGGCGAAAAACACCGAGGCGGACTTCAGGATCTCATTCGCTCGGCGCAACTCGAAGTTCTCACGCCGCAGCTTCTTGATCTCCTCGCGCTCCTGGCTCGTGAGCAGATCCCCCCGCCTGCCGCTATCTGCTTCGGAGCGCCGGACAGCTTTGCGCAACGTCTCAGGCGCGATCCCCAGATCACGACCAACGTGCGCGATCGGGCGACCGCTCTCGAGCGCGAGCCGCACGCCCCGCTCGATCAGCTCTGGTGGGTACTTCCTCGCTCTTGGCATGCCGGAAGGCTCTCCTTCCCCGCGGACGAAACCACGGATCAGAGCCCCCGTCAAAACCGGTCCGGCTCACAACGTCCTGGAGAGCCTGCGCTGGGCTCAGGATGACAGCGATCTCGACAAGTGCGAAGGCGCAACGCTGAAACTCGTCGCCCAGGTTCTACGCTGGCGTCAGAGCGTCGAACGCATCCGCGCGCTGTGGTCGCTAGACCACGACCACGACTTCGGCGTCGGGTGGAGCGCATCCAACGTGTCGCGGGACACCCGGCAATTGATCAGCCGCGTGATCAGCGGCGATGCGAAAGCGCTCGACGACCAGTCGGTGATAGATCAGCTGACGCGCCAAGCGGAGTGGTACCGCAACTTTGCCGAGGCCTGGCAGCTCCGTCGGCGGCTCCAACTCGCGGGAGGACCGGTAGCCGCCGAAGCGAAGCTCATCCGGCTCCCCAGGCTCGACCGCGACGCCAAGAACTTCTCAGCTGCCGATCCGGAGGAGAAAGAACTACTCGAGAGGAGGCTCTCCACGTTGAGCCTCGTGCTGAGCCGGCTCCAAGGCCAGTCGCGCAACGACCCCCGTTCGGCAGATGTCGCGCCCGTCGTCATGCCAGTCAGCAATGAGGAGGCACGAGCGGAGAGGTTGAGCACTGCTTTTGAGGCGATCGAAACCGTCGCCGAGACGGATACGCAGCTCGGGCTTGCGCTCGCCGCAGCGCCCGACGCGCTCACAATCGATGCGGATGATACGGCCGGGTCCGGGGCAGTCGCACGCTCTGCGCCCCAAGGCAGGTCGCTCCTTGAGTTCTCGCAGCGCGTACGGCAACGGCGCGAACGCTTTTCCCCCTCGTGGAGCCACCTGCGTGGCTCCCTGTGGCGATCGCGTCAGCTCATATTCATGCGGGCAGGCGGCATCGCGGTCACGGCCGGCGTGCTCTTGGTGAGCTCGCTCGTATACGCGGGCACGCTCTACACTGATGACTGGGGGACGCTTATGGACTGCGTGGCCGCGTTCGGCGCCGGGTTTGTCGGGGATGTTGTGGTCAAGTGGGGGCTCCTTCCAGCAGGCAGGTCGATCCTCCTACGCGTGCACGACGCGGCAGATACACAGGCCTAGGCTGGCTTGTCGATAATCGGCGATTATCGCAGCGTCGGCATTTCGACGCTGAGTAACTAGGACGTTCATCATCCGGCGGCCAGAGGCGGCCAAGCGCACGCGAAGGGGTGCATTCCTCGTACGCGTCCTTCGCACCGAAGCAGGCGCCCATGCCCCGTCGACGAGACGCCTGGTCTTCGTCCGTTGCGCAAGTGTGACCCGGGTGCTGTTGGCGCTCGCAATGCCTTCCGAGCGGGGGCGTAGTGGCCGACTCTCAGCGTGGCAGTACCATGTGCGCGTGCCACGTGTCGCCTTGATCGCCGGCCTAGCTTGTGGTTGCTTGGCGGCGTGCGGAGGGACTCCGTCACCACCACCGTCGCCGGGGCCAAACCCCGCGCCCCGGTCGGTTTATCCGGCGAGTTGCCCCGGTCAAGAGCCGCACTCGCCGACGACGGCGCCGACCGTGGCGGCGCCGGCGCAGATACAGCTGCCGCTGCATGCAGAACAGCAGCCCGGCTCAACTAATCCTGTGCTGGTTGACGGTCGCGGTCACAGCGTCAAGTTGGTGGGCGTGAACTGGTACGGCGCAGAGAGCCCGGACCTAGTGCCGGGAGGGCTGGACAAGCAACCGGCTACGAGCATCGCTCACGAGATCAAGCAGTTGCATTTCAACTCCGTCCGGCTTCCGTTCTCCGACTACATCGTCGAGTGCAACCCGGTCGTGGCCCCGGCGCTCATCCAAGCGCTCAAGCCCCCTCATCAGCTCCGCGCTCTCGAAGTCTACGACCAGGTCGTCGCGGCGCTGGCCAAAGAAGGTCTCATGGTGGTTCTTGACAACCACAGCAGTGATCCTACGTGGTCCCCGGACCAGAATGACGCTCTTTGGCATGCAAATGGCTATTCGACTGATCAGTGGATCCGAGATTGGATAGCAATGGCGCAAAGGTACCGCGGAGTGCCTTCAGTGATCGGCGCCGACCTGCGCAACGAGCCGAATGACCCCGCAGAGTGGGGCACAGGGCCCCCCGAAAGCGACTGGCGGCAGGCTGCCGAGCGCGCGGGCAACGCCGTTCTCTCGTCCAGCGGCAATCCCAATCTGCTCGTAATGGTGGAGGGCATCAAGCTCGGTATCGACTTGGCGGGCGTCAGCCACGATCCGATCTGCCTGCAGCCGGGGCAGACGACCGCGTACTCCGGCATCAACCGATGCCCGCCAGGGACCGCATCAAATAGCCTCGTCTACGCACCTCACGACTACACGCAATCGCAACCCGCGGACGTCAACAGCGACCCTACCCGCCTGACTGAAAGGCTGGACAACGAGGACGGATGGAGCTCGGCGGCAGCCCTAGCGCCAGTATGGATCGGAGAGTTTGGCACGTGCAACACGACGCCACGCTGCGTTCGAGCCAACGCGAACAGCGCGCCGCCCGAGGAGTGCGCCAACACCACCAACTCGGGCCCGGTCGGCACCTGGTTTGCAAACTTCACCGAGTATGTCGCGCAGCGCGACTATTCATGGGCGTACTGGTCGTTGAACGGCACACAGTCGACCGGGGGTCCGACCAGCCCGCAGCGGGACCGCAGCCAAACGGAGTGCTACGGCCTGCTCGACAGGAGTTGGGCGGCACCGCCGCCATCAGCCGCAGAACTCATCTGCGCGCTTCAGTCGATGATCAACCCTTCGGCAGCGACCTATCCGGCCGACGGGTGTGCCAAGGGTACGGCGCCTCCATCGGTTCCTCAGACCGGCGGCGCGACAACGTCCACCGTCCCGACATCGCCTAGCTGCGGTCCGTCGCCGTGTGGAAGTACGAATGGCGTGACCGTGATCATCACATCGGTCAAGCGAACTCCGACAAACTATTACGGAGAAGATCTGACCTCAAAAGGGCGATTTCTTGTGCGGATGGGCGTCCGGATAATTAACAAAGGAAATGAATCGATAGCTGTCGATAACTATCATTTCGGACTGCTCGACAGCAAGCACATCGTTGACAGCACCTCCGATGAGGGCTACGGTAGCCGATGCGGACTCACGGGCAACGGCGACCCAGGGCTCACGCTAGCCCCAGGAGCAGACGTGACCATGTCGGAGTCACTCTGCTTCGAGCCACGAGGATCCATGGGGTCATCTTTCGTCGTAGCCCTCGCGCTGGGCTCTGGCGGGGAGGTAGACGTCACGGTGCCCTGATCTCTGCCCGCCGGTGGTCGACGGCAGATCGCATCTTCCTCATCGCCCAGCTACATGAATAAGACCGACCTCTTAAGACGCAGACAACAGGGACCACGCGGCGCTGCTTCTCGGCAAGAGCGGGCGTCATCGCCGATGTCGGCGCCAGTCCCGCTCCGGACGAAGCTCAGGCGTCGCATCTCCAGGCGACTCCGCGCCGACGGCGACACACCGATCGCCCGACAGCGCACGACAGCCCTCTGGCTACTTGACCACGACTTGACTTACGCGCTCAAGTTCTGGACGGCGACGGCCGTCCGCAGACGGACGAGACAAGCGCGGAGGTGTCATAAGTCCTACTATCAGCCGGGCGCCGGTCCTGCGGCGGCGCACCGACAGGTGTCGGACGGAGGCGTCGATACTCCACGGCACTCGGCCAAGAGGCGCAACATCTTCTCGCGGCATCGCGGACTCGATCGGTACTTGACCAAAGGGACCGAGCCGATCTCCACGTAAAGCAAGCGGGCGACAGAACCTGGTGGGGCATCGGCTCCCTGCGGATAGGGCTCTAGCTCAGTCTGAAAGGAGCGGAGGGTCGCGGCGAGACGGACCGCGAACACGTACTCGCCATGAAGCCCATTGAGCAATAGCAACTGCCCAACGCCCAGGACAACGGCGACAAACACGACTCCGCTTGCGGCCACAATGACCGGCGTCGAGTCGGGCTTCGCAACGATTGCCAGCAGCGCGGTCGCAGCCGGCGCGAACGTCAACTGCATCCCGGTCACCGATCGACTGTTGTGCCAGTCGTAAACATGGCGAACCGCTTCCTCGAGACGACCGGGCTCCTCTCCGATCGCGCCCACTAGATCGAGGAGCTCGCGAACGTAAACACGACCTGAAGGCACTCTCCGCATACCGTTAGCCAAGCCGCGCTCAGAAGGTCATCGTCGCTTAGCACTACTCGTCATGGCTCTCCACCGGGGAGGCCAGCATGACGCATTGCCAGGGCAAAGCGCGCAAAGTCTTCCTGAAACTCGTGGAGTGAAAAGGACCGCCCCGCGCCGTCGAGGGCTTCGGACTTGCCGTTGCTGGGACGGCGTGCCGCTTGCGCTTGAACGTGCCAGGTGTCGATCTGTTGACGGACACTGCCGACGTCAGGCAGATCCGTCCTTGGCTGGTCGCCGAGCAGGATGCCCAAATGTTGGGCGCGAGCGACCCGCGGGCCCATGTTGGCGATCGCCTGCTCGGGGTTCGAGGCGAAGCGAGTGAGGATCGTGTTGATCAGGCTAGTATGGTCGAACAGGTGGTGGCTCACCTGGCGCGGGACGCGAGGGCCAACGATGAGCGCCGGAACCCGGACGCCATAGGTGGCGTAGCCGGAGCCGTCGTCACAGCCCAGAGCAGGCGGTGGCTCGTGATCGTAGAATCCACCGTGCTCGTCGTAGACGACGACGAAGAGCGTGTCGTTCCAGTTCGCGCTGTTTCGCAGCGCTTCATAGACTTCGAGCACGAGCGCTTGCCCAGCGCAGATGTCGGACGGTGGATGATCATCGTCCGAGTTGGCGTGGAGCACTTTCAGGTCGATGAAGTTTGGGTCGATCCACGTGACATCTCTGAGTGTTCCGTTCGCCGCGTCGTCGAGAAAGCTGTCTGGCGTCGTGATCGCGCCCTCAATCGCTTCCTCGAGCAGACTCAGACGCTGACGGTCGAAGAATGCGAAGTTGCCCCGCCTGATGTCGGTGAAGTCGCGGTAATGGCCGTCGGCGGCGCGTAGTGTCGCGGGATCCTGCGAGTACCACCGCCACTGCGCATCGGCCAGCTCGCGTGGAAATGCCGGCACGTCGAAGATCGGTGCTTTGTTCAGACCGGGGAGCAGCGACTTAATGTGATCCTCGATGCGCTGAAGCACGCCCTCCGCGTCTTGGTCAACCTCGCGACCGGCGAGCGCAAACAGACGGTTCGGCCACGTGTCGCCCGGCACCGAGCTGTACCACCTGTCGCACACGCAGTAGTTCCGCGCGAGGAAGTCGTAGGTCGGTAGGTCTTTGGCGCCGTAGTAGCCCATCGGAAACGCGTGGTACTCCGGCGGCAGGTCGACGTGTTTGCCGTTTCGGTCAGTGCGGGTCGCCAGGAAGTTGCGGATGAACCCTCGGTTCTCATCGGCGATCTGCTCCTGCACACAGTCCTTCGAGTGGCACGGGTCGAGGATCTTTCCGGTTTCGTCGATATTCGGGCGAAAGACGGTTTCGGCCTCGCCCCATTCGAAGACCGGATGCTCCTGGTTGTCGGGCCCCGGATTGCTCTCGGTTCCATCGAGCCCGTTTACGTCGGGCAGCCCGTCTCTCTTGAGGTAGCCGAGCATGTGGTCAAAGGAGCGGTTCTCCATCATCAGAACGACGATATGGCGGATTTCGCCGAGGCGCGTCATGGCTGGGTCTGTGCTCATTGAGACTCCCGGTCGGGCCTAATCGGATAGGTGAGGAGCCCTCGCGCCGCAACGGCACACGTCATGCCTTGAGCCCAAGGGCCGCTTCCCCAAGAACGCACGGCAAGCATCTAACCGACACCGCCGGCAGAACTGGGACACAGGTCGGCCGCTCGATGGACACGCTCGATCTCTACCGTCTGATTGAGGTTCGAGAGCAAGGATGTGACCTCGGTCTTGGCGCGGGCATACAACCCGGCGCTCGTCAGGCCAAGGGCACCAAATATTCCAGCGATCGTCGTCAGGAAAGTGCTCCCCGACCCGCTGGCGAGCAGCGCTCCGCCACCGGCCAGCAGCACGATGCTGATGAGGCCGCCAATCAGGGGTACCCGGAGGCTGACGACGGCAGTTTCATAGAGCTTCAGGTCTTTCCAGACGTTAGTCGTTGCCGAGACCTTGGCGTCGCCCTCCAATTGGAGATCCTGGGATGAGCGCTCGCCGCGGATCAAATCGCGCCAGAGCAGCCCTTGGTGAAACAACGCAGCTTGGACCTCAGCGCCGGCCCGGCGGGTAGCGTCGAAAGCCAGTGCCGACCAGCTTTCGAGCGGTCCGGCAATCGAAGCGAGAACCTCGGCCGTGATGTAGCCGGACAGTCGCGCGGCCAAGCGCCTGAGGGTTGCGCACCGTGCTGGTCCGAAGACGAACTCCCATGAGCCCATCGCGTCCGCCGCGCTCTCCGGATTCAGCGCCCAGTAGGTCTCGGCCAATCCACGCCCAAGCTGGTAGGCGGCCGCCTGAGTGGCCGGGAGTACAAGCGCATCCTGTATGTCGGCGTCGAGTTCATAGAACTCGTGCGCCACTTCGGGCCACAAGGCTTCGCGGTCAGCGCCCTTCTTTTCGAACCCGATCAAGGACGCCTTCAGCTTTTCCCATGACGGTTTCGCATCGTCATCGCTGAAGTCCACGACCCCACACAGGTCTTCGACCGTCTCGACGAGCTCCTTGCGGATCTCCGCCGCGCTGCGCTCGGCGGCGAGCGGTAGCTCGAAGCCATTGCGGGCGAATACCGTCTCGTGCCCGGGGGCTCGCTCGCCGAACCGCGCCGGCCGATAACGCCCTCTGAGCTCAGCGATCGCCCAGCCCAGGCGAAAGGCGTACCGCACCTTGCCGAGATCCGCCGGCTGTTCGGCCCCCGCCACGAGAGCGACCATATCGTCTCGGTTGCCGGAACTCGTCGGCATCACGAAATCTTCACGAGGTCTGACCGCTGACTACCGTCGCGCGAGCCCGGCGGCTACAACCCCTGCCTCGAACGTGCCGTAGCGCTCCCAGACACTCCGCGCGCATGGGTGAGCCCGCGCGGCCGTTCGCCAATCCTGTGATCGTGGCGCTCGACCGTGTCGGCTCGCCCAAGCTCGCAGCGCGAGAACGACTTCCTCCTCGGTCCAGTAGCGACCCTGTCGACGGCCGTTCGGCTTCAGGCCAGCACGCTTGAGGGCCCGGTCCCAGCTTCCGAATCGTCGCCGAACGCAAATCGAGCTCGGGCGATCGGGGCTACCAGGCTTCCACTCGTAAGAGTTCGGCGCACGACCGTGTCGAATGGCCCACGCGCGCAAGGCGGCGAGGATCTCGTCGTCGGACCAGCTGGCAGGCCTGCGCGGTCTGCGACCGGCATCGACCGAGGCGCGTGCCCATGCGCCGCGCTCGAGGCGGAACTCGGCGGGCAGGGGATTGCGCGCCTCCAGTGGCGAGGGGTGTTGCTGAGCGGTGATGACAGTATCGGTGAGCGTGTTGTGCACGTGGATGGACGCGAACCACTCACGTAGCGCAGAGTTCAGCTTGAGCGTCTCCTGTCGACGCTCCTCGGTTGGCGGTCTTCCGCGGGCTTCCGCCCACGCGTGCAGCTCCTCTATGACGGCCTCTCGGCGCGACTGCCGCCGCGATGCCGTGAGGCGCCGATGGATCGCGAGCTCGGGCATTACGCGTGCTGCCATACGTTCAATCGATTCGTTGAGGCGCTCCTCTTCGCCCGCGACAGCCGCGTCGTAGAGCTCCTGACGCTCGGGCGCTTCTGTCCAGTGCCCTGCAAACCTCTCCTCAACGGGCATCGCCGGTTCTGTGTTCGCAGGCAGCAAGTCGGCAGCCGCAAAGGCGAACATCGGCTCGAGGACGTCTGCGTCGACCGGCGGTGCATCGCAGCGCTCGGCGTGGCAGCCGCGCTTGTGACTGCAGCAGGTGTAGCGACGCGAATAGGTGCCGTCTTCACGCAGGAACGCCGTCTGGCAGTGAAGCGGGGCGTCACACCTTCCGCACCTGAGGATCCGCGAGAGCAGGAACGCTTCGTTGAAGCGGCGTTTGCGCTGCCTACGCCGACGAGCGTCGATGAGCGCCTGAAGGCGATGGTGTTGGCGGACGGTGATGTAGGGCGGCCAGTGGGCCGCGCCGATGATCTTACCTCTGCTTACCGTTAGCCCTGCGTAGCGCGGGTTACGCATGACCTTCAGAACGCCGCTTGCGTTCCACGGTTCCGGCGTCCGGCCTTTTCCCGCGGCTTGGTGAGCCAGCCGGCCTCATTCAGTGCCCGCGCTACAGCACCACACGTCTTGCCCTTCAGCGCGAGGCGGAACAGGAGCTCGAAGGCCTGCCGGCGATCCGGATCGATCTCAAGGCGCCGTATGACCTTGCCGTCCTCGATCGAGATGGCGAGCCGGTATCCATCGAGCTTTCTGCCTGCATACTCGCCGCGCTCCAGGGCTCGCCGGTAACCCGCGGCGCTGGCAAGGCCTTTGCGCCGGGCATCCTCGTGATTGCGCTGTCCGGTGACGACGGCGTAGAGCAGGTCGCGGAATGTGTCCGGGTCCTGAATCGTGCGAATCCTGACCTCGCGCTTCAAAGCCCACAGCGCGATCTCGACAGCGTGACGTGCGGTGCGTCCATCGCCGCGTGCAAGGCGGTCGCTGTGCTGCGCCCAAAGCTCGGCGGTGCCGTGCTCTCGCGCCAGCTCTTCAGCGTGGCGCAGCGCGTCTACGAGGCCCGGCCCGCGATCGCCGCTAAACGCGGAGCACGCCTCGTCAAAGTATTCGCCGGCGAGCACTCGGTCAGTGGCGCGCTCGATCGCTTCACGGCAGTCCTTCAGCTGACCGGGTATCGAGCCATGCCGATCCTCGGTGCTCTTCGCGGCGTAGAGAACGCAGTAGATGACGCTCAACTCCAGCAAGTGCAGCACTCGTGGCGGACGATGCTCAGCCCGTTCCAATCAGTCCCGGTCGAGCCGTAGACTCAGCCGACAACCCTAGAAAGAGGTGAGGCGGTGCCCGACATCCTTGACGAAACGCGCAAAGAGATCGCCAGCCGACTGAGTGAGCTCAAGCCCCTGGTCGATGAGTACCACCGCCTGACTGAGGCAGCGGCTGCGCTGGGGAAGATCGGGGGATCCGCGCTGGCGGCGATTGTGCCTGGACGGCGCGGACCGGGACGTCCGCGTGGCTCGGGGCGCAAAGCGACCGGTTCAAGCGCAAAAGCCTCGGGGCGTAAACCGGGCCGCCCTGCCGCTAAACCGGGCGTCGCTGCTACCAAACGCCGCGCCGGCCGACGCAAAGGAAGCGGCACGCGCGCCGCCGAGGCGCTCTCGTTCGTGAAGGGTCAGCCCGGGATCACGATCCCCGAGCTCGCGGGGAAGATGGGGATCAAGCAGAACTATCTCTACCGCGTGCTTCCGGGGCTCGAGAAGGAAGGCAAGGTCAAAAAGGACGGGAGAGGCTGGCACCCGAAGGGCTGAAGCCGGGTTAGAGACGCATATCAGCCGAGTAGGCACCACTAAGTCGACTCGCGGCCGATTCGACGAGTTTTCCGTAGCTGACGGCGCGGGCTGGGCCGGCCTCGGCCGACCGCACGGTGCTGCTTCGTTCCAAACTTCAATACGATCCGGGTCCATGCCCGGCGAGAACGATAACTAGGGATTATCGGACGCGCCTACCGCCCCGTCAGAACGATGATGAAACACGGACTTCGTCGAGCGGCGGGAGCCGCGTTCTGGATGGCCGGCGGATGCCTGCTGGCCTTTGGGGTCTTTGGGGTGGTCCGCCTCGCGCAGTCCGCCCCATCCGAAGCCACCGCGCAACGGCTTGACATTGCAACAGCCGTCTCGGGCGCTATAGCGGCCCTGGCGACGACAGTGGGCGTTGTGCTGGCCTACAGGCAGGCGCGCCCCAAGCGGGCAGGCATCGCAGACCTGTTGGGCTCAATGCTGCTCGTCGACGACAGGCTGATCAACCGGTCGCGAGAGGTGGGAGCGCTTGTCGCTGGCGTCGACGCCCACCCGGTGGTGGGATGCCACGGACCCCGTGGCGCAGGCAAGAGCTTCCTGCTCGAGCATCTCGCGGACGTGATCAACGCCAACCGGCGTGGGGTTGCGGGACAACCAAAGCCCAAACGCGTATCAGCCGCGCTGTATTTCGACCTTGCCGCCGCAGCCGGCTTTGTTGACGTGCCCGCGCAGATCTGCCGGGCCGCGCTCGGCGAGGTAGATGGAAACTGGAGCGACTTCCTCGCCTACGTCAAGCGCCGGTTCAAGCGCCGGCGCGTTCTCCTGATCCTCGATAACGTCAACTCGCCCGGTCTGTGGAGAGAGCTCGGAGAGGCAGTCTACAAATACCTAGCTGCCCGACCGAAGGACAAGGTCATCCTCGGCTCGATCGACCCTGTGATACTCGGGAATCTTGAGGTGCACCACGTCCCCGTTCATGGCCTCGACCTGTCCGCGAGCAGGGAGCTCGTCGCAAGGCGCGGCGTGCAGATCAGCTGCGAGGAGCTAGTGGAGCTCCACGATGACTGCAAGGGCCTGCCGCTGTACCTGCGACTGCTGAGTGCCTACGGCGAGGAGGCTCGTTCCGGGCGCGGAACGGCCGTGATCGACGACCAGCTGATCCCCGAGCTCCCCGCCGAGGCGCGGCAGCTGCTCTCCTACGCGTCGCTCACGGGGTTGACGACACGCCGGATCTCGCTCACCGAGCTGAGCCAGTTCCCGCTGGCACACGTCGAGGAGCAGCTCGCGAGTATCGAGAACCGCACGCTGATCACGGCCATTCCGTACGAGCGTGAGAGGCGCTTCAAGATCCATGACATCGTTCGCGACGCCGCGCTGCGAGTGTTGGGCCCCGATGTCACGGATGCCGCCGTGGTTCTGTTCGAGCGCGAATACGCTCGCGATCAGCTTGAGCACGCGGCGCTATACGCGATGTTCGCGGACCCGGCGCGAATCGAGACAACGTTGCTCGACGAGCTTTTCGAACGGGTGATCCGCCGGGCCGTCAACGCCCGGAACTACGCGTTCCTTGGAAGCCTCTACACCCGGGCCCACGAGCACACGGACATACTTCGTTTCATCGCAGCCGATCAGAGCCGAGCCGACCTCTTCCGCTTTGCGCGCGCGTCAGAGCTCGCCGGCCTCGGACGCTACGAGCAAGCGGAACAGGAGCTCGTGCTGAGCAGTGTGGTGCAGACGAGGTGGTCTCCGGACACCGAGGGCACCGGGCTGCAAGCGGACTTGCGCTTTCTCCAGGCCGACGTAGCGCATCTTCTAAATCGTTACGACGAGTCGGCACAAATGTTCGAGGACCTCGGCGAGTGGGCAGCTCGGGCGGGCCGCAAAACGCTGCGTGCCCTCTGTGTCTGGGGACACGGGCATGTTCTGCGGCATCAAGGACGCGAGCTGGAGCGCGCGCTCGGGCTCTTCGAGCACGCCGCTGAGCTCTCCGAAGCTGGGGACGATCTGTTCGTACGGGTAAAAGCCCTCACAGGCGCAACGGGCATCAAGGTCCTCGTCGGGGACGTGCCCGACGGCGAGGAGAACCTGCTCGTCGGCCTCGAGCGAGAGATCGCGGCCACCTCAAGCCATGACGGCTACATGCTCGAGGTTTGGAAGTACCAGGCACAGATTGCCTGGCTGCGTGGCCGAACACGAGATGCAACCGACACTATCGAGTCGGCGATCGACCGTGCGCTCGCGCTCAACGATCGTCTGCTCTACAACCTCTACTTCGAACGTGCCGAGTACGCAAGGCTCACCGGCGACCATCCCTCCGCGCTCCGAGACTACGGCCAGGTGCTCGATTTCGGCGAGGGCAATCGCGACCGGAACCTGATCAGCAACGCGCTCCTTGGTGGCGTGCTCGTCGAACTCGGACTTGGGCAATGGGGCGATCACCTCACGCGAGAGGACGCGCGCGCCGCAGTTCTGCGCGCGCGCCAGGTCGCCAGTGAAGCCGACATCGAGCTCACCGCAGCGACCGCGGATGTCGTCGCCGCGATGCTCGACGAGCCGGCGGCGGAACCACAGTCCGTCCGGCTTATCCTGCTCTGAGGCGAGCCTCGGCTCATCAACGCGGCTCCCCCCACAGCAGCAGGCCGACAAGTCGCCCTCACGTGCCCGAACGGAGTGCGATTCTCACGGCTCGCTTGGCGAGCGCCTCCCCCGATGGCACAGGCACCGCGCTCACCATTGCAGCCGCCAGGCTGAGTGCCAAGCCGCACGCGATCCTCGACGGCACCCCTCGGCGCAGGCTGACGGTAAGCGCGAGACCCGCACCCGTCAGCGGAAGGCCACGGAAGAGGTCGCTGGTCCTCGGTGCGATCCCATATCTAGCGAGCCTCCACGCGGACGCCGCCACGTATAGACCAGATGCTACGGTCGAGGAGGCGGTGCATGATGTCGAATCTGCCAGAAGCGCCGCTGGTGCGAGGCCGAAGGAGATGAGATCCGCGACACCGTCGGCAGCGGCCCCGAACTCTGTCGCGTGTCCAGACCGTCGCGCAAGGGGCCCGTCGAAAGTGTCACAGAGCGTGGCGAGAAGGATCAAGCTTGAGCGCCTGATTCGATGCCGCTGCCCCGGCAGGAGCATCGCGGTGATGCCGCACGCTAGGTTGCAGCAGGTCAGCACGTCCGCGAGCGCGCGCCGGAGATTGGACCGGCGACCGGCTATGAATGCGTCACCTCTCGCGGCCATCAGCACCTGCTCGGCTGTGGGCGTCCCGGTAGGGCACTGCGGGCGGAAGGTGACCGATCAATATGGCCGGCGCCACCGCGATTACGAGCGCGCCTCACCGCAGACTCGACCCGTCTGACGCCAACGTCGCAGCGACCTCACGCCGGAACCGACAGACACATGTCATCTGCGAACGTGTTGAGCTCGGCAAGGGCATATACCTCGGGGCGGAGTTCGGCGACATCGACGTTGTCGGCGACAACCGCGCTGATCACTCCGGCGAGCCGCTCGATGTCGCTACTTGCCCAGCGGTAGCGGGCGATCTCCTGAATGCCAAGCCGCAGCCCTGAATCACGGAAAAGTTGCTTTCGCTTGGTGTTCAGGGTGATGCCCGCGGCCGCCGCGCGCTCATAGGCTCCGTCGAGCTCCGAGTCCGCTACGTGCAGAAATATCTGGTGCGTCTCGGTTGCGCGCTGACCGTCTTGCAGAACCTCCAGCCCTTCGCGGCTGAGCGCGGCCGCGAGCGTTTCGGCATGCTCGCGCACGCGCGCTGAGTATCGACTGCCGATGGCACGATGCTCGATCAAGGTCGCGCACAGTGCCGCAGTGTGATGCGGATGAGAGTGGCGCACGAACTTCGGGCTCAATTCGGAGTCCAATCGAGCGGCAATCCCTACGTTGTTGGTCATCAGCAGACCAGAGCTCGGCCCGGGCAGAGTCTTATGGGTGCCGCCCGACACTATGAGTCGTGGATGGGCGTTAAGCGGCGAGGGGAGATGGCCCGTCGCGATCAGCCCGAGCGTCTGTGTCGCGTCATACACAATCGTCGTGGTCTCCGGAAAACCCACGGCCGAAAAGTCTGGCGCGTAGAGAATGTCCGATGGTGCGAACAACACGAAGTCGATCGGGTCTTTTAGGAGCGCCCGGCAAGCTTTGCTGTCGACGTTGAATCTTTCATAGTCGTAAGGGAGATCAACGATCTCAAGGCCCAGGCGCCGGCAGATCGGGCCCATAGATGCGTGTCCACCGCTTGCGGATGTCTGCAGGAGCACTCGCTGGCCCGGCTCAGACAGCGTCATCAGGAGGTTCGTCACCGCGCCAGTCCCGCTGAGTGGGCGTGGGTCTGCATACGTCGCTCCGAAGATCTCGCGGCAGAGGTCAATCGTCAGCCGATGCAGGTCGAGGACGTGCTTCGCGCCGATGAAGTTCTCCGCCTGCGGCACGACGGGACCCCCCATCGCGTACTTCTCGCGAATCGGATCGGTCAGGAACCCGCGAACGTAATCCGAAACCGCGGTCTCCGCCGCACACAGCGGGATCGCATGACGGCGGAACTCCTGATGTCCTTGCAGGATCTGATCAAGACGAGCGACGAAATCGGTCGGGGGCCTATTGAGCGCAGCCACCGATAATCCCTAGTTATCAGGCAATAGCCTCGCAAGCACATCAGTATCTGACACAATCTGACGCAAGGCGCCGTCGGACACATGTGTGTAGATTTCGGTAGTTGTCAGGCTCGAGTGGCCGAGCAGGCGCTGGATAAATCGAATATCCACACCCGCCTCGATCAGTTGGGTCGCCGCGGTGTGGCGGAGCATGTGAGGCGTGACATGGATGTTGAGGCCAGCCTCGACCGACGCCTGGGCCAGCCGTGACCGCATCGCGTCTGGCGTGAGGGGCTTCTGATGCTCGCTGAAGAGGAGTTGCTGCTGGGCGAGCCCTAGTGTGCTGTGTGCCGCAAGGTATGCCTTGGTGAATGCTGCGATCCAGTCGTTGGCGAGAAAGACCATCCTCTCTCGCTGACCCTTGCCGAGGATCCGTAGGCTTCTCGCCGGCAGGTCGACGTCGATGCACCTGACGCTGACCAGCTCACCGACTCGGACTCCAGTCACGAGCATGAGTGAGACGGCGAAGAGTGTCGTGCACTCGCGCGGGCGCGCGAGTATCTCGGGCGACCTGCATACGTCGCCATCGACCGACTGGCGAAGGTGGCGTAGCAGCCGGTTCAGCTCATGGCTAGGGATGACCCGGGGGAGCTTGCGCCGGCGCCCGACCGACACGGTCACGCCAAGCCACGGATCGCTTGCAAGCAGTCGCTGGTTGACTAGCCACCTGCAGAAGCCGCGCAGACCAGCGACCCGGCGTCTGATCGACGTAGGCGCAAGATTCGATGCGCGTAGTTTCCCGACGAATGCAACCACCAGCTCATGGTCGATGCGGTCGACAGGTGTACGCGTGCCGATGTGTCGGACGAACAACGCGATGTCGCCGTCATAGGCACGTATGGTGTGCGGCGACAGGTTCCTCGTGGCGAGCAACCAGCTGATGTAGCTGTTGTGTGCTCGGGTGATCTGCATTCGCCACTCCCTTTCTTCCTTCAAGGCGATGCCGGCCGCCGTGGCGTCGCGAAGAGGTCCGTCCGCCCTTGTCGATGCAAGCCGGACATCGGCAGTGGCGGTGTGGCTCTTGAGAACGAGAACGGTTCGGACGGGCCATCCGCAGCGATCCGCCCTTCTGCTGCCGCCCAACGAACCCTCGGCCGATCGGCGCTGCACTTCTCGTGCAGCGTTTCCGAAGAGGCTTGCCTATTCGCGGCGTGGGCGACGGCCGCTCGGCCGCACGCCTGCTTCTCGTCCGCTGCAGGCGTGTCGCCGGCGCCGATGCACGCGCCTGCTTTTGGCGAACAGCAGGTGCGCAGCCACGCGCGTGGGGCAAGACTCGCTTTCGTTCTTGCGCGGGGCGGTTGATCTCGTCCTCGGCGAGCTCTCCGCGACTCCCCTGAGATGGATCTACGCTTCGATCTGCGTCTACGCCGCAACACAGCCCTCACGCTGATCAGTCGATCGGTACGCCTCTTGGTTTTTGGCTCCTCTGGACTGGGGTCCCCGGACCGGGCATGTGCCGGTGTTCGGATCTGTTGGATCGGCAACTGAACGGTGGTTCCAACTGTCGGTACGAGTGCCATCCTGATGCCGACCCTGGTATGCCAGTCGGCCGCGCGACCAGATAGCTGCTCTACTATCACCCGCGTCGGGAATGCCGTGTGCAGCGCGGATTTGCGGCGAACTCGAACGACCGCGCCGCCATCTCGACCGGTTCCGAGCGTCCATCTGAAGGGGAAGTTCGAATGAGTGCAGCTGGCTGGGGCGTCATAGTTGCCATTGTTGCGGTCTTGATCGGCGGCTGGTTCTCATGGCGCTCTCTGAAGGTATCGGTCTCCAACCAGACCGACGCTGCGATGCTCAGCATGAAGGCTCAACTCTCGGAGACGGCGACGCTACTCGCTGCGAACCTTCGATTCATAGGTCACACGATCCGGATGACTCGGAACGCCCCGTA
>Ga0210386_10002304_pt1 | contig 16523 bp, 13 predicted proteins | sample IncBWH32OmetaG_FD_160091 | JGI IMG/M metagenome (GOLD analysis project Ga0210386, IMG submission 160091) | Forest soil microbial communities from Barre Woods Harvard Forest LTER site, Petersham, Massachusetts, United States - Inc-BW-H-32-O ... | reverse complement strand
GGAGAGGCCTCAGACGGCGATGCATACGCGGAATGCCTGCCTGTCCTCTCAAGATGTAACCCACGTTGTGATGGTCGTCACATCTGTTGAATCAAATCACACGAAAGCGGCAGCGGCTTAGCTCCGTATCGATTCACACTCTAGATGCATCATGTCCGCGTTCGCTTTACCGATAAAGAAGATATAGAGCAAGTTCAAACCTACATCCGCGACGCAAGGCGCCGGAGTTCGATATGAAAAATCGCTTCATCCAATTTCTAAACACAGAACGCGGAAAACTTGCCATCCTCGCGGGCTGTATCGCTGTCCCTGTGGTGGGGGGGATGTTGCTATGCCAGTCCCTCTTGGGGAAGATGCTGCGCGAAGATGCGCAGGCCACATCGAGCGCATGGGTTTCCATGCTGGTCGCAAGAAATCCTGATATTTTGACCTTCTTCTCCGACACCGCTCCCTCCGTTCAAACAAAGCACCTTCTGGACGAAGCCAGTCAAATTGGGGATATCTACAGATTTCGCATCTGGGACAAGGCCGGGAATCTTGTCTATAAATCTGAGCGGCTCAAATCTTCCGGTGCCCCCATTGTGTTCAGCGAGAAGCGAGTGGCCAACGCCGTAGCCTCGGGATCCGTTGTCAATGAAGTGCACGAAGGCGGTCCGCCGCAAAATGTTCCCTTTTTCGTTGAATCGTTCATACCTGTCAAGCAGAATGGGTCTGTCATCGGCGTGTTCGACATCTATCTCGATCAGAGTGACGACAAGGTTCTATACGAAAGATCTCTTTTCTTAACTGAAGGCATCATCGCCATCCTGGTGATCTTTGCAGCCGGGTTGCCGGGATACTTCGTTTATCGCCAGATGCGCGCCATTAGCGACGCCCGTGCGGAAGCCCAATTCCGATCCGAACACGACGGCCTCACCGGGATCATGAATCGACACCGGATGAACGATTTGGCGAAAAACGCGCTGGCCTGGAATCGCCGCAACAAGCGTCAGGTTGCGGCCCTGATGATCGATCTGGATCGATTCAAAGACATTAACGACACCTTCGGTCACGCCGCCGGCGATGAAGTGTTGAAGGCCGTCGCCAAGCGCCTGAAGTTGTCAATTCGAGCAGAGGACTCTGTGGCGCGGTTTGGGGGCGATGAGTTCGTCGTTTTGCAAGTCGGCATCGAGCAGCCCAGCGGAGCAAGATTTCTCGCGGACCGTCTTGTCGCAATGCTATCGGAACCATACGATGTAGATGGCACGGCATTGGCCTGTGGAGCGAGCATTGGCGTAGCCATCTCGCCCCCGGATGCGGAAGACTTCGAGACACTCATCGCCTGCGCGGACGCTGCCCTCTATAAATCAAAAGCCGGAGGCCGAAATTCCGTAAGCTTTTTCGAGCCCGGGATGGATGCAAAGATCCGCGAACGTCGTCAGATCGAAACAGACATTCGGCGGGCCCTGGCAACGGGCTCATTTCAACTGGCGTATCAGCCTCTCCACAGTTTTCACGACGATAGGGTCCTGGGGTTCGAGGCCCTTTTACGCTGGCCTGAAGGCTGGAGCCCGCAATCTCCCGCAGTATTCATACCTGTCATGGAAGACTCTGGCTTGATTAACCAAGCCGGGGCATGGGTACTTGAAACGGCGTGTAAAACAGCTGCCAATTGGACGAATCCTCTGAGGATTGCTGTGAATCTCTCTCCCGTTCAGTTCCGTCAGGGCGATGTCGTTTCTGTCGTCGAAAGGGCGTTGAGATCCTCGGGACTCGATCCTCAGCGCCTGGAACTGGAAGTGACCGAGAGTGTTTGGATCCAGGACACGGATGCGGTGCTCGATCAGCTGGCACGCCTTCGTAGATTGGGAGTTTCAATTGCACTGGATGACTTCGGAACAGGCTATTCAAGCCTGACCTACCTCTGGAAATTTCCCTTCGACACAGTAAAGATCGATCGATCGTTTGTGAGCGAGATGGAAACGGAACCCAAAGCGGCTGCCATCGTAAACACGATCATGGCATTGGGAAAGACACTCGGCGTCACGATTACTGCCGAAGGTGTGGAGACAAGGGCACAAGCGCAGATCCTTAGAAAAGCTGGTTGTGATCAGGCGCAGGGCTTTCTGCTGGGCCGCCCACTCTCCGCAGCATCAGCCAACGCATTGGCCAATGCAGATCCGGCCGCTACAAAAGAACCAAGCCTTCGCTTTTGGCAGCCGGCTTAACAGGCAGGCTTCAAGGCCTGCCACATCCCGTCATGCCCGCAACAAATTAAACTAAAAGCTGCAACAGGCCTCTGTTCCAGCGGAGAAAATTTGTGCCTTATTACACGCGAGTCCTTTCTAAAGATGCAGAGTTCCCTCCCTTCGACGAGCTCGTGGAGTTCATCAGCACCGGCCACGCCGACTACAAACTCACCGTGGAAGAAGGTACCGAGGAGGAATGGGAAACGCTCCTGCTCTCAGGCAGCGACGAGGTCGAGGTTGCCGTTCTTGAGCGCAATCCCGTCTCTGATGGATCTGTGGGCCAGGACGAGGTCGCGGACTTCATCGAAGATACCCGGGATTGCAGACCAGAAAGCGGCGTCGCGTGGCTTCATGAATTTCTCGCCGAAGTTAAAACCGTTTACGCCTTCCAGCACCTGCAGGGATCGGAAACCGTTGAGGGCGGCAATGCGCTCCATGCACTGCGCGCGCATCTGTGGGAGCGTGGAGACGCCATTCTCCAGGCCGATAATGAAGGGTTCACCAACGAGGAAGGCTTCCACGTCGTCTGGCAGTTTTCCGATTCCGTTTCGGGGCCGTGGAATATGGGCATCCTGCAGGACGGCACCTGGTACCACTTCAAAATGGATCTCGGCGACCCCGACCACCGCGAAGCTTTCCTCAATGGCGAAATGCCTGGCGATCTCTCCGCAATCCGCCAATCCGGACCGATAACTTAGAGAACTGCGATGTACTGGGTAAGCCTTGACCTCAGCACTCAGGCCCACGGGTGGTGCCGGCAGATCATTTGAAATAGACACCACCACGTTCAGGGATGGATTTTTTGCAGCATCAAAGGAGATGGTATGGATCACCGAAACTACCTTCCTTTGAGTCGTATCCACATCGACAAGTTCCCCGAGCCGCGGAAGGGGTGGGCAAACCGCGGAGTCGCCGCTGAAGTACTGCGTTCCGGTTACTAACCCGGCAATGATCGTATCGATCTCAACGTACACCTGCATCGTATTCTCCAATTCGGGCAAACTGCAGCGCGTAAGCGCGGCGGGCTGAGAGAGCGGGGATTGAACTTCCAAGTTTTGACGGGTGGGAACGATCGAAGAAGGCAACTGTCCTACAACTCTAGCACGCTTCTGTTTTCCCGGCTTTTTTGGCATCTATCTCAAGCAATCCAACGTGTGGCGATCTCTCTGCACCTTGGTCCCCCCACAAAACTGGGTGCCCCAGGTTTCGCTTCTGAGACCTGGGATAGCATGATGAACGGGACCGGGGCAAAGGGAAGGGTCCGATCCTGGGACATTGGGATAGCACATCCCGGAGATCTAAGGCCCGATCGCACCCTCAAAGTAGCCGTCAACTCCCGTAACTTTAAGCGGCTTCTCAATGCGAAATTCTTCTTTCCTTTTTGCAGGTAATTTCTCATTCACTTTGTTGCATATTTGCCTTTCTCCCTTCGCAATCCCTTCTGCTTTGTGTCTTCTATCACTCGGGTCCTAGTTTCCGTCCGATAAAATCACAGTGAGGACTTCATACAAAATGGCCCGTAAGAAACTGATTGCTGCCAATTGGAAGATGTACAAGACGCCCGCCGAAGCGAAGGCTTTCGTCGACGCATTTTTACCTCTCGTAGCCGGCCACACGCGCGATGAGATCGCCCTTTTCCCATCTCCGGTGCTGCTGCCAACGGTGATCGCCGCGGCAAAAGGGTCTAATGTTGCTGTCGGCTGCCAGAACATCCACTTCGCCGAAGAAGGCGCCTATACCGGCGAAACCTCTGTCGGCCAACTCGTTGCTGTCGGGGGAACCCACACCTTGATCGGCCACTCTGAACGCCGCCAGTACTTCGCCGAGACAGACGAAATCGTAAACAAAAAGCTGCACACCGCTCTCAAGCACGGCATCGTTCCCATAGTCTGCGTTGGCGAGGTTCTGGCCGAGCGCGAAGCCGGCAAAACCGAGCAGGTGCTCAAGACGCAGGTGACCGGAGCCTTCGCTGGAATCACGTCCGAGGCCGCCGCACCCATCGTCATCGCCTACGAGCCTGTCTGGGCCATCGGCACGGGCAAAACCGCAACTCCCGAGATGGCCGTTGACGCGCACAAGATCATTCGCGCTGAAGTGGCGAAACTCCTCGGCGCCGATGTCGCTGCCAGGATGCGCATTCTCTACGGCGGCAGCGTCAAGCCCGACAACGCCAATGCTCTCTGTTGTCAGGAAGAGATTGACGGCGCATTAGTCGGCGGCGCCAGTTTGAAACCTGACTCCTTCACCGCCATCGTCAAGTACTAATCACGTCGCGTGCGCTAACCACCAGCCCCGGGAAGGATCCATCAAATCGCACGAACTTGGGGTGCCCCATCCATGACGCGGTTTTATCGCATCATGGGTGGGAGAGCACGAGCACAGATTCAACGAACTGAAATCAGCCACCCTTCGTATCATGGTTCATGCCCGGAAGCACGGATTCCCTGACCGTCCAAACGGCTGAGCCTGCCAACGCTGTCTCGCACGCGGGGTCGCGGCGCGACCTCTACATCGATCGCCTGCGCAGTATCATGACGGCCATCGTGCTTCTGCACCACACCGCCATCACCTACGGAGGAGCGGGCGGCTGGTTTTACAACGAACTGTATCCTTCCGCCGCAACCTCGAGCATTCTGCTCACGCTCTTCGTCGCGACGAACCAGGCCTATTTCATGGGCTTTTTCTTTTTGCTCGCCGGTTACTTTACGCCTGCATCGCTAGAGCGCAAGGGCTACGCGCAATTCCTCGGCGATCGTTTTCTGCGCCTCGGATTGCCTCTGCTTGTTTTCGTCTTCATACTCGGACCGTTCACCGCAGCCATCGTTGCAGCTCACGACGGCAAGGGCTTCTGGGGAGTTTTCCCGGATCTCTGGAATCGCGTGATCATCATCAACGGTCCAATGTGGTTCGTTCAGGCACTGTTGATGTTCTGCCTCGGCTACTCCGCGTGGCGCGCAGCATTTGGCGCTCCGCTCAGTCAGTCAGTTCGCACTCACTTGTCAGTTCCCTCTTACTCGAAATGGTTTCTCAGTGCCGTCATCGTCGGCGCCATCAGTCTCGCCATCCGCCAGTTCGTGCCCGTGGGCAAGAATGTCATCGGTCTCCAACTCGCCTATTTCGCTCCGTACATCTTTCTCTTCGCCCTTGGCATTGCCGCGTGGCGCTACGATTGGTTTCGCCAACTCGATTGCAAGCAGGCGCGCGCGTGGGTCATCACGCTTGTGGTCGCGTGGCCGCTGCTGCCCATTAGCATCGTTGTGGCAATGCGCGTGTTTGGCCCCGGCAAAGCCAACTTCGGCGGTGGACACACGTGGCCTGCAATCTTCTACGCCTTCTGGGATCCGTTCGTCGCATGGGGCCTCATCGCCGCATGGCTATTAGTGGCGCGCACATACATGAACAAGCCGTCGCAGTTCTGGTCGTGGCTCAATCGCCGCGCATACGCGGTCTACATCATTCATCCGCCGGTGCTGGTTGGCATCAGCCTCTTGCTTCATCCGTGGATGGCTCCCGCGCTGCTCAAGTTCGCAGTGACCGGTACGCTCGCGTGCGTTGCCACATGGCTCATTGCCGATCCGCTCGTCCGCATTCCAGGTCTTCGGCGCGTCGTGTAGCAAATCAACTTCGGCGGACCACGTCGCATGAGCGCTGGCACCCCGTACAACTTGCCCAAAGCTGCCCGCCATCTGACCTCGGAGGAGGTAGTTATGGCAACGAAGAAGGCAACCAAAAAGAAATCCAGCTCGAAGAAATCATCCGACCGCAAATACTCTCCATCTGCGAGCAAGAACGTAGAAACCGAAATGCGCGAGATGAAGAAGGGCAAGCTGAAATCCGGCCGCAGCGGCAAGAAGGTCACGAATCCGAAACAGGCCATCGCCATAGGGCTTTCAGAGGCGCGCAAACAAGGCAAAAAGGTTCCGGCTAAAAAGTCTTAGGAGCTGCCTGCTGTGGCATCATCAGAAGACGATGCCTCGGCAGTCTCGCGTGCTTCCCTTCGCATTCATTCTCTTCGCCTGTATTTCGTATGCGGCCGATCCGGGTCCGAAACGTTTTTTGATTCGCGGCAATATTGTCACTCCCGACGGCGTCATTGCGAATAGCTGGCTCGACGTTCAGGACGGTCGCATCGCGCGCATCGAGACCACACGCCCGGACGTGCCAGACGTGCCCACACTCGAAACCAGCGACTACATCTTTCCGGGCTTCATCGATCTGCACGACCATCCAAGTTTCAACGTCTTTCCGCGCTGGACGCCTCCGCACAAGTTCCCCAACCGCTATGCCTGGCGCGATTGGGATGTGTACAAGCACGAGCTTGAGGATCGTGCCAACGCACTTTTCGCCGGCGGCGAAAGCTTTTGCGATATCGACGAATATGTCGAAGTGAAAGCGCTGATCGGCGGCACTACATCCATGATTGGCTTCAGCGGTCACGGCGCACCGAAGCACTTGCCAGATTGCATCAAAGGCCTCGTTCGTAATCTGGACGTGTATACCGGCTTCTACGGTCCGGACCAGGGACACGAACGCATCGCCAACTCGATCGGCATCACGCCGCTGGACATGACAGCAAAGGAAGCAGCCGGCGTCAGGCAGCGCATCGCCAGCAGCAGCATCGATCTGCTCGCCATTCACATCGCCGAGGGCTTGCCCTCCGACCAGGAATCTGCACATGAACTTGATCAACTCGATGCGGCTGGCCTGTTGACGGCGCACACCACCCTGATCCACTCCGTCGGGCTCTCGCCTGCGCAACTCGCGCGTGTGCATCGTGCCGGATCATCCATCGTGTGGTCGCCGCATTCCAACTTCGAACTGTACGGAGCCACGGCCAATGTCGATGCAGCCTTTCGCGAAGGTGTGACCATCGCCCTTGCACCCGACTGGTCGCCCACCGGCTCCGACAACATGCTCGATGAGATCAAGTACGCGCACGATGTGAGCCGCAACAAACTCCATGGACTCTTCTCGAGCCGCCAGCTTGTCGAAATGGCATCAAGCATTCCGGCCCGAATCGCCTACATCGACGACAAAGTCGGCACGCTCGCGCCGGGGATGCTCGCAGACTTCTTTCTCGTGCGGCCGACGAACACTTCCGCCACAGGGAATCCCTATGACGTCCTGGTTGCCGGGGATGTCACCGACATTGATCTTGTTGTGATCGGCGGAATTCCTACCTTCGGCGATCCTGAATTGCTGGGCAACCTCAACGTCAAGACCGAACCTGTCACCGTATGCGGTGCAGCGCGCGCACTTAACGTCAATGCACTTCCCGCAGGATCATTCGCGGAAGTAGAAGCCCGGCTCACAGCAGAGATGAAGGCTGCAGGCTCAAGGCTCGCGCCGCTGGCCGAATGCGTTCCCTAGCGCATGAGTTACAGCTTCCCCCGCAGCTCGCCATTCTCGAGCTTGGATGGAATCACGATGGCCTTCACTTCAGGGTCTTCCTCGTTCTCGCCGGTGCTCACATCGAACGCATAGGCATGCCAGGGGCAGACGACCTTGCCGCCTTCGATCAATCCTTCACCCAGCGGCCCACCTTCGTGCGGACACGTTCCATCGAGCACGCAGATTGCCCCGTCCACTTTGGCCACGCACAATGCACGGCCGGCGACCGTGAATTCCCGCACGTCACCTTCCGCGGGCAACTCTCCCTCAGAACAAATCCGCACCAAATCTGACATTTAATCTCTCCCGGTTGTTTTCCGAACGCTTCGCCGTGAACGCGGTAGCCCAATTAGCATAATGCTGAGCCTATACTTTTGGGCAAATTAAAGATGAAGAAAGCTAAGTCATCCGAAAAGACCCGCGCGTCTGCTCCAGCGCGCCCCGCTCCCACGCGAGGATCGAACAGCGCGTCTGAACCGCCGTCTACTGTTTCGGGGAAGTGGCTGCTCAGTGCCGGAGCCATCGCCATTGCGGCCGCGGTGCTTTGCGCATGGGGTACGCTATGCATCCTGTTCTGGCAGGGCAGCTGGCAGTTGCTTTATCATCCAGCCTCTACCGTGGATCGCAGCCCCGCCAGTGTGAATCTGCCGTTCGAATCTGTGGGCTTTGCCACCAACGCGGCAGGCGAGCCGCAGCTACGCGGCTGGTGGATTCCGGCGTCGCCGGAGGGACGGTTGACTGCGGTTTACTTCCACGGCGCTGACGGAAATATTGGCGACACCTTAGATGCGCTCTCCGGCCTGCACGCCGCTGGACTGAGCGTCTTCGCCTTTGACTACCGCGGCTACGGGAAAAGCCAATTCGCACATCCCAGTGAAGCGCGCTGGCGCGAGGACGCTGAGTCGGCCCTTGGGTATCTCACGGGAACCCGCCACATTCCGGCTAACACAATCGTTCTGGTCGGAAAGGATCTCGGAGCTAATCTCGCACTTGAAGTCGCGGCCGCGCATCCCGATCTTGCCGGTGTGGTCGTCGAACAGCCGCTTGAATCTCCGAGGGCAGCAATTTTCAACGATCCACGTGCGCGCCTGGTTCCGGCGCACCTGCTGGTGAGCGACCGTTGGCAGACGACTATTGCAGCGAGCAATGTGTTGATTCCTTCACTATGGTTTTATTGGACGCCTGAACGCAGCGCAGCGTCCGAGCAGGATCGACCAGAAGCCTACAATAAAGTGGCCGCGCGCAAGACGCTTGTGTGGCTTGCCAACTCGCCCGATGAGCGACAGCAGTTTCAGTCCGCGCTAAGTGGTTGGATCGATCAGTTGCCGCCGTCTGCCCATTAATCAGCGCGGCATATCGCGGTGCACGGACTTCACCTGGTAGCCCGCCTTCGAAAGCCGCTTCGTCATCTCCTCGGCCATCATCACGCTGCGGTGCTGTCCGCCGGTGCAGCCGAACGCCACGGTCAGGTAGCTCTTCCCTTCCTTCACGTAGTGTGGCATCAGATAGAGCATCAAGTCGGTGACTTTATCGAGGAACTCCCCGGTCTGAGGGAACCCTTTCACATAATTGGCTACTTTGGGATCAAGGCCGGTCTTGTCGTGAAACTCCGGCACGAAGTGCGGATTAGGCAGGAAACGCACGTCGAATACCATGTCCGCATCCAGTGGCACGCCGTTCTTGAATCCGAAGCTCAGGCAGGAGACCAGCAGAACCTTGCCCTGATCCTCATGGCCGAAGCGTTTCTGAATTTCCGCGCGCAGTTCATGCACGTTGAAGCGCGACGTATCGATCAATGTATCGGCGACGTTGCGAATGGAATCGAGCATCTGCCGCTCTTCCACAATCGAGCGCGACACGGTCTCGGAACGCTTCAGGGGATGAGGCCTGCGCGTCTCGGAGTATCGCCGTACCAACACTGAATCCTGCGCGTCCAGGAACACAACACGCGTGGGGAGTACCCGCTTCACACGTTTGATGATTTCGGGCAGCCGGTCGAAGGCTTGCCCTTCGCGAATGTCCACAACGATCGCCGCGCGTTCAATGTCCTTCGACTTTTGCACCATGCCGGCAAACTCAGGCATCAGTTCGAGCGGCAAGTTGTCCACCGCCTGATAGCCAAGGTCTTCAAATGTCTTGAGCGCGGAGGCCTTGCCCGCTCCGGAGATCCCAGTCAGGATGACCAATTCCTTCGTTGAAGATTTCGCTGCTCTTCCCTGTTCCGTCGATCGACGGCTGCGCACACCGGAGGTCGGATGAGGAGGAACCATGCGCTCATCCTAACACTCTTCTGTGTGCGCTCTAAACCGCGCTCTCTTCACCTGTTACACGAAGGTTACATTTTGATGCCTATGGAACCTCAACGAGTTCCATCTGTCCATCGCGGCGGCGATGCAATACATACAGGTCGCCCACCCGATTGCGGAAGATAAGCAGATCGCGATCGCGGAATTCCGCGTCCTTCACGGCTTCCTCGATCGTCATGGGCTTCACGGCGATCGCCTCGCCGCTGGTCATGATATGCGGTTCGACGATAGTGGTGCTGGCTGGGAACGAGTGCACTGCTATTGAGGTTTTTACCTTGGCGCGGGTCAGCTTGCCGTTTTCCGCCATCCCCTCAGGCTGCGCGCCGCGCTTGGGATGCGCCACCGGCGGAGCGGTCATCTCCTTGTCCAGTTTGGGCAGGCGTTTGCGCTCAAACTGGCGATCACGGTATCGCAGTGCCTGATTTTCAGCATGCTGGATGGCAATACGCAAGGCCGCTTCAATCGTGTCTGCCTTGCCGGCAGCTTCAATCGTCTGAACTCTCGCCTTGATGGTCAATTCCGCGATCTGGAGGTGTCGCTGCGCACGAAAGGTAATGCTGGCGCGCGCGGTTCTGCCCAGAATTCGGCCTACTCGTTCCAATCCTTCCTCGGCTTGAGAACGCACGGACTTGGGAACGCTAACTTGCCTTGCGGTGAACTCCACTTCCATGGTCAGCCTCCGCTCTTCCTTTTCCGGCGCACGTTAACGCCGGAGAAACGGATTGTATAGCATTTCGCCGCACCATGAAACGCCGGGCAATCCGCCAGTGATTCAATTTTACGATTCCGGGCGTCCTTCCGGCGAGGTTTCAGGGCCGTGGGGCAGGAATGTCACGACCGGGGGGAATCGAATTGGCTTGCTGTTCCTGTAAAGTTCTTTCCGCGGCTGCGGCTTCAATCTGGCTGTTGATCTCGGCGCCAATCAGCAGCATTAGCCCGGTAATGTAGAACCAGGTCAGCAGGATGATGACCGCTCCCAGCGACCCGTAGGTCACGCTGTAGTTATTGAAGAAGTGGAGGTAGACGCGCAGTCCGAATGACGATAGCAGCCACCCGATAATTCCGACGGCGCCACCCGGAGTAAGCCAGTGCCATCGCCGCGTTTTGCAATCCGGCGCCCAGTAGTAAAGTACAGCAAACGTCAATGCCAGCAACGCGCTGGCGATAATCCAACTCAGCAGCCTGATTGAAATCGCGGCCAAGGTGCGGAGCAGGAGTTCAGAAATCCGATGTCCCGCCGATCGAGCAAAGTAGTCCCCCGCAAGCATGGAAGCCAGTCCCAGCGTTACGACGATGGTAAGCAGGATGGTGAGGCCGATTGCCTGTATCCGTGCCACAATATATGAGCGGGAGCTTTCGATCTTATAGACGCCGTTCAACGTGTCCTGGATGGCCGATATTCCCACCGACGCCGACCAGATCGCCGCAATCAATCCGAAGGTCACCTTGCCTGAAGTTGCAGCGGCAGTCGCCTCATTGAATGTACTTAAGACAGTGCCCAGAGCGGCTGTGGGAATGACCACCGCCAGGTATTCGAGCAGTTTGTCATAGAACTGATATGCCGAACGCGCAGCCAGCCCAAGGATCGATCCCGCGCAGAGAAGCGTGGGGAACAGAGCGAACAGGAAGTAAAAAGCAAGCTCTGCCGCATGGCCAAAGACCCGGTCCTCAATGAGCGCTTTCCAGGTCTTGGCCGCCACCACGCGAACTGGCGCCCCTTCCAGATTCCAAAGGGACTTGAGCGGGGAGTTGGCGACCAACTCCCAGATGCGCCGTTCCCGGCGCTTCAGGCGGTGATCCACGGTTGGTTTCTGAGCGGAGATAATGTGTACCCCTTGCCGCAACCGGCAATCTCACCGAGCCTTAGATGCAGCGGTTCATGGCGTCGATGGCGTTCCCCGGAGTTCCGTGCGCGTTTGGGAATCCAGTGTATTTCCATCAACCCAAACAGCCCCGAGTGAGCAAACGAGTGTTAACTACCCGCATCAAAAAAATCAAATGGTGTCTTCGAATGGGACTGCTCCGTTGACCGCTACGCGACCCAGGCGAATCAGGACATGGCGGTGCCATTCGCTGTGCGTTTTCCTGCTCGCCCTTGAGTGTGCGCGACTCGGTGCGCAAGTCCCTCAGGACTTAAATGCTCCTCCTGCCGACCAGATTTTCGCGTCCTATGAAGGCCAGACAGTCACCTCCATCGATATTGCAGGACGCCCAGACTTGCAGATCTCCCAGTTCACGTCAGACCTTGCGCAAAAGTCCGGCCAGCCGTTCGACAAGATGAAGGTGGACAAGACCGCTGCCACGATCAAGACAGCCGGCAACTTTCAGAACGTGCGCGTGGAGGTGGAGCCCGAGGCAAATGGACTTCGCGTCCTCTTCGTGATTGAGCCAGCCGTCTACTACGGAATCTTCCAGTTTCCAGGCGCCGAGCGATTTACGTACTCGCGCCTTGTTCAGGTTGCCAATTACGTGAGCCAGGCACCGTACAACGCGACGGAAGTGGAGCACGACCGCCAGTCGCTAATGCACTTTTTTCAGCAGACGGGCTATTTCAAAGCCCAGGTATCGCCCAGCCTCAAGATCGACACTCAGCATGGAACTGTAAATGTCCTGTTTCAATCCGATCTGGGCCGCAAGGCGAAGTTCGGCGTCGTCGATATTGCCGGTTTGCCGGCCAATGAGGTGAACGATCTCCAGCATCGACTCACTACGCTACCCGCACGGGTTCGAGGTGCGGCGATTCGCAACGGCAAGACCTATAACCGATCCTCACTTAACAGGGCAACGAACTATATTCAGACCCGTTTGCAAAAGGAAGGATTTCTGGCAGCGCAGGTCAAGCTGGACGGCGCCGAGTATCACGACGACACCAATCGCGCCGACATCCATTTCAGCGTGAAACCCGGCGCGAAGACGCATGTGCAAATTGCCGGCGCACACCTCTGGCCGTGGACGAAGAAGGCGCTGCTGCCCGAGTACCAGGGTATTGGCGTCGATGAAGAGACCCTGCAGGAAGGCCAGCAGGCGCTCATCTCCTACTATGAGGCCAAGGGCTACTTCGACGTGAAGGTCACCTCAGACATGACTGGAGATGAAAAGCTGCGCACGGTTGTCTATCGCGTGACGAAAGAGAAGAAACACAAAGTCACCAGCGTCGGGATTTCCGGCGAATCTCAGCTGAAGGCTGACGACCTGACGCCACATATTGCTGTGCAGAAGAAGCGCTTCTTTTCGCACGGCAAGTTCAGCGACCAACTTGTGCGCGCCAGCGTGAATAACCTCAAGGCAGTTTACCAGTCCCAAGGATTCAGCAGCGTTCAAGTTACTCCGTCTGTGGTTAATCACGGGGGCGACATTCAAGTCGCATTTCACATCACTGAGGGACCCCGCGATATTGTCGATGCGCTCTCCATCGAAGGCGCCAAAACGTTCCCTCAATCGCAGTTCGCACCCAAGGGGCTGAAACTCACGGCGGGCCAGCCGTACTCACAGGCGAACGTCGCGGCTGACCGTGCCACCATCGTCTCTAACTACCTGAAGGCTGGCTATCTAACCTCGAGCTTTCGCGAAACAGCCACTCAAGTCTCCAAAAATGATCCGCACCACATCAAGGTGGTGTACCACATTTACGAAGGCCCACGAGTCTTCACCGGCAACATTCTCACGCTGGGCCGCGTCCACACCCAGCAACGCCTCATCAATAAAGACATCGCAACCATCAAGCCCGATCAACCTCTTACCGAGACAGATCTGCTCACCGCCGGCAGCAATCTCTACAACCACACGGGTGTCTTCGACTGGGCCGAGGTCGACCCCAAGACCCAGATCACAACGCAGACCAGCGAAGATGTCCTGGTCAAGGTCCACGAGGCCAAACGCAACGATTTCACATATGGAATCGGCTTTGAGGTCGTCAATCGCGGCGGCAGCGTTCCCAGCGGAACCGTTGGGGTGCCCGGTCTTCCGCCGGTTGGACTCCCACCCAATTTCCAAACCAGCCAGGTCACCTACTATGGCCCGCGCGGATCGGTACAATACACGCGCAATAATCTGAGTGGGAAGGGTGAATCGCTTTCGTTCACCGGATTCGCCGGCCGCTTGGATCAGCGCGCTGCGGTCTACTATATCGATCCCAATTTGCGATGGTCGCAGTGGAAATCCACCGCTTCGTTTACAGCCGAACGCAACGAAGAGAACCCAATATATTCATCGCAGCAGGAGACCGCCAGCTACCAGATCCAGCGCTTCATCGACAGTGCAAAAAAGGATCTCTTCTTCGTGCGCTATAGCTTTAACAAGACAGATCTCACGCGCATCACAATTCCGGATCTCGTCCCCCCCGCAGATCAGCATGTCAGGCTCTCCGGCTTCGGAGTGAACCTCACGCGCGACACGCGCGACAACGTTCTCGACGCACACAAGGGCGTACTCGACTCGGTTGAAGTCGACACCTATTTGACCAAGCTCGGCTCCAACGTCAATTTTGCGGAACTAACATCGCAAGCAGCTTTCTACAAGGAGAAGTTTCATCACATCGTGTGGGCAAACAGCATCCGCATCGGTCTCGCGCAGCCCTTCGCCAACAGCTTCGTACCTTTAAGCGAAGCTTTCTTCACAGGCGGTGGAGACTCGCTGCGTGGCTTTCCGCTCGATGGCGCCGGACCGCAACGCAGCGTTTACGCCTGCAGCACGGGCCAGACCATCCCCAATTGCCCGCTGATCAGCGTGCCGAGCGGGGGCAACGAACTACTCGTAATCAATGTTGAAGCGCGCATTCCGCTCCCTATAAAGAAGGGCCTCGGCATTGTTCCTTTTTATGACGGCGGCAATGTTTTTCCCATCATCGGATTTCACGATTTCACTTCGCTCTATTCAAACAACGTCGGCATCGGCCTTCGCTATGCCACACCTGTCGGACCTATTCGCATCGACGTCGGACACAACCTGAATCCGGTACCCGGTGTGAACTCAACGCAATACTTCATCAGCATTGGCCAGGCATTCTGAGGAGCCCTCTCGTGGCAATCAATCGATCGTCCAACGACGCTAATCGGCGCGAATCTCGTTTCCATCGTTCCTTCAGGCGACCGCTCCTGATAGCCGCCAGGTGGATCGCCGCGGTGATCGTCTTTCCCATTCTGCTCGGCGCGGTTGTCTTCTTTTTTCTCGCGAATAGCTCGCGCGGTCACGTGTATCTCATTAACCTAATTGAGAAGCAAGCCGGAGAGAGTCTCGGCGTCCCCGTACGCCTACAGAATCTTGACCTGCATCTCACCACGCTCAGCGTTGACCTCTACGGCCTGACTGTCGCTGGCGCAGGTCCCCATTCCTATCCGCCGCTGTTGCAGGTGCAGCATGCCGAGGCCGGTGTACGCGTGGTTTCCGTGCTGGGACGCGAATGGTATTTCGACAGCATTCGCATCGACAATCCCGTGGCGCAAATATTCGTCGATAAAAATGGCGTCTCAAACCTTCCGACGTTCAAGAGCAGTACCAGCGGGAGCAGTACAACTGTTTTTGATCTTGGCATTCGGCACGCCGTGCTTAGCAACGGCGCGGTCATCTACAACAACCAACCGAGCGCAATTGCTTTCGATCTCCGCGACGTGCAACTCAACGCAAGTTTCAACAGCCTTCTGCAAAAATATTCCGGCGACCTCGCATACGCTGACGGACATCTCAACTATTCCGGATATCAAATTCCCCCACACAAACTCAGCGTGCAATTCGATGTGACTCCGAGCGCTTTCCATCTCTCTCCGGCAAAGATCCAAAGCGGCAACACACAACTCGTTCTGACTGCAACGTTGAATAACTACAACGCTCCGATAGTGCAGGCTCAGTACTATGCCACGGTGGACGGCCAACAATTGGCGGGCGTCTTGCACGATTCGTCTATTCCATCAGGCCTCGTTACCGTCTCCGGGAGCGCTCAATATCAGTCGACTCCTGGACGTGTGTTGTTGCAAAGCCTCATCGTCAACGGGGATGTCACGAGCCGCGAGGTTATCTCCAAAACACCAAGCTTGCGCGCCGACGTTTCCAATATTTCCGGCCACTATTCGCTCGCCAACGGTGATGCGACTCTGCACGATTTCCGCGCCAACCTTTTAGGTGGCGAAGTGACGGCGCAAGGCACGGTGAAGAACATTGGTGGTGATTCGCGCTCGAAGTTCGACGCGACCCTTCGCGGCATATCGCTCGCGAACGCAAGACGCATGATCGGCCCTGCAGCGTCAACCGGCCCTGTCGCAATCGCCGGCACGCTCAATGCAACCGCGACGGCCGCCTGGGGCAAGACGTTCGACGATATCGTTGCCCACACCGATGCGACCATCGAGGCTGGCTTGTCCGGCGAACAAGGCCCAAGAGGTCCAACGCAACGCCTTGCTGCCCGCTCCGCGCAAACTGGGACCTTCAATTCTGCGCCGACCGGGGGTTCAGTGCCCATCAACGCCGCCCTGCATGCAACCTACACCGGCAAGACCCAGGAGCTTGCGCTTGATCACAGCTACTTCCGCACACCGCAAACAAACCTGTATCTTAACGGAACCGTCAGCAAAAACTCTAGTCTTCGCGTCGAGCTCCAAGCCAACGA
>Ga0210386_10002303_pt1 | contig 16528 bp, 14 predicted proteins | sample IncBWH32OmetaG_FD_160091 | JGI IMG/M metagenome (GOLD analysis project Ga0210386, IMG submission 160091) | Forest soil microbial communities from Barre Woods Harvard Forest LTER site, Petersham, Massachusetts, United States - Inc-BW-H-32-O ... | reverse complement strand
TCAATCTGAGGCGCCTAAAACTACTACCACGGTTGTTACTACTACAGAACAGCCTAATGCAGGAGCAACAGCAGCAAAAGTATTTAATGGTGAGGGTTACTGGAAACTATACAACCAGAACAAACAAATATCGAAAGATGGATTGTTCCATGGCGGCAAGCTAATGGATGGTACAGTATACATTTATAGCCCTGATGGACTTATTCAAAAGAAGGCCGTATATAAGGGTGGTATTTACCAGGGAGATGCTCCTATAACCGACGAGGATAAGAAGTAATGGCAATTTAATTGCTAACGCTGTAATTACATTTTTGTGGTGGTTGTGGTAGATTTATTATCTATTTGAAGTATATAAAAATCATAAAGATGAAGAAGAGTATCTTAACAATATCAGCTTCATTATTACTTATTCAAGTGAGTTTTGCTCAGGTGAACAAAGCAGCCATGCCCACTGATACCACAAAAAACACAGCTACAGATAAAAAATATGTTATTAGTATAGGCATATTTGTTCTGCCACCTTGGGAGGAAAATACATATTCAAATTATGGAGGAAGTCTGAAATTTGATTATATAAAGAGCAAGAAATTTGGATTGGGTATTAAGATCAACGAAACATTTACTCCTAGTTCTCATAGTGGAACAGATACATCATATCCTTATACATCTATAGTTGATAATACAACTACTTATTCTCCAAAATATGCTTATACCTATAGTAATAGTCCTATTATACAAATCAACACGAGTTTAACTGCTACCTATTATGTTTTGGGAAACTACAAGGATAGCAAAGCCGGTTTATATGTTGAATCAGGATTAGGATATGGCTATATTTCCACCAGTCAATCTCAGACAAATGATTATCCTAATCCAACTCCTAACGAAATTATTCATCAAAAAACAACATGGATAGCCAATTGCTTGTTCATGCCTTTAACTATAGGTGGAAGCTATAAATTAGGAAATGGTAAAATATTTCTCGAAGCGTTTTTGGATTTACCAATATACGGCGGATACCAACAAAATTACAGTAATGTAACTTATTCACCGGGCACATACCAATTTCTGACCAACAGTAAATTCAATGCTTGGGGGATTGGGGCCAGTTTATCAGGGTTTACTTTAGGCTATTCCTTATGTTTTTAAAGCCTACAATCTTTACCTCACTTTAGCAATTACATTGCCAAAGTAATTAATTACTCGTTATTCTTCATTGCTTCATATTCTGCATCAATACTCAAGGGAGGCGTATTAGCAGCCTGAACAGCAAGTACATCGCAACGCTCGTTTTCTTTATTATTGGCATGCCCTTTAACCCAAACAAATTTTATTTTCTGAAGGGGATGTAGCTGCAGGTATCTTGTCCATAGATCAGCATTTTTCTTACCCTTGAAACCTTTTTTACTCCAACCAAATACCCAGCCTTGGTTTACAGCATCCACCACATATTTTGAGTCGGAATATATAGTTACATGCAAATTGGGTTTTTTAAGCGCTTCGAGGGCTTTTATTACACTTAATAACTCCATGCGATTATTGGTAGTTAATCTGTAACCATGAGATAACTCCTTTCGCTTGTCACCTGATATCATTACTACGCCATAGCCGCCCCTGCCAGGATTACCCTGTGCTGCACCATCAGTATATATAATTACATTATCCACTTTTTACCGAGTATGCAGCCAAATTAGAAAAAAAACAGGAATAGCTTGTAAATAGCCAACCATTAATTGATTATCAGTATCTTTATAAAGTAGGGCAAAAAAAATATGGTGCAAAAAAACATATTACTTGTTAATGTTTACTTTTGCGAATGTACTATAAGGACAAAACTAATATGTGGGCTGCTTTAGCAAGAACTATACTTAAGAACCGTATCATACTGATTATAAGCATATTGCTTGTAACATGTTTTATGGTTTACAGGACAAGGCAGGTAAAAGTTGCTTATAGTTTTACACAGTTTTTACCGAATAGCGATAGTGCCAGTATAGATTACGAGAATTTTAAAAAGCAATTTGGCTTAGATGGCACTGTAATGGTTGTAGGCATGCAGGTGGATAGCCTTTTCAGTAATTTGAATGAATTTAATGACTGGTACAACCTGAACTATGATGTAAAAAATATGCATGGCATAAAGGACGTAGTGTCAGCCGCATCTATATACCTGTTATCGAAAAACGATAGCCTTGAAAAGTTTGATTTTAAGCCTTTGCTGGTAAGAAAACCCGTAAACCAAAAAGAACTTGACAGTGCAAAAAAAGCAATTTATGCCTTGCCATTTTATGACGGTTTCATTTTTAATAAAAAAAGTAACTCCACTCTAATGGCCGTTACCTTTAAAGATAATGACGTAAATACTTCCGGCCGAATATCAATTGTTGATTCCTTAAAGTATAAGGTAGATGCTTTTGCAACAAAATATCATGTTGCAATGCATTACTCAGGAATGCCTTATATAAGAACGGTTATTTCGCGTAAGGTAATGAGTGAATTATCAATGTTCCTGTTTATCTCCATTGCCGTTACTTCAATTATTTTATTCTTCTTCTTCCGGGCTTTATTCCCGGTAATATTTCCGCTTATAATTGTATCTATTGGTGTTATATGGTCAATGGCATCAATATCACTACTGGGGTATCAAATAACCGTCCTTACAGGCCTTATTCCTCCATTAATAACAGTAATAGGTATACCCAATTGTATATTGTTACTGAACAAATATCATACCGAATACCGCAAGCACGGTAACAAAATGCAAGCGCTTCATACCACTATTGAAAAGATAGGTATTTCGCTTTTCTTGGCTAATGTAACTACAGCAATAGGCTTTGCAGTATTCTGCTCTACCCGTAGCCAGGCCCTGGTAGAGTTCGGCCTTATATCTTCATTAAATGTAATGGTAACGTATGCTATTTCCCTTATTCTTGTTCCTGTTGTTTTCAGTTACCTGCCTCCGCCTAAGGTTAAACAACTTAAACACCTTGAAAGGAAACATATTGTAAATTTACTTAGTGCCGTAGATAGGTATACACAAAGCCACCGTAAGCAAATATATTTTATTACGCTGATTGTAATTGCAGTTTCATTATACGGCGTTTCTAAAATAAAGGCAATTGGTTATGTTATAGATGATTTACCGAAAAATGACCCCATATATACTGACATGCGCTACTTCGAAAATCACTTCGGGGGTGTGCTGCCGTTTGAGGTTTTAGTTGATTCTAAAAAACCAAATGGAATATTTGCCGATAATGGAAGAACATTGTTTAAAATGGAACGGTTTGAAAAAATGATCAAACAATACCCTTATTTTGCAAGACCTATTTCATTGATCGGCGGCCTTAAGTATGCTAACCAGGCCTTTCATGATGAAGAACCCAAGTATTTTATATTGCCTACCTTAAGCGATATGCAGTCTATACTGCAATACACTAAAAACTCAGGGCAAAAACAACAACAAAAACTTACCAAATCGGCAATAGATAGTTCTAAGCAGATAACCCGCATAGAAGTAGAAATGGCAGACGTGGGTTCAGTAAAAATGAAAGAGGTACTTGCTTCCATTGAGCCTAGGGCAGACAGTATCTTTAACTATTCGGTTGCAGATAAATCATGGGTGCCAGCCGATCAACGATACAGAATAACATATACAGGCAGCAGCCTGATATTTTTGCGAGGCAATGACTTCCTGGTAACCAACCTTATTGAAAGTGTATTGCTTGCTGTTATACTCATTTCCATAATCATGTTTCTGATGTTCATGTCGCCACGAATGGTGCTAATAGCAACTTTACCCAGCATTATACCACTTATAGTAACCCTTGGCCTTATGGGCTTCTTTAATATTCACCTTAAACCCAGTACAATTCTAATTTTCAGCATTGCATTTGGCATTTCGTCAGATGGTACAATGTACTTCCTTACCAAATACAGGCAGGAAATTAAGAATCTAAACCTGAGTCCTTCACAGGTTATTTCACTGGTTATAAAGGAAACCGGGGTAAGCATGGTATATACAGCCATTATACTTTCGTTCGGCTTCCTCATATTTATATTCTCTGGCTTTGGCGGTACAAAAGCAATGGGCATATTGGTTTCTATGACATTGTTGATGGCATATTGTTCTAACCTTGTTTTGTTACCATCTTTCATGCTTTCAATGGAAAAGTTCATAAAAAGAAAAACACTTTCTAAAGCTCCACTGCTTGATATTGAAGAAGAAAAATTTGAGGATGAAGCCGATAAAGACTAGACCAGGAACAGGAAAAAGGAATTAAAGAAAGCGTAAAAAGTGGCGCCTGCCTGGGTTTCCAATGTATCTTCACTGAACATGGAAAGCATAAATATTATCCAGAAAATAAAATAAGTATACGAATAGATTTTTTTTGTTTTTACTCCCGGATAAATAAGGGATAAGAGAAACCAGGCTATTCCAATACAGCCAAACCCAACCCCTATTTCAAGGTACTGGTTGTGTGAACGAAGCCTGAACTCAGGTTTTAAGTTCGAATGCATTTCATCATACTGTTTGGCAAATGCAATCCTCACATCACCCGTTCCTACCCCTATAAGCCAATGTTTCTGAATAATCCCCAAAGCAGCTCTCCAGAATTCAAGGCGTTGCGTGATAGAGTGCCCACTTATATTAGGGTCTCCATTCCGATAGTCTTCAATTTCCCAGAAAGCCTGATAGAGGCGATATTGAACATCTCCACTCTCCTTAAAATTATAATTAGGCATCCCATTTTCAATGGCTTTTATGTCTGTATCATCAAGCTTACTTACTCCTGCTGAATCTTTTGTAAGGTTCTTTGAGGTAAGGTAACGTATCAATGTAAATTTTATATAATTACCCTTCTTATCAAATCCGTTTATCGGAATCTTACTACGCCTGGCCCAGGCCGGATATAATTCATCATAAGACAGGTACGTATAAATATAATGTCCGCTCTCAGTACCGCCATAACTATCTCCTGTATAGTAACGTGAACCATTTAAAGAACGTTTCTGCAGTGTATCGGTATTCAGCTTATCGATAGTAGGGAAATAGCCATGATCAAAATTGATAAGATATACCGCAATACCAATAAATAGTATACCAATAGCTGAAAGTAATCCTATTCCATACCATACTTTGTGCTGCTTTACTCTTTTATAAGCGTAATAAACCAACAGTACTGAAGCAAGCCCCACTGTAATCACAATGCCCGTTAGCGATTCCATAATTACCAGGAATATAAGGAACCATGCTATCCATATTGCCAGAACAAGCGATACCATGGACCATTTTCTTGAAAATATGTACCCAAGTAAAAGAAATATTGACAGAACTATCATCAGAGCAAGCCTGATGGTTGAAACATGAGGAGTTATTTCGTGAATATCGATCAGACCTTTGTGCAAAAGCCTGTAAATACCAATTAACGATTCCACCGTAATGCCACCCATAAATAATCCAAGTACAATATTCCTTTCCTTGGTATTTAATGGCTCGCTGGTGCAGAACAGAAAAGGCAATATCAGTAACGGAACCTTTACCCGTATATCATCCATGCCATACTTAAAATTTGTTGTATATATAAGGCCAAGCAAATGCATTACATACAAAGAACATAGTACAAGGGCAGGTTTATTAGTTATAAACCGCTTCCATTTTGCACCCAGCTTACCTTCTGCAATCCAGTTAAGCCCAAGGGTAAGTTCTGCAATGCTTATAAATACCTTTGAAACTGACATTCCAATACACAGGAAAGAAAGCGCAGCGATAAACAGTATTCTGTGTATCTGCTGCCTTAAACCGGCATTTTCACCTAAAGCTTCTTGTGATAATATTGACATTAAAGAATATTCGTGTGTACGAACATATAAAAAGTTTTACTTTGCTTTGTACAAAATTAAACTATCCTATGAACGTTTTATTGCTTGGATCGGGCGGAAGGGAAAATGCCATTGCTTGGAAAATAGCACAAAGCCCGCTATTAAAGGACTTTTACATTGCCCCAGGTAATGCTGGCACAGCCAACTGTGGCACAAACCTGGATATAGACATTCTGAATTTTGAGCTGGTAAAGAAACATGTGCTCGAAAAAAACATAAGCTTAGTAATTGTCGGGCCCGAAGAGCCATTGGTTAAAGGTATTTACGATTTTTTCAAGGCCGATAAAGAATTGGCTCATGTACCGGTAATAGGCCCGTCTGCAAAGGCAGCAGCCCTTGAGGGCAGTAAAGATTTTGCCAAAAAGTTTATGGCTAAGTATAAAATTCCGACTGCCCGTTACAGCACATTTACCAAAGAAACCGTTGAAGAAGGCATAGCCTTTTTGCGTACACTAAGGCCACCACATGTACTTAAAGCCGATGGGCTTGCGGCAGGTAAAGGTGTGGTGATACCTTTGACAACAACAGCTGCAGAACATGAACTGAGAGAAATGTTGCTTAGTGAAAAATTCGGGCAGGCGAGCAAAAAGGTTGTTATTGAAGAGTTTCTGATAGGAGTTGAATTATCTGTGTTTGTGCTGACCGATGGCAATAGTTACCATATTTTACCTGAGGCTAAAGACTATAAGCGTATAGGAGAAAATGATTCAGGGCTGAACACAGGTGGTATGGGTGCAATCTCTCCTGTTCCTTTTGCCAATGAAAAATTCATGGAAAAGCTTAAAGAAAGAGTAATTATACCAACTGTTGAAGGGCTAAAAAAAGAAAAACTTGATTATAAAGGCTTTATTTTCTTCGGTATAATTAATTGCCAGGGCGACCCTTATGTAATTGAATACAATGCACGAATGGGTGACCCGGAGACAGAAGTAGTTATACCTCGTATTAAAACAGATCTGCTCGTACTAATGCAGGCAGTTGCTAATCAAACTTTGCACAAAGTAAAACTGGAAATTGATGAACGTCAGGCTGCGACAGTGATGATGGTATCGGGTGGTTATCCTGAAGCCTATGAAAAAGGAAAAGAGATCGCAGGGCTTGACAAGGTTACTGACAGCATAGTGTTCCATGCAGGAACCAAGCTAAGTAATGGCAAAGTATTAAGTAATGGAGGCCGTGTATTGGCAGTTACTTCAATAAAAAATACGTTAAAAGAAGCTGTTGCTACTTCATACGAAAGCATTAAAAAAATAAGCTTCGATAAAATGTATTATCGCAAGGATATTGGTAAAGATGTAGGAGCCTGATCTTAGTTCCGAAGTTAATTTAATTACTTCACCCAGTTGTAATCATTGGTTGCGAATTTGGGGTTACGAAACTGAACCAAACTATTTTTCATTTTCTGTCCGATTTGAGAAACTCATTCGTTATTGTTGAAAGAGATCAAAAGATATTCAACAACTAACACAAAAACACATGGACACATTCCTTACTCCGATAGAAAAGCCCAAAGGGCTAATAATGAAGCTCGTATATTATTTTACAAGGAAGCAATTTGGCAAAGTACTTAAGCCATTAAGCGTATTCTCAGCCAGGTTACCTAATGCATTTGGTATGTTTTACGGTAAAGTATCACAACTCGATAAAAAACTGACACTGCCAAAAGAAACCGCTATGCTTATCCGCGAACAGGTGGCACGCATTAACATTTGCCTCTTCTGTATTGATATGGGTCGATGGGCCGCTATAACGGCTTCTATGAACGAAGCAAAGTTTGACGCACTGGAAGAGTATGCCACAAGCCCACTTTTTACAGATGGGGAACGCGCTGTATTAGATTATGTAACCGATTTAACCAAAGATAAAAAGGTTAACCCTGATACTTTTAAGCAGATGGCCAAATACTATTCCGACCAACAGATATGTGAGATTGTATGGCTTGTTGCAAGTGAACATATTTACAACATAACCAACATTGGCCTTAACATTCATTCCGAAATGCTCTGCGATATAGTAAGAAAGAAAAACTAATGCCTTACTACTATAGTATTCAGGCTTTCTTAGAACCTACAACCATTTCGTAAATACTATCCTTTTGCAAATACTTGCCGGCTATATCCTGCAATTGTTTTGAAGTAATTTCAGCAAGTGTGCTAATATATTTTTCGTAGTACGAATAATCAAGGCCATGCAACCATACTTGCTTAAAGCGTTCCGCTAAAGCAAAAGGGCCATCCATGCTGCGTAATACATTACCGCGTAAATAGTTCTTTACCAGTTGTAATTCATCCTGCGGAATAGGTTCGTTGCATAAACGATCCATCTCTTTATAAATTTCAACCAGCGCTTTATCGCATACATCGCTGCCTACTTCACTGGCTATTTGAAAATACCCCGCCTGTTGCAGGAACACAACACCTGATGATATTCCATAGGTATATCCTTTATCTTCCCTGATATTGCTCATTAAACGCGAACCGAAATAACCTCCTAATATCACATTCAATATCTGGAATGGAATTGCGTCGGGATGATTTTTATGGAACAACATTCTGCCCATTCGTATAGCAGATTGTAATGCCTTATCCTTCGGCATATAGTGCTTTTTCTCTGCACTTGGATTTATTGCAAACTCCCCTGTTTTCTTCAGGTCATCAGCTTTCCAATTGCTTCCACCAAAGCTATCGCTTAAGGTATTCAGGAACTGATCTTTTATTTTACCCGCCACAATTATTGCACAACCGTTCGATGCATAATGAGATCTGTGGAAATTAAGCAACTGCTCTCTGTTTATAGCATCATATTCATCAAGGGTAACTACATGCCCATACGGATGATTGTTACCAAAAAGCAAAGCGGGGAAATTACGCGCCGCAACCACTCTTACTTTCTTTTCTTCCACCAGGTAGCGTTGCTTCTTGTTAGTGAGATACACATCGATCTCTTCCTTAGGAAATGAGGCCTCTTTTACTATTTCTTCAAGTATTGGTAATACCTTATTTACATGCTTACCTAATGAATATAAGGCAACAGAAGCATAGTCGTGATGCGAAGATGTCTCCAGAAAAGAGCCATAATAGTCTAGCATAGAAGCAATCTCTTCTGAACTATGTTTTGTAGTTCCTTCTTCCAGCAAAGCGTTTGTTGTATCTGCCACCAGTGGCAAATTCTGTTGCAAGGTACCTGCCGGGAATATCAGTTCTATCTTCACTACATCTTGCGTGCCTGTATTAACAGAATATAAGGGTATGCCATTAGGCAATTTACTTTCTGTCGCATGTAAAATATCTATCTTACTTGGCTTACCAAGTGCAGGCATAGTATGCCTGTCTAATCTAACTTCAGTTTCCATTAGCTTTTGATTTTGAACGATAATATAATGTGGAGCAATTGTTTTCGTTAATAACCCTCGATGCTTCCACTAACAGGTCTACTTCACTTATTTTAGCAAAACGTTCCGTTTCATTGTTTACTTCTTCAGCACCACCAAGTAATTCAAATATCGCAAGGTTCATGGCTTTATTTAAAATGCTCATCTCACCAAAAACAAGTTGCGATTCTGTTTTATTCTTTGCCTTTTCCATTTCTTCTTTCTTCACCTGCGCCAGTGAAACCTTCTTCAATTCTTCCTGTATGGCTTCATCCGCCGCTTCAAGGGTAACGCCTTCAGAAAGTTTACCTGAAATAATAAACAGTCCCGGGTCAAATGATTCCATAGTGAAGGCATTAATTTCACTGAACAGTTTTTTATTCTTCACCAGTTCCAGGTACATACGTGATGCATTACCATCGGTTAAAATATCGGCAAGAAGTTCCATTGCATAAAAACTCTGGTCCATGCGCGAACCCATGTGGTATGCCTTGTAAATAGCATCAACAGGTACATCTCTTTCAAGTTCAAGCTTGCGTGCCTGGGTTTGTTTAGGCTCCACAGGCAATTTACGTAACGGCGGATTACCGGCAGGTATTGGTGCAAACCATTTGTCGCATAAAGCCTTTACCTGTTCAACCGTAACATTGCCACTCACAGCAAGCACTGCATTATTCGGGCAATAAAACTTCTGGAAGAATGCCTTCACATCCGGCATTACGGCATGTTTAATGTGGTCTATTTCTTTACCTATTGTTGGCCACGTATACGGGTGTACCTTGTATGCCAGCTTAGGTAGTTCAAGCCAAACATCGCCATATGGCTGATTTAAATAGCTTTGCTTATATTCTTCAATTACCACACTGCGTTGTACTTCCAGGCTCTTGTCTGAAAAAGCAAGGCTCAGCATTCTGTCTGATTCAAGCCAGAAAGCTACTTCCAGGTTTGATGCCGGAAGGGTGAGGTAATAATTGGTTACATCGTTATTGGTGAACGCATTGTTCTCTCCGCCTGCCTGTTGCAAAGCATTATCGTAGTCAGGAATATTTATGGAGCCCCCAAACATTAAATGTTCGAAAAGGTGAGCAAAGCCAGTCTTTTCAGGGTCCTCGTCACGCGCACCTACATTGTAAATTATGTTCACACATGCCATAGGCGTTGATGTATCGCGGTGCACAATTACCTTTAATCCGTTCGGTAATGTAAATCTTTCAAATTGTATCATCTATCTTTTATTATTCAGGTATATCAAAACTATTTGCTTCTTTTATTGCGGTATGAAATTCAGTAATTATTTCATTCACTATATCTTTTACGGGCATTATTTTTTTAACTGCTGCAGCTATTTGCCCGATCTCCAGTTCACCTTCTTCCATATCACCCTCGAACATACCTAATTTGGCACGTGCACGTCCCAGTATCTTGGCCAGTTCTTCATTTGATGCTCCCCTATCCTCTGCTTCCTGTACTTTCTTATAAAAAGCATTCTTAATCACTCTTACAGGAACAAGTTTTTTCAATATTAGCATGGTATCACCTTCTACCGATTCCACGATCTTCTTTTTGAAATTAGGATGAACAGAAGCTTCTTCAGAAGCAACGAAACGCGTACCAATTTGCACTGCATCAGCGCCTAAAGTCATGGCTGCAAGCATAGAGTGGCCGCTTGCAATACCACCCGCAGCTATAAGCGGAATATTCACTACCTCTTTTACTAAAGGTATAAGGCACATAGTGGTGGTTTCTTCGCGGCTATTGTGGCCACCGGCTTCAAAACCCTCAGCCACAATAGCATCTACACCGGCATCCTGTGCTTTTTGCGCAAATTTCACGCTTCCTACTACATGCACAACCTTAATACCATGTTCCTTAAAAAAGGGTGTCCATGCTTTAGGATTACCCGCCGAAACAAAAACGATCTTAACGCCTTCCTCCACTATTATTTTCATTACCTCCTCTAAATCAGGGTATAATAATGGCACATTTACTCCAAAAGGTTTATCAGTAGCCTTTTTGCATTTTTGAATATGTTCACGCAAAACATCAGGGTACATTGACGCGGCCCCGATTAGCCCAAGACAACCACTATTAGAAGCCGCAGAGGCCAGGCGCCAGCCACTTGTCCAGAGCATACCTGCCTGAACTATTGGATACTTTATTTGAAAAAGTTGCGTTATTCTGTTCACAGAGTGCGAAGATATGTATAATGAATAGACACTAACCCAATGATAGACGCAAAAATTACTAAATACCTCTTACCCAAAAAATCTTACCTTTGGCAGTCTTTTAAAATGGCCGGTTCATGAAAAATATATTTAACGAAGCTGATAAAAACGAAATACTTCAACGGGTTGAGAAATTAACACCGGAAAGTAAGCCGTTATGGGGTACAATGAATGTAGCCCAAATGCTGGCGCATGGTGCACATGCAGCAAAGTTGCCAACCGGAGAGGTTGCTGCCAAGCGAGCCGGATTTCCGATAAATATCATCGGCTCCCTTTTAAAGAACAAAATACTGAACTCCCCGGAGTTCAGAAAGAATTCCCCTACTTCTCCTGAAATAAAAATTACAGACCCTCGGGATTTTGAAAAAGAAAAAGCAAACTTTATAGCGGCCATAAAGAACTTAAGCGAAAAAGTAGCAACTGCACCTAAGCACCCTTTTTTCGGTAAAATGACAGCAACAGAATGGGGCCGCATTAACTATATACATGCCGACCATCATTTAAAACAATTCGGAGTTTAATAAAAGCCAGAAACCATATACATGCGTAGACTTATAATACTTTTCGTTCTGCTATTTTCTGCTTTAACTGGGTTTTCGCAAACCTATACTATATATACCCTGGCGGGCGATACAGCCGGGTACCGTAATGGTACAAACAGCAATGCGTTATTTAACGCACCCGCCGGTGTGGCAGTTGACACTGCAGGTAACAATGTTTATGTAACTGATTATTATAATAATCGCATTCGTAGAATAAAAGCTGGGACAACAACAACTTTTGCCGGAGATACGCTTGGCTTTAGAGATGGCGCTGATACCTTCGCGCTCTTTAACAGACCTATTGGTATTTGTACTGATGACTCGGGTAATGTATATGTAGCGGACACATATAATAATGCTATTCGCAAAATAACCCCTGCAGGAATGGTAACCACCATTAGTGGTAAAGGAAACGATTCAATAGGATACAGGAACGGGCCTGCTGCCAATGCATTATTTTATAACCCGGTTGGTGTTGCAGTTGATAGAACAGGTAATTTATATGTAACGGATAATGGTAATAATGTGGTGCGTAAAATATCTACACTTGGTATAGTTAGTACTTTTGCCGGTAATGATAGCCTGGTTGGATATGTAAATGGGAATGCTGACACAATAGCTGAGTTTTCAGGTTTGGCGGGTATTGCGGTTGATGATTCAGGAAATGTATACGTTACCGAATTAGTAAATAATTCAGTAAGGGAAATAAGCAAGGGGAATGTTTTCAATATTGGCGGAGTTGATACAATAGGCGCGGATAGTATTATTACTACTACTACTCCCGGTTATCAGAATGGAGGAGCGGATACTTCAAAGTTTAATAATCCGGTTGGGCTTGTTGTAGATGACAGTGGCAGTGTATACGTATGTGATGAATATAATAACGTTATACGAAAGATAAGAAAAGGCATAGTATCGACCTTTGCCGGGAACACTAATATAGGCCTGGTTAACGGAAATGTTGATTCTGCAGAATTTTACCAGCCTATTGGCATTGCTTTAGATAATCATGGAAATTTCTTTATTGCGGATAACGCTAATAATGTGATAAGAGAAATATACCCACCTGGTATTACCGGAGTTAAGCAACTTACAACCGGAGAACCGCACTTATCAGCTTACCCAAATCCCTCCAGTTCAGTTATGACCATAGTTTCGTCAACAAATGGTATTGCAGAATTACTTGACCTGACCGGAAGAGTAGTATGGATAAATGATCATTTTGTTTCTCCTTATACTTTCTCTACGGAAGATGTTTCACCTGGAATCTATTTTCTGAGAGTAACAGCAGGGTTGAAGGCAGCAGTTTGTAAAGTTGCTATAAGCCACTAAAGCATTCCCGATTTTTTCTCTTACTTTTGGTAAGTATTTTTATTCCATGAATAACGACCTTACTCAATTAAAAGAGTGGTTCTGGCCACTGATAATTACCTTTAGTATAATACTTACAGGTATTATAGTACAAAGGCTGGTCATTGTTTACTTACAGCGTATTTCAAAAAAAGAGAAGTGGCAGGGTGGCCTTGTGATTATAAGCTCATTGCGCGGTATGATAATTCTTATATCGGTTCTGGCAGGTATATACCTTGGCCTTAGTGTTTCACCATTACCAGCAAACGTATTAGATACAGTTCAAAAACTTCATAAAGTATTTGAAATATTTATAATTACGTTTATCACGGCAAGGGTACTAACCGGTTTGCTCAAGGCCTATACCTTAAGGGAAGAAGGTATAAAGCGCTCTATTTCGCTTTTCAACAGCATCATCAAAATAGTTGTTTATTGTATCGGTGGCCTTATAATCCTGCAGGCACTGAATATTTCTATTACGCCCATTATAACTGCATTAGGTGTTGGTGGCTTGGCGGTGGCGCTTGCTTTGCAAGATACTTTATCAAATCTTTTTGCAGGCGTGCAACTAACCGCTACGCATGTTATTAAGCCAGGCGAATACATTATACTGAGCTCCGGCGAAGAAGGAACTGTTAATGATATTAACTGGAGATACACTACGCTAATTACACAGTCTAATAACCTGGTAGTTATTCCTAATTCTAAAATGGCGTCTACCATTGTAACGAACTATTCATTGCCTGCAAAGAATTTAGATGTATCGCTTGCTTTTGGAGTAAGCTACGATAGTGACCTTGATAAAGTAGAAAAGGTAACATTACAGGTTGCTCAGGTTGTAATGAACGAACTGGGTGTAACAGGTGAATCGCCGACATTTAGGTTTAAAGAGTTCGGCACAGCAGCCATTAACTGTAGTATATCTATTACGGTACATAACTTTACACAGCAATATGTGATGAAGCATAACTTAATGAAGGCTCTCTACAAACAATTTAAACAAGAAGGAATTGTTATTCCATATCCACAGGTTTATGCTGTTAGCCTCAATAACCCTTTACCTAACAAGAGTTAATATTCTTCATTTCAGTACTGGTTCTCAGTAACCACCTGTAAAGCTCACTTCTTTAACGATTAAGCCTTAATGAATTCATAATACAGGTTTAATCTCCCTGTGATATTATACCCATACGTTTGCATTGTGAAATAATTATAGAGAATCTCATAAAACATAACCTATGAACAAAGAGCTTGTAATTAAAAATGAAATTACCATTAATGCCCCTGCACTAATGGTTTGGGATGCCTTGACAAACCCTGCGCAAACTGCAAAATACATGTTTGGTTGTAAAATAATCTCTGATTGGAAGGTTGGTAGCCCGCTTATATGGAAAGGGCCTGTTACCTGGGAGAAAGACGAAGTTATATTGAAAGGAAATATTGTTGATATACAAGTTGGTGAACTTTTGGTTTATACTGAAATTGATCCGAATAATCCCGCTGTTAAGGATGTTCCTGAGAACTACTTAACTGTTGTATATTCTTTGGTAGAAAAAAATAATAGAACCACATTAACTGTCGTAGTAGGTGACTATTCAACTGTAGCTGATGGAGAAAATCGATACAAAGAAGCTCACCAGAATGGCGAAGGCTGGAAACCGGTATTGGCACAAATAAAAAGAATGCTTGAACCCAAAGCGGTACTTTCAGAAATGTTTGCACCCGTTCAACACAAAGAATTGGCTGCATTGGCAGAAAGGATCTAATCGAGAATATTTCCTATTTTCCTAGTAATATAAATACCATTGCCTGGCAGGCAATACCAATACTATTACCAATATATATATCGGCCGCTGCATGCGCTTTGAGTTTGTATCGGGATAGATCAACAAGAACAACTAATGCAATTGCAGCGGTAATTGCAGGGTAATTCTGTATACGGTTATAATACATTAATCCAATCACTGTACCCAAAATGCCGCCTATTCCAACTGCATGCAAGCTTACTTTAGTTATAAGGCTTATTAGTAAAGTAACTATCATAGCAACGTTTATCCCCAACATAAAAAAGCTAAGTGACCTGCCGATCATAGGTATATTGTGTATTGAATAATAGGCCAGAATAAAACACAATTCAGTAAATGCAATAAGCATTAACCGATCCTTATCAGTAGGCTCACTAAGGCTACTCACACGGCCCATCCTGAGTAATACCCAACTTACAAAAAGAGGTAGCATAGTGGTGCATAGTAGTGTCATTGAAGCAAACGATGCAAGGAATATCCTGAACTGATCCTGATCAAGCGAGGAGTATATGAACGGGTCGTTAGTAATAATAAGAATAACGCCAAGTGTTGGCATTAGTGCAGGGTGAAAAATGTATGAAATTATTTTCCAAAAGTTTCCCATATTATATTTCTTTTCTCATTCTGGCAACCGGTAAATCAAGCTGCTCACGGTATTTAGCAACTGTGCGCCTTGCCAGTTTGTATCCTTTTTCCTCCAGTAATTCTACAAGAGCCTCATCATTCAGTGGTTTTTTTTTATCTTCGTTCTCTATTAATTTCTTCAAAATATTCTTCACTTCTTTTACCGAAACTTCTTCCCCGCTCTCTTTCTGAAAAGCTTCAGAGAAAAGTTTTTTAAGCATAAAAGTGCCAAACGGCGTTTGTACATATTTGCTATTGACAACCCTTGAAATAGTAGATATATCAAACCTTGTAGCCTTTGCAATATCTTTCAGTAACATTGGTTTAAGCTTGCTTTCATCACCATCCAGAAAATATTCTTTTTGATATTCCAATATGGTTTCCATTACACTTTGCAAAGTCATTTCTCTTTGTTCAAGCGCACTTATAAACCCTTTGGCATCATCAATGCGTTGACGCGCGAAAGAGGCAGCCTCTTTCTGAAGTTTATCCTTCCCTGCTTTCCTCTCAACCATTTCTTCATAAACAGAGCTCAATCTTAATTTTGATGAATTCCTGCTCACCAATTCAACTTCAGGCTTACCACTCCAATTATTTACAATAAAATCAGGCGTTATCTGTTCAGCACTGGTAGTACCATCAGAATAGGCCAATCCTGGTTTAGGGTCTAATTTTACAATCTCTGCAATGGCATTCTTTAACTCTGTATCATTAATATGTAATAATTCT
>Ga0210386_10002302_pt1 | contig 16532 bp, 13 predicted proteins | sample IncBWH32OmetaG_FD_160091 | JGI IMG/M metagenome (GOLD analysis project Ga0210386, IMG submission 160091) | Forest soil microbial communities from Barre Woods Harvard Forest LTER site, Petersham, Massachusetts, United States - Inc-BW-H-32-O ... | reverse complement strand
GATCGCCTTGTTGGTCATGCCCTCGGCAAGTGCGGCGAGCACTTCGAGTTCGCGCGGCGTCAGCAAGGCGTGGCCTTCGCTTTCGCGCATGGCGCCAAAGCCGTTTTCGCGAACGGGCGCGCGAACGATCAGGCCGGCGGCGACCGCGCGGATCGCCGCATCGATCTGGCGCGCATCGGCTTCGCGCGGCAATGCGCCGCGAAACCGCTCGTCCATGATACCAAGCCCGACGACGCTGCGAGCCCCTTCCGGCGGACGACTGCCGTCGGCCAGGACAATATCGGCCTCGTCCTGCATGTCGACGACGGTATGGCCGGCCTCCGCGATAATTTTGCAAAGCGCAGTGCGGCGAAGCGGATCATCGGTGTGGACCGCCACCCGCAGCCGGCGAGCAAAGGCGATATCGCTGGCCACTTCGCTCACGCAGTTCTCCGTTCCGCAATCGTCGTCTGGACTGTGATGATGGCGCCGCTGCGGATCAGGCGGATATCTGCCTTGCGCCCGATGCTGTCAGCGCCGAAATAGCGGGCGATCTTTCGAAGCCGGTGCGCTGAGATGCCGTCGACGCTCAGGATAATGTCACCGGCCACGATGCCGGCTTGCGCTGCCGGACCGTGCTCCACGACCGACATCACCATCATCCCGCCGCTTTGATCGGCGCTCTCGCGCAACGCATCCGGGACCGCGACAGCCTGTAGTGCAACCCCGAGCCAGCCGCGCGCGACGTGACCATCCTTGACAAGCTGCGGCACCACGCGCGTCAGCGTCGCGTGCGGAATAACGATGACCTGACCACGCGGCCCGAAGGTCGACATGCCCAGACAACCGCCTGCCGTATCGAACACAGGCCCACCCTCCTCGCGATGAGCGAGATCAATATCCAGCACGATACGCCGGTCGATTAGACCGCCACGGCGGGAATGCCACTCACCGCCCACCAGATTGACCACCCCCAATCGCGCGCTCGCGCCACCCTCGCCATCGGCGCCGATGGCCAAAGCAAGCGCACCCATATGGGCTTCGGCGGCAGCGAGAGCTGGTGCGGCAATCGCATCGGCGGTTTTCAGAATCGCGATGTTGGTACTGGCGTCACGCCCGGACAGCTTTGCGGCCACGGTCGAGCCGCCGGGCGCGACGAGTTCGAATTCGTCCCCGCGCGGCAGCGACTGTTCGGAGACGACGACAACGCCCGATTGCCAGACCATTCCGGTGAGATGCCGTCCCTCGCCGAGGTGAACCGCAACGACGGCATTTTTCGCGGCTTCTGCGCGCGCCGAGATCGCATTCGATAACTGGCCGAGTACATCTGGTGGAAAAGACATGAGCTACTCCTATCGATGAAGATAGGAACTATCCTGCGGAATGCAGCGCCCTCAGACTATCGGCCGTCCGGCCGGGATGGTCCCGGCCGTTTGACCGGGCGGCATAGCGGCGATTTCGAGAGCCTCGGGTTCCGTCACCCCACCAGACCCAACGGATCAAAATCCAGCAATGCGCATTTCGAATCCGCGCGGAGTGCAGGTCCCGCTGTAATGATGCGAATCGACGCGGGTCAACTCGCACCGACCATCATTGTTGTTGGTGGTTTCTGACTCCTGGAGCAGAATTTTCTGTTCCACGCAGGAGGCTTTTATTTTGCCGGAGATGGAATTGCCGCTGACGTGACGCGCTATGAACGTTCCAGCCTTCAAGTCGAAGGTCGTCGTCCAGTCGCCGACATGTCCGGGAAGTCCCGACTTCGCAGTAAAGGAATCCGGACACTCAGCCTGGACGCATTCGACAGGAACGAGAAACAATGCTGCAAAAAGCCAGTTTCTCATTATTGGTTCTCCCCCGATTCAGCAGGGTAGACCGGCTGACCCGCCTGGGGGAAGCTCAATGGTCAATGTCCCGTTTGTTTCCACTTCAGGAACTGCTGATAAAGTTGGCTGGCCTTCGAATTGGCGTCAGCGGAATTGGGGTCGACGGCGCCGTTAGAAATTGCAAGTTCTCTGAATTTCGACGGCGCTTGACTGTCTAAACCAGCCGCGCCCGACCGGGCTGCTAGCCAATCCTCGGCCGCGTCCGAGCGCTTCCAGCCATCGATCTTTGCGGAGACGTTGACTTCACGCCATTTGGGGTGAAACGGCGGATTCTGGAATGCCGTGACCTTCGGAAAAAAGGCCTCCACGAACTGCGCGACGCGACGGTAGCGATCAGTATTTTTTGGCCAGTTGTACCCTATCAGTACGACGCGATCGGCAATCGTATCGATCTTTTGACCGACAGCGACCAGGTTCGGGTAGTCATCATGGCTGAACGACGTCGGCAGATATTCGGTGGCGATATCCTTGGCAAATGGAATGGAAACGAAATGCATGCCCCGGTCGAGTTGCAGATTCGATATCAGTTTGGCGGATTTCCCGGCAATGTAAGCCGTGGCAGCGATCTCGCCAGCATTCAGCATCTTGACCGCTTCCGTTTGCGAGACGTTGACCTCCTCCACTTTCATCCCGAGGCGCTTGAATATATCGCGCATGGTGTAGTTGGTCCCGCTGCGAACGTCGTCGATGTTCACCTTGCGGCCGGCAAGCTGTTCGATCGAGGTGATATCCGGCCCCGCAATCAAATGGACCTCTTCATTGAACAGTCTGGTGATATAAACGATCTTGTCGTCGTCTTTGCCAAGCGCCTGATTCGACCGTCGCATCCCATCCATGATGCTGACCTGCGTTAATCCGATATCGACGCCCTTCAGGTAGCGCACGTCGCGAATGTTCTGCGGCCCGCCAATTCCAACCAACGGAACGACGCGCAATCGATCATGGTCGTTCAGAACCGACGCGAGATCACTCGCAACTTCGAGATAGGTGTCGTCGACGGTAGGACTGCCCGAGATGATCGAAACCGTATTCTCGTTGATCTGCTCGTTTGCGTAGACGCCTACACCGACACAATAGTTGCCCATGCGTTCGATGTAAGTCGACTTGTCCTCGATGGTTTGGGTCAGGGGGCTCAGGAAGCGAAAGTCGACCCAGCCACTGCCTGGGCCTTTGCAGACTTCCAGCTGCTCCCGCATCATATATTTGCCGTTCTGATCGCGAAAATTGTAGAGGTTCGTTCCCGGTGTCATCGTGGGAATCGCACCGTTGGCCATCACGACCCCGTTCTGGTCGAGGATATATGCATAGAGATCCCGGTCGATGGTGCCGCCGGACTTGCTCAGAACAGCTTTGATCGTTGCTTCGTATCCCACTCTCTTGAACATGTCCTGGACGCGGTGGACCATTGCGACGGCTTCGTCCCGGGTGCCAAATTGGGAAGCCGCTATCGCAAAATTCGGCCACCACAGCAGCGCTGCGGCGAATGCGAAAGCCAATACCGATGGCCTCACCGTCGAAGTGCGGCGTTCGTGCGCAGGCGCGAACATTTTTCCCTTGGCAGTCTCGCTCGATCGCAGCCACGCCCCATCGCACATCTTCGATCTCCCCAACTTCGTCTGATGCTTCTGTTCGGCCTCGTCTGCTCCTGGGTCGCGTAAATCCCACGAAATCGTGAGCAACCGGGTCTATGCATCGCACGGAACCGTGAGGAACAGATGAAATTCGGGCGACAATATGGATGTGCGGCTCACGCGCCCACAGAGCCGCAAGCTCTGGCGATGCCACCTGCTCTCTGGACAGGCAGCTCGCCTAAGTTTTAATCACAAGCAGAAGTGACGGTTCTCTCAAATCACGACGAAGCCATGCGTGCCGTCGCGCTTGAGCTGTTCGACCAGACCATATTCCCAATCCAGATATGCCTGCATCGCATCTCTCGACGCTTCCGTGCCTTCATACGGACGCCGGTAGCGGTGCTGCAGATCGGGCCTCGGCAAGACTTGCGGCGGTCCGACTTCCAGCGCGCCATCATGGCCGCCGTCGAGCACGTAGACTTCCCAACCCATTTGCGCGAGCCAGGACGCCGTCATGTTGGCGCGAACACCCAGAATGTCGGCCAGCAGAATGCGCGCCCCGCGCACTGGCGCTGCCATGTCGATTTCCTGAACGAGCTGGCCACCCGGATAGTGTCGAAAACCTGGTATGTGCCCGGCCGCATAGTCTTCAACCGGGCGAACGTCGAAACGATAGAGCGTGCGCGTTATATCCGCTTCCAGCGCGGCGGTCTCGTGCGGACTCAAATGCCGGACGCCGGCGCGATAAGCGACTTCGCGGGATTTTTCGTTCGCAGCATCGGACGGACCGATATCGCCCCGCCGGTCGGCGCCGTGCTCGAGCGTCTGGTTGGCCAACGTCCAGCCGATGGTCCCGTTACGAAGCGCCACCACCTTGTTGGCTAGTCCGGCATTGATCAGCGATTGCGTGCCGATGATCGAACGGGTCCGCCCGGCGCAATTAACGACGATGGTGGTCTCGGGATCGGACGCAACGTGGCCTGCGCGAAGCACCAACTCCGCGCCGGGCACGCTGACCGAACCAGGAATGTTCATAGTCGCGTATTCGTCCGGCCGCCGCACATCGAGAACCCTGACATTGGCATCGCTCGCGATCAGCGCGGCGACTTCTTCCGCCGACAGTGACGGCGTATGGCGGCGGCCCTCGACCAGTTCACCGAACGCCTTGGCATAGGAATTAACGTCAATAAAAATCTCAAACCCCGCTTGCCGCCAGGCCTCCAAGCCACCTTCGAGCTGGCGAATGTCGGTGTAGCCCATCGCGGCGAAACAATCCGCCGCCTCGGCCACAAGGACTTCACCTCCATCGTAGAGGACGATCGGCACATCCTTGCGCGGAAGCCTGACTTCCGCCTCAAGCGCGATCCGGTTCGCCGCCATATTGGCGGCGAACAAAGGATGGCCGGTGGCATAGGCCGCCTCATGGCGCAGATCGAGCAGCGCGATTTCCTCGCGCAGCAACAACATGCTGCGGATTTTCGATGGGCTGATGGCTGGGAGGATCATGGACACACGGCTGGAGAGACGAAAAACTGAGCCTTGCACGGTCGCACCTGCTATTTCAACCGGCAGCGGCGATCGGGATCGGACCGCTATAATTGCCTCCCTGCTGGAACTTCTCCTCAAGCCATGCGTTTATTTGGGTTAATTTGACGCTTTCAAGAAGTGCGGGGGAGGTTGCGTGGAGCATACGGAACGGTTCGAGGCCTCGAAGTCCAGCGAAGGCCGCTACCGCTTGCTCGTGGACGCGATCACCGACTATGCGATCTACATGCTGGACCCCGACGGCACGGTCACGAGCTGGAATCCGGGCGCCAAGCGTATCAAAGGATACGAGCCATCCGAAATCATCGGCGAGAATTTCTTGCGCTTCTACACCGAGGAAGATCGCAAGAAAGAGCTTCCGCGACACGCGCTTGAAATCGCCGAGCGCGAGGGCAAATTCGAACAAGAAGGCTGGCGCGTCCGCAAGGACGGGACGAAGTTCTGGGCCTATGTCGTCATCGACCCGATCCGGGACAGTGCAGGCAGGCTTATCGGCTTCGCCAAGATCACGCGCGACCTTACGGAACGCAGGAAGGCCGAGGCGGCCTTGCGCGAGAGTCAGGAACAGTTTCGCCTGTTGGTGCAAGGCGTCACCGACTACGCGATCTACTTGTTGAGCCCCGAAGGATGCGTCTCAAGCTGGAATCTTGGAGCGCAGCGAATCAAAGGCTACGCTCCGGAAGAGATTATCGGTCAGCATTTTTCGCGCTTCTATACCGAGGAGGATCGGCGATCCGGCCTGCCCCAGACGGCGCTGGAGATTGCTTCGCGGGAGGGACGGTTTGAGAGAGAAGGTTTGCGGGTTCGCAAGGACGGGACGCAATTCTTTGCCCACGTCATCATTGACGCCATTTACGATTCCGACGGGTCGCTGCTCGGCTTCGCCAAGATCACGCGCGATATTACCGAACGGACGAAAACGGCACGCGCGCTGGAAGAAGCTCGCGAAGCGCTGCTCCAATCACAGAAGATGGAAGCGATCGGGCATCTGACCGGCGGCATCGCCCACGACTTCAATAATTTGCTGATGGCCATTCAGGGCAGTCTCGAGCTTTTGCAAAGACGGCTGCCTGCAACTGACCCAAAAGTCGCGCAACTGATCGACAATGCCCTTCAAGGGTCCCGGCGCGGCGCGGCGCTGACCCAGCGGATGCTGGCCTTTGCGCGGCGTCAGGAGCTCAAGCTCTTGCCGCTCGACGTGCGCGACGTGGTGCAGCAAATGACAAACCTGTTGCAAAGCTCGCTCGGCCCGACAGTCCGGCTCGAAACGCGCTTCCCGTCCGAACTTCCGAAAGTGATTGCCGACGCCAACCAGCTGGAGCTCGCGCTTCTCAATCTGGCGATCAACGGACGCGACGCGATGCCGAAAGGAGGCACCATCACGATCGGCGTGACGAAGCGAAGCGATGTACCGGGGTTGAAGGCAGGAAACTATCTTTGCGTGAGCGTGACCGACACCGGTACCGGCATGGACGAAGAAACGCTCAAGCGCGCGATCGAGCCGTTCTTCACGACAAAAGGCGTTGGCAAAGGCACCGGCCTCGGGCTGCCGATGGTTCATGGAATGGCCGAGCAATCCGGTGGGACATTGCTTTTGAAAAGCAGGCCGGGCCACGGGACGGCAGCTGAACTCTGTCTGCCTATTGCACCGGCCGAGGCGGCTTCCGAGGCGCAACGCCCAACAGCACCGACATTACATACCGACAGGAAACTCGCGATCCTCGCGGTCGACGACGATCCTCTGGTCGCACTCAACACGTCCGCGCTGCTCGAAGAACTCGGCCATACGGTTTACAGCGCGCCCTCCGGCCTGCATGCGCTCGATATCCTGCGCCGGGAAAAGAAAATCGATTTGATGATCACCGATCAATTGATGCCGGACATGACCGGTTCGGAACTTGCCAGCCGTATCCGGGCAGAGAACGCGCACATGCCGATTATCCTCGCGACCGGCTATGCTGAACTGGCACCGGGAGAAGGCGAAGGACTGCCGCGTCTCGCCAAGCCGTTCAGCCAGCACGAATTGGCCGAAGCCATTGCGCGCGCCGTCGGGCCTTAACCTGGCCGACGAAGCGCCCGACCGCTTATAGTCACGCGAAATCCAACCATAGCATGCATACGCAAACGTGACCGGCCTTCGCCGACGCCGTTTGACCCCGGCTGATCCCGCGCTAAGATTTGCCGGAAAGGGAGAAAAAATATGGAGGACATCGCGGCTCAGCGTGCGGCCGAATGGCTTTTGGCCGAACATCAGGCCCGGCATCGCTTCACGACGCTGGGCCCGCCGGTCGCGCCTGCCACTGTTTCAGATGCTTATGACATTCAGGACAAATATGTAGCGCTGTTACGCCGAAGCAACGGAGAGCCGGTCGGCTATAAAGTCGGGTTGACCTCGGCGACGATGCAGGCGTTTTGCAGAATAGACCATCCGATTGCAGGCGTCGTGCTCGCTTCTCGTTTGGATCAGACCGGAGCCAGGATTCTGCTCAGGGATTTCGGGCGGCTTGGCCTCGAATTCGAAATCGCCGTCCGCATCAAGTCGGACATCCCCGCGACGGCCAAGGCTTTCACCGCTGAAGCGATCGCGCCTCATATTGGTGGCGTTGGCGCGGCGATCGAACTGGTCGACGACAGGTCCGCGGATTATGCGAGCATCGACGTGCGCTCGCTTGTTGCGGATAATTCCTGGAACGCCGGCATCGTGCTTTCGGAGTTCAAGGGAGCCTGGCCCGATCTCACGACCGTCCTCGGCCGCGCAACCAAGGACGGCGATCCGATCGGCGAGGGATATGGGCGGGACATCCTCGGCCACCCTTTCAATTCGGTGGCCTGGCTTGCCACCCAGCTGGCCTCGCGTGGCGCGACTCTGAAGGCCGGCCAGGTTGTGATGACCGGAAGCGTGATGAAAACGATCTTTCCCGAGCGGGATGCACGTTATCGCTTCGAGCTTGAGGGATTGGGCTTCGTTGAGGTCCAAGTTTCTTCGGCCAGCTAGGTTCGGATTTTTCGATGCCCTTGCGTAAATTTTGGTTGCTGTTCGCCGCATTGGTCTCGGTCGTCCCTGTCCGCGCCGAGATGCCTTCCATTCCGCCGCTGCCCGAGTTGAAATTTGCCGAAATCCCGGCCGGCTCGCGGGCCAATTATCTTGGCGATCGCTGGAGCTATATGGATACGGGACGACCCGACGCGCCGCCGCTCGTCCTACTGCACGGTGTCGGCGCCAACTCCATGCATTGGCGTTATCAGCTTGCAGGGCTGTCCGACCGCTATCACGTCGTCGCCTGGAACGCGCCGGGATATATGCTCTCTGACGCCTTGAAGACCGATAATCCCGATTGCAAAACCTTTGCAGATGCCCTCAACGATTTCCTCGCGGCGCTGAAACTCGACCGCATCAACCTGGTCGGCAATTCATTCGGCAGCCGCGTCGCGCAATGCTTCGCGCTGTATTATCCCGAGCGTGTCATCAAGCTTGCCATGACCGGGACCGGAATCGGCCCGTATGGCCTCAGCGACCAGAAAAAGAACGAGATCATCGCCGCGCGGGAGGCCCAGATCGCCAAGGGCGGATATGCCTTCGGCGCACGCGTCAATGCCCTGCTTGCCGCCAATGCCTCGCCACAGACCATTGAGCTGGTGCGCGATGTCGTCCGCGCCACCAATCCGCGCGGCTTCATGCACGGCGTCAAGCTCGGGCTGGTCGATGGCTACAGCCCCGAAGAAGTCGCGCCGAAATTCACCTTCCCGGTGTTGCTGATTTCGGGGCGCGAGGATCGCGTCAACCCGATCGACGAGAACGCCGCCGTTCTAGTCAAGGCCTTGCCGCAAGGCCGGCTCGAAATCCTCGACGGCGCGGGCCACCTTCCGGAAGTCGAACGTCCCGATGTCGTCAACAAGATGCTGCGCGACTTCTTCGGCTGAATAAAGCCACATATCCCCTGCTCGTCGCCCTGCCGCGGGCGAAAACGCCTTCGGCCCGACAAAGTCGGAGACCTAAAATCATCGGGAGGAGCGTGAGGCAGTGCGGACAGGAGCATTCAATCCGTGATAATTCGAATCAGGCTGTCCCCTTTACGAGCAGGCTGAAGACATCGTGAGCGTCCCCGGAACCCGCCCGTCAGCGATCGCGCGCATCCGGGCCCTGCTAAGTCAGCCCGCCCACCATTATCGCCCGGCAACCACGGTTTTTCTCGACCTGAACGTTGACCGCGTCGCGGACGAATTCGGGCTGGCTACGCTCGGAGGCGAGCGCGGCACGGAAAATCGGCCGACCTCCGACGCGCAGACGATGGACGATGTCGAACACAAGATCGTCGAGCGCATCGAGGCCCACAAGCAGGATGCGAACGTCATCTATCTCGACCAGCTGCACACCTATGACGAGCGGATGAATGCGCTCAGCTTCGAGGAACGTTTTGCGACCATCCAGCAGGCTGCCCCGGAAGCGGTCGGCGATTTCCGCGCCGAAGCCACTGTCGGCCGCGATGAGCTGTTCGTGTTGCGCCGCCGCCTCAACGAATCGGAGATCGAGCGCGAGCAGTTTCGCAAACGCCATCGCATCGAGCGGCCGGCGCGGCTGGCAAGCCCCGGCACGATCATCCTGAAAGCCGGGATTCTGGCGATCCTGTTCATCATCGAGGTCGTGATCAACGGCAGTTTTCTCGCCAAGGCCAATCTCGGCGGCCTGCTTGGCGGCGCCGTGCAAGCGGTGACGTTTGCCGCACTCAACATTATTGCCAGCTTTTTCTGGGGCATGGTGCTGATCCGCCTCGTCAACCGCCGAAACTACTTTTTGAAGCTGGTTGGTGTGCTGTCGTTTCTGGCTTATCTCGCCTTCGCGATCGTGCTCAATCTGACGCTGTCGCACTTGCGCGAAATTCCGCCTGCCGTGAGCCTGAGCGACAATGTCGGGCAGGAGGTGCTGCATCGTCTCCTGACCGCTCCCTATGCCCTCACCGACATCAATTCTTGGCTGCTGTTTGCCCTGGGTTTTGTCTTCTCGCTGATTGCGATGGCCGATGGCTTGATGTTTTTCGATCCCTACATGGGCTATGCCGGTCTCGAACGGCGGTGGATCGTGGCAACCCGTCAATTCGCCGATACGCGCGGCGAATTGATCGAACGTCTCCGGGATATTCGCGAGGATGCCACCGAAGCCATGAACGAGGCCGCGCGTGACCTCTCGGTCCGGCGCAGCGAGTACGATTCGCTGTTGCAGGGCCGTGTTCGGCTGGCCCAACGCTTCGACCAGCATCAAAACCAGATCGAACAAACCAGCCGCGCATTGCTCGAGATCTACCGCGAGGCCAATCGCAAGGCCCGCTCGACGCCCGCGCCCGGTTATTTTGCCAAACCCTACGCTATGGAGCGGATCAGCTATGCGGGCGGCGAGCCGAGCACGAGCGCGCGCGAGAATTTGCGCAGCATGATCGCCGAGACCCAGGAGCTCCTCAGCCAGCAGATCAAGGCGATCCACGAAGCCTTCGACCACGCAGTGCGCACCTATCGCGAGATCGACGAGTTGCTGCCGGAGAAGAAGAGTGGCTAGACGCCGGCCCAGGCAGCGCAGTTCGTCCTCACTCGGCTGGTCGGGCTTCGGCGGTGTCCTCTTGCTGCTGCTGGCGATCGGCTCCGGCGCCGCGCTTGCCTATTTCTATTTCGCAGCCCCCGAGCGCCCGGTCCTCGATCCGCAAACGCTGTGCCCGGTCGACGGCCCCAAGGGAATTACCGTGGTGCTGGTCGACACCTCCGATGATCTGCCGGATACGACGCGGCGCGAAGTCCTGGGCCAGCTCGATGACATGATCACGACGCTGCCGCCGTTCTACAAACTCGATATCAGGGTCCTCGATATCGCCGGCGTGCGAAGCCGCTCGCTGTTTTCGAAATGCAATCCCGGCGACGGCGCGGGCTTGAGCGAATGGACCGACAATCCGCGGATTGCACGGCTGCGCTGGATCGAGGATTTCCGAAAACCCGCCGCGGAAGCCGTGAAAACCAGCATCGCCTCCGCGAAGGCCAACAGTTCGCCGATCATGGCCGCGATACAGGACATTGCAATTGGGCAATTCTCCAGTGCTGCGAGCGAAAATGCCCGAAAAACACTCTATATTATCTCCGACATGATCGAGTACACGAGGGATTACAGCCAATATCCGCGGGCCGGCGATTTGTCGTTCCAGCGTTACAAGCAATCTCCGGCCTACTTGAAGTTTCGCACCGACCTGCACGGCGCCACCGTTATCCTCCGTTACGTGACCCGGCAGACCGGCAACCAGCAGATCGTGGATAGCACCAAACACATGGAGTTCTGGAAGGCCTGGATCGAAGACAACCGCGGCTCGTTTGGCGGCGTCAAACGGCTGCAGGGAGCCTGAGGCATGGTTTACGACTTTAAACCTAATTTGCCGCCCGGCCTCCTCAACGGGCTGGTCTTCTTCGGCGTCGTCGTCTTCGGCAGCGGCTACATCATCTTCTCGAAACTGCACGATTTCGGCGCGCTCGCGGCGACCGCCGTCCCGGTCCTGGTCATGATCGGCTATGCGGTCTTGCTCGGCGCACGGCTGTTCCGCCTGCGCGATGACCAATCCGGCGACAATCTCTACTACATGGGATTCCTGTTCACACTGACCAGTCTCGCCGTCTCGCTCTATCAGTTTTCCGCAGCGGGCTCGGCCGAGCAGATCGTACAGAATTTCGGCATCGCGATCGCCTCGACGATTGCGGGCATTACCTTGCGAATCATGTTCAACCAGATGCGGCGCGATCCGGTCGAGACCGAGGCCACTTCCCGGCTCGAATTGGCGGAAGCCTCGCGGCGTGTGAAACGCGAACTCGAAAATTCCATTCTCGAATTCGGCTACTTCCGGCGCATGACCCAGCAATCCATCACCGATGCGATGGATGAGGTGCGCGAGAGCATCGGCAAAGCGCATCAGCAATTTGCTGGCGAGTTGCAGAAGCTTGCGACCAGCACAAGCCTGCCGTTCGAGGAATCTTCCAAGGTTTCCGGCGCAACGCTTGCAAGCCTGAACAAACGGACGGTCGAGGTCCTCGAAATATCCAGGCAACTGGTGCAGGAAGGCGAAGAGCTCGCCAGGAATACCACGAGCATTGTCCGATCGATCGACGCGCTGTTCGCGCGCCTCACCGCGCACCAGACCTCCGAAGAGGCGATCGGAACCCAGCTGGTCCCGATGATCGAACGCCTGACCGAATCGGTCGATGCGCTGAACGATAACGCTCAGACCCAGGCGCGCAGTGCGGAGATCAATTTGCGGCATGCCCACAGCGTCGTGATCGCCATGAAAGAACTACTGATCGAGATTCAGGCGACAAAACGGGGTATCATTCCGCGCGCCCTGGGTTTCATGGCGCCGCGATCGAACGACAGATAGAGTGAGCTTTCGGTGGAAGGACAGATACTCCAGCAGCGATCATCGTACCGGCGAGGGCTCGTTCTCGGCCTCACCATGGCCGAGATCATGGTGCTATTGGTGTTTTGCCTGCTGATCGCGATGGCGACCTTCCTCAAACGCGAGGAAACCCGGCGCATCACCGCCGAGCAGGAGCTCAAGGAAGAGAAAGCGCAAAACGAGCACATCCGCGAGGTGGTCAGCTCGCTCAGTCAAAGCGCGGCCGTCGCCGAGAAAGTCGAGAGCCTCTCAGGTCTGAGCGATCCCCAGGCGATCGACCAATACTGGCGCGAACTGGTGGATAGCCGCAGCGTCGTCAAGGAGATCGAGAAGAACCTTAGCGTGAAAGAGCTTCGCGAAGGCCTCGCGAATATCGCTGCGTTACGGGCCAATGGCATCGATGTCGACAAGGCGATTCGTGACGCGGAAATCGTCGGCGCCATCAACCGCACGATGGGCAAGCCGGGCGAGCCGCCGGCGTCGGCGCAAAACGTGCTCGATACGCTGGCGCGCGGCATGGCACCGGGCAACGGCGGACATCAGTGGCCGCCGATCATCCGGATGAGCGAGGCCGACGGCTATTTCTTCAAATCGGGAAGCGCGGAGTTGTCGCCGACCTTTCAGGAAGCGTTGATCACCAAGACCCCGGTTGAGATTCTCAATTACATCCGCAAATACGACGTCGATATCATCGAGGTCGTCGGCCATACCGATGAACGGCCGATCGGGTTACGCCAATATTCCAATCTCGACCGCGATCTGCTGCCGGTTCTGAAGAACAATGCCGGGGTCATCAGCCTTGTGCCCGCGGATAATGCCGGGTTGGGGCTTGCGCGCGCGGTTGCCGTGGTCAGCGTGCTGCGCCAAAGCCCGCTGCTTGCGGGATACAAGCTGATTCCGCTGTCGGGCGCCCAACTCGTGAATACCGATGAGACGCTCGCCATCTCGGGCTCGCCCGGCGACATTCAGCAGCGCCGCCGCATCGAAATACGCTTGCGCAAATCCTCAAGCGCCGAGGCGACCGGCAGTGTCCCGGCAACGGCTGCCGCTGCGGTGCCGCGCTAGATCGGCCGCCGGGCCTCGTCGCGGAACCGCAGCATGGCTCGCTCTACTGGCAAATCTTCCCGTCACAGTGCTGAGAGCACCAGGCGTGGCTGTCGCTGTCGGGATATCCGAGGTGGCGTCCATTCTTGCGGCATTGTTCGTAGGTATGCGCGATCGAAATGCGAACCATGTTGCCCTTGGCGTCGGGGAACATCACCGTGCCCTCCGCCCGAGTAATCTGGACTAATCCCAACAGCATTGCAGCGACGATAACGCCGCCCGATAAGATTCTCGTCATGCTTCCTCCGATTTGATTTGTTTGGCGCAGAACGGCCGGCATATGCGCCGCATCGTCATCCTCGCACTGCAATGTTAGCGAGAACGTTTGATAGCGGCAACGCCGATCGTGCGATCGAAAAAAACGTAACGTCCGCCACACGGAATATTTGCGGTTCCGTCGCTACCGGCGAACACCGATTACCTGATGCAGGAATCTGCTCGCTTTAGTGCTGATAAATCAGCCTTGCGCTGATCGTGCCCTCGAGCGCGCGAATTTCACCGAGCAATTTGCTGCAGTCGTGGTCGACGAGGTCGACATCCAGCACGACATAGCCGACATCGCTGTCGGTCTCGAGATATTGGGCGGCAATATTGATGTCGCGCTGGAGAAATACTTCGTTCAGTCGCCTCAACATGCCCGGCACATTGTGGTGGACATGGCTGAAGCGTACGCCATGGGCCCGCGATTGAAGCTGCACCTGCGGAAAATTGACGGCGCCCATGGTCGAGCCGTTGATGCAGTAGTCGATCAGCTTGCGCGCGACTTCCCCGCCGATCCGCTCCTGCGCCTCTTCGGTCGAGCCGCCGATATGGGGGGTCAGGATCACATTCTTGAGACCCTGAACCGGGCTTTGAAAGCGTTCGGAATTCGATGAAGGCTCAACGGGAAAGACGTCGAGCGCCGCACCCGCCAGATGGCCGTCGCGAAGGGCTGCCGCCAACGCATCCAGATCGACCACGGTGCCGCGGCTGTTGTTGATCAGGCAGGAGCCGGGTCTCATCAACCGCAGTTCCCGCGCGCCGATCATGTTGTGGGTTTCGGGCGTCTCCGGAACATGCAGACTGACGACGTCGCTTTGCGCCAGCAACGTCTCCAGCCGCTCCACCGGCTCGGTATTGCCGTGCCGAAGCTTGTCGGTGCGGTCGAAATAGATGACCCGCATCCCCATCGCCTCCGCCAGCGTCGAAAGCTGGGAGCCGATATTGCCATAACCGATAATGCCGAGCGTACGGCCACGCACCTCGCGGCTGCCGGCAGCGGATTTGTCCCAGCCGCCATCATGCGCGGCAATGGAACGCGTGAAGATCTGGCGAAGCAGCATCACGATTTCGCCGATCACAAGTTCGGCAACACTTCTCGTATTTGAAAACGGTGCATTGAAGACCGGGATGCCGCGTCGCCTGGCCGCGTTGAGATCGACCTGGTTGGTCCCCACGCTGAAACAGCCCACCGCGACGAGCTGATCGGCGTCGGCGAATACCTCCTTTGTCAACGCCGTTCGGGAACGGATGCCGAGCAGGGAAATGCCTTTGATGGCCTTGCGAAGCGCCTCGCCGTCCAGCGCCTTCGGGAGCCGTTCGATGGCCGAAAAGCCGGAGGCCTGGAGCAACTCGACCGCGCTATCGTTCACGCCCTCCAACAGCAGGAGTTTTGCCTTTTCAGCGTTTGCGGTTGGCATCGCGCTTTCCAATGATTGGCTGGGTGGAAGACCTTTGAGGTCGGCCGTTCTTAGAGATTAGGGCTGATTCGTTCTAGCGGATAACCCCGCCGCAACCCACGCCTTTCCGCGATCGGCCTCATGACGACAAACGGTCCGCCGGACACCGCCTCCGAGCCAACGACCATGACGCACAATCGCCCTTAAGATTAACGGCAGGTTTAAGATTTAGTGGCAGTTAAGAGTATCTGGATGATCGGAGTTATCGATGGCCAAGTTTGGAATTAGTGCAAAGCTGCTTATGTTCTCCGCGATCATCTTTGCCGGCTATGCTTTCCTTGCCTGGCTCGCGAGCCACAAGATCCACCAGACCATCACCTCCGAACGCATCGAAATGGTCCACCATGTCGACGAGGTGGCCTTTTCCATGGTCAAGACCGCCTACGCGCGCTTTCAGAGCGGCGAGTTGACGGAGGAGGCCGCCAAGAAGCTGGTCAAAGACCAGCTGCGGACGGTGAAGTACGGAGCCAGCAACGAATACTACTACATCCATGACTACGAAGGCACCTGCGTCCTGCATGGAGGAAAGCCGGAGCGCGAGGGTCAAAACTACATCAACTTCGTCGATGGGAACGGACGGCAGATCATCAAAGAGCAGATCGAAGCTGGCCGGGCCGGCACCGGCGCTGTCTTTGCCTTGAGCCCCGTCGCGCGTGGCAACTCCACCGAACCCGTCATCAAGTTGAGCTATGCGATGGCCTTCGAGCCCTGGCACTGGATCGTCAGCACCAGCATGTTTGTCGACGACATCGACGCACGCTATTCCGAAATCGCCTGGCAGTTCTTCCTGGTCGCCGGCCTTGTTGGCCTGTTCATGGCGGTCTGCGCCTATTGGTTGTCACGCCAGATCACCCGGCCCCTTAACCGTCTCGTGCAGTTTACCGAGCAACCGATGTCGGCCGCGCCCTCTTCGGAGTTCGAACACGATCTGCGCCTGAAGGACGAAATCGGTACCTTGGCGCGCGCTCTCCAGGGCTTCAAGGAGAGGTCGGCGGAAGCCGAACGGCTGCGCAGTCAGGTCGATGTCCAGAAGGGTGAGGCTGAAACAGCGCGCCGCAAGGCCCTGGCCGACATGGTTGCAACCGTCGAGACCGAAACCGACACCGCCGTGACCGGCATCGACAGCCGGATGACGGCGATGACCGAGGCGGCCTCGGTGATGAGCCGGTCGGCCGGACTGGTCGGCGCGAGCGCTCAAACCGTCGCAACCGCCTCGGCACAATCCCTCGCCAACGCGCAGACGGTCGCCAGCGCCACCGAGGAATTGTCGAGCTCGATCCGGGAAATCAGCGCCCAGGTCGCCAATGCGACCAAAGC
>Ga0210386_10002301_pt1 | contig 16532 bp, 19 predicted proteins | sample IncBWH32OmetaG_FD_160091 | JGI IMG/M metagenome (GOLD analysis project Ga0210386, IMG submission 160091) | Forest soil microbial communities from Barre Woods Harvard Forest LTER site, Petersham, Massachusetts, United States - Inc-BW-H-32-O ... | reverse complement strand
CAGGACAGCCATTCGGTGATCACGCCCCCGAGCACCAGACCCAGGGAGGACCCGCCGGTGATCACGCCCATGTAGATGCCCAGCGCGCGGGTCCGTTCCCGGCCTTCGGGAAAACCGCTCACGATCAGGGCCAGGACGGCCGGGGCGGCCAGCGCGCCACCCGCGCCCTGCACGGCCCGGGCGACCAGCAGCATCCCAGCCGAGGTGGAGAGCCCGCCCACTAGGGAGGAAAGAGTGAACAGGCCGATGCCGGCCAGGAAGACGCGGCGGCGGCCCAGGATGTCACCCGCCCGGCCGCCGAGCAGTAGCAGCCCGCCGAAGGTCAGCGTGTAGGCGTTCATCACCCAGGACAGGCTGGTCGAGGAGAAATGCAGGCTGGCCTGGATGTGCGGCAGCGCGATGTTCACCACCGTCGCGTCGAGGATGATCATCAGTTGAGCGCTGAGCATGATGACCAGGGCCAGGCCCGCCCGGCTCGTAGGGCTGGCCGCATCGATACGCGCATCACGGGTACGCAAAGAAGACAACGTGCCTCCATGGCGATCTGGATCCCGGGCGCTCGGCGGCGCGGGGATCCCTGAGGAACCGTCGGGAGACCTCTGGCGGCTGACATACCGCTGGCCGGGCGGTACGATCAGGAATGAAGCGGAGGTCTACTCCGGTTACTATACGGAGGCAGCCTCCGCTTTGCAATCTTATTTACGACCAGGACCATGAGCAGACCACCTGACCAGGAACTAGCGCAGCCGGCCGGCCAGCCCGTAACACGGCCGGCCGAGCAATTGCGCGCCGACGCGCGGCAGAACCGCACCCGGCTGATCTCCGCGGCCACCGCGGCGTTCGCGGAGAAGGGCGCCGATGCGCCGCTGGAGGACATCGCCCGGCGGGCCGGGGTCGGCATCGGGACGCTGTACCGCCACTTCCCCAGCAGGCTGGATCTGCAGGCGGCCGTGTTCCGCACCCAGGTCCGCGTCGTCTGTGAGCAGGGCGACGCGCTGGTTGCGACCGACGCTCCGCGGCAGGCCTTCGCCGCCTGGGCCCGCGCCCTCGCCGGGTACCTGGTCACCAAGCGCGGCCTGTCGCGCGCGCTGATCGACGCAGTCGGGGCCGAGTCCGAACTGATCACGTCCTGCTGGATGACCATGCGCGAGACCACCGACCGGTTGCTGGAGAACGCGCAGCGGGCCGGGGTCATCCGGCCCGACGTCACCGGCATGGACGTGATGCGGCTCCTCCACGGAGTCGCGGTGAGCTCGGAGCGGGACCCGGACCGGACCGACTTCCTGCTGTCGGTCATGCTCGACGGCCTGGCGGCGAAGCCCGACTAATCGCTCAGAAGTCCGGCGGACGGTTCTCATACGGAGTGCTGAGCACCACGGTGGTCCGGGTGGAGACCCCGCCCAGGGTGCGGATCTGGTACAGCAGGTCCTCCAGCGCGGTCGGCGAGGCGACCCGTACCTTGAGGATGTAGTTCTCGTCCCCGGCGACGCTGTGGCAGGCCTCGATCGCGGTCAGATGCTCCAGCCGCTGCGGCAGGTCATCCGGGGCGGCGGCGTCGAACGGTTTGACCGACACGAAGGCGGTCAGCGGCAGCCCGATGTCGTCCGGGTTGAACATCGCGGCGTAGCCCTTGATCACGCCGTCCTGCTCGAGCCTGCGCACCCGCTGGTGTACCGCCGACACTGAGAGCCCGGCTTGGCGGGCCAGCTCGGTGAAGCTCATCCGGCCGTTGCGGGCCAGCAACGACACGATCTTGCGGTCGATCTCCTCCACGTGGTCACGTTAGCGCCATGGCCTGACTCACGAGCCATAACGATGTAACAGAATGATCGCCGCGTTTACGAGAACGCTCGGCCTGGAGGAGGGCCCTGCCGCTCACGCAGTCGGCACCAGCCGGCCACCCATGCGAGACTGTAAGGATGCAGCGGAACCCAGAAGAACTCTACGAACTCGGTCCCGCCGCGCCAGATATCGCGGATGCGCCGATGTTGCACTACCTCGAGGGCTTCATCGACGCGGGTAACGCCGGCCGCCTGCTCGCCGAGCACCTGCTGAGCACACTCCCGCACGAGACGGTGGCGCGGTTCGATGCGGACCGGCTCCTCGACTACCGGTCTCGGCGCCCGTTGATGATCTATGACAACAGCCACTGGGAGAGCTATGACGCGCCCGAGCTCGCCCTGCACCTGCTGCGCGACCAGAACGACCGGCCCTTCCTACTGCTGACCGGGCCCGAGCCCGACCACGAGTGGAAGCTGTTCACCGACGCCGTCCTGGACCTGACCGGACGGCTCGGCGTCGGCGTGGCGGTCGGTTTCCTGGGCATCCCCGCCGGGATGCCGCACACCCGGCCGCTGGGCGTGATCGCGCACGGGACCCGCGACGACCTGATCAGCGCGCACCAGCGGCTGGCGAGCCGGATTCAGCTGCCCGGCAGCGCGGCCGCCCTGCTTGAGCTGCGGCTCGGCGAGACGGGCCGGGACGCGCTGGGCTTCGCCGTGCAGGTGCCGCACTACCTGGCCCAGGCCGTCTACCCCCCGGCCGCGCTGGCCCTGCTGGGCTCGGTGGTCACGGCCACCGGGCTCGGGCTGCCCGAGGACGAGCTGCGGGAGGCTTCGGGCCGGACCAACGAGGCGATCGAACGTCAGGTCGCCGAGTCGGCCGAGGTCGCCGAGCTCGTCCACGCGCTGGAGCAGCAGTACGACACGGCGGCGGAAACCAACGGGGGCCAGGGCAGTGCCCCGGGGGCGGGGCTGCTGGGCGAGGGCGAGTCCATGCCCACCGCCGACGAGCTCGCGGCCCAGTTCGAACGGTTCCTGGCCGAGAACCAGGGCCGCATCGATCCGCCGGGGCCGCGGACTTCGGACGGTCCGGAGAACTAGGTACTCTAGCAGATCATCCGGCGCTAGATTATCCCGCGACTTCTTATCCGGTATCCTGGGCGCATGACGACAAGCGCGCCCGAACGCGCGGTACCCGACCTGAGCTTCATGCTGGCACACGCCTCCCACGTGCTGGCCACCCGGATGACGGCGGCCTTCGCCGAGATCGGCATCACGCCGCGGGAGTACTGCGTGCTGTACCACGCCGCCCCGGGCGAGCTGACCCAGATTGAGCTGGCCCGGCTGTCCGACCTGGACAAGACCACGATGGTGGTGACCCTGGATGAGCTGGAGGAGGCGGGCTACGCCGAGCGCCGTCCGTCCCGGACGGACCGGCGGGCCCGGGTCGTGGTGGTCACCGACGAGGGCCAGCAGCTGGTCGCGGCCGGGCACCAGATCGCCGACCGGGTGCACCGGGAGGTCCTGGCCGACCTGCCGTCCGGCAGCCGCGGGGTGTTCATGGACTCGCTCGCCCACCTAGTCAGCGGGCTGCTGGCCGAGCCGGTCGAGTCCGAGCGCCCGGTCCGGCGGCCCCGGCTGGCAGCCGGCTGAACCACGGCTCGTTCCGAAAGAGATTGTCTGTTAATAGATAATCTGTTACGGTCTCTCCTTTGGGCAGCGAACAGGAGCGATCCATGTCGGCCAGAACCTTGGAAACCAGCGACAGCCGCCGCCAGCTGGCGCTGTGGCTGTTGTGCGCGGCCAGCTTGATGATCATCCTCGACGGCACGATCGTCACCGTCGCCCTACCGTCCATCCAGCGGCAGCTCGGGTTTTCCGCAGCCGGCCTGAGCTGGGTGGTGAACGCGTACCTGATCGCGTTCGGCAGCCTGCTGCTGCTCGCCGGCCGCCTCGGCGACCTCATCGGTCGTAAGCGCATGTTCCTGTCCGGGCTGGCCGCCTTCACCGTCGCGTCGCTGCTGTGCGGGCTGTCGGCCGGCCCCGCGATGCTGATCACGGCCCGGTTGGCCCAGGGCATCGGCGCGGCGATGGTCTCCGCGGTGAGCCTGGGCATGATCGTGACCCTGTTCCCCGAACCGCGGGAGCAGGCCCGCGCGATCGGCGCGTTCAGCTTCGTCGGTGCCGCGGGCGCCTCCATCGGCCTGGTCCTCGGCGGCCTGCTGACCGAGGCCGTCGGCTGGCACTGGATCTTCTTCGTCAACGTGCCCATCGGTGCCCTGGCCCTGCTCCCGGCGGTCAGGGTCCTCGATGCCGAGCACGGGACCGGGTTGCGTAGCGGTGCCGACTGGCTCGGCGCGCTCCTGGTTACCGCGGGCCTGATGCTCGGCGTCTACGCGATCGTCGGGACATCGCATTACGGCTGGGGTTCGGCCCGCACCCTCGGGGAGGCCGGCGTGGCGGTGGCCCTGCTGGCCGCTTTCGTGACCCGCCAGGCCACCGCCCGCACCCCGCTGCTGCCGCTGCGCGTCTTCTCGGTGCGCGAGCTGGCCGGGGCCAACCTCGCGCAGCTCCTGGTCATCGCCGCGGCGTTCGGCTTCCAGATCATGATCACCCTGTACCTGCAGCGCGTCCTCGGCTACGGCGCGGCCGCCTCCGGCCTAGGCCTGCTGCCCACGGCCGCGGTCATCGGTACGGTCGCCCTCGGCTTGTCCGCCCGGATCGCCGCGCGGTTCGGCCCGCGCGCGATGCTCCTGGCCGGGCTCGGGCTCATCACCGCCGGGCTGGCCCTGCTGACCCTGATCCCGGTGCAGGCAAGCTACCCGACGCAGATCCTCCCGCCGCTGCTGATCTTCGGCGCGGGCGGCGGCCTGTGCCTGCCCGCGCTGGCCTCGCTGGGCATGTCGGGCACCACGCCGGCCGACGCCGGGCTGGCCTCGGGTCTGTTCAACACCACCCAGCAGATCGGCGCCGCGCTGGGCGTGGCCGTACTGTCCACCCTGGCCGCCGCGCAGACCCGCGGAACGCACGAAGCAGGCGCCCCCGCGCTGGCCGCCGGGTACCACCTGGCCTTCGCGACCGCCGCGGGGCTCGGCGGGGCCGCGATCGTGGTGGCGGCCGTGGTGCTATGGCCTAGCCGACGACGAGCAGCTCTCGCGGAGTGTTGTTGAGCCGCTCGTAGCCGTCGGCGGTGCAGACCACGATGTCCTCGATCCGCGCGCCGTGCGGGCCGGGGTAGATCCCCGGCTCCACAGAGAACGCCATGCCCGGCTCGAGCACCTCGCCGTTGCCCGCCACGATGTACGGGTCCTCGTGCGACTCCAGGCCGATCCCGTGCCCAGTCCGGTGGAAGAACGCCTCGCCGTACCCGGCCGCGGTGATCGGCTCCCGCGCGGCGGCGTCGACCGACTCCGCCGTCACCCCCGGGCGTACCGCGGCGCAGGCCGCCTCCTGGGCGTCGTAGAGCACCTTGTAGTAGGCGGTGAACTCGGCGGGCGGCTCGCCGATCGCGTAGGTCCGGGTGCTGTCCGAGCGGTACCCGGACGGCATCGCACCGCCGATGTCCACCACCACCGCGTCGCCGGATTCCAGGACCCGGTCGGAGACCTCGTGGTGCGGGCTGGCGGCGTTGGGCCCGGAGGCTACGATCACGAAGTCCACCGTGGCATGCCCCTCGGCCAGGATGGCCTCGGCGATGTCCGCGCCGACCTCGCGCTCGGTCCGCCCGGCCCGCAGCCAGCCCGGGACCCGGACGTGCACCCGGTCGATGGCCTCCCCCGCCTCGCGCAGCGCCGCGACCTCGGCCGGACTCTTCCTGATCCGCAGCGGGCGCAACGCGGCGCTGGCCAGCGCCAAGCGGGCCGACGGCAGCACGTCGCGGAACCTCAGCACGAACAGCGCCCACATCCGGTCGGACAGGCCCACCGCCGAGACGCTGCCGAGCAGGGCGGCCACCATCGCGAACGGGTCGGCGGTCTCTTCCCAGGGGAGGATCTCCAAGCCCAGCGAGCCGGCCGGCGAAGCCTGCGCGGCGGGCAGCTCCAGCCGCGGCACGAACAGCGCCGGATCGCCTTGCGCCGGGACGACCAAGCAGGTCAGGCGTTCCAGCTGCTTGGCGTCGTAGCCGGTGACGTAGCGCAGGTCCGGGCCGGGTGTCAGCAGCACGGCGTCCAGGCCGACGGCGCGCACGGAATCGCGGACGGATTCAAGACGGCTGGCGGGGTACAGTTCCACCACTCCACCCTAAGACGCGGACACGGCGCTGAGAAACCGGCTCAGGGACGAGCCCAGTCCCCACCGCTCGCCGAACTCCCTCAGCTTGTCGGCATCCGGCGGCACGGCGGGCAACTGCCCGTCCACCGGGGGCAGCGGCGCGTCATCCGCCACCTTGACGACCGACATGGCGATGTCCAGGTAGCCGCGGGCCTTCTCGAGCTTCTCCCGGCTGCCGCGGGGGAACCCGCCGTGTCCGGCGTCCAGCGCGGTGGCGATGCCCTCCACGCTGCCGAACGCCCGGATCAGCGCCGCCGCGGTCTTCTCCCCCACGCCCGGCACGCCGGGCAGCCCGTCGCTCGGGTCACCGCGCAGCGCGGCGAAGTCGGCGTACGCCCGGCCCGGGATGTCGTACTTGGCGCTCAGCGCCGCCTCGTCGATCACGTCGAGCTTGAGCAGGCCGCGGACGGTGTAGATGACCCGGATCCCGCGGGCGTCGTCGACGAGCTGGAACAGGTCCCGGTCGCCGGTCACCACGTCGACCGGGTCGGATGAGCGGGCGGCCAGGGTGCCGATCACGTCGTCGGCCTCGAACCCAGGCTGCCCGGCGATGACCAGCCCGGAGGCCAGCAGCACCTCCTCGATCAGCGGCACCTGCGCGGCCAGTGCGGGCGGGACCTCCTCGCCGCCGTCGGCGGCCAGGCGGTGCGCCTTGTAGGAGGGCACGGCCGCGACCCGGAAGGCCGGCCGCCAGTCCGCATCCCAGCACGCGACCAGCCGCGCCGGATGCCGGGCCCGAACCAGCCGGGTGATCATGTCGAGCAGTCCGCGCACCGCGTTGACCGGCGTGCCATCCGGTGCCCGGACCGTATCCGGGACCCCGAAGAACGCCCGGAAGTACAGCGAAGCCGAGTCCAGCAACATCAGCGAGCCCACGGTGTCATCCTGCCACGCTGGACAGACGGCTGTGCCCTTCCCCGTAACCCACCCTGCCTTCCCCCTAACCCACCCCGCCTTTCCCCCTAACCCACCCTAGGACACCAGCACGACCTTGCCGTCTACGATCCTGATCTGCTTGCGGGGCAGCGGGCTGGGCGCCGGGCCGGCCACCACCGCGCCGTTGGTGATCTTGAACCGGCTGCCGTGGCAGGGGCAGTCGATCGTGCCGCCGGTCACCCGGTTGACCACGCAGCCCACGTGCGTGCACACCGCGCTGAACGCCCGGTACTGCCCGCGTGCAGGCTGAGTCACGACCACCCGCGCCGCGGTGAAGATCGTGCCGCCGCCCACCGGGATTGCCCCCGCCGCCCCGAGCACCACCTCTTTGGCCGCAGGTGCCTTCTTCGGCGCGGCGCTGGTCGGCATGGGGTCCGTCGATGCCGGGCTGGCCGAGGGACCCATGGCCATGGCCGGCGGGGCGGCGCCCTGCGGCGGCACCCCGGCCTCGTCAGCGTCGTAGGGCACAGCCGCGGTGCTGCAGCCGGCCAGCGTTCCGCCCAAGCCGGCCAGACCCACCGCGCCGAGCAGGACCCCGCGCCGGGTCGGCCGGGACTCCCCCTGCCGAGAGGTGGCAATAGCTTTCTCCGGCATCGATCATCCTTCGCTCGTCCGAGTGGAACACCCCGCGGATCCACTCTGACGGACGGCGGAGTGACCACGCCCGGTGACGGCCGGTCTCGTAAGGGCCCCGTAAGCCTCCGTTAAGGCTGGGTGGCCGGGGGCGGTTCGGTGCTCTCGGGCCAGCGGGCGACCAGCGCGCGCACCTGGTCCGCGGCCTCCGGCAGGGTCAGGCCACGGCCGACCGCCACCCCCATCAGGTAGGCGGTCAGCGGGCCGGCGACCCGGTCCACGGCGTGGGCCACGTCACGCGTTATGTCCAGCACGGCCTTGATCTCCGCGGTGCTCAGTGGACCCGGATCGAGCCCGAGCCCCGCGCCGGCCGCGGTCGTCCACTCCTCCAGGGTGTTCATGGCTGCCAGCCTAGAGCCTGGGGATATCGTCAAATGGTGGAGGGAACCGATCGGCACGAGCACGGCCCGGCGCCCGGCGCGGACACGCGCTGGCTGGCCGGCGCGCTCGCGCTGATCCTGGCCTTCATGGCCGGCGAGGTGGTGGCGGGTCTGGCCGCGCACTCGCTGGCGCTGATCTCCGATGCCGCGCACATGCTGACCGACGCCGCCTCGATCGCGCTGGTGGTGATTACGGCGCGGCTGGCCGCGCGGCCGCCGACGGGTAGGTACACCTACGGGCTCAAGCGCGCCGAGATCCTGTCCGCCCAGGCCAACGGGATCACCCTGGTCCTGCTCGCGATCTGGCTCGGTTACACGGCGATCCGCCGGCTGGTGACCCCGCCTGCGGTGAGCGGCGGGACGGTGCTCGGCGTGGCGCTGGCGGGCATGGTGGTCAACGTCGCCGTGGTCATGCTCATCGCGCGGGCCGGGGGCCGCGGCCAGCCGCGGAGCCTGAACCTGACGGGTGCGTTCCAGCACGTCGTCACCGACTTGTACGCGTTCATCGCCACCGCGGTGGCCGGGCTGGTCATCCTGGCCACCGGGTTCGACCGGGCCGACGCGATCGCCACCCTGGTCGTGGTGGTACTGATGCTGTACGCGGGGTTCGGCCTGCTCAAGGACTCGGGACGGATCTTCCTGGAGGCCGCGCCGGCCGGGCTGTCGCCCGCCGCCGTGGGCGCGGCGATGGCGGACCGGCCGCTGGTCTGCGAGGTCCACGACCTGCATATCTGGGAGATCACCTCGGGCCTGCCCGCCGCCTCGGCGCACGTACTGGTCGCGCCGGGCGCGGACTGCCACGCGGTCCGGGCCGACCTCGAGGCGTTCCTGTCCCGGGAGTACGGCATCACCCACGCGACGCTCCAGGTCGACCACGCGGCCTCGGCGTCCGGCCCGGCCACGGCGGCGCCGGATATCCCCGAAGCCGAACGCCACTGCGACGACGCGCACGGACCCGCGTACCGTCCCGGCGACGCCTAGGGTGGGCGCGGGGAAGAAATACCGCCTACGGCGGCCAGAACAATGATGCCGAACGGACCGTGGCTCACGCCGGTCGTCCGTGCTCAGCCGCCGATGGCGGACATGGGACGGTCGGGCTGCAGGAAGGACGGGTCGTTGATGCCGTGACCCGGGAGCTTCACCGCGACGGCCCGGCGCCACCGGTCCGCGAGCTCGGCGTCGCTCGCGCCCGCGCGCAGCGGGGCGCGCAGGTCGCTCTCGGTCCGGGCGAACAGGCAGTTGCGCACCTGGCCGTCGGCGGTCAGCCGGACCCGGTCGCAGTTGCCGCAGAACGGCCGGGTCACCGACGCGATCACCCCGACCCGGTCCGGGCCGCCGTCCACGAGGAACGCCTCGGCGGGTGCCGAGCCGCGCTTACGCGGGTCGTCGGGGGTGAGGCTGAATTCGCGGCCGAGCGCAGCCAGGATCTCATCCGCGGTCACCATCTCGGCGCGCTTCCAGCCGTGCTGCGCGTCCAGCGGCATCTGCTCGATGAAGCGCAGCTCGTAGCCGTGATCGAGGCAGAACCGCAGCAGCGGCGCGGCCTCGTCGTCGTTGAGGTCACGCATCAACACCGCGTTGACCTTGACCGGGGTCAGGCCCGCCACGGCCGCGGCGGCCAGCCCGTCCAGCACGTCGGGCAGCCGGTCCCGGCGGGCCAGCTTGCGGAACGTCTCCGGACGCAGCGTGTCCAGCGACACGTTGATCCGGTCCAGCCCAGCCGCGTGCAGCGCCCCGGCGGTGCGGGCGAGCCCGATCGCGTTGGTGGTGAGCGAGATCTCCGGGCGCGGGTCCAGCTCCGCGGTCCGCGCCACGATCCCGGTCAGGCCCCGGCGCAGCAACGGCTCGCCGCCGGTGAACCTGACCTCCCGGACGCCGAGCAGTTCGACCGCGACCCGGATCAGCCGCACTACCTCGTCGTCGGTGAGCAGCTCAGGCGAGGGCAGCCAGTCCAGTCCTTCGGGCGGCATGCAGTACGCACACCGCAGGTTGCACCGATCGGTAAGCGACACGCGCAGATCGGTTGCGACCCGTCCGTAGGAGTCAGCCAGCATCGCCCTAGCCTACGCGCACCATCGGTCGTGGCTAATGCTCACCGGTGCACCATGCCGTAGGCGCGTTCGGCGTGGATGCTGACCACCAGGCGCCCGTCGCGGACCATGGCCGCCCGGTAGTCGTCCCAGTCCGGGTGCTCGCCCTGCACCGCGCGGTACAGGTCGATCAGTTCCTCGACGGCCGCGTCGTGCGGATCGCGGGCCACCGCGGACAGTTCCGCGTACCCGTCGACCACCACGTAGGACCAGAAGTCACCGGTGGTGCCGTAGAAGCTGGCCCGCGGATCGCGGCGCAGGTTAGCCGTCTTGGCCCGGTCGTCGGTGGTGGAGATCCGGATGGTCTGGGTTCCCGCGTCCCAGGCGTAGTTCACGTTGGACAGCTGCGGCCACCCGTCTTTCCTGAGGGTGACCAGCACGCCCTGGCGCTGCGCGCCGATCAGCTCGGCAAACCCGTCCTCGATCATGCCCCGTGAACACCATCCGTCTCGTCGATGTTCCGGCTGATCGTCATGCGGCGTAGCCGGTGACCTTCTCGACCACCATCCGGACGACGACCCGGACCGCGCCGGGCCGGTCTTCGCCGGGATCGCGGCCGTCGTACTTCCAGGACAGCCGGGTGTCCAGCGCCCGGCCGACGTCCGGCGTCATCGACACCCGGCCGCGCAACTCGACGTAGTTCTCCGGGTCCGCGGAGTCGAGCACCGTGACGCTGACGCGCGGGTCGCGCTCCATGTTGCGGTGTTTCACCCGGCCGGCCACGGTAGAGAACAGCAGGTCGTGGCCGTCGCGGGCGACCCACAGGACGGAGGTCTGCGGGCTGCCGTCAGGATTGATCGTGGCCAGGATCGCGTAGTTCTTCCCGTCGACCAGGGCGACGGTGGCATCGCTGAGCGAGATACTCATTCCGGCACGCTACAGCCGAATACTTGGGAGGGTGGACCCGCAGGTGGAAAGCAGAGCGCAGGTGACCTCGACTGATATCCCGTCGCTGCTGCGGCGCGGAGCCACGGCCGTGGCGGCCGGGCGGGTGGCGCTCGGCGTGACCGCCCTGGCCTGGCCGGCGGTCCCGGCCCGCCCGTGGGTAGGCGCGGCCGCGGATGACGTAGCGGCCCGGGTCTTCGGGCGCGCGCTGGGCGCGCGGGATCTCGCCCTGGGGCTCGGCGCGCTGTCCGCCCTGCAGGGCCCGGCGGCCAGAGCCGGATCGGCTCGCGCCTGGGTCGCCGCGGGCGCCCTGTCGGACGCGCTGGACGTGGCGGCCAGCCTGGCGTCGTGGCATGAGCTGCCGCGGGTGACCCGGTGGCTGGTCGTCGCCTCGGCCGGGGGCGCGGCCCTGGCCGGCGTGGCCGGGGCCCTAGTCGCGGACCGCGCCAAGCCAGGCCCGGATAGCTAGCCACCACCGGGGCCCTTACGGACATAGGTCCGGCAGGTCCACGCGCAGTCGCGCCCAAAACTGCTGCGGCATCAGGTGCGCTTCCTGCAGCGGTACCTGGGCGTGGATCGCGAGCCCTAGCCGTCCAGCCAGTGCAGCCAGTCGCCATGGCCGTCGGTGAAGGCCAGTGCCGTGCGGCCACCGCGGCCAAGCACGAACGTCCCTTCCCGGAAGGCGGTGAACGGCAGGCCGGGCACGACACCGGGCGCCTCGTTGGACAACCAGGCGTCGGCGAGGTCGCGGACGGTCTGGGTGAATCGCTCCCGGTCCTCGGCGGCGACATAGGCCAGAACCGCGGAGTGGTAGATGACCAGGGTGGCTTCGGCCGGGGCCTGGGCGGCCAGCGCGGGCAGGTCGGTGAGCAGGTCACCGCGGTGGACCGGCGGCGGGTCGCGGCGGGCGGAGGCGATCGCGGCTGCGAGCCGGTCCTGGCGGTCACTCTCCCCGGGCCACACCAGGCAGGACAGCCAGCGGACGTCGTCCTCGCGGGTGACATCGAGCGGGTTGAGGTCGAGCCCGGCGCGCCAGGTGATGTCCGGCACCCGAGCCGGCAGCGGCACGGGGCCGCGCACGGCGCAGCGCAGCGTCGGCGCGTCCGGGTCGCAGCCGGCGATCCGGTAGCCGTCGTAGTCGTAGCTGTAGCGGTCGAACAGCAGGGTCAGCCCGGCGCTGGCGCCGACCTCGATCAACGCCAGCGGGCCGGGCAGCGCGGCGAGCGCGGGCAGCAGGGTAGCGCAGCGGGCGGGCTCGTTCGTCTGGGTACGCCGGACCTGCATCACGTGCGACAGCTCGGTGCCGTTCTCCCGAACCAGGGTCCGCAGCGTCCCGATGGCGGGCGGTGCGTCCAGCAGGTACCTGGCCGCAGCGAACAGCAGGTTGGGCTGGCGCTTGGCCCGCGGCAACGTGCCGAGGAACTCCAGGATCAGGTCGTCCGCGGCGACGGCCGCGGACAGTGACTCGTACGCCGGAGAGCGTCCGCGCGCCTCCCGGCCGAACGTCAGGTAGTTCTCCGCGGTGCTGCGCCGCGGATCAAGACCGCCGATGGACATGCCACGGACGCTACTCCGGGCCCCGGGCGGTAGCGTCGTCCTGTCCCGATGATCACTGGAGGCCTCGTGGCTGCCGTCCTCGACCATCTCGCCATCGGAACGACCGCGCTGACCGAGGGCTGGGACCTGTTCGGCGGAGTCCTGGGCGGAACGTGGGTCTACGGCGACAACTCCCCCGGCTTCTGGTGGGGCCAGCTGAGCTACGCAGCGGGGCCGAAGATCGAGCTGCTGACCCCCACCGGCGGGCCCGACGCGGCCTTCCTGGAGCGCTTCCTGTCCGCTCACGGTGCCGGCCCGCACCACTTCAACTTCATCGTCAGCGACATCGAGGCCACGCTGGCCCGGATCCGGGCCCTCGGCATCGAGCCCGTCGGAGTCAACTTGGACAACCCGAGCTGGAAGGAGGCGTTCCTGCATCCGCGCAGCGCCCACGGCATCGTCATCCAGGTCGCCCAACAGGACGGTGACCCGGACACGCGCGCGCCGCGGGACCTGCCCGAGCCCGGGCCGCCGACCCGCTTCGACCTGATCGAGCACCACGTCAGCGACCTCGACGGCGCGACGCGGCTGTTCCGCGAGGCCCTCGACGGCCAGCTCGCCTCCGGTACCGGAGATGCCGCCGAGCTGACCTGGCCCGGCGGCTGCCGGGTTCGGCTGGTCCGCCACGACGACCTGGCCCGCGGCGGGGCGCTGCACCACGTCCGCTTCACCCGCGCCGAAGGCAGCTTCGGCGCCGCCGACCGGGAGCGCGCGGACCTACTGGCCAAGCGGCTCGGAGTGACAGTCGAGCTGGCCGGCTAACGCTAGAACCGGCCGGGATCGGAGTCGTAGTCGTTCGGCGGCACGCTCACCGGGCCAGGTCCTTCGGTGGCGGAGGCGGACGGGAATCGAACCCGCCAGCGCTACAGTGCAGCGCTCACCAGTTTTGAAGACTGGGGGGACCACCAGGCACCCAGACGCCTCCGCGTCGACTCTACGGGACACTCCGCTCGGTACGCAGCGCCGAGACGGTTGGGGGCGCGGCCCTCGGCCGGACGGAGCGCAGGGCGGCCAGCAGCGCCGCGATGCCGGTCAGGCCCCATGTCGTCAGGGCCACGTCGACATCCACCCAGGCGGGCACGCTCAGCAGCCCGGACGAGTGCGCGGCGCTAGCCAGCAGCGGCCGGGCCAGTACGTTGGCCAGGGCCACGCCGCCCAGGCAGCCGGCGGCGGCGGGCACCAGGGACTGGCCCGCGTAGACCGCCGTGACCTGGCCGGGGCCGAAGCCGATGCTCTTCAGGATGCCTATCCGGGTGCGGTCCGCGACGGCCGTGCGGCTGACCACGCTGGCCACGATCAGCAGCGACAACCCCAGGCCGATGACGCCGAAGCTGACCATGAGTTGCAGGTAGGCGGTGACCTGTGCTGCGAACACGTGATCGAATGGGCCTCTCGAGTCGACCAGCAGGGCGACGGCGAGCACCGAGGCGGAGGAGGTGATCAGGAGGACCAGGCCGGTCACGATCGCCTGGACCGGGCGGCGGGTCAGTCCGGCGGCTAGGACCCGGGCCACCGGCCCGGTCCGGACGCCCTGGGCAGCATCGCTCACGTGGATCATGCGCCCCACGCTGCCGCCGGCGGGCGGGCCCCCGCATCGGCCTGGCGGGCCGTATTCGCGGCCGCGCCGGTCGCCCGTGGGCCGTATTCGCTGACATGCGCGTCGCCCGCGGGGCGTACTTCCCGGGGCTCACTCATAAGATGCGGGAAGGTCGGCGTGAGAGAGGGAGACGCGTGAGCGAAAACGGGCCTGCGTGGTGGGAAGAAGCGGTGGTCTACGAGGTGTACCCGCGGAGCTTCGCCGACGCGGACGGCAACGGCGTGGGTGACCTGCCCGGGCTCCGCTCGCGCCTGCCTTACCTGGCTGACCTCGGCGTGGACGCCATCTGGCTGACGCCCTTCTATCCGTCCCCGCTGGTCGACGGCGGATACGACGTCAGCGACTACCGCGCCGTGGATCCGCTGCTCGGCACCTTGGCGGACTTCGACGCGCTGATCAAGGACGGCGAGGCGCACCAGATCCGGGTGATCGTCGACCTCGTGCCCAACCACTGCTCGAGCGCGCACCCGCTGTTCCAGGCTGCGCTGGCGGCGCCCCCGGGTAGCCGGGAGCGGGCCCGGTTCATCTTCCGCGACGGGCGCGGCCCCGGCGGCGAATCGCCGCCGAACAACTGGAAGTCGATGTTCGGCGGGCTGGCCTGGACCCGGGTGACCGAGGCCGATGGCCGGCCGGGACAGTGGTACCTGCACCTGTTCGACACGGGCCAGCCGGACTGGAACTGGCGCAACGAGGAAGTGCACGTCCTGTTCGAGCAGGTGATCAGGTTCTGGCTCGACCGCGGTGCGGCGGGCCTGCGGGTCGACGTGGCGCACGGGATCTACAAGGACCCAGATCTGCCCGACGACCCCGACCCCGATCACCTGTACCACGAGGTGAATGCGCCCTCGGCCTATCACCACCGGCCCGAGCTGCAGCAGCTCTACCGGTCCTGGCGGGCCATCCTGGACTCCTACCCGGCGGACGGCTTCCCCGGAGCGCGGACCGCGGTCGGCGAGGTCTGGGCCGACACGCCGGACACCCTGCGGCCCTATCTGGAGTCCGGCGGTCTGCCCCAGGTCTTCAACTTCGAGCTGATCGTGGCCAGCTGGGACGCGGCGGGGTTCCGCCATGCCATCGACGGGGTGCTCGCGCTGGCCGACGGCTCGCGCGCGCCGTGGGTCATCGGCAATCACGACGTGCCCCGGCCGGTCAGCCGCTACCAGCTGAACGAGGGCTTCAGCCCGCAGACGATCAGCCAGCTCGTGCGCCTAGGCCACACCCGCCCCGAGACCGGCGCCCGCCGGGCCCGGGCCGCGGCCCTCCTGCTGCTCGCGCTGCCGGGATCGGCCTACGTCTACCAGGGCGAGGAGCTAGGCCTGCCCGAGGTCGCCGACTTGCCCGCCGCCGCGCGCCAAGACCCGCGGTTCCGCCGCACCCACGGGAAGTTGCTCGGCCGCGACGGCTGCCGGGTACCGCTGCCCTGGACCCGGGCCGGCGCGGACTTCGGCTTCTCCGAGACCGCCGCGCCCACGCCGCCGTGGCTGCCCCAGCCCTCGGAATGGGGCGACTACAGCGTCGAGACGCAGCTCGGCGACCCGGATTCCTTCCTCAGCCTGTACCGGACGGCCCTGCGGCTGCGCCGCGAGCACCCGGCCCTCGGCCGCGGCACGCTGCGCTGGCTCGACGGACCGCACGAGGCCGGCGGCCTGCTCTGCTTCGCCAGAGAGCCGGGCTTCGTCTTCGCGGCCAACCTCGGCCGGGCCGCCGCGCCACTCCCGCCGTACCGCGAGATCCTGCTGGCCAGCGAGCCGGACGCGGTCGGCTCCGACGGGAGCCTGCGGTCCGATACCGCGGTGTGGCTGTCCGCCTGACGTGACGGCCACGGTGAGAAAAGATCCCAGTAGCCTGGAGGCCATGCCGAAGGTGCGGGTGCCGCGCAAGAACGTCACGCCGAACGAGCTCGTCACGGTACTCAGCCACCGGCTGGGAGCGGGCTACCAGGTGGCGAGCAACGGCGCGGGCCGCGTCACCGTCCGCAGGAGTCCGCTCATGTACGCGAACGTCTCGATTGCCGCCACGCCCGGCGCGTCGGTGTTCCGGGTTCACGGCGGCGGGTTCCTGCTGCGTGCGGCCAACACGTTCGGTACCGCCCGCCGGGTGGCCGACGCGCTGCGCCGCTCCCCCGAGTTCCACAGCCTGTAGACCTCCGGACAGCGGACTGCCGCCGGCCGGTTGCCCGGCCGGCGGCAGTTCGGTCCCCCTCAGGGAAAGATGAGGTAACGGTTGGGCAGGTCAAACCGCCAGCCCGCGGGTTCGGCCGGGATGGGCGGGTAGAACGGGAGGCCGCCCGGGTCGTTGTCGATGTCGTAGAAGTTGGTCGCGAACGCCGCGAACGGCTGAGCCGGGATGTCGACGTACACGG
>Ga0210386_10002289_pt1 | contig 16581 bp, 10 predicted proteins | sample IncBWH32OmetaG_FD_160091 | JGI IMG/M metagenome (GOLD analysis project Ga0210386, IMG submission 160091) | Forest soil microbial communities from Barre Woods Harvard Forest LTER site, Petersham, Massachusetts, United States - Inc-BW-H-32-O ... | reverse complement strand
GAGCCTGCGCTCTCCGAAGCTCCATTCGACCTGGCCGAAGCCGGAGTCTGCGCGGACTCAATAGTCACTGCTCCTGGCGTGTCTCCGGTACTGTGAAAGTCGCTCAGAAGATAAATTGCCTCAGAACTCATATATTCACGCCCATTCATTTACACGTGAGCAAATTCCAATCGAAATTGCTCTCTCGGACAAAGGTGACATGGCGAGGTGGTCACATCACTGCGCAGAGGTACCTGATTCGTACCCTCTTGTCTTCTATAGGGGGTATGTCTTCGATAGAGTACATCGAAAATTGACGGGTGGCAAAGGACATTTGCGTTCTCGTAGGAGAGAGAATACGGACGCTTCGACGGGAAAAGGGATGGACGCAGATTTATTTAGCCGTTCACGCGGGTGTGGGTAGAAATTACATTTCAGACGTAGAACTCGGCAAAAAGGAAATTGGGCTACGAAACCTTTACCTGCTGGCGCAGAGCCTCGGTGTTAGATTGGAAGTATTAGTTCGTGGACTTTAAAGGGATCTAAAACACGTACTCCCCTGAGTCTGCGCCCGAGCATGTATGAGTCTTGCCGCTATCTGTGAAGGCTATGCAAAGAGTAAAGGCCGCCAGCCAGTCCTCCGCCAAGTGCAAGTTCTCATTCCCTGACAACCTCTTATAACAGAGCGAGATAAGCGCGACTGGCGTTGTCCGCGTTGACGATACTCCCGTAGCACTGTAGCCCGCAAGCTCATCGAATGTTTCCCTGCTCAGTCTTAGCGGCAACCCCAAGACTCTATCCTCGCGACTACATTTCCATGTTTCGCGAAGCTCCCAACGCCGCAAAGCAGGACTAATTTTCCTGCTATTGGAGCGGGGATCTTCAGTCGCTCTATTCGCTCACCCAGCTGCCGCTTTTCGAAGGCGAAGTAATGCTCCGCAGCCTCCGCCATGTCCAAAGCGCGCGATACAGAGAAGTTGAACTTCTTAAGATCGTCTTCTGCTTTAGACATTTTCAGTTTGGCCATGTCTAATTTGCTCGTAGCGTCGGCAATGAGGACCGCTGGTGCTGGGCCCGTACCGCCGGCTCCAAGCTTACCCTTTGATTCCTCGACCTGCAGACGGCGCTCGGCGAACTGGACTTCTTGATCGGCTATCGAAATAGCAAACCCCAATATCTCTCGGCTAACTGCTAGAGCGGGGCCCTGATACTGCGCCATATGGGCTTGGCGCATAAGCTCCATTTTCTCAATCTTCTCGTGCTGCTTGTCCTCATCCATCGAATCAAAAGTTAGAATATGTTGCCCGAAAGACACTGGCTTGCCATCGTCTATCGGTGTGGCAACAACGAAACCATCTTTCGGCGACCTAACGTCCATGTAGACCTCCCGAGCAAACTCCAGTAGGCATCCTCGCAGAGCTGGACTTATAGCAAGAGTGCAGGTGCGAATTCAGGGCGCCCAGTTCCGACTGCTTAGGCCAACGCACTGTCCAATTATCGATGGCTGCTCGTGCAAATGCGATATGACTTCGAAGATCTCGAAGGCAGCTATTAAGAAAGCATAAGCCTAAACAAGTAAGAAAAATAACCTCCCCGTATCATTAACTCAGGTTTTGATTTAAACCGGCCTACGGTTGAGGTTTCAACCAGAATGGATACTGCTGTCCAGAGAACAGGAGATAACCAGCAGATGTATACTCCACCAATAGATCAATGCTCTTTTGATCCAGCTTGTGGACCTTACTGAGAAAGTCCCTCACCTGGTCTTCAGGTACTATGCGTTCTTTCATCGTCTGAACATCAGCAAGAATCGTCTGCTGGGCCGTATAGGACATCCGGCCAATCTGAGTCTGCTGCTCAGTGATCTTCTTGATCTCCAAATCAGCATGGCTTCGGACTACTGCCATTGCCTCATCAATATGGCTGAGATGAATCGCGGAGTGCTGAGTCATCCAGTAGGTTCTCAGCGTGCAAACAGCGCATATCACGAGCAGGATAGTGATACAGACGAGCAGGAAGATAATCATGAGAGTACAGCGTACACCGGACGAGACCCAGCTTGGCGAGAGTTTTAGTCCCACAGCAGTGGTACACAATCGGCGATCGAAGCGATGGCTGCATATTGGCTGCAGCCGGATAGCAGGCGCTCAACCTTCGTATCGTTCCAGCCCGCCTTCAGCGCGAGTGCCCAGGCAAACATCGCGGTCAGGCCCGCTCCGCAGAACCCATCAGACCATATTGCCGTGGTCTCTGCCTGCTCCTGAATACGGTGGTGATCGATCACCACGACGTCGATCCCTAGCCGCTGTGCCAACTGCACGGCACCCGAGCGTTGATGCCGTTATCGACTGTGATGAGCAAGTCGGTTCCCGTGCATGAAAGTGATGGACTGTGGGTGAGCTGAGACCGTAGCCCTCATCCCGGTGAGGCAAATAGGTCCTGGGCGCCACGCCTAAACTAGTCAGTACGCTGTGTAAGATGTGGGCGCCAAGGATTCCATCGCAATCGTTCGCCAAAGATGGTGATGCGTTTGCGATTCCGGATCGCCCCAAGGACACGAGCCGTGGCTTTTTCCATCGACGCAATCGAAAATGGATCGGGAAGATCGTTCCAGGTCGGCACCTGCAGGAAGGCGTCGATGTCCACAACGCCGCGTCCAACAAGCACTTCTACTAATGGCTGACTTAGAAACATTACTCCTCCAAAGAAAAACGCCCGATATCTGAATTGGGCGTTGCCATATTTGCGTTGGCAATGTTGTCTCGTGGATAGAAACTCAGGTGAATGGACATTCACTGGTTAAGGGGTCGGTGTCCGGCAAGTGGACTATTCCGCCACTTGGCTTCACTCAGGGAAGACAATCTGCGCACAAACAAGTCTGTACAGCATCGCCCACCGGCCTTTTCAACCAGATCCAACCATGCGAGCAGGTGGCGCTGCAAAAGTTAGTCTGGGCAGGTCAATCCAACTAGTGCTTCCGACGTAGAGTATGTCTCCGGTCTTGAGCTCGTAACTGTAACGTCTCGCGGCCACACCTGATCTTTGTTAGTATCTATGCTATTTTTACTCGTGCTAGCTGACGGATCCGACGGTGTGACTGCGTAACAAACTTTTGTCGCAATTCTCTCTTGACTCTTGGGAAGACCGGAAGTTATATATGTAATCACTGTTTCTATTGCAAATTTAAGTTGTTCTGTCTGGCCTATTGAGTATTTGCTGTCGGTTCTTCGCGCTCACACAGCTCGCTCTTTAAATCCATTCGCATCGTCTGTAATTTGGTCAAATAAATAGTCTGGATTTTTGTCTTGGTGCAAAAAAGAGCGTTCTGTTTATTCAGCATTTGTCTGTATCTTCTTGCTTTCAGCGCACTTACTACGAGAGCAACGGCTTCTTCGGAGAAGAAGGAACTTCGTGTCCGTGTTCATTTCCTAGCGACGAGCACAAGCGTGCGCGGCAGTTGGATTGAGAGCCAAGATGTTTATCTAGTGGGAGTGGTGCGTTCGGATGCAGATACTCCTTCACTCGCACGGTTAATTGATCAATACCCGGCATATCGAAGACCGTTTTCGACGAACATCCTCTCAGGCGATGGAAGCGTATTTCTTCGTCTGCGTCGAGATCCAGCTTGTGACATAGTCTTCGCAGCCATGCCGCTTCGCACTGCCCCTGGTGATCCAATGGCCATCTTACCGGAACGTCTCGGTTTCAATCCCAAGCTGCCCCGAAGTATCGATGCCGCAGAGGTACTGCCATGTTACAGAGTATCAAAACGAAAATGACGCAACTTCGGGCTTTACTTGCGGTCCATTGGTTTACTGCAGCGTCGACTTAGTCGGCTCGGAGACGCTGACAAGCTATAGTCGCAAAACGAAGTTTTAAAAAGCCACGGCTATCTATGAACGTGATTGAGTAAGCAGAAAGCAGTCGCTGCGGGTCTCACATAGGGAAAAATAAGATGGGAAGAAAGCAACACTACTCACAGATTGTTGGATTATGCCTCTTACTACTGGCTGTAACAGCTATTAAAGCGCAGACTACAGTAACGACCAGCGGCGGGACTGCGAATTCAATTCCCCTCTATAGTGGAAGCTTCACGCTGAGTAATTCCGTTCTTACACAGTACAGCGGAAACATTGGCCTCGGTACAACTACGCCAACACAACCGCTGACCATAATTAACGATGGCTTGGCTCCTATCTATGGGGGGCTTGATACTACCACCGCCAATGGCTTGATCAATCTGGGCAAGGTGCCATTTATAGAGATTGTGGGCAATAACGATGGAAACCATCCTCCTGCGATTGGTTTAGTGCGAACGAACCTTGGCAATTCCAATGCGTATCAAGATCCTGCTGAGCTTTACTTGGGAGGGACACGCGCGGTAAGTGCTTCGACAGTAGGCACTGGGCCAGTAGGAAATGCAGATATTCTCGGAAGAATTGGATTCTTTGGCGACGATGGCTCGAGTTTACGAACACGAGCCGCGATCATTGATGCCGAAGTTTATACAGCAAATGCCGCAGTATCAGCACAATCCGTACCCGCGGCCCTGAATCTGGCTACTTCCGGTAGTGCCCCGATCATTTTTTATACAAATACGGGCCCAGGATGGAGCTGGGGCCAACTGGTGGGTAGCCCCAGCGAGAGAATGAGGGTCGATTACAACGGGAATGTCGGTATCGGGACGACTACTCCCGGATCAAAGTTGGAAGTCAATGGAAATCTGAAGCTGACTGCGGGCAGCGGCGCTTCCATCACTTTTCCTGATGGCACCGTGCAGTCAACTGCATTTATAAGTGGTAGCTCCGGGATCACGCAGACCAATGGCAATATCGGCATCGGCACAACGAGCCCAGTAGCACCTTTGGATATTAACGGCTTTCTACATGTATCTGGCAATACAAATCCGACAACAACTGCACAGGGAGGGTATTTGAGCTGGAACGCTCTGACAGGTGGTGCAGGAGAAACGGACTTCATAAATAACCCGGGAGGAGGTTCGGGCGGCTTTGCGTTCATGAATACCCCGCCGAGCGGGAGTCCTCGAACAAATTTGATGTTCCTCACGGGAGCTGGCAGCCTCGGCATCGGTACGATCTCTCCGCGAACAAATTTGGACGTAAGCGGTGGCGCGGTTAATTCAGATGGGTTGATAAGCAAAATCTCTGCTGAAAATGCGGACGTTGATCTTGTGCTCGGCGAAAAGACTTCAGATGGAAGTAATGCCGGAGTCATTCAGGTTTATAGCCAAGGTGTTGGCGGGAATTTAGGTCCGACGCATTATAGCTTGTCCATCCAACCCTCCGGCGGCAATGTCGGTGTCGGTACGACTGCACCTGGGGCAAAGCTGGAGGTTAATGGCAGTGTAAAGCTGACGAGCGGCAGCGGAGCTTCGATCACGTTCGCCGACGGGACGGTGCAGAGCACGGCGTATACGGGCGTGACCTGCGGCGGGGACTATGCCGAGTCGGTGGATGTCAGTGGCGATAGAAAGCAATATCAGCCGGGGGATGTACTAGTGCTCACGTCGGAAGGTCAAGGTGACATCGCCAGATCCTTAGAAGCCTATTCCACTATGGTGGCTGGCATTTATTCAACCAAACCGGGTATTGTCGGCAGGCGCCAAACGAGCGATCCCAAGGCTACAACGACGGAGATTCCGATGGCGATGGTAGGGATCGTGCCGACCAAGGTCAGTGCGGAAAATGGTCCGATCCGGCGAGGAGATCTGTTGGTTACGTCGTCGACTACGGGTTACGCCATGAAGGGCACGGATCGGGAGCGAATGCTTGGCGCCGTGATTGGCAAGGCCATGGGCAATCTTGATTCTGGAACGGGAGTCATTGAGGTACTGGTCACGCTGCAATAGCCATAGATTCTCTTGCTTTTTCATTAGAGTCTTGGCACTAGTCTTTCCAGTATGTCGTTATTAGGCGCAGCCTTTGATAGAACATGACGCAGTTAATGCGACAGATTCACCGACTGCAACGAAGGGAATTATCAGCAATCTTGCACTGTTGACTGCTCGTCGTGGAGAAAGAGGGCGGCATCCAGTACGAGAGTTTGATGTACGAGGACATTCCACGATGCGGATCGCTACTTCAGGCATGAAATCTCGACCTATTTCTAAATTCATTTTCGTTTGGTTATTGGTGAGCTTCGCGATCATCGCGCAGTTATCGAGAAACTGCGGCGCTCAGGTGGTTGATCCCATCACCGCAGCTCAGGCGCCTATACCAGGGGCGGACCACCACTACATCGGCCTAGGCTCCGAGACCGTGAATCCCGTTGATGGCTCGATTTCATTTGAGCTGCCGATTCAAACGCCGGCCGGCCGACAACTCTCGTTTCCATTTGGGATTCGTTATAACGAATCAGAACCATTTTACATCGCGAATAATGGACAAAGTCAGCAATTCTATTGGACGACTCCAACCCTCAATGGAACGCCACCCCCATTTAGCTTAAACGGCTGGTCTTATGATCTTCCAATCTACGTTGCGCAAGCATTCGTACAAAGTGCTTCTCCCGTAACAAGCGGCTGCGGGGATCCTGATGGAAATCCATGCCTCGGAAACAGCAACACAAACTATTGCTGGTCTACTCAAAATTATAACTTTAGGGCACTCGATGGCCTATCGCGTACTCTCTATGTAGCTAATTGGTGGAATGGCCCCAACAACCCTCAACCGCAAGTGAATGTATGCCCGCAGACTGGTGGCTACTCAGGTGGGGGAGACTATGGTGTAACCACAAGCCTAGGCGCCACAGGATCCAGCACTCAGCCGTCACTCACCGTGACGGATAGGTCGGGAACGGTTTACCAGTTCCCACAGGGGGCTCCCATCACAACAAATTCAACCGTGGTGGGAGGTGGAATAACACCATTCGGAGCATTGGCTCAGACCATTACTGACAAGAATGGGAACCAAATCGTACTGAATGGAACCGGTGCGGTGACCGGCGGCGGGCTTCCGGCCGGGAGCTATACAGATACCGCCGACCGGCCTGTACTATCATGGACCGGTATCGGAAGCAGTTCAGGGGACCAACTTTCCGTGTCCGGCCTGGGCAACATAGTCGTGAAATGGACTACGACTACGGTGACTTTCCCGGAGAACAGCCACCTCGTCTATCAAACCCCTAACTCTGGTTCTAATTGCGGTTACTCGGGACCGCAGAGTATATCGATGTCGGTAGTTAGCGAGATTGATCTTCCTAATGGGCAAAAATACAGCTTTAGCTATGGTGACGCCTGGGGGCGACTAGACAAGATAACCTTCCCGGATGGAGGCTACGTACGCTATGTTTGGGGATCAAACGTCTCTTCACTAGGAACTTATCAGTCTTGGCTCTATCAAGGGCAGCCAGGAAGCACTGTATACTGCCTCGCAATCGTCGATGCTCCTGCCGTTACTGACCGCTATGTCAGTTACGACGGATCCTCTGAGGTGTTACATCAAAAATTCACCTATACAACTAACTGGGTAGAGAATAATCCGAATCAACTTTACTGGAGCTCCAAAAACACAATCGTAGAGAGCGATGATCTAATTACAGGCCAATCGACCGAAACGAATTATACATATAACTATGTCGGTTATATTTCGGGACCGAATGCCGCTAGCTGGCATGCTGGACAACAGATTCCGGTAGAGCAAACAGTACTTTATCAGGACGGAAACAGCAATACCTTAAAGACTGTAAACAAAACGTGGTTTGACCGATTTACGATGATCGGAAGCCAGACGGTTTTGGACAACGGTCAAGGCCTGACCACTCTTCGATGCCCTGATTCCGAAGATCGCATATTGGCCATATATGAGTACAACTTTCAGAGTGCGGGTGCGAAACCAACCGATCCGAAGTGCCCCGCATTCTCTTCAGGCTCTACGCAGATTCCTCTCAGCACTGGGCTCAATACAAGCGCCATCGGTCCGCTCTTACGGCAGACAATCACGGCATACCATAGTTTTAGTGGCACCAATATACTGGACGAGCCGGACAGCGTTTCCGTCTATGATGGTTCAGGCAATCTGGCCAAGCAGACTAGCTTTCTGTATGACGGAGCGGCAATCGTTACATCGGGTACTCAGAAAGGCCTTGTCAGTCCGCCGGGGTTAAGAGGTAATGTCACCTCGGTGTCGCACTGGTTAAATACAAGCGGATCCTCTCTGACGACTACCTACACGTACTTCGATACCGGCCAAATCCAGTCTATGACCGACCCGTGCGGTAACTCGGCCTGCCCAGACATTGCAGAGACGAATCATAAGACGACGTATTCGTACCTGGACCACTACGCGTCAGGTACCGGAGCGCCCTCCGGCCAAACAAATGCGTATCTGACCCAGACCAGTTATCCAAACACTGGCATAGCTCACCAGGAGTCGTATACCTGGGGTTATTCCGACGGCTTGTTGAGGTCGCACACCGATCAAAATAGCCAGACTTCAAATTACCAGTACAACGACCCGCTTCTTAGGCTTAAGGCAGTGATAGGGCCTCCCGATCCAAACAATGCCAACCAGAGCCCAACGACTACGTACAACTATTATGATTGGACGCCGACGAATCCTACGCCTTCATCGATTGCAAAGTCTGAGCTAGAGAACACATCAGGAACGTCTATTAAGTCCAATACGATTATGGACGGGATGGGGCATGTTACTCATACTCAGATAACGTCGGATCCTGCGGGTACCGATACTGTCCAAACAGTCTATGACGGACTCGGTCAGGTTTATACCGTGACAAATCCACAGCGGTCATCATCCCCTGCATCGACAGATGGAACCACAACCTACGGATACGATGCTCTAGGGCGAAAAACGAGCCAGATCGATTCTGATGGTATAAGCACCCAGAAATGGCATTATGCCGGTAACACGGTTCTCTTCACGGACGAAGACGGCAACCAATGGCAGCGCACCAGCGATGCCTTGGGGAGGCTGATGACGGTTCTGGAGCCTAACGGAGCTACGAAGACTCCAACCATGGAGACGGACTACTTCTACGACACTCTGGACAACGTGCGCTCCGTGAATCAGTGTGGGAGCACCTGCCCTTCCACGATCGCAGTTGCCAGAAGCTTTACCTACGACAGCCTTTCGCGACTGGTTCAGGCCTTAAATCCGGAAACTGGATGGACATGCTATGGAACTACCGGTGGCGCCACGCCGAACGGCAGTAATTGTATTAGCGGATACGACGCAAATGGGAACCTTACATATAAAACTGACGCTCGTAAAGTTGTCGCGAGCTATTCCTACGATGCGTTGAACCGGGTGTTGAGTAAGAGTTATTCAAACGATGCTAGTAGTACGCCATCGTCCTGCTATCAATACGACACGTCATCTGTTGCAAACTCGGTGGGAAGGTTAACGAACCAGTGGACGCAAAGTGCTTCAGCCGGAGTTTGCGCGACGCCGACTGCAGCTGGAGTTTGGACACGGCGTTCGATCCTTGCTTACGACCCGATGGGCCGTATCCTGAACGAGCAGCAGTGCACTCCATCAAACTGCAAAAGCGGGACGTCCTATACACCGGCATATACGTATGACCTGGCTGGAAATCCGATCACATTTACGAACGGAATTACCACGACGCCGACAGTCAATACACTTTACTTCACAAACAGTTTCGATGCAGCCGGACATTTGCAAACGTTGACGAGCAACTGGAACGATTCTGCACATCCGCCCCAGCTCTTTTCGGCACAAACCCCATTGAGTACGCCCTGTTCTCAAGGATCGTCATTTGCCTATGCGCCGTTTGGTGGGTTGATGAATGCGACATTTGGAAAAGAACTCACACTGAACCGGACTTTTGATAGCCGTCTGAGAACTACCTGTGAGATCGACACCGGCAGTATAGTTGCTTCCCCGACGAGTGGTTCCGCGACCGTGACCATCACCGGATCGGAGCAACAGCAATGAGTGTCCACCTCACGGATCTCCCGGCCTTCAAAAGAAGAAAAGAAGTGCTCCGACTGTCGAAGCAGCCTTATCCAAAGGGACAGATCTTTGATATCGATGTGTCTCGAACATCTCGCAATTTGATTCTGTTTTTGGTAATTGTACTGAGTCTCGGGACCCGCGCGTTCGCCGCGGACGTGTCTATGACTATCTCGGGAACAGAACAACTGGTCTCGGGCGCGTGGGATACAGGAAGAATCACAATTGCTTTCGGAGATAGCGCTGCCAACCATTATAGTGAGACTCTTGTTTACGGGCAGTTCTCATCGTCGGCTTCTATCGCCTCTGCATTTGCCGCGATGTTTTCACGCGACTATATCGCATCCGGACTGTGTGCACATGCTACTGGTTCCTCGATCTCCTTCCATCTGAAGGGGGCAGCAAATTTCGGATTGCCTAATATCACCGACCCCTCTACCTCTTTTTCATTTGCGACAACGGGCTGGCACGCCATGCCGACGATAAGCTGGGCGATGCCGACGGCCATCACATACGGTACAGTTCTTAGCGCAGCACAGTTAAATGCGACGGCATGGGCACCGAATGCTTCAGGTGTCTCTATGTCACTGCCTGGTACCTTCGCCTACACCCCGGCGATAGGAACAATGGTACCGGCGGGAACAGATACTCTTTCCGTGACTTTCACTCCGACGGATGCAACAGATTATGGCTCGGTGACGCAAACTGTGTCACTCCTGGTGAATAAAGCTGTTCCTACCATCACATGGGCGACGCCAGCGGCCGTTCCATATGGCACTGCGCTAGGTCCGACTCAGCTTGACCCCACAGCTAGTACATCTGGGTCTTTCGTCTATTCTCCGACAGCCGGGACTGTCCTTTCGGCTGGCTCTCAGGAACTGTCGGCAACATTCACTCCGACTGATACGGCCGACTACAACACCGTGACGGCCACGGTCACGTTGACGGTATCGACGACATCTGGTCCGTGGATCATCAATACCGTAGCCGGGAACGGTTTAACTAGTCCTGAGGGCGACGGCAGCTTAGCCACCGGTGCGTCGCTGTCATTCCCCACTGGAGTAGCGGTAGACGCCGCGGGCAATTTATACATTGCAGAGGAAGAGGGGGGCCGCATCCGCAAGGTGACCGCTTCTTCGCGCGATATCAGCACAGTGGCCGGCGGGGGCACCTTACTCAGCTTCGGTAGTGCTAGCGAACCAGCAACCAGCGTTGAACTTTACCAACCCGCCGGTATTGCAGTCGATGCGTTAGGCAATCTCTATATCGCGGCCCCCGGCGAAGAGCTAGTTTTTAAGGTGACCGCTTCTACGGGCGCCATCAGCACAGTAGCCGGCGGCGGCCCACCAATAACGACAGTAGGTGCCCCGATCGGTGATGGTGGACCGGCGACCAGCGCTACATTGAGCACGCCTTCCGCTGTCGCAGTGGACGCTTCCGGCAACATTTACATTGCGGATACAGGGAGCAATCGAATCCGCAAGGTCACGATCTCAACGGGCAATATCTCTACCGTGGCTGGGAATGGCCCAAATGGGTCTAATGGCGGTTACTCCGGCGATGGAGGAGCGGCTACCAGCAGTGCTCTCTACTTCCCACAGGGTGTTGCATTGGATAGCGCTGGTAACATCTACATCGCGGATACAAAGAACAACAGAATCCGTAAGGTCGCGATCACGGGTACAATTTCGACTGTGGCCGGCGGCGGTAGTGGATGCTCCCAGCAGACCAATACTTTGGGGGATGGCTGCCCAGCCACCAGCGCCGAGTTGAATTCTCCCATGGGGGTGACCGTCGACAGTACGGGCAACATATTCATTTCAGATTATGGTAGCGAACGCGTCCGCGAGGTAGCAGTTTCCACGGGCCTTATCAGCACCGTAGCAGGTGATGGCACGGGCGGTTACTCCGGCGATGGTATACCAGCAATCAGCGCGGAACTCTATTACCCCGACGGCCTGGCAGTGGACACAACCGGCAACGTTTACATCGCAGATTCCGGTAATGGCCGTATTCGCCAGGTAAGTGGAACAAAGGCAACGCCCAGCGTCACGTGGCAAACGCCATTTGCGATTACGTATGGCACAGCACTTAGTTCCGCTCAGCTGAATGCATCTTCCAACGTACAGGGCAACTATACTTACACTCCCGCTTTGGGTGCGGTCCTGACGGCTGGAGCGCATGTCTTGTCTGTGACATTCACGCCCGCCGACACAATCGACTACAATATCGTGACAGCCACGGTAACGCTGACAGTTAACCAAGCGACGCCGATCATCACGTGGGGACCACCAGCAAATATTGCCTACGGTACCCCACTCAGCACAACTCAACTCGATGCTACATCCAACGTACAGGGCAACTATACTTACACTCCCACTTTGGGTGCGGTCCTGGCTGTTGGGTCGCACACGTTGTCTGTAACTCTGACACCAGCAGATACGACGGACTATGCTTCTGCTACCGCCACGGCATACATTACAGTCGCTCAGGGAACCGGCATCTGGGACAGCGGTACCATTACCTTGACCGTCAATAATGGCAATAATAATAATGTTGTTGCGACTACAAACTATGGAGAAGGATCAACACCGAGTAGCATCGCCGAGCAGCTTGCAGCCAACGTGTCTGCGAATTCCATTGTCAACGTTACCGCGGTTGATGATGCCATCTACATCGAAGCGAAAGGGAGCGGCTCGGCATCGAACTATCCATATTCTCTCCAGACGAACAGTTATGACTCGACGATATTCGGTCAGCCTTCATTCTTGAATCCGGCCGTCAGCGGAACTCTCGCCGGAGGAGCGAATCAAAATACAGCCGGGAGCGCCATCTATAGCTTTACGGTTCCCTCAGGTGGTTACGACGGCACAGGCAATTTGCTGAACTATACGGATTCCGTCATGGGAACGTGGGATTTCAGCTACGATACGCTGAACCGCCTAGCAGGTGCTTCCCAGAGTCAATCCGCCAATCAGCCTCTATATTACTGTTGGGGCTATGATCCTTTCGGCAACCGAAAGTTACAGGCAAGTTCGTCGGTTGCCTTCACTTCGGGTTCGCCAACTTGCTCAGGAGGGAATCTCCCGACCATCTGGGCAAACTACAATACAATCGCCAACAACAACCAGTTCGTAAACACCAGCCAGGCGACTGGAGGTGTTGCCTACGATGCGGCAGGCAATGTGCTCAACGATGGCGTGAACCAGTATCTCTATGACGGAGGGGGGCACATTTGCGCCGTGGCCACCCCGTCCATAGCTGGCGGAACGGTGATGACCGGCTACATCTACGATGCGGATGGGCAACGAGTGGCAAAGGGAAGTATTACTGCCTGGAGTTGCGATCCCACTGTGAGTGGCTTTACGTCAACCAACGATTATGTTCTTGGCCCCTCGGGCGAGCAGGTTACTGAGATGGGCATGGACAGCAATAACGGCATGGCATGGGAGCACACCAACATCTACGCGGTGGGCAAGCTCATGGCCACTTATGACAATAATGGCCTTCACTTCTACCTAAATGATCCCCTAGGCACCCGTCGTGCCCAAACCGACTACGCCGGTGTGCTGGAACAGATCTGTTCCAACCTGCCCTTCGGCGACAGCCTTGCCTGCAGCGGCTCGATACAATACCCCACCGAACATCACTTCACCGGCAAAGAACGGGACACCGAATCGGGACTCGATTACTTTGGGGCTCGCTATTATGCCAGCAACATGGGCCGGTGGATGTCGCCCGACTGGAGTGCGAAACCTGAAGCCGTTCCGTACTCGCAACTCGACAATCCTCAGTCGTTAAACCTGTACGGCTACATGAACAACAATCCTCTTAGCAAGGCTGATCCGGACGGACACTGCCCATGGTGTCCGGCACTTGCCGGGGCGGAGATTCTCACAGAGGAGGCTCCTTTAGCCGCAGCAGGACCAGCCGGATGGGCTGTCATCGGTGCAACTGCGGTGGGTGTCGTTGGATATGCGGCCTATCAACACTTCCATCAGGACGCTTCCGCCGCCCCTGCAGAAGCCGCCCCCGCCGCTGCCTCAGCCGCTGGAGCCGCCAAGCCTGAGATCGTAATCGATGGGAATCAGCATCCTGAATCTGCCCAGCATGCAGCAGATGCCCAAGCAGCTGGCCATCCCGCAGACGTTACTATTGATCGAGCGGGAGCTGCTGCCAATAGAGCTGAGGCGCTTCGCGGTACACCAGCTGTGCCAGGAGCACATCGAGACGAGTATCCTCCAGCTGTAACCCAGCAGGGAGGGAGCGGCGCGAGCGTCCGTCCAATCAGCCCTTCTGACAATTCCGGTGCTGGCGCTTCGATGGGAAACCAGATGCGCCCGTATCCAGATGGTACGACGGTGACTATCAAACCAATTAACGTTCCGAAACCGCCACAATGAACAATATGAATACTAAAGATAATCTAGGCGTCAACAAGCTTCTGCAGATCGCTTCCAAGCCCCTGATCGCCAGCTTAGACGAAGCTCTGGTTGCACAAGCTCTGGCGGAGGTTGGTCACAGGGATGAGCTTCTGAAGCTCTTGCGGAACAAGAATGGGTTTTACGCATTTGAATCTGCTCTGCATGTGTTCCCGTTGGTGATGGATGATTGGTTCAACAGCCAAGACCTAGTGCGTTGGAATGCTCCGACACTGTGGAAGCATGCGTATGGGAAGCAGGCTGAGACGCTATTTGCTTTTGCTGAGGACATTTTTGGCTATCAGTTCTGCAGCAAAGGAGACCAAATCGTTCGGTTCGATCCTGAAACTGGTGACACAGAAAGAGTCTGCTCTTCCGTGGAGGAATGGGCAACGCTGATCTGCAATGACTACAACTTCCAGACTGGATATCCGGTTGCGAAAGCGTGGCAAGCCCAACACGGCCCCCTAAAGCAGGGCAATCGGCTTGTTCCGATTTATCCCCTTATCTCTAAAGAAGGCTCTTACGATGTGAGCAACTTTTACGAAGTGGATGATCTAAAAGGAATGTTGAGTAGGGCAAACTTCGCCCAGCAGATACGAGATGTGCAAGACGGCCAGCAGGTGAGAATCAAACCGAGCAATGTCTCATAGCCAATCATCCCAACAAGCCGGTCTCACTCTGGGACGACTTGGCTGTGTCTGGAGGGCGTGGACGCCCGGTTGCCCTACGGGCGGCATTGCCACTACCGGCTAAAGACTGCGCTGCTTCGCATCGGGTTAAGGGTGTGACACGTCACCCCAGAATGGGTGCTGCACAGCAATTTCAGGTTGCTGTGCGGGAACTATAAGAAAACGGGCGACTAAGCGAAAAACGTGCAAAATCGGGTTACTCTAAAGGCGAGCGCACGTTGCTGACGGGGAACATCAGGAGCTGTAACCCTTAGCCCGCCTCCGGCCCCTTCGCTCATCGTGGGCGACAGCGGCACAGGAAAATCGGCGGCGATCCGGCAGATGCTCGCGCAGATATGGGAGCGCGGCGAAGCCGCTATCGTGTACGACCCGGCGATGGAATGTCTGCCGCAGTTCTACAACCAGGTGTTCTGCCCCCCGAAGTTCGCACACGGGGTGTTATGAATTTAACCCGTAACCGGAGTTGTGGGAAAGTGCGAAAACGCGTTAGCGTTTTCCAAGCAGACAAAGTTTGCGTCTTTTCCATAACTCATTGGCTCCTGCCGCAGTGCAAACTCCGTGGGTGTGCGATAACCCAGACTGCGGTGGGGACGTTCTTCGTTGTATTCAAATTTCCAGGAAGCAATCTTCTTTCTTGCATCGAACAAGTTGCGGAACCAGTTTATGCGCAAGCATTCATCACGCAGGCGGGCATGAAAGCTCTCTATATGAGCATTCTGCGTTGGCTTGCCCGGTTGAATGTGCCGCAATTCGATCTGCATCTCCACACACCATGCCAGGAAGTGCCGACTGGTTAGCTCCGGGCCGTTATCACAACGAATCGCCAATGGCTTTCCTCGTCCTTCCATAACTTGCTCCAACACTCGTGTCACCCTACGGCTGGCGAAGCTGGTGTCTACCTCCAACGCCAGGCACTCGCGCGTATAAGCGTCGATTACGCTCAACACGCGGATCGTGCGACCCGCTGCACCACATCGTGCGCAAAATCCAGCGCCCACTCCTGGTTGGCAGCAGTCGGAATTACACTTGGCGATCCGCTGCGAATACAGTGTTTACGCTTCTTTCGCTTCAAGCACAATCCTGCCTCGCGATATACCCGGTACAAGCGTTTATGGTTCACATACACACCATCGCGCTTTAACAGCACCTGCAACCTCCGATAGCCATAGCGGGGCTTCGTTCGAGCCAACTCGACCAAACTACTGCGCAACCGATCATCGCTGCGCCTAGTTCGATACCGGTAACTGCTCACTGCAATCGACATCAACCCGCAAACCCGGCGCTCGCTCACTGCATACTGCTCGCGCAGCCAGCCCGCATCCGTCCTTCGGTCTACGAGCTCAATCCGTTTTTTGCAATCACCGCTTTTAACATCTCCCGATCCAGACTCAAGTCAGCCACAAGGCGTTTCAATCGCGAGTTCTCATCCTCCAGTTGACGCAGCCGCTGAGCCTCGCTGGCATCCATGCCACCGTACTTCGCCTTCCACGCATAGATTGTATGCTTGCTTACGCCACACTCACGGGCTACGTC
>Ga0210386_10002288_pt1 | contig 16582 bp, 17 predicted proteins | sample IncBWH32OmetaG_FD_160091 | JGI IMG/M metagenome (GOLD analysis project Ga0210386, IMG submission 160091) | Forest soil microbial communities from Barre Woods Harvard Forest LTER site, Petersham, Massachusetts, United States - Inc-BW-H-32-O ... | reverse complement strand
TCGGTCGGTCCACGGATCGATGCGATTCCTGCACAACATCGTGCGCTACTCGGGATGCGGCGTATTTTCTCCGCAGGTATCGCACGTTGTGGTGGAGCGCAGCAGCCACGAATTGGCGGCGCTGGTACTGGGTTCGCGGGTCAGCCCGCAGAGCGGACATGTCACGCAACTCTGCGTACACCCCAGCTATCGCCGGCATGGCCTCGCGCGCATGCTGCTTTCAGTGGCGGCAGCGCATTTTGTGCGTCAGGGCGTGAGTGAGATTTCGCTCACAGTGACGGAGGCAAATGCCAATGCCATCGAGCTTTACAAGAGCGAAGGCTACGAATGCGCGCATGTGTTCGACGCGGCGGTATGGGAGCGGGAGAGCGCAGGTTAGTCTGGTGAGTCTGATCCTCAACAGAAGTGAGGAAAGCCTGAAAGCAGATTCTTCGCGCACCGCCCCCAAACTGAACGACGTTTGGGGCCCCGTTCACTCAGAATGACACCGCCAAATACGGGGAGAATCTTAGACCCAGGACTCGGTTTGCGATGTTCTTATCGCGCGATCAGGTACATTACCCAGCTGAGCACGATGGCCGAGCCTATGAACAGGGAGAAGCAGTAGAGGCCGTAGCGAAACATCCGCTGCGGTGTTTCGCGCTGCGTGATGCCGAAAACCGTGGAAGCAAAGGTGGCAAACAGCAGGACTGCCGTGAAATGGGAGGGCATGAACATTAGAGCTTCCTCCCGGTGCGGATGTTGTGGGCGTCAACGGCGGCAATGATATTCAGCAGGCCGGCGACGACGATGAAGCGCGTGCCCCAGTCGGCGACGGTGAGCTGGACCGAGTCTGTGCCAAGACCCATGGCGCGGCCGACGATATAGAGCAGCCCGCTGCCGAGGTCGCCGGCAAGGCCGAGCATTTCGAGGATGTCGTGGGCATTGGAATAGAGGCGCCCCTGCATGGCGAGGCCGAGAGCGAACATGCAGACAATGGATATCGCGATCAGTGCGCCGCGGCCCCATTTGCGGAGGAGAAAATGTCCAGCGCCGGGGATGAGCCAGCCGGCGATCAGGGGTAGAAAGACGAACCCGCCTTGTGCGCTCTTTGGCGCGACGGCACTCTTGTTTTCAGCTTCTGCCATTCCTTTCTGACTATATCGCATTAAACCTAGGGAGCAGGGAACAGGGAACAGGGAGTAACAAACGCCTGGGGCGGAGCTTCCGTGTCCAACATCACGGGTGAATCTTCCATTCTCTCTTAGAGTTCTCCGCATGGAGCAAAGAAGTGTAGCCGGGAGAGCAGACCCTAATCGCACTTCGCTTGTTACTCCCTCTTCCCTATTCCCTATTCCCTGTTCCCTACTTCCTAAATTCTTACGAGTTCGCGTTGGATTTTGCCGGTTACCCAGGCTTTGCCGGGGGCGGTGAGCATGTCGATTTCGCTGCGGACGCCGAACTCGGGGAGATAGATGCCGGGTTCGACGGAGAAGCAGGTGTTGGGCAGAATCTGGCGGACGTCGTGGGTTTCGAGGTTGTCGAGATGCGCGCCGGGACCGTGGATTTCGTGAGCAATGTTGTGGCCGGTGCGGTGCGTGAAGTAGTCGGCGAAACCGGCTGTGCGGATGACAGCGCGGGCAGCGTCGTCGGCTTCGAAGCCGCGAATCGGGCGGCCCGTGGCGAAGGCTTGTTCGACGGTGCTGATGGCGGCGTCGCGGGCGTTGCGGACGGTTTCGAAAACGAGTTGCTCGCGCTCGGTGGGCTCGCGGCCGACGACGCCGGTCCAGGTGATGTCGTAGAAGATGCTGTCGGTGTCGTCGACGCGGCCCCAGATGTCGATGAGGAGGAAGTCGCCTTCCTTGATCTCGGCGGTGTGGTCGGCGGTGGGCTCGTAGTGCGAGTCGGAGCAGTTGGCGTTGACGCTGACGTTGGGACCGTTCTCCCAGACGAGATTTGCACGCTTCATGCCTTCGCTCAACCACTGCACCATGTCGAATTCAGTGACCTTGGCGTTCTTGCCTTTGGCGGGGCGCAGGCGCCGGGCAATTTCCTTCCAGCCTTCGTCGAGGATGGCATCGATTGCCAGTTGGGCGACGGAATGGCTGAGAATCTGCTTTTCCGTGAGCACGGCTTCGAACTGGCTGACGAGGTCGGCGGAACTGACGATTTGCTTGCCAATGCTGCGAAGAAATTCAACTGTGCCAGCGTCGACCATGGAAACATACATGATCGCGTTGTTGGGCGAGTACTGCATGGCGATGCATTTGGCTCCGCCGAGCATGGCTCGGAGCCCGATGGCCAATTCCTGCCAGCTTGAATAGAGGCCTTTCGACCCCGGCAGCGTATCGAGTCTACCCTGCTCGATGCGGTGCATCAGTTTGCGCGGCTCGCCGGTGGCCGGGATGTAGTAGTACCAGCGGCGGGTGATGTGCGCCTTGGGGTCGAGCCCGAGGATACGCTCGCCGATGGGGTCGCGGTGGTGATGGTCGTAGAAAAGCCAGCCGTCATGTCCCGCATCACGCAGGGCCGATTGAATCGCGTCCAGGTTCATAGGGGAGATTTTACGTCGTTTGCGCTGGGGTTTGCGAAATGGGTCTTGATGGGATTGATACGCGGTCGCGGGTCGTTTTCGCCCGCTGCGGGAGTATTGGAGAAGCCCCACCCGGATTCTGTATATAAATTCCTCCTTTTCATGGAGCTACGGAGGATTTATCTCGTAAATTATTCTTCCCATTATACTTAGACGAAGAACCATCCGAGGAACGTCATGAGTGGGGGCACCGTGGTTCTTTGCCTGCCAATCTTCAGGGCAGATTCCCTCGGCAATGCTCCGGGATGACAAACAGATTCGATTGAGTTGAGGACTGCGGCGCTGGGATTACAGCGCCGCGAGAGCATCGGCCTGCGAGGGGAAGAGGCCGGCGTACTTGGTGATGCCCACCATGGTGAAGACCTTGGTGAAGTGGGGCGAAAGGCCGAAGGCATAGACTTTCTGGCCGGAGTTGGCTGCCTCGATGAGCATCTGGATGACAAGGGCGATGCCGCTGGAGTTGATGTAATCGACCTTGGTGAAATCGAGCAGCACGAGCTTGGCGGTCTCTTTGGGCAGCGACTGGTAGCTGCCGAGGACTGCTTCTTTTGAAGTGCTGGCAATATCCCCCTCAAAGCGGAGGGCGGTTACATTGTGGCCTGCCGGGGAAGTCAATTGGTCTACGCGCGCTTTGGTTTCACTCTGCACGATCTCGTGTCTCCGTATTAATCGGTTAATCCGCTACTGCATCCAGACGAATGACGAGCCGGACATAGCTGCTTTTGCCATTCGAGCCTTTGACCCATTCGGCCTCGTCGACCAGCGCCTGGATTAAGAACATGCCCATGCCGCGGGGATCTTCCTCACCATGAATCTTCTTATCGATGTCGGGCTTCGCCGGGACGGTTTTCAAGCCCTTGCCATCATCAATCACTTTTACTTCAAGTGCGTTAATACCCGCTGAAAGGACTACGCCAACGGAAAGGTCGTCGTTCATTTTATTGCCATGTTCGATGGCGTTGATGCAGGCCTCAGCCACGGCCGTCTTTAGATCCTCAACGCGATCTTCACGGAAACCCATCAGCTTGGCCACAGCGGCCGCGGTGCTCATCGCCACTTTCTCATAGCCGAGCTGCGAAGGAAGCCGCACCTCCACGCTTGTGGACTTCACCTTGCTCATGCCGGTATCTCCGTACCCTGCGCACACCTGCACAAGGCAAGTGCGGTCATATCGTCACTTTGCGGGCCGCCGTCGGCAAAGTCGTCAATTGTTGCCCACAATGCATCGAGAATAACATCGGCGCATTCACCGGGGCACTTAGAAAATTCATCCATAAGTCTTTCCGGGCCAAACTCTTCCTCGCCCCGGAATACCTCCGTGAGGCCATCGGTGTAGAACAACAGCCTCGTCCCTGGTATAAACACGGTTTGCTCGCTGGAGTAGCGCATGCCCGGCAACAGGCCCAAAGGCGTGCCCGCGGCCTCGAATTGGCGGAGGGATCCGTCCGGCAATCTGAGGAAGCCGGGGTTGTGGCCGGCGTTGACAACTTCGATCTTGCCCAGTTCTGGATGAAGGCGCAGGAAGATGGCGGTGACATAGCGGCGGCGAGCCTCTTCGCCCTCGCGCCAGTGGTGCTCATTCATACGCGTGGCCAGTTCGTCGAGGGGCGGCCCGGTGATAGCCATGGCGCGGAAAGCGGCGCGGAAGCTGGTGGACATCATGGCCGAGGCCAAGCCTTTGCCGGCAACGTCGGCGACGGCGATTAGAAGACTGCCATCGGGCTGCTCGACAATGTCGAGGTAGTCGCCGCCAACTTCGTAGCAGGTGACGGAGCGGAAGGCCAGCGAGTAACCGGCGATATTGGGCAGTTCCTGCGGGAGCAGCGAGCGCTGGATGTTGCGGGCGGCGTCAAGGTCTTGTTGCACGCGGGCCCACTGCAGGTTGCGTTCGTGGTTGCGGGCGTTTTCAAGGGCGACTGCGGCCTGGAGCACCAGGCCCTCGATAAAGTCGGCTTCGTAGATGGTCAATTCGCGGCCGTCGGGCGGGGCAACCACCAGCTCGGCCATGCGTTTGCCTTCACGATCCTGCAGCAGGTAGATGGGGAGCGCTTTGGCTCCTTCTGTCTGCGAAGGCGGATCGGGTATTTCGCCGTAGCTGAGGCCGGTTCCGGGGAATGCCGCGCCCGCCATCTCAAGTTCGCGCACGACGATACGCAAGACGGCGCCGAGTACAGCCTCTTCGCGGATGGTTGAGTGGACCTGGCGCGAGGCCTCGAGCAGCGCCTGCAGGCGGGCTACCTGCTGCTGCAGATCGATGGTTTCTTCGTTGCCCGGCAAATGGATGCCTGCTGCCATAATTCTCTACCTTAAACTTGCGGGGAATCTCAATGTAACACGGCGAACGGTGGTGTCGTCTATTTGTTCTGTTAGACGGTTTTAGCTCATTGGTACGGGCGTGTGATGGAGAAAAACAGATTTGCTGCGCTCGTAGCGTCGATCAAGCGGGGTTAGTTCTCAGTCGTTCGACGACCGAGAATCAACCCTTTGACGAACTGCCTAAAGAACAAGGACCTAGGACATATCGATGGTGCGCTGCGGAAGAAGGATCTCAATCAGCAGACCCTGAGGCGTAACATTCTGGGCACGAATTGTCCCACCATGGATTCGAATCACCCGGTCGGCGATGGCGAGGCCGAGACCGACGCCGCCGGATTGCCGATCGCGGGCCTCCGTCACTCGATAGAACGGTCGAAAGATGTTGACGAGCTCGGACTCGGGAACACCCGGCCCGTAGTCGCGGATTGCGACCCGCACTAGAGGTTGAGTCGGCTCGCGTACAAGTTCGAGAAGCACTTCGATCAACTTTCCCGGCTTCGTATAGTGGATGGCATTCCGCACCACATTTTCGATTGCGCTATGCAACAGTTCCGCATTTCCTTGAACGAAAGACTGGCCCTCGGCCGTCAATTGGACGCCGCTTTGAAGAGCGTGCGATTCGAAGCTGGCGTCCCGGACAACCTGCGACACGAGTTCAGTCAGGTCGACCCTGCTCATGGGCACTTCCCGGGCGGACACGTCGAGTTTGGCAATCGTGAGCAGTCGACCGATCATTTCATTCAGGAGTGCCATGTCCTGCTCCATCTGATCGAAAGCCGGGTCGCTTCCCTTTCGTTGGCGGCCCAGGTCAAGCGCGACATTCAGCCGGGCCAGGGGCGATCGCAGTTCGTGGGAAACATCGGAGATCAGCTGTCGCTGCCGCGAGACAAGATCTTCAATGCGTGAGGCCATGGCATCGAAGTCGCGTACTAGATCTCCGAGCTCGTCCTGGCGGGGGGCAATCGTGCTACTTGCCCGAGTGCTCAAATCACCAGAAGCCAGCTGCTGCGATGCCTCGCGCAAACGAAGAATAGGCGCGGTCAGGTAGCGCGTGAGCAGATAGCACACAAAGCCTGACACCAGGAAAGCCACTCCCCACTGCATTAAAAAGGTCATTCGATTGAAGCCGACTGCCGCGCGAGGCCCCGCAGGCAGTTCACTAGCAAAGATGTATTTTCGGCCGCTATTGCCGTTGAGGATTAATGCGACGCGGGCAATTCCGAATTTCATGCCGAATTCCGCTGTGTTCAAGCCGGTTACATGCGAAGCCATCATCTGAAATGTTTGACAGGCTTCTCCAGCGATCACCGTTCCCGACATATCGAACAGACATGCCTTCAGGTAAGTGTCATGAGCAAGTCGATCGAGGTAGGCCGACGCGGCAGGTGCGCCATCTCGTTCCAGAGTCTGAACCGCAATCGTCCCGGAATAGCGAGCCGTTTCAGCCAGAGTCGAATGCCACTGAGCGGGTACGCCGCGCGGCTCGAGCATGATGGTGAGCACCAGGGAGATCCCGGTGAGGATGACCGTCACCCAGAACCACAGGAAGATCTTGAGTAAGAGGCTACGTAATGTCAGTTTCATTTCGCCTCAGATCGCGCAACAAAGAGATAGCCGCTGCCTCGAACGGATTTGATTCTCGGGCCATGTTCGGAAGCACCCAGCTTTTTGCGCACGTTGCTTACGTGAACATCGATGACCCTGTCGAACGGCCCGAGTTTCCGGCCTAGCACAGCATCCGTGAGTTCCTCGCGAGTCAGGACTCGTCCGGCCTCGCGCAAAAGAATCTCAAGGAGAGTAAACTCCACGCTGGTCAGGTTGAGATGCACGTCGTGCAGCCAGACCTCCCGCGCTCGCGGATCGAGGCGCAGATCACCGACAACGAGGGGGCCCGTTGTGGTCGCAGTTGGAGAGGTTCGGCGCAGGATGGCGCGCATTCGGGCGATTAGTTCGCGCGGGTTGAATGGTTTTGGCACGTAATCATCGGCGCCAATTTCCAGGCCGAGAATCCTGTCGATATCCTCACCCCGCGCGGTGAGGATCAATACCGGGACGGGAGACTTGGCGCGCAACCGTCGCAAGACATCGAGCCCTCCCATACCGGGCAACATCAGATCGAGCACGACAAGAGCATGTTCCATCGAGAGGGCGCGTTCGAGGCCGCGAATGCCTTCGTTGACGGCTTCGATTGTGAAGCCTTCGGTCGTCAGACGTTCGGCGAGCAGTCGGCACAACTGAACATCATCATCGACGATGAGAACGCGATCCATTGTTTCTAGACCAGCAACCTTCTCCTCGATGCTAGTTCATTCAAGGATTGCAGAAGCAGCATTTACAAATCTTTACCTTACTTAGCCAATCTTTATCGGAGCTTATCCAATCTTTATCGCATGCGCTCAATGCCGATGCTGGAATCGTGATGTGGACAGAGAGTGGCCACCGAAGCGGCCGAGATAGAAGTTAGTCGATCGCACGAAGCATCGAGGAGGGAAGGTATGAAGCGCATTAACTCAATCATCGCCGGATCGCTGTTTGCGATTCTGATCATCGGCGGCGGACCGTTGGCAGCCAGGTTGCACGCGCAGGATGACCTTGGAGTGAGTTTCAGTATTCCATTCGCGTTTTCGCTGGATGGCCAGAACGTCGCTGCGGGCTCCTATAAATTGAACCTGGTCTCGAGCCAGTTCATGATGTCGATTCGCAATTTGAAGACGGGAGACTTGCAATACTTCAGCGTACATCCGCAAGAAGAGCGCGCGATCGAAGCGCATGGACGGCTGGTATTCAATGGCTGCGGAGGCCACAGATACCTGGCGGAATTCCACATCCCCGGAACTAACACCTACAGCATGACGATGACGCCAGGCAGGGTGAAAAATGCGGAAGCAAAGGCGTGCCCGACGACAGATTCTGTGTTCCTGGCCGCGCGTTGATAAGCAAGGGCAAGGGCGCAGGCCCGGCTTGGATTCTCGTGCGAACGGGCAATCAAGGCTGCTGGCCTGCCGCCGCGCGAATATCGTTTGGCTCCAGGATTCGCTTTGCATATCCCCGGCGCGCAATGTTGAGCATGGCCTGGCCGATTTGGCGGGTAGAGAGGACGTGGTTGGGCAATGCACGACGGAGCAGCGGGAAGATAGGTCCGAGCACAGTGTAGAACTTGCGGTACATCGGGGTTTTGGACTGGATACCATCCATCGGCTCGATGAATCCAGGACGGAACATATAGGCCTGAAGGGGCAACTGGAGCAATGCGTTTTCGGTGCGGCCTTTGACGCGAGCCCACATGGAGCGACCTTTCGCTGAGCTGTCGGTGCCGGACCCGGAGATGAAGATGAACGTCATTCCGGGATTGAGGCGGCTCAGTATTTCGGCGGCGGCGATGGTGTAACCGTAGGTGATGCGGGCGTAGTCGGCTTCCTTCATTCCCGCCGATGCGATGCCCAGGCAGAAAAAGCATGCATCGAAGCCGGTGAGGCTGTCTTCCATGCCGGCATATTGAGCCAGGTCGCGGTGGACGATCTCCTGGAGCCTGGGATTGCGGATATCTGTGGAGGTGCGGCCCAGCGTGACGACGAGTTCCACACCGGGGTCGCGCAGGCATTCGAGGAGAACGCCGCGGCCGACCATTCCAGTTGCGCCAAAGATCAGCACCTTCATTCGCCTATCCCTCAATGTTGCTTAAGCATAAACGGCGGACCGATTCACGGCTTTTTTAAGGAGAAGAGAAACAACGCGATTTCTTCCCTGTGAATCCAAGTATCGAGAGGAAAAATAAATATGAATAGATTTCGCACCGCTTTAGCGCTGGCAGCATTATCAGTGACTCTTTCTGGTGGTCTGGCTTTTGCGCAAGACCAGGACCATCACGATAACGACAACCACAAGTACGTCCAACACCAGGAATGGAAAAAGGGCGAGCAAATCAAGCACGAAGACTGGGATCGCGGCGCAAAAGTCGACTATCACCAGTACCATTTGTCCGCGCCACCTCGCGGATACGAGTGGCGCTTGATTGACGGCAATTATGTACTCGTCAATACATCAAATTTCCAGATCCACACCGTTATCGTGGCCCACTAAACCTCGAACTTGCAGATCAACCTGGCCGCCGGGAGGATCTAATCCGGCGGCCTTGATGTTTTTCAGAGCGGTTCCAAAATGTCCGCAGGGTGTTGCCTGAGATTCTCCGGGGGTTAAAACCCCTGGTTTCTTTAGCCCTTTTTGGCACGACTGAAGAGTCGTGCCGCAATCGCGCCCAAAAAGTACATTCGGCCTCGCCCCTGCGGGGTTGAAACTCTTCGCGAGCACGTTAGGGCAGTTCACGAACCCAGATATTCCTGAAGCTCATCGGTTCGCTCTTATCCCCATGTGCCTGCAGCTTGATCGGCGCCGTGTCGTACTTTTTGTAAAACGGCTTGCCGATGTAGAGCGTCTGCCCCTTCAGCTCAAAGTGATTCTCTACGAGGATGCCGTTCAAGAAGACGGTCACGTATGCCGGCGTTTTCAATGAACCATCGTCGTTGAATGTCGGCGCAGTCCACGCCACGTCATACGTCTGCCACTCGCCGGGCTTGCGGCTTGCATTCGCCAGGGGAATGCTCTGCTTGTAGATGCTGCCGACCATTCCATTCACGTAGGTAGGATTGTTGTACCCGTCGAGCACCTGCAGCTCGTAGCCGTCGTCGCCCAGCCCGGTCGATGCAAGAAACACGCCGCTGTTGCCGCGACCTTGTCCGCTGCCCGTAATGCTGGCAGGAATCCTGTATTCAACATGCAACTGATAATCCTTGAAGCGGCGTTTGGTTTCGATGCTGCCGCCCGCCTTGTTCACTGTCATCACGCCATCGTGAACGTCCCATAGCGCGGGTTGCTTGTCTTTCACATTGACCCACTCATCAACATTCTTGCCGTCGAAGAGAACAATTGCGTCGGATGGCGGCGCATTGCACTCCGCTGCGGGAGTAACGACCTTCGGCACCGGCTGCCAGATCTCGGTGTCCTCGGGCATGGGTTTGGCCTGCTGGTCAGGGGTTGTCGACGGCTGTTGCGCGTAAGAGGGAATCGCCACGGCCACAAGGGATGCGATTAAGAGGAGCTTCGAATTGTGAGTGAGCATAACGTCGGGAGTATACACCCGCACAAAATCTTCAACTACGCTTCAACATTCTGTTCTGCTGTCCGCATGGATCACGCAGATACTCAACCGCGGCATCATGATCCGTTAGTACGCCGTGCGCGTTCGAGCGCTGCAGGCGAGATCGCAGCGCAAGCATGCTCCTGGTATCGGTGGTGATTCATTCCGTTCGCAACCGCAGCGGGAATTGGGGAGCGCGCACATGCCAAGGATGCTCAAGTTGAAGCGATCAAAATCGGCGCGGTCCCGATATTCGAGCCGGGAACTGTAGTCTGAATGTCAGGCTACAGCTTCAAGCCAGGCGCCACGCTTGAATTGGACATCAAGAGTCGTGGCGTCGATCTGCAGCTTATAGTTGCCTTCCGGTGGCTTTTCCGGGATCCAGACATCGAGCGTTCTTTGTGGCGGGAGATTGGGAATCCTTCTTATTACGAGTTCCACCCTGCACTTGCAGTGAATTCCGTTTCCACTCAGCCAGCCTTGATGGACTTCCCGGGTGATTCGGATCGGTGCCATGGTGACTCCTGCCCACATTTTGCATTGATTTCATTGAATAGGCCAGAAGCAAAATGAGGACAGGAGGTGTCGAAGCTGGTGCGGACCCCGCTTTGGATAAAGATGGACACACCGTTGAAATTACTCAAGCACTGAAGCCTTGCAGGGCTTGGTCCTGCATTGGGGAACAATACCTGGGCATCCTGAGAGTCGCTCGCCGATTCAATTGGCGCGGAGAGCGACTGTCGGATTGATGTGCGAAGCACGGAAGGCCGGAATGTAACCGGAGATCCCCGCCACCGCAAGCAATGCAATCGCCATGCTGATATAAGTCATCGCATCCCACGGAGATGTCTCGAACAGAAGCGAGGCAATCAGCCGCGCTCCCGCGATGGACGCAGCCGCCCCCAGCACCACGCCAATGATCGCAAGGCGCAACGTCCCAGCGAGCACCTGCCGCCGCACGATCCCGGCGCTTGCGCCCAGGGCCATACGAATGCCAATCTCCTGCGTCTGACGTGTCACCGAGTACGAGATAACGCCATAAATTCCAAGCGCGGCCAAAAGCAACCCCAGGGTTGCAAATGAAACCACCAGCAGCATGAAGAATTGGCGCCCTGAGACGGCATGATTCACCAGCAGCCGAATGGGCTTGAACTCCGCAGTCGGCTGTTGCGGATTCAGTTCCCGCAGCGTCGTCAGCACGCTGGTTGCAAGTGATCCAGGCGGCAGACCGGTGCGGATGACCAGTTCAGCGCCACTGGGGGTCGCCTGGGTCATTGAATAATAGATTTGCCAGCCAGCTTCTCCGTCCACATTCTCCTCGTGCACATCTTCGACGACACCGGCCACGCGCAGGTTGTTCTTGTCGTCTACGCCATTGCCCAGAATCTTGCCCACTGCATCTTCATTCGGCCAGAAGAAACGTGCCATCGATTCATTGATGAGCACAACCTGCTCGCTCTTCGGTCCGTCGTCCCAGGTAAAGTCGCGCCCGCGCAGCCTCGTACCCATCGCACGAATGTAGCCCGGCGAAATAACGTAAACCAAAGGGCCGGCCAAATCCTTGAAATCATTTCGATTTCTTCCCTTGGGAACCGGGGTTCCCCATGCGCGATTTTGCCCGAGCGGCAGATAGTCCACCATGCCGGCGCCCTCTACGCCGGGCAACGAGCCTACGCGCGCCAGAATCTGCTGGAAAATCACCCCGCGTTTCGCGGCGCTCAAATCGCCGTTCTTGTCTCCCGGAACACTATCGTCGTACTTGACCTTGATGGCGGCGGCGCGATCGGGCTGGAATCCAAGATCAACATTCAGCACGTTGATAAAGCTGCGCAACAACAGCCCCGCACCGACAAGCAACATGCACGCCAGCGCCACCTCTGACACCACAAGAATGGAGCGGATACGTTCATGCTTGCGGCTCGCGCTCGCACCCGGCCCCGCATCCTTCAGCGACTCCTGCAGATTGCCGCTCGCTATCCGTAATCCGGGGACAAGCCCAAACACAACCGCTGCGAAAACGGCAATCAGCACGGTCCACCCCAGCGCCGCGGCGTCAATGTGAAGCGTACTCAGCAGTGGCAGCGCAATCGCCCCCTGGTGCGCCAGCCACGAAACAAGGACCGCCGCAAGCATAAGGCCAAAGACCGCACCCGCGCTCGAGAGCACAAGACTCTCCGTCAACAGCTGCCGTACGATGCGCCCGCGGCTGGCCCCCAACGCTCCCCGCATTGCAAATTCCTTCGATCGCGCCGAAGCACGCGCCAGCAGCAAGTTGGACAAGTTGACACATGCGATCAGCAGAATCGCACCCACCGCCGCCCACAGCACCACCAGCGACCGCTGCAGCTTTCCGCTGATATAGTCCTTCAGCGGCACAGGAACCACGGCATTTTTGTAGTCGCCGCAGGTCTGCGGATACTTGAAGTTCCAGCACAAATGCGGAGCGATGCGCGCCCCTTCCTCGCGTGCCTGTGCCAGCGCAACCCCCGGCTTGAGACGCCCGATGAACGTGATGATGTTGCCCCAGTCGCGCGGCGGCCCATACAGATTCAGCGGAGTGATAGCGTCCACCTTGGTTCCCGGCGCAAACACCGCACCGAAATCAAACGACGCAGGCAGCACCCCAATCACCGTGGTCTGCTGGCCGTTCATGTCGAACGCCTTGCCCACAATGTTTGGATCGCCATTGAACTGACGCTTCCACCACGCATGGGTCAGCAGCACCACCGGCGCTGCTCCATTGCGCGCGTCCTCGGGTGTGAACACCCGTCCCATTTGTGCCCGTACCCCAAGCACCTGGAAAAAGTTCTGAATAACATCAATGCTAGTGGCCGTTATCGGTGGTCCACCAAGACTCAGGCTCAGATTGTCCGCGCTTGAAAACGCAAAGTAACCCGTCACGTCCTGATAAGACCGGCTCATCACCCGAAACTGATCGTAGGCATCCGTCGAATAGGTCGCGCAACTCAACCCGCACTTGGTCGGCGGCGGCGCGATCCACACCAGCTGCTGTGCATTGCTAAATGGCAGCGGCCGCAATAGCAGCATATTCACAACGCTGAACACCGCAATGTTCGCGCCGATCGCCAGCGCCAGAATCAGCACCGCGACTGTCGTGAAGCTGGGATCGCGCCACAGCGTGCGAACGGTGAACTTTAGATCCTGCATCAGGATGTCGATATTCATAAATCCTCGCGCCTCGCGGTGTCTGTACCGCGCCTGTTCCATGCCGCCAATACTCACCAGCGCCAACCGTCGTGCTTCCGCCGCCGGCAATCCATGAGCCAAGTTGTCCTCAATCGCCATCTCGAGATGCGCGGCAAGCTCGGCATCGAGCTCCGCATCGAAAGGCCTCCTGCGCACGAATGCCCACACGCGTCCAAGAAAGCGCCACAGCCAACTCACGCGTCAGCTCCTCCCTCGGCAGACTTGTCCATGGTCATCACGCGCTGCATCACGTCCTTCAGCCGCTCCCAGTAGCGCGCGTCTGCGGTCAACTGGCGGCGTCCGGCCGCGGTAATTGAATAGAACTTCGCCTTCCGGTTGTTGTCTGAGGTGCCCCAACGCGACGCGATCCATTCGCGCTGTTCCAGCCGCACCAGCGACGCGTAAATCGTGCCCTGGTTCAGCAGCACTTCGTTTCCGCTCACCTGCTCAATGCGTCGCGCGATACCGTAGCCATGCAGCGAGCCCATTACCGTGAGCGTCTGCAGCACCATAAGGTCCAGCGTGCCTTGCAGAAGATCGAGTTTTTCAGGAGACATTTGGGATACCTGTGGTACTGCCACAGAAGTATGCCACAACGACCTGTGGAGATACCACAGGAAAGCGACCAGAAATCCAATTCTGCTCTCGTCGCCCATCCAAAGGGAGCACAAGGAGTGTGATTGCACACCTTCTTGACGCAGAAGTGGCATTGACCCGCCAGGGGCCGCGCCTTAACGTCCGTAAGGACGGAGGTTTGGCCAATCTCCCGACGCAAGTTCTGGCCTGGAAATCGCAATGAGCCACATCCTTTTCCAATACATCGCGCTCACCATGGCTGCCGTATACCTGGGATATTGCGCCACGGAACAGCACCGGCGAAATCATCAATCATGGGAATCGCTTGTTGGCCGGCTGCATCAGGCATGGTTCGCGGGCGGGTCCTGCAGGGTCGCAATTGCCGCGGGCCGGCGCGAACTGTGGGCTGCGTATTGCGATGCGGGCGTAATCATGGAGATGGCGGACTTCGCGGAGCGAAATGGCGACGCCGTCGAGTCGTCGTTTGATGCGTCATTTCTCAATACGCTGCGCGCAGACGCGATCCAGGTGCGCATCGCCGTCCTGAAAGCCGTCGCACGCCTACCTGGCACGCGGTAGGCTCAGCCATAGAGTTTAAGTGTAGTCTGAACGCCTCTACGTCAGCGCGCGATCCAGGTGCACGTACCCGCCATCCACAATCAAGTGCTGTCCCGTGGTGTGCGCAGACTGCGTGGGTGACAGCAGAAACACGGTCGCAGCTGCAATCTCTGACGCCAGCGTCATTCGATGGCCCAGCGGAATCTTCTCGGTGATTCGTTTCAGTTCCGCCGCCGGATCGCCAAGCGTATCCAACCACCGCCGATAAAGCGGCGTCATCACCTCGGCAGGCAAAATCGCGTTCACGCGAATGTTGTATGGCAGCAACTCGGCGGCCCATTCCCGCGTCAGCGCAAGCTGTGCACCTTTGCTGGCCGCGTATCCCGACGTGTTCCCTTGCCCTGTCAGCGCAACCTTCGAACTGACATTCACAATCGCGCCCTGGGTCCGCTTCAGCGAAGGCAGAGTGTGGTGAGCGAGTGCGTAATAGTGGATCAGGTTCTTGCTGAGGCTCTCGACAAAACGCACTACGCTTCCTTTTTCCAGCCCGGCTCCATCGTTCACCCCGGCGTTGTTCACCAGCCCGTAGATATCGCCAAAGCGATCCTCAATTTCCGCAATCGCCGACTGGCAACGGTCCAGGTCCTCGAGGTGTGCCTCAATCAGATCGCAAGGGGATTCAGCCGACTGCATTTCTTCCATAAAGGCCAGCACATTCTCAGAGCGGCGCCCCAGCACCACCACACGTGCGCCCTCCGCCAGGCAGGCGCGCGAGATGCCCGCCCCGATGCCGGCTCCGCCACCCGTCACCACAATCAGCTTGTCTTTCAGTCCAAGGTCCATAAACCTTCATCTCTCCCTAACGACAGCCGGTGCTCTCACGTTTGTGCAATGACGGCATTCCCGCGATCTTTCCCGGCCCTTCCAAATCATCGCACCGGCCGCCACCCAAGGCGCCTTACGCTTGTACATCCTTTCAAATTTCAAAGGATGATGATGATCTCCTATTTGTGCCGCTCTAAGGTGGAGGGAGCAGCGGCCTTCAGGGCGTTGAACAAAGCTCTCTTGTGTAAGCGGCCTTCAGGCCCGGGCCAAATGTCTTTCGCTTATTTGAATGCATCCGCCGCAACGCCAACCATCATCGACGGCCATTGCAGCGCGCGTACATCTCCAGAGCCAATGGCGTTGGCAGGGTTCTGGTCTTCACCTTGTCCGTTACCGAAACGTAGGAGGGCTTGTTGTTTTCCGCAACCAACCCAAGCGACGACAGTTGTCCCAGCGTCTGCTGGATCCGGGCAAGACTGTGCGATCCCACGGCTTCGATCAATTCCTCCGAGGTGCAGTACACGTCCAGCGTGGCAGCCGGCTCACCCGCCTCGATCAGTTCTGTGGCCTTGTTGCAGACGAACGACAGGACGTGAAGGTGAACGGGCGTAAGCTTCGCCAGCAAGTCAATGAAGACCGCATTCGATGTGTCCAGCCCGTCGGCGCTGCACGAGCTCACTAGAAGGCCTGCCCACCACTGCCGAATCCAGTCATCCTCTGTCCATGAGCCGTTTTCGAGGATGCGTCTTACCATATCGGGATGAGCCAGCAGGTCGGCGCCGGGTTCACGCCGCCCGAACAATACCTGCGCTTTCAAGGTAATCTCCACCGCACTCGCCACTCTCTTATTACTCAGCCTCCGATGAAGTGCCAGCCTGTTCTCCTCCGCTGCAGGAAGACAAATCTGTTGCAGGAACCCGAGAGCGCTGGTCAGGCGAAGTTCTCTCAGAAAATAATCCGCGTCCGTCTCATCCGACCGCTTCGTATGCACTCGCCTCCAGGGGTGAAACTCCACACCCTTCGGCCACATCCACGACAGGCCGACCCCTCCCTCATCGCATCGCACGGCCTTGACCTCTACACAGACGCGCTTCTCATGATCTTTCTCGGTGGCGTCTTTTCTTTGCAGTACCAGTGAAACAACATCACCCGGCCTCCATGGTTCTCGCGTGCACAGATACAGCCCTGTCGGGCTCACATCGCGTACCTCGTACGGCTCCGTCTTTTCGCGGTTGGCGGGGTACGCGGCCAACTCGCGCGAGAGCAGCCGAATAATCGAGCGCCGCTCCGGCAACGGATCGGGGCAATTGAGCCATCGCTTTACGAGCGTTCCCAACCGCTCCTTGGGTTCTTTCTTCTTTTTTTCCGCGGATCCTTTCTTCAGGGTAGTGGGA